>Ga0126306_10001325_pt1 | contig 13139 bp, 12 predicted proteins | sample Plot27_FD_92592 | JGI IMG/M metagenome (GOLD analysis project Ga0126306, IMG submission 92592) | Serpentine soil microbial communities from UC McLaughlin Reserve, CA, USA - Plot27 | ecosystem: Environmental > Terrestrial > Soil > Grasslands | place: USA: UC McLaughlin Reserve, Lake County...
ATCCGCAGCTCGAGCGTGCGCGATTCCTGCTCGCGCGCGCGGGTGAGCCCGCGGTGCAGGCTCGCCTCGGCGACGTCGGCGCGGCCGGCGGCGGCGTGCAGCGCGCCGTCGAGCCGGTGCAGCTCCGGCTCGTAGAACAGCGAGCGCTCGCGCCGCGCCAGCTCGAGCGCCTCGGCGACCGCCGCGAGCCCCGCGTCGATCTCGCCGGCGTGCAGCCGCGCCTCCGCGAGCAGCGCGAGGTAGTGCGGGTCGTCCATGCGCGCGCCCGTGCCGCGCGAGGCCGCGAGGCCCGCGGTGATCTCGCTCACCCCCTGCGGCGCGTCGCCGAGCTGCGCGAGCGCCCAGCCGCGCAGCACGCGCCCCATCGCCTCGCGGTAGACGTAGCCGAGCTGCTGCGCCGCCGCGATCGTCGCCTCGGCCCACTCGAGCGCGGCCTCCGGCTCGCGCCGGCACTGGTGGACGACCGCCATCTGGGCGCGTGCCGTGGCGAGGCTGTAGGCGCGGCTGCGGTCGCGCGCCAGCTCGAGCGCATGCGTCGCGCGCGCGAGCGCGCTGTCGGGCCGGCCGAGGAACCACAGCGCGAGCCCGGCCCAGTCGTGGCAGGAGACGCCGGCGTTGTCACCGAGCGTCGCCGGGAACGTCGTATAGCCGCCCGGCGCCGCGCCCGACTCGAACAGCCCGACGCCGTATTCGGCGTACTCCAGCGCGCGTGCGAACGAGCCCTGGTGGAACAGGTTGCACGCGAGCAGCTCGGAGGACTCGAGCGCGTGCTCGGCGTTGCCGCCGGGCGCCAGCGCCTCGCACTCCCGCGCCATCGCGTTCGCGCGCGTGAACTCGCCGCGCAGCTCGTACAGCGTCGCGAGCGCGAGCAGGACCGAGACGAGCGGCTCGTTGTCCGACAGCCGCGCGGCCAGCGCGCGGGCGCGCAGGAGCGCGTCCTCGGCCTCCGTCGCCGACCAGCCGCCGGTCGCCACGAGCGCCTGGCCGAGCGACGACAGCAGCTCGACCTCCGAGCGCGTCCGCTCGGTCCCGGCCTCGAGATCGGCGGCGGCGTCGAGCGCGGCGCGCAGGTGACGGATTCCCTCGGCGTGGGCGTTGCGGCCGAACGCGCGCTCGGCGGCGAGCCGCAGGAAGCGCACGGCGCGTTCGGGATCGCGGCCCGCGACGAAGTGGAAGCCGAGCTCGGCCGCCATGGCGGATGCCGCAAGCCCGTAGCTGTCGGCCAGATGCGCCCCGACGCGCGCATGCAGCCGCACCCGAGCGTCCGCGGGCAGCAGCTCGTAGAGCACCTCGCGGTGCAGGTCGTGCTGGAACGCGTGGCCGCCGTCGCTGCGCTCGATCAGGCGCGTGCGGCGGGCGAGCTCCGCGCAGCGTGTCGCGACGGCCTCGCGGTCGCGGTCGAGCGCCGCGGCGAGCGTGTCGACCGAGAAGTCGCGCCCGGCGACGCTTGCGGCCCCCAGCAGCTCGGCGTCCTCGGCCGGGAGCCGCTCGAGCTGGTCGCGGATGTGGGCGTGCAGGGTCGGCGGCAGGCCTGCCTCTAGCGCGGCCGGTGCGCGCGCGAGCGCGACCGCGCCGCCGCGCTCGGTGAGCGTTCCCTCGGCGAGCCAGTGGTCGAGCAGGTTGCGCATGAACAGCGGGTTGCCGCCCGAGCGGCGCACGAGTGCCTCGGCGAGGCGGTCGGGCAGCGGCGCCGACGGGAAGCGCGCCTGGAGGTGGGCGGCGACCGCCGCGCGCCCGAGCCGGCCGACGGGCAGCTCCTCGCACAGCCCGCGCACGCCGAGCTCGTGCGCCAGCTCGACGACCGGAGGCCCGCCCTCGGAGCGATACGTGCCGAGCAGCAGCAGCCGCGCCGGCTCGCGCCGGCGCAGCAGCGCCGCGACGAGGTCGAGCGTGGAGTCGTCGGCCCAATGCAGGTCCTCGAGCACGAGCACGACCGGCGCGGCCGCGCAGACGGAGTCGAGCGCCTCGAGCATCTCGCGCAGCATGCGCGTGCGCGTCGAGCCCTGCGCGCGCATCCGCACCGCTTCCGCGTCCTCGCCCTCGCCGAGCAGCCACGGCAGCTCCACCAGCCACGTCGGCGCGCGCCGCGCCAGCTGCGCCACCACGGCGCCGCCCTCCGGGCCGCGCGCCAGCGCGCCGAGCGCCTCGAGCACCGGCATGTAGGGCTCGCCCGGGCCGCGCCGCGCGAGGCACTGCCCGACGCCGGCGACCGCGCCGGAGGTTGCGGCTTCGCGCAGGAAGGCATCCACGATCGTGCTCTTGCCGGCGCCCGGCTCGCCCGTCGCGAGCACGCCCGTGCGGCGTCCGGCCAGCGCCCGCGCGAGCGCCTCCCGCAGCCGCGCGAGCTCCGGCTCGCGCCCCGCGGGCACAGCGGCGGCTGCGACGGCGGACGGCGTCGCCGCCGGCGCGGCGAGCGTGGCGTCGTTGTCGAGGATCCGAAGCTCGAGCGTGCGCGTCGCCTCGCCCGGCGCCAGCCCGAGCTCGAGCAGGCGCCCGGCCAGATCGCGGTACGCGGCGAGCGCCTCGACCTGGCGTCCCGCGCCGTAGAGCGCGAGCATCAGCGTGCGGACGAGCTCCTCGCGCAGCGGGTCGACGGCGACCAGGCGGCGCAGCTCGCCAACAGCCTCCAGCGGCCGCCCGAGCTCGACCAGCGCGCGGGCGCGCGCCTCCTCCGCCTGGCTGCGCACGTCCTCGAGCCGGCGCACCTCCGCGCGCGCGAACTCGGCGTCGGCGAGGTCGCCGAACGGCGTCCCGCGCCACAGCCCGAGCGCTCCGTCGAGCACGTCCAGCGCGGCGGCGGGCGGCAGCCCGGCGGCGGTGTGCACGCAGCGCTCGAAGCGCTGGGCGTCGACCTGGTCGGGCGCGATCTCGAGCCGGTAGCCCGGGCCGTCGCGGACCAGCAGCGAGGACGGGGCGCCGCGGTCGCGGTGCGGCTCCAGGAACGCGCGCAGGTTGGCGACGCGGACGGCGAGCGAGCGCGCGGCGACCTCGCGCGGCACGCCATCCCACGCGGCCTCGAGCAGCGCATCGGCCGGCACCGCGCGGCCGGGCTCGAGCAGCAGGCGCGCGAGGATCACGCGCTCCTTCGCACCGGACGGCGACGTACCGGACGACGGCCCGGCGACCTCGATCGTTCCCAGCACGCGGAACTCCATCGCCTCGGACACTACGGCAGCCGGGCACGGCCGTAAACGCGCCGTAGCAGTCCCGTAGGGGACGTGCGGATGCTCTCTTTCACAGCCGCGACTGGGCGCCCCCCTTCCGGGCGCTCGCCTCCCCATACCGCAGCTGTGCTCCCCGCTCCCCCGAAAGTCCCCCATGAGGCTCGACGCCGATTCCGCACTGTGCCATCTCGACCGGCTGGTCGCCGCCGCACGCGCGCTGACCGGCAACCACGCCGACGCCGACGACCTCGTCCAGGAGGTCTACGTCACGCTCCTGCGCCGCCCGCGCCGGCTGACCGGCGGCTCCGAGCTGGCGTACCTGATGACGATGCTGCGCAACGCGCAGATCGACCGCCACCGCGCGACCGCGCGGCGCCAGATGTCCTCGCTGCACGACTCCGAGGAGCCCGAGGACACGCGCGCCGGGCTCCGGCCCGACCGCGCGCTCGAGCAGCGCGAGGTGCTCGACGAGGTCCATGCGCTGGCCTCGCCGTTCCGCGAGGCGGTCGTCGCCGTCGATGTGCTCGGGCTGTCCTACAAGGAAGCCGGCCGCGCGCTCGACGTGCCGGTCGGGACGGTCATGTCGCGGCTCGCGCGCGGGCGCGAGCGGGTGATCGCGGCGTTCGAGCCGGTGCGGTAGCCCGTGCCCGGATAGCCTCCGGGCGCGATGGAGGTCCTGACCGAGGTCGACCGCGAACGCATCGCGGCGCTGCGCGCGCGCGACGAGTTCTTCTGGCTCGACCTGGACGCTCCGTCGCCGGCCGACGTCGACGCGGCCGGCGCCCTGCTCGACCTGCACGAGCTCGCGCTGGAGGACACGCGCGAGTTCGACCAGCGCCCGAAGGCGGACCGCTATCCCGACCGTGTGCTGCTGGTCTACTGGACCGCCCGCGTTACGCCGAACCGGCTCGCCGTCGAGCTCGTCGAGGTGCACCTGCACATCTCCGGCGGCTACCTGTTCACCGTCCGGCGCGCGCCGTCCGGGGAGCTCGACGAGCTGCGCGCTGCGCTCACGTCCGAGGACGCGCAGGCGGAGGAGTACATCGTCTACCGCGTGCTCGACGGCCTGACCGACGCGCTGTTCCCGGTCGTGGACCGCCTGGAGGAGCGAATCGACGCGCTCGAGGAGCTGGCGCTGCGCAACGTCGAGCGGGGCCAGCTCGGGGAGATCTACCGGCTCAAGCAGGAGGTCCAGGGCCTTCAGCGCAAGCTCCTGCCGCAGCGCGACCAGTTCGGCGCCGCGATGGAGGCGATCCTCGCGCTGCCGGGACTGACTCGCGGCCCGCGCGAGTACCTGCGCGACATCGGCGACCACCTGGAGCAGGTGACGGGCGAGCTCTACCGCCAGATCGACGACCTCGGCGCGCTCACGTCGACGTACTTCAACGCCAACACCCATCGCCTCAACCAGCTCGCCACGCGGCTGACGGTCCTCGCGACGTTCTTCCTCATCTGGACGCTCGTGACAAGCTTCTTCGGCCAGAACCTCAAATGGCTCACCGATCACATCGACACGCTCGAGGCGTTCGTCATTTACGAGGCGCTCGGCCTCGTCCTGCCGACGCTGATCGCGGCGGTTTACTTCTGGCGGAGGCGGCGCGAATGGTTGTGACCCCGCGACCCGAGCGGCTGCCGGCAGAGACGTTCCGGCTGCCGGTCGACCGGATCCGCGCCGGTTATTACTCCGACGCCTACTTCAACTACACGAAGGAGCTGCTCGAGCGCGAGGGCCGGAACCCGCGCGTGACGATGCAGGTGTTCCAGCGCAAGGACTCGATCTTCGGCGGGATCGACGAGGCCGTCGCGGTGCTCAGGCAGTGCTCCGGCCGGCGGCTGGACGGCGGCGGCTGGGAGGACGGCTGGCCCGAGCTCGACGTGCGCGCGCTGCGCGAGGGCGACGCGATCGCCCCGTGGGAGACAGTGATGACGATCGAGGGCCCGTACTCGCTGTTCGCGCACCTGGAGACCGTCTACCTCGGCTGTCTCGCGCGCCGCACGTTGATCATGCGCAACGTCGCGGAGGTCGTCGACGCCGCGGGCGGCAAGCCGATCCTGTTCTTCCCCGCGCGCCACGACCACTGGCTGGTGCAGACCGGCGATGGCTGGGCGGCGCACGTCGCGGGGGCGATCGGCGTCTCGACCGACGCGCAGGCGTCGTGGTGGGGCGGGCGCGGCGTCGGCACAGTCCCGCACGGGTTGATCGCGGCCTACGGCGGCGACACCGTCGCGGCGGCGGCCGCGTACGCGCGTCGCTACGCGGACGCCATGAACGTGACGGTGCTGGTCGACTTCGTCAACGACTCGGTCCGGACTGCGCTCGACGTCGCGCGTGCGCTGGGGCCGGCGCTCTGGGGTGTGCGGCTCGACACGTCGGACCGGCTGGCCGACCTCGCGCTCCAGCGCCTGCACGGCGAGCACGCCCAGAAGGGAGTCGCGCCGGAGCTCGTCGCGCTGGTACGCGACGAGCTCGACGCCGGTGGCTTCCCCGACGTCCGGATCGTCGTCTCGGGCGGCTTCGACGCGGAGCGCATCCGCGCGTTCGAGGCCGCCGGCGTGCCGGTCGACTCCTACGGCGTCGGCTCGTCGCTGATCCGCGGAGCGAACGACTTCACCGCCGATGTCGTGGTCGTCGACGGCAGGCCATGCGCGAAGGTCGGGCGCGAGCTGCGGCCGAACCCGCGGCTCGAGCGCGTCGCCTAACCGCCCTCGCCGTGGTAGTACTCGACCCCGCTGGAGCGCTCGACCATGACGTCGTCCGCCTTGTTGCCGGTCCAGATCCCGATCTTGTCCGAGTCCGGATAGACGGTCGCGGCCGGCGTCACCACCTCCGACCACATCACGATCCGCGCCGGCGCGTCGCTGTCGTTGCGCAGCTGGTGCGCGCCGCCGGGGCCGCGCGGGAAGAAAGCCATGTCGAGCGGCGCGAGCTGCTCGGTGCCCTCCGGCGTGCGCAGCGACGGGCGCCCTGACAGGACGAGCGCCCATTCCTCCTCGCCATACTCGTAGTGGTAGGGGCAGACCGCCTGCCCGGGCGCCAGCTCGTAGACGGTCGCCCCCGTTCGCTCCGCGCCCAGCCGCGGCCCGAAGCGGAACATGCCCGCGCGGAAGCCGTCGGGATCGCGCGGGTCGTACGCGAACTCAGGATCCGCGATGTTGATGCGCGCCATTCGCTAACCCAGCGGCGCCAGGAGCGACTTCTTCCCCTCGAACGCGAACAGCAGCAGGTCGACCATCCGGAACGTGTTCGAGTCCGGCCCCAGCGTCGGGCGCCACGCTGGGTCGCGCACGATCGAGGCCGTGCTGCCCTCCATCGCGCGGTGGAACGTCTCGGCGACGATCCGGCCGCCGACGCCCTTGAGCTTGCCGTTGTTGAGTTCGGCCTCGCGCAGGACGTAGAACCACAGCGGCGTATCGCGCAGGAACGCCTGGCGCTGGACTTGCGTCAGCCCGTCGAGCGTGGCGCCTCCGCTGCCGTTCTTGAGCTGGGTCTTCGTCAGCGCGGTCAGGTTGACGCTCTTGTTCTTGACGAAGCGCGCCATCTGCTGCCCGGTCGCGAGGCGCACCATCTTCGCCCGCGTCAGGTTGCGGAACGCGAGGTTGGCGCGCGGGTCGTCGAACGGCACCTGCGGCCCTCCGAACGTGCCCGCGGGGAGGTTCTTGAGCGGGTTCACGAGCGTCGTGTCGATCCGCATCGCGCGGTTGAACTTGCCCGCCGGCACGGCGAGGTCGGCGCGGCCGGCCTCCTTGAAGTCGTATAGCCGGCGGAAGTCGGCGATCCAGTTGCTCGCGAGCTTGAGCTCGCCGCCGAGGTCGCCGCCGGTCGCCGAGAAGATGAACAGCCAGTCGAGCGTGCCTGAGCCGTTGTCGAAGCGGCTGTTCCAGTTGTAGGCCCGGCGGACCATCGCGTGGCCGAGCCGGAAGCCGGCGATCGAGAACTCGAGCGGCATCGTCGGGACGTCGGTCGGGTTCGCGCCGACCTCGAACGCCTTGCGGCCGTTGCTGAAGACGTCGTTGAGCACCCCGGCCGCGCAGATCCGCGGCAGGTAGTCGTGCCGGATCATCCACTGGTAGTGCTTGATCGCCAGCTCGCGCGCTTGCGCGAAGCGCGTCGGGGACGACGGGAGGCTGTCGACGATCCGGTTGTGGAAGCGGATGAACGCGAGGTGCGTCTGCGCGACGACCAGGTTCTCATCGTTGCGGAAGTCGGGGATCACCGCCTTGCGCCTGGCCTTGTTGCTCGTCCCCTCGCCGCGCGGCAGGTCGAACCCGTTCATCGCCGGGTCGCCCGCGGCGACCGTCTTGCCGACCTTCAGGTGGACGCCGTCGGGCTTGTAGAACTTCGCCGAGGCCGGGTCGGCGGGACCGGCGCCGTAGAGCGAGTCGAGGTCGAGGCTGGGCGAGCGGCCCTGGAGCAGTTGCGCGGGGGTGATGTTCTGGCCCAGCATCACGGTCGTCTTGTCGAACGTGAGGTCGTGGTCGATGAACTGCCCGAGGTATGTGAAGCCGGCCGGGATGCCCTGGGCGCCGCCGCCGCCCTCGGTCATCGCGTTGCCGATCTTCTTGCGCAGCGCTTCGCCGAGCTGCTTGCCCGCGCCCTTCGGCCCCATGCGCGAGAAGCGGAACGGCGGCGCGGCGGGACCCACGGTCGCCGCGAGCGCGCGGCCGCCCGCGCTCTCCGCCAACAGTCCCTCTCCGAGCACGAAGTAACTCTCAGAGCTGTGCCGTTCCAATGGGGCCTCCCGGTCCGATCGTCCGTCCCGACGACCCTCCCACCGACCGGGGTCGCCTGTCAATCGCCTACGCGATGCTGCCGCCCGCGGCGCGGACTTCCTCCAGCGCTCGCCGTCCGTCGCCCGGCTCCACCTCGACGGGGCGCACCGCCGTCGAGTCCACGGTCACGCCGAAGCCGGCCCGCAGCGCGTCGAGCGCCGTGTTCTTGACGCAGTAGTCGGTCGCGAGCCCGACGACGGTCACGTGGTCGACGGCACGCTCGCGCAGCAGCTCGGCGAGGTTCGTGGCGTCGAAGCCGGAGTAGCCCTCGGTCGTGCGGTCCTGGCCCTTGTCGACCACTACGTCGACCTGCGCCTGGTCGAGCGCCGGGTGCAGCTCCGCGCCCGGCGTCCCCTGCACGCAGTGCTCCGGCCACGGGCCGCCCTGGGCGGCGAACGAGCCGTGGTCGGGCGGGTGCCAGTCGCGCGTGGCGACGACGAGGTCGTAGCCGCCCGAGCGGGCGAGCTCGTTCAGCCGCTCCGCGATCGCGTCGCCGCCGGCGACGGCGAGCGCGCCGCCCGGGTTGAAGTCGTTCTGGTAGTCCACGATGACCAGCGCGCGGGCCATGCTGAGGCGAGGTTACTTCAACTCAAGCGCGTCCACGCTCCCACCGAGGGGGTCCTGTCGTGGTCGACGAGGAACAGCAGGTGGTAACCGGGCGGTGAGACGTTGCCGTCCGGCGGCGCCGTCGCGTTGAGAGTGGTGCCGGTGGCGCCGGTGATCGCGCAGCCGACGGAGCGCTGGTCCATGTTGAAGCCGTGCGTGACCGCGCCGGGCCGCATGAGCACGACCTCGGAGATGCCGTTCGGCGTGGGCGTCTGGATCGCGAAGGGCTGCCCGTAGGAGATCGCGGCCGGGGCGGATGTGATCTGCGGCCGCGGCTTGAAGAAGTAGTCGGGCAGCGTCTGCCACGCCGGCGCGGCCACGGAGAGGTCGATCCGCTCGGCGGTCTTCATCGCGCCGCTCTCGCCCGCGTTCCAGTTCAGGCGCGTGTTGCCGGTGCCGCCGCAGATCATCACCCGCGGGTTGTAGGCGGGCGGCCTGAGGTGGAGCAGCACCGCGGTGCCCTCCATGTTGACGCCGCGCTGCGGGTAGACCTGGGGGTACTGGAGCGCGGGGTTGTCGGTGATCGGGCTCGCCGCAGGGTCGAAGCGCCGCGCCGGCTTCTGCGGCCCGGCGATGAAGACGTCGCCGAGCGGGAGCAGGAACGCCCGCGGATAGTAGTAGTAATCGAACGGTACGGGCTTCGGAGCGCTCCAGCTCCCGCCGCCCGTGGTCGGCGTGAAGGTCTCCAGCGACGCCGCGGGGACCGTGGGGTCGGTGAAGTTGTCGGCGCCGTACATCGTGATCGGGCGGCCGTCGGCGAGCGAGATCGTGGTCGGATAGAGCGGCCGACGTGCATGTCGCCGGTTCCCGTCCACGTGTTCCCCACTGGGTCGAACACGAACGAGCGCCGCTCGGTGTCGGGGGATATCGGCGGGTTCGTAGTGCTGCGCATCCCGCCGTGGACGGCGATCGTCGCGGCCGCGTCGGCGAGGTGCGCGTGCGCGCCGGACCAGATGTTCTGGTCGGGCCGCACGGCGGCCGGCTGGTTGGCGGGCACCGCGTAGGCACCGGTGGCCTGATCCCACAGGCGCGCCTGGTCCGCCTGCGGCCCGTAGCCCCAGAACAGGATCCGCGCCGTCTTGGGGAGCAGCACGGCGTGCATGAAAGTGACCCCGGGCGTCCCGGGCAGCTCCTCCCAGCGGCCGGTCTGGGTTGTCGCGCAGCGATTCCGCTTCACGGCCGGGCAGTCGTTGCCACCCGGGTCCAGCGGCAGGCCGACGGTCTGCTCGATCTCGTCGCGCTGCGCCTTGGTCAGCCACACGGTCTGGTGCGCGCGCACGAGCGCGGCGACCTGGAGCGCTCCGACGTCCGCGAGCGCGCCGTGCTCGAACGCGCCCGACCACGGCGACGCGCTCACCGCCGCGAGCGCGAGCCAGCTGCCGGCTGGCATGGGAGTCCTCCTTCTCTCGGCGCCCGCGGCCAGCCTACGTAGGGCGCGACCGCCGAGTCAACCCGTGTCCGGCTCAGAACCGGAGCACGGCGCCGATCCCGCCGTGCACGGCGAGGTCGTCGTGATGGCGCACGACGAGCACCCGGGCCGACTGCGTGATCGCCTTCTCGAGCGCGTCGTCGAGCTCCGGCGCGTCGAAGTCGTCGGCCAGCAGCAGGATCTCGACGCGCGCCTGCTCGAGCGCCTCCATCACCGCCTCGGGCCGCGCGACGCCCCGGTCGCCGCGCCCGATCCCCTGCCGCAGCCGGTCGAGCGCCTCGCGCTCGACCGCCGCGACGTGGCGGTCGACGACCTCGGCTGCCGCTGCGCGGACGTCCGCGGGGGAGGAGTTCTCCACGTCGATCCCGATCCTGCCCGCGAGCCGCGCGCGCAGGTACGGATGCAGTCGCTCCTCGACCTCGGCGACGAGCTCGTCGGGAGCGCCGACGACGAGGTGGTCGAACGGGCGCCGCTTGAAGCGCCCGAACAGCGTCTCGAGCGTGTGCCCGAGGTGGTTGAGCTTCTCCTGCTCGATCCCGCGGGCATAGCGCGCCTGCGACCAGCCGCCCTGGTCGTGCTGGCTGTGCGTGTCGCCGACGATCCGGTCGACCTCCTCCAGCCCGTCGGCGGCGCCGGTGAAGATCCGCGCCGTCCGGCGGTTGACCAGCAGCACGCACCAGCGCTCGCTCGAGCCTCCTCGCACGAGCGGCTCGACGCACGGATGGTCGTCCACGATCGCGCGCGACTCGATCGGGTGCGGCAGCCGGACGACCTCGAGCAGGCCAACTGGGCCGCATGCGAACACGGCCAGGCCGTGCGTGCCGTTGGTCGCGATGGCGGAGTCCCGGAGCACCTCGCGCACGCGCTCGACGTCGGCGCGCAGCGCCTGGCGCTCGTCATGCTCGAGCCCGTCGTACTCGTCGACCTTGTGCGCCGCGGCGGTGACGACCGAGTTGACCTCGGTGGCGCGGGCGGCAGGCGTGGCGAACTCGCTCGGGTCGAGGTTGAAGAAGACGGAGAGCACAAGGCCGCGCTCCGGCCGCAGCTCGGCCAGGCGGCGCAGGCGCCCGCGCGTGATCGTGTTGGCTGCCATAGGGCGCGGCTACCCCGCGGCAGCAGCGCTCGAACCGCCCTCTGTGACCACCCTGACGCGCGGCTCGGACCGTGCGCCGGCCTCCGGCGCGGCGTCCCGCGGTGGCAGGATCTCCAGCCCTTCGAGCAGGACGAAGAACGCGCGCGCGAACGGCGACGAGGAGGTCGCGGAACGCACCTGCTCCCAGTCGATCTGCTCGCGCAACGAGCGCGCGATCGCGAGCGGCCCCTCGTAGCGCAGGCTGTGCTCCGTGATCGCCATCAGCTTGGTGATCAGGACGTCCTCGATCGCCATCACGCGCAACTGCATCGACAGCACGCTCATCTCTTCCCCACGCGCGAGCACCTCGTTGTCGATCGGCAGCCCCTTGGGCGAGAAGATCAGGTCGACGAGCACGTCGCCGTCCCAGGCCTTGACGAGCCACTCTTCCGGCGGGTCCTCGGCGCGCATTCCCGCGCCCTCGAGCGCCGCGACGGCCCGCTCGAGGTCGGCGCGCTTGAGCATCAGGTCGAGGTCGTGGCGGCTCTCGGGCCCGCCGCGCGCCCACGACGCGAGGCTGCCGCCGAGCAGGAACGGCACGTTCGCATCGCGCAGCGCGGCCGCGGCCTTCTTCAGCGTCGCCTCGATGTCGGAGAACGGCTGCTCGTCTGCGGTCATGCTGCGCCTCTTACCCGGGTACCGTGCCGCGCATGGCGATTCGCTCGGAGAGCAATCCCGGCAGCGAGCGGCGAGAGGAGTGCACGATCCGGATCGCCGCCACGGGCGACATCCACATCGGGCGGGAGGGTGACCGGGAGCGCTGGGCGGACGCGTTCGCCGGACTGCGCGGCCGCGTCGACCTCGTGTTGCTCGCGGGCGACCTCACCACCCACGGCGAGCCCGACCAGGGCGTGATGGTCGCCGCCGCCGCGCGCGGGCTCGACGTCCCGGTGCTCGCCGTGCTCGGCAACCACGACTGGCACGCCAACCGCCACGACGAGCTGGTCGCGGTGCTGCAGGAGGGCGGCATCGACGTCCTCGAGCGCGAGCACCGCGTGCTCGCGCTGAGCGGCGTCGAGGTCGGGATCGCCGGTTGCAAGGGCTTCGGCGGCGGCTTCGACGGCGCGCACATCCCGGACTTCGGCGAGCCGCTCATGCGCCGCGTCTACGCGGAGTCGATCGATGAGGCCGACGCGCTCGACGCCGCGCTGCGCGCGATCGCGCTGTGCCCGTTCCGGATCGCGCTGCTGCACTACGCGCCGATCACCGCGACGCTGGAGGGCGAGCGCTCCGACATCTGGCCGTTCCTCGGCACCGACCGGCTCGCCGCGCCGCTGCGCGAGCACCACCCGGACCTCGTCCTGCACGGCCACGCCCATGCCGGCACGTTCGCGGGCGCGCTCGGCGAGGTGCCGGTCTACAACGTCTCGGTCCCCGTGCTGGGCGAGGACTTCTGGGTGTTCGAGATGACCGGCGCGCGGCGGATGCCTTCCGAGGTCCACTGAGAGATTTCCTCGGCGCGTGTCGAATTCGCGCGCCGTAGTTCGTCGCGCGAGTGAAGGGCGGAATCCGCCGCCCCGGAACCAGGAGTACCACAATGCGCTTCATGGTCATCATCAAGGCCAACGCCGACAGCGAGGCGGGCGTGATGCCCAGCACCGAGTTGCTGACCGCGATGGGCAACTACAACGAGGAGCTGGTCAAGGCCGGCATCATGCTCGCCGGCGACGGCCTGCACCCGAGCTCGCGGGGCGCGCGCGTCCGGTTCGACGCCGAGGGCAAGACGTCGGTCATCGACGGCCCGTTCGCCGAGACGAAGGAGCTGATCGCCGGCTACTGGATCATCCAGGTGTCGTCGCTCGAGGAGGCGATCGAGTGGGTCCGGCGGATCCCGAGCGTCCCCGGCGAGGAGGGCGAGGTCGAGATCCGCCAGGTCTTCGAGGCGGACGACTTCGGCGACGAGCTCACGCCGGAGCTGCGCGAGCAGGACGAGCGGCTGCGGGCGCAGACGTCGGAGCAGCAGGCCTAGTAGTGGCGAGGGGCGACGCGCACCGTGCGATCGATGCCGTCTGGCGGATCGAGTCGGCCCGGCTGATCG
>Ga0126306_10001326_pt1 | contig 13137 bp, 14 predicted proteins | sample Plot27_FD_92592 | JGI IMG/M metagenome (GOLD analysis project Ga0126306, IMG submission 92592) | Serpentine soil microbial communities from UC McLaughlin Reserve, CA, USA - Plot27 | ecosystem: Environmental > Terrestrial > Soil > Grasslands | place: USA: UC McLaughlin Reserve, Lake County...
ATATCACCTCGTTCTATTGGTCCAACTTCAGTATTTCTATTAAAAGTAAATGGAATTGAAAGTCTTTCACTGGTACTTTGTTTATCTCCTTTTTCTATCTCATCACTGGTACTTTGTTTATCTCCTTTTTCTATCTCATTTTGTGCATCAATTTTCTTTATTTGGTATTCACTTTTTATCATTGCTACAACATACATATTATTTATATTTTTGTTATCATGTATAGGAACATTTATTCTTAGTTTTACTTCTTTGGGAGTTTCTTTTGTACTTGATGATGACGATGATGATGGACTATTAGTTTTGTAGAGCATATTAGATTCACTAAATTTTTTTAATGTATAGAATAGTTTAACTGTATCTTTTTCGGTAGAAGTTAAACCAATATTCCCTTCATCACAATCATATAATGATAAGTTTGATGTAGTAGTAGTAGTAGTTGCATTCAATTTATCATCCATTAAATAGCCACAGACATAATATTCATCATCAAACATTACTTGAGAAATATCATTACTTTTATTAAATTTTAATTCAATAGTTAAGGAATTATCGTTTAAATTTATCTTGTTTTTATTTTCTTTTAAATCAACGTAAGTGGTCTGCCCTTCACCATTAAGATAACCAACTATCTTTAGGCGATCATGTTGATTTTTAATATCTATATTATTTAAATTCATTTTTATTTTTATAGTAGTAAAATCTGCAACCCCATTGTTTTTTTCATTCTTTTTATTTTCCGTAGGTTGAGCTGTTATAGAATTAGTCTGGGTATGAAATATTAATAATAAAGATGAGACTAAAATAAGAAATAGTCCAACTCCTAAAGAAAATTTATTTATCTTTACTTTCACGTTTTATTTAAAATACTGCTCAATAAACAATATAAACATCAAGATTAATCTGGTTAAAGAGAGAAGTAAATATAATTTAACTTTGGATATTGACTTTATTGAATCTCCTATTTTAGTTTTAGAAAAAGAAATGAATTCTCATTATAGCTATTGTTACTAAGAAATATAAATAAATAATAAATTGATTAATGAAAGGTATTATTAATAAATACCATATAGCCGACTTAAGGAATTAGAAAAAGATGGAATACTAGTAAGATAAGCATAGAACGAGATATCTCCGCCAGTAGAAGATAAATAGATCAAAACAGGTCAAGAATTAGTCTAATCAATTTTAAATTTACCTTAAATGATTATAAAATGGTCTTAGAAATATAACTAATCACTACATCTTATTAATGATCCAATAGAAAAATAAATTAGAATTAATTTTTTGAAATATAAAAAATAGATGAATGAATCATTTAATTATGAAAAAGACATAATAGATACGATTTATCAATTCTATTAGTACTCATATTTGAATATATTGGTATAGTAAAGTAAAAAAATAATAAAATCATTTCTGAAAATTAGTTATAGATAATTCAATTTTCTATTTGACAATAAATAAATACCCAAATTAACTGATTTCAATAAAAGATAATCTTTATGCAGTAGTGTAAATATTGTTAATATATATAGAGTATCCGTGACTAATTACCAGGGTATTATTTTATCATGAAATTGAATAGAAATGATTTGCCAAAAAGCTCTGGAATAGAATGGATAACTAATGATAAATTAACTTGGATCAATATAGAAAAACCTACCCGTGAAAAACTGAAGATGCTTGAACTCCATTATCCTTTTCATGAACTTAATATCGAAGACTGTTTATCAAAAATTCAAATTCCTAAAGTAGATCGTTATGGAGATCATGTATTTGTCATACTCCACTTTCCTACAATGGAAAATAAGGAAAATTTCCCACGTTCTACTCAACTTGCAATATTCGTAGGTTATGATTATTTAATTACAATTCATCAAGGGAATTTAAGAGCTTTAACAGAGATATTCCAAATCTGTAATATAGACCAAAATCAACGTAGTTCATTTATGGGAAATTCTTCGGGATATTTATTTCACAGTATTATAGATCTACTCGTAGATGATTTGCTTCATATGTTAATAAAAATAGAAGGTAATTTAGATGATATAGAAGATTTAGTGTTTAATGAGAGGATTGCTATTGCAAAAGAGATCTCTCTTCTTAGAAGAGAAATAACCACTCTAAAGAGATTAGTATATCCTCTAAAGCGTACAATACTGACTGTTAGTAGGGAAATCCAAAAGTTCTCTGAAGAAGATCTAACTCTTTATTTTGACGATGTAAAAGATCATATTGACAAGGTGATAGAAGTCCTTGATGAATCAAAAGAGACCATAGAAATATTCAAAGATACAGACTTCATGCTTAGCGCTGAAAAGACTAACAAAATCTTGGCAATTCTAACTATACTTTTCACATTATCAATCCCTGCAACAATATTCGCAACATATTATGGAATGAATGTGAATTTACCTGGAGGTTTTGAAACAGGGAGTGCAGCATTTCTAGGACCATACACAACTTTTATAATAATAATCCTTCTATCGATAATACCTGCAGGAGCTATGATATATGGGTTTAAAAAGAAGGGTTGGCTTGAGTTCTAACTTCCTATAGATTATATAAGTATAAAACTATTAAATTAAGTTTATTTAATAGTATCATTATAATTATATAAGAATTTTTTTAGTATATCAATTTTCAATTTTTAATTATTTAAATTAAGTTACTAAAAATGTTGATATTGATTGATTAATTAATTCAATATTGCAAGTTTCTATAAAAATCCTATTGTCTCTCTTCCTTAAACCTTTTTTTTATTGCTTCTATACGTCCACTATATTTTTCATTATATGAAGTTCTACAATTAAAACAACAAAAAAATCTTTCAATATCTGCAAACTTGAGAACATGAGTTTTGCCTGATATTGGACCTTTACAAAAATCGCATTCTAATTGAATTTCAAGATCCTTTTTTATTAATTTATTATAGATATTGTGATCTATTGAATTGATTTCTCTTTTTACAGATTTTTTTATTTCAGGGTTTACAGTATTAAGATCTATTTTATCGAAATCAAAAACAGGAGATATAGATTTGATAAATCCAACATTTACCAGCCTATCAAATCTTGCTTTAACTGTAGGAGTGCTAATTCCTGTAGAGCGCGATATTTCACGAAAGGATTTACGTCCATCTTTCAATAATTCTTTGTTTATAGAAACATCTATATCTGTAAGGCTAAATGGCACTGTACGCATAAAATAATCTTCTCAATATATCAAGTTTTACAAATGTAAAGGTTAGTCCTTATACATGTATCTGTATATTACTATAGCATGGCGAAAGACCCAATATGTGGAATGTTTGTAGAGGAGACCGGAAATTCTATACATCATACTAAAGATAGAATAACCTACTATTTCTGCTCCTCCCAATGTTTAAATGAGTTTCTAGAACCGGAGAAAGCATTAAAGAAATTAAAGATACATGTTACCATAAGTATCGCACTTACCATTCCAATAATTATTCTTAGTTTACCCCACATGATTCCCGCAATAGGACATGCTTTTCCAATGGAAATGATGGAATATACAAATTACATACTTTTGGCTTTAGCATCTCCAATACAATTCTGGGTTGGATGGCGTTTTTATAGAGGATTTTGGGATGGAGTTAAAGCTAAAGCATCTAATATGGATACACTAATAGCTATAGGAACTACAGCTGCCTATCTTTACAGTGCAATTGTGACTATTATTCCAGGTTATTTTCCGCTTACAGCGGTATATTTTGAAACAGCTGCAATAATAATTACACTTATTCTAGTTGGAAGACTACTTGAAACAAAAACCAAGGAAAAGGCTTCAGATGCTGTAAGAAAATTACTTGACTTAAAGCCAAGGACAGCAAAAGTAATAAGACCCGTATTTAGGGAAGAAAATGAGAAAGAAGGAAGCCAAAAAAATAACAACAACAATGGTCATAGTAATAATCAAAGCAATGTAAATTTTGATAATTCTAAAAAATTAAAATCAATAACAAAGGAATTAAAAGAAATAGAAATTCCAGTAGAGCAAATAGAAGAAGGCGATCTAATGCTCATAAGACCTGGCGAACGAGTTCCGACAGATGGTTTAGTAATTGATGGAAGTTCATCTCTTGACGAATCAGCTTTAACAGGTGAAAGTATTCCAGTAGACAAAACAACAGGAGATGAGGTAATAGGTGCCACAATTAACAAGAATGGTCTTCTTAAAGTCAAAGCAACAAAGATAGGACAAGATACGGTTTTGTCTCAAATAATAACATTAGTGGAAGAGGCAAAAACAGGAAAGGCAAAATTGGAAAGAATGGTAGACCAAGTAGCAAAATATTTTGTTCCTGCTATTGTATTGATAGCATTAGGAGTATTTCTAGGATGGTACTTTATAGGAAATGTAGGATTAACCTATTCAATACTTGCATTTGTATCTGTAATGATCATTGCCTGTCCTTGTGCATTAGGTATTGCTACTCCTGCTGCATTGATGATGGGAGCCGGAAAAGGTGCTGAGAATGGGATATTGTATAAAGGAGGGGAACATATAGAAATAGCAAATAAAGTTAATACTATTGTTTTTGATAAAACTGGTACATTAACTGTAGGAAAACCATCTGTAACTGACATAGTATCTTTAACAGACAGTGGAGAACAAGAATTACTAAGACTTGCAGCAATAGCAGAATCAGGTTCAGAACATCCTTTAGCACAGGCAGTAATCAGAAAAGCTAAAGAAAATGGTACTCCAATAACCAACCCAGATTCATTTGAAGCAGTTTCGGGATATGGTCTCAATGCAACATATTCAAATCACACCATTATGATTGGCAATAGAAAAATGATGGAAGATAACCAGATTGCAGTCACTGAAAGTATGGATACAAAACTCTCTGTATTTGAAAAAGAAGGCAAGACTGCAGTTTTAGTTTCCATAGATAATACTCTTTCAGGAATAATTGCTATATCTGATACAATAAAAGAAAATGCCAAAGGTGCAATTAAAGCTTTGAAGTCTAAAGGAATAGAGGTAATAATGCTTACTGGAGATAATAAGAGAACTGCAAACGCAGTAGCATCACAGCTTAATATTGATAGAGTAATTGCAGAGGTACTGCCTCATCAAAAGGAAGAAGTAGTAGCTAAATTAAAAACGCAAGAAGGTAAAGTTATTGCAATGGTTGGTGATGGTATTAACGATGCACCTGCATTGACAAGAGCAGATTTGGGAATTGCAATAGGTTCTGGAACCGATGTTGCAAAAGAAACAGGAGGTATAATATTAATAAAGGACGATATAAGAGATGTCGTAACTGCATTAGATTTAGGTAAAAGAACTGTTTCAAAGATAAAACAGAATCTGTTCTGGGCATTTGCATATAATACTGGTTTAATACCGATAGCAGCAGGAGCCCTAGTGCCTGTTCTTGGATTAGGTGTATTTGGTTGGCTTCCAATACTTGCAGGTTTAGCAATGGCTATGAGCTCTGTAACTGTAGTGACAAATTCTTTATTGCTTGGAAAATACAAACCAAAATACGATACTTATTACAATTAACCTTTTTTTTAAAAAGAAGTAGCTACGGTGGTGAGATTAACTACTATTATATATTGTTAACTACCTGTAAACTTTACTGAATTAAGAATTTCTTTGTAATCATCAATATACCGATAAGAAACTTCATCGTTGACGTTAGGGGAAGTATATTCAAATTCATATCTTTTATTGTCTAAAACTAATACAGTATTTACTTTTATTTTCTGTGTTGTTTTATCTTCTATTGTATAAGTATAACCATTGTATTCTCCTTGTGAAATTGGTAATGTCTTAAGTTCTCCATTGGGATCAGAAGGTTCTATTAGTCTATATGCAGTAGATTGTTCAGAAATACCAATAATATGAGTTTTAGCCGATTGTTCTGAAGAAGTAGGAACTAATAGATCATCAATAACTTTTATTGATATAAGATATCCATAGAATGTTTTACCTTTGTAATTGTATATAGAATCTTTTTGTGCTAATAGAAAAGATGTTGTACTCAGATCATCAGTAGTATCAATATCAAACTCAGGCAACGGTTCCCAGGTTTTAGGATATTTAAAATTTATTCCATATTCTAAATCTTGAGGAACATCATCATTTACTACCCCAAATCCATCGACGTTAAAAGATGGTATCAGAAAAAGAAAAATGGTGACTGCTGAAATTAATAAAAAATTTATTCCATTTATTATCATTGAACTCATAAAACTATATACTTGTAACTTTATAAATTGAGCAATTACATTATCAATATTAATTGAAGGATAACTTAATAAATAATTAATTCTAATGGTTATTCTTAATTTCCTTTACCTAATTTACACTCAGTTGTTAAATAGTTTAAGGTCGTTTGTATTATAGTGAAAATAAATACCAACACAATAGGAAAATTTGTTGTTGTTGTAACATCTTTGTCATTGATAACAGCATTAATATCTATAGCTTATTTATCATCTGTATCTGTTTTCGCAGTTCCAAGTGAAGGTCAACAAAAGTTTTCTGCTCAATTATCTGGAGACCAAGAAGTTCCATCTCTACAAACTAATGCATCTGGTATCGCATGGTTTAAATCAAATCGCGATAATTTAGAGTTTGAACTTAATGTAACGGATCTACAAGGAATAACAATGGCTCACATACATAATGGAAAACAAGGAGAAAATTGGACCTCCTGTATTACCATTGTATAAATCTGATAGTCCAACAATACTAATGAATGGTAAATTAGCCAGTGGAAACATCACTGCCAATATGTTAGAAGGACCAATGGAGGGTAAGCAAATTGCTAATTTGACTACTGCTATGAAAAATAATGAAACATATGTAAATGTACATACTCACCAAAATCCAAATGGAGAAATCCGTGGACAAATAATAATATCAAATTCTACCACCAATTAGTCAAACAAATAATAATAAATTTTTTTTTTGGTAATGTCCAGTAATGACAATATATACAAACTAATTTTATTAGAAAAATGAGAAATAATTGTTTAATTGATAATAATTGATGATGTGGAGTAATGACTATTATAAGCTATATTTTTGTATTATAGCTGTTTTCATGTTTATTGTAATATTTATATTAGTGTTGGCATTAATTTTTACTTCATATAACAATACCATATTAGTATTGACAACATTATAAACTTCTTAAAGGTATGAACCTTCAATGTATAATAGTTTAAAAATAATAACCTGTAGTTTTATATTTACTAACTAACTAACTAACTAACTAACTTTAAGAATGAATATATTTAGAAGAATAAATTTCTTCAAAAAATTTATTAGTATTACTTTTCTCTCATGTGATAAGTTATAGACTATTATCTAGCTGCCAAAGAATTGGTTTTATTAAGGTGTTTTATTATTCGCTTTTCACATTCACTTCCTTCAGGATTCTTGTCCTATTACATATGCATGAAATCTATCTCCAATTTATATAGGTCCAATATCAGTATTCCTATCAAAAGCAAATGTTCTTTCAATTGTATATTCATCATTTTTTCAAATTCCTTTATTATATTCTTATATATTTTTATATAATAAACATACTTTTCAATTTTTCAATTAGTTTCAAATTTCAGATACATGAGGTTCTGTAAGAACAAACAATAGATCGTTTTGTTCTAATAAGAAATGTTTGAAGAAATAAAATAAAATTAAATATTACGTTACCATTATATACAATATAAACGAAATGGTTTAATAAAAAAACTATATTTGAAATATCCATTCGTAACCTATACTTCTAAATTCCTTTTCATTTTTGTTAAATGTTCCTTCCAATAAACATACTAATCTATTAATCCAAGACAGTTTTTTAGAATCAGTAGAATATGTTCTAAGAACCACAATTTTTCCCATCTTATTCATATCTCGACCTTTAAATGTTACTTGCTCTCCCTCATTGGTAGTAAATACACCTTCCCAATTTGAAATAATTACTCTATTTTTCCCTTCAAATGAATTCCCTGAAGCTACATTCTTTCCATCGGGGAAACCATTGTAACCTTTTACTATCCCATTCCAACTTGCTTCACTTTCTAGTCCATAAGAATTTTCATAGATCATTTTATATCCAATAGGTTTATCAATTTCCTCAAATAATTTTCTCCCTATAACCATTTAAATAATCAGATCACCGTTAAATTTCAATATTTTGAATACTATAGTTATTAATTACATCGATGGGCTATAATGAGTGTATGTACATAGCTAAAAGTCCCTTTTGAAATCAATTCTCACTCACAATTCAATGCGATAATGGGAATATATCCCCCTATATACATAGAAATAATATTTATGAAATAATATTTTATTATATTTATTGACTAACCAAAATTTAAGTTTGATTATATAAATATGATAATGTTAAGATTGCAAACCTCAAAGATTTTAAAAGAGTTTGTTTACATATCGAGAAACATTCTAAACTATTGCAAAAAGTTGTTAATAGTCAATCCAATATGTTATAAGTGCCTATAGTATCTTTATAAGCAAATACGGTAACTTTTACTCTCTTATTTCCAATTTTTTTAGAAATAATTTCTTCTACTTTATCTATTATATGCACAGGATAACCATCAATACTATTATATTCTTGAAAGATTTCATCATATGGTTGTACAAACCACCATTGCTGTGTTTCTTCATTAATTTCTATTTGGGAAATTTGTAATACTGTCATTTCGTTTTCAATTGTTTATTATTATCATTTTATATATAAGAAGTCTCTAATTAACTCTCCTTTTTAGGTCAACATTAGTTCACGAAACCTTATCCCCAATTCTATAAGTGAGTTCATAGAGGAGAAATTTATATAATTATTTATTCATATTTTTGAAAATAAAGATCAAATTCTATTGCAATAAGGATACATTTTTTTAATATCTAAATTATTCAATCGAGAAATTTTTGCTATTATATCTTATAGCACAATTTTCGAGTGTTCTTAATAAAATAGTTATTGTACTCTTTTTCTTAAAATTAATGATTCTACATTATTGATTAAACATGCAATTCATTAAAAGATGTACCATAATATATTTATGTTAATGATAGGTATTGTTTTTGTTGTTGTTAAGGAATTACAATAATTCCGATACCTTTTACAATAAACCACGATTATTAGTATTAATTGCAAGTGTTGTTATTTCATTATCAATAGTTCCCTTTATTCTTCCTCACATCTTTCATCCTCACATGATATACCATATTCTTCTGCATATTGTGGCTTTGATACTATCTCAATTTCTTGCTGTTGTATCTCTAATGGCATATCTCAAATCTAAGACTAGTAGAATATTGTTTATGACTTTAGGATTTATTACATTAGTTGTTGCTGAATATGTTTATTTATTGTACTCTACTGAAAATTTCCATGTACTATATATTCCTCACATTAATATTGAGGTTTCTCATCTAATCTTGTTGATAATGGTTATATTTTTTGGTATTTCTTTATTGAAAAATCCACGGTGAATTCCTATATGGCTAATAATAAATATGAAAAAAAAACTAATTCAATTCGAGAAAAAATATTTCAATTTGTTGATGAATCTCCAGGAATAAGATATAGAGAACTATTAAGAACTACAGGACTCACTAATGGTGTTTTGTCGTATCATTTGAACCTCTTGGATAATTCTGGAAAGGTTAGGATAAATCGAGTTAATGATAGAGTAACTAGATATTTTTCTCATGATGTTCCCATTGATGAGTTCAATTTGATAGGACTATTCCGTCAACCAACTACTAGAAAAATTATTATGTATATATTAGAATCTGGAAATTGTGGATTTAATGATATTGTAATGCATACAAAGAAAGTCCCTTCAACGATTTCATGGCATTTATCAAAATTAAGTGATGCAAATATTATAAAGGTACGTAAACAAAATGAATTTAAATATTATGAAATTGGAATAAACAAATTAAAACTTCAGGATCTTTTATCCAAATATAAAAGTAGTTTTACAGAAAAAATTGTTGATGATTATATAGATATGATTAATGAATTCTGATATCTTTTTAAAAAATAGTTTGGATTATCCTATTTCGATTAACTAAAAAGTAAGTGACCCTTGTGAGGCCACTAATGAAATGAAACTACTAAACAACCGAATATTATCCTTTTGTCTATTTTACTTTATGTTATTGATATTAATAATCTTGTGGTACATTCGATGAATGTACTGTATTTTTACTATTATGACCTCGTCAGGTAATAGAGATAGGAAAAAACTTTCTTTATACCATCAAAAATTCCTATGACTGGTTGTTGAATCCATTATAATGCTCATCTTTCTGCTGTTTATCGTCTTATCCTTATTACCTTAGGAGTAATTTCGAATATTATTTAATTACAAAACACAATTTAAACCTATTAACTAAATATACTTATAAAAATGTAAGAAGTTTATTCTCTTAGTTTTTTTACTTTTCCTCTACTCGCTATTAGTATTATGGCAGAAGCACTCAACGCTGTAGCAATATAACTTAAAAGATTAGTTCTTTCAATCTCTGATTTTATAGAATTATCTTCATTATCCATTTTTTGTATTAGCTGTTTTGTGGAATTGACTTGTTCTTTTGTTTCCTCTATTTGATTCGACAAATCCTTCATTATTGGAGTAATTTGTTTTCCAATATTCTCCAAGCTATTAGAACTTTCAGAAACAATAGGGAAAGTTAATTTTTTTGCATCTTCCACTTCTTCAATTTTAATGTCATTGTTTATGTTCTGTGTTCCTATTGTTCCTTTTAAATTAAGAGAATAGGTCCCTAAGTTGGATGGAATTATATCTGCCAAATATTGACCAACACTTTCTTCAGATGGGAGAAAATTGAATTTCTTGCTAATGCCACCATAATTGATGCTTACTGAAAGATCCTTCATGGCATTTCTAACTGGAGAATCATTTTCAAATATAAATATCACCACTTCATTTAAATTATTTATTAGAGGCGGTTCATTTGACCATCCTGCTTCTATTGTGTAATTTCCTATTTTAATTTCAGTATGTCCATAAACTGATTGTATACTAAAACCAATTGAGAATAAAAAAATAAGAATGAAAGAACTTATTATAACAGGATATTTATATATCATAATTGTGATTAGTAAATCTCGTTATTTTAACCTATAAATTTTATAAATTGTTCCACAATATTCTCATATAGTATGATTATATACTCGTTTTATTTTATTTAGTAAATATACACAAATAAAATATATGTATACATTGTTGTAATAACAGCCAGACTAACATAAATAACTTTTACTGTAAATTTTGAAGTTGCTTCTACTTTTTCAATCATTATATATTATATTTAACTAAAAATAATATGTATTCAAAAATATATTCAATAGTAATTTCATCTATTCTTGCATTTGCTGTAATTGTAGGAATACCAAAAGCATTCGAAAATATAACAGCACAAGAAGATGACACCAGTATCACTCAAGGTGAAGATATGAATGGAATTAACCAAGGAAATGAGAGTGGAATGGTTCAAGATCAATCTAATATGGCAAAGAATGATGGAAATAACGAAGAGGAGGAAGGCGATGATGAATGAATAGGATGTTAAACAATTCGTAAACATTCTTTACCCTTTGTTTGTTTATAATATGAAAATTATTTTAAAATAAAACAAATGATAAAAGTAAAAAACTGAAAAATGGGAAACCTATCCATAAATGTTAGAGAAAAAAAAGATCTATTATTGTAATCAAGTGTTCAATCTTATTACCTAAAATTTTAATCATAATGAGACTCGCTATGTATAGATCCTTGACTAAATCATAAAACCTTAAAAGGAGAGCAAAAAATAATAGCTTGAAATAAACAAATAAATAGTTGAAAAACAATAAGATTTTAAAATTTAAATAATTCTTCTGCGTATAATATACTAATGTCTACGGATCCCCCAGTATACAATTGGGATAGGATAGTACTCAAACCTGTACGTTCCAAAGATAATCAAGATGTTGGAAACGTCATTTCAATAGGAAATGATAGTTTTACAGTTCATTCAGGTCGGTATGAGTTTATTATATCAAAAAATGATGTAGAAGGATTTAATGGAGGAGAAGTATCTTTGAATAAAAACTATGCAGAATTGTTCAAGAATAAAATGAAACCTTAATTTTTTTTAGAACTAGAGATATAAATTAAAAGTGAATAATCATCATTATTGTGTTTTTTATATCAAAACAATACAGAATTAGATCCTAAAATCAAAGTAATCTTAATTCTAAAGTGACTGACAAGATGCCTATTGTTTATATTTTATTTCATAAATTGAGTATCTTCTACCCCGCCATTTTATAACATCGTGTTTTCCTGAATTTATAATTGATGAAAGAAATGCGATAAATATGAACGAACCAGCTAAAGGAAAATATAATGAATATAAAGAATTTTGAAATACTGCATACTTTAACTGTAAAACATTAGTTATTATTAATAATAGAATTGACATAACAGTTAGAAATAACAGAATTAGATCTAATGAATAATTACTTGTAATCACGGTTACATCTTTTTCATCTAATGCAATGGTAATTAAGAATGGCAATACAATTAAAGAATATATCAGTAAAAAAAATGTTGCAACAACCATCATAAATGCTTTTATTTTCTCCTTTTTATAAAGGGGAATCATAAGCCTACGTAGTCCATGCCATAAAGTAGAAGAATTTCTTGCCCATACAGCATGTATATGATCCTCACCGTGAACTACTCTAAGTTTAAAACATTGTTCTTTGACTTTTCTTCCTAATGCCCCATCCTCTACAATTTCTTCTTTTACTGCCCTATGGGTTCCAACTGCTTCATATGCTTTCTTTGTTATTATAAAGAAACTTCCAAAGAAATATCCTACATTAGTTTTGGGATCATTTGCTTTTAATGCAGAATATCTAGATACTGAAAGAGTCCAAAGTATAGGTAAGGTAATCTTTGTCCAAAAATCATTTGCTTATATTTTAGGGATTGCAGTGAGCGCATCGAGGTCTTTAGCTAGTAAATGATTTACGGCTAAAGAGATAGTTGAGGAAGAATGAGTAGTATCGGCATCAGTAAAAAGGAAAAGTTGACC
>Ga0126306_10001327_pt1 | contig 13129 bp, 12 predicted proteins | sample Plot27_FD_92592 | JGI IMG/M metagenome (GOLD analysis project Ga0126306, IMG submission 92592) | Serpentine soil microbial communities from UC McLaughlin Reserve, CA, USA - Plot27 | ecosystem: Environmental > Terrestrial > Soil > Grasslands | place: USA: UC McLaughlin Reserve, Lake County...
AGGTGCAGCGAGACCCAGCCGTCGCTGCCCGGCAGCGCGCCGTGGCCGCGCCAGACGACCTCGCCGGCGGCGCACAGCTCGTCGAGCATCGCGGGCGAGTAGCCGACCACCCGGGCCGGCAGCACCAGCGACTCCAGCGCCGAGGCCGGGACCTGGGCACCCTGCAGCTGCTCGGCCACCCGCAGCACGCCCTCGGCCCCGCGCAGCCGGCCGCCGACGTGCTGCCAGGCGGGCAGGAACGCCGACAGCGCCTCGACCGGCACCGGCTCGACCTCCTTGCGGAGGCTGGCCAGCGACCGGCGCCGCAGCGTCCGCAGCACCTCCGCGTCGCACCACTCGTGGCCGGAACCGCCCGGCAGGAACTCGCCCGACACCACCCGCCCGGCGGCGGCCAGCCGGTCCAGCGCCGCACCCACGACGGCCGGACCCAAGGCGTAGCGCTCGGCCACCGTCGCGGCGTGGAAGGGGACGTGGGTGCGCGCATAGCGGGCGACCAGGTCGCCGACCGGGTCGCGCGCGGGCTCCAGGAACGCACCCGGCACCCCCACCGGCAGCGGGGTGCCCAGGGCGTCGCGCAGCCGCGCCGCGTCCTCGACGGCGGCCCAGCGCTCCTCGCCGGCGACGCGCACCCGGATCGCCCGCCGGGCCTCCTCGAGGGCAGCCAGCCACCCGGGTGTCGCGCCGCGCTCGACCGCCTCGGCGGTGCTGAGCGGGCCAAGGATCCGCAGCAGGTCGGCGACCCCCTCGACGTCACGCGCCCGCCGGTCCTCGGAGAGGCGCTGCAGGTCCTGGGCCAGCACGTCGATGGCCTGCTGGTCGAGCAGGTCGCGCAGCGCGCCGTAGCCCTGCTGGCCGAGCAGCTCGGCGAGCAAGGTGGCGTCCAGCGACAGCGCCTGGGCGCGTCGCTCGGCCAGCGGCGAGTCGCCCTCGTAGAGGAACTGCGCGACGTAGCCGAAGAGCAGCGACCGGGCGAACGGCGACGGCTGCTGGGTCTCCACCTCGACGAAGCGCACGGTCCGCGACTCGACGTCGCGCATCAGCTGCACCAGCCCCGGCACGTCGAAGACGTCCTGCAGGCACTCGCGCATCGTCTCGAGCACGACCGGGAACGACCCGTAGTCGCTCGCCACCGACAGCAGCTGCGCGGACCGCTGCCGCTGCTGCCACAGCGGCGTCCGCCGGCCCGGGTCACGGCGGGGCAGCAGGAGCGCGCGCGCCGCGCACTCCCGGAACCGCGAGGCGAAGAGCGCCGAGCCGCCCACCTCGGCGGTGACCAGCGGCTCGACGTCGTCGGGCTCGACCACCGCTGTGCCGACGGCCTCGGGTGCACCCCCGTCGTCGAGCTCCACGTCGGGCAGCCGCAGCACGATGCCGTCGTCGGAGTGCATCGCCTGCACGTCGACGCCGTAGCGCTCCCGCAGCCGCGCCGACACGACCAGCGCCCACGGGGCGTGCACCGGCGCACCGAAGGGGGAGTGGATCGCCACCCGCCAGTCGCCCAGCTCGTCGCGGAAGCGCTCGACGACGATCGTGCGGTCGTCGGGCAGGTGCCCGACCGCCTCGCGCTGCTCGCGCAGGTAGGCCAGCAGGTTGTCGGCCGCCCAGTCGTCCAGCCCGCTGGCCAGCACCCGCTCGCGGGCCTTCTCCGGCGACAGCGCCGAGAGCTCACGGGTGAACGCGCCGAGCGCCCGCCCCAGCTCCACCGGCCGCCCCGGCGCGTCACCCTTCCAGAACGGCAGCCGCCCCGGCTGGCCCGGCGCCGGCGTCACCAGCACCCGGTCGTGGGTGATGTCCTCGATCCGCCACGACGTCGAGCCGAGGGTGAACACGTCGCCCACCCGCGACTCGTAGACCATCTCCTCGTCCAGCTCACCGACCCGGGCCCCGCCCGAACGGCCTCCCCCCGATGCCTGATCGTCGGCTCCGCCGACCAGGAAGACACCGAACAGCCCGCGGTCCGGGATCGTCCCGCCGCTCGTCACCGCGAGCCGCTGCGCGCCGGGCCGGCCGGTCAGGACGCCGCCGACCCGGTCCCACACGAGTCGCGGCCGCAGCTCGGCGAACTCGTCGCTGGGGTAGCGCCCGGCCAGCATGTCGAGCACCGACTCGAAGGCGGACCGCGGCAGGGCGCTGTAGGGCGCTGCGCGACGTACGACGTCGAACATGACCTCGACGTCCCACTCCTCGACCGACACCATCGCGACGACCTGCTGGGCCAGCACGTCGAGCGGGTTGCGCGGGTAGCGGAGGGACTCGATGTCGCCGTCGCGCATCCGCTCGGCGACCACCGCGGTCTGCACGAGGTCGCCGCGGTACTTGGGGAAGATGACGCCGCGCGACACCGCACCCACCTGGTGGCCGGCGCGGCCGACCCGCTGGAGACCGCTGGCGACCGACGGCGGCGACTCGACCTGGATGACCAGGTCGACGGCGCCCATGTCGATGCCCAGCTCGAGCGACGAGGTGGCGACGACCGCCGGCAGCCGGCCGGCCTTGAGCGCCTCCTCGATCTGGCCGCGCTGCTCCTTGGACACCGAGCCGTGGTGGGCGCGCGCGATCTCGGGCACTCCACCGCCGGCGCCGTCGGGCCGGCCCGTCGAAGCACCGGACTGCGCCATCACGGCCGCCGGCTGCAGGGAGCCCGGGTCGGGCAGCTCCTCCCCGGTCACCCGCTCGTAGTTGATCTCGTTCAGCCGGGCGCAGAGCCGCTCCGCGAGGCGCCGCGAGTTGGCGAAGACGATCGTCGAGCGGTGCGCCGACACCAGGTCGACGATGCGTTCCTCGACGTGCGGCCAGATGGAGGTACGTCGCTCCTCGCCGGCCGCGGAGCCGCTCACCTCCCCCGTGGTCTGGCCGAGCTCGCCGAGGTCCTCGACCGGGACGACGACCTCCAGCTCCACCTGCTTGGCGGCCGGGGGCTGGACCACCTCGACGTCGTGCGGGCCGCCGAGGAAGCGGGCGACCTCCTCGACCGGCCGGACGGTCGCGGACAGCCCGACCCGCTGAGCCGGCTTCTCGAGCAGCTGGTCGAGGCGCTCGAGGGACAGCGCGAGGTGCGCGCCACGCTTGGTGCCCGCCACGGCGTGCACCTCGTCGACGATGACGGTCTCGACACCGCGCAGCGACTCGCGGGCCTGCGAGGTCAGGATCAGGAACAGCGACTCCGGCGTGGTGATCAGGATGTCGGGGGGAGTGCGGCCGAAGCGGCGCCGTTCGTCGGCCGGGGTGTCGCCGGACCGGACGCCGACCGTGAGCTCCGGCTCCGGGAGCCCGAGCCGGGTCGCGGCGTGCCGGATGCCGGTCAGCGGGGCGCGCAGGTTGCGCTCGACGTCGACGGCCAGCGCCTTCATCGGCGAGACGTAGAGCACCCGGCAGCGGTGTCGCCGGTCGAGCGGCGGCGGCTCGCTGGCCAGCCGGTCGATCGACCACAGGAAGGCGGCCAGCGTCTTGCCGGAGCCGGTCGGGGCGACCACCAGCGCGTTGGCCCCCGAGCCGATGGCGTCCCACGCACCGGTCTGGGCCGCCGTCGGCGCGCTGAACGACGCGTCGAACCAGGCCTGCGTCGCGGGCGAGAACCGGGAGGTCACCGGCTCATCCTCACCCACGGCACCGACACCGGGGCCACCCGTGAGCAACGGGCCGGCGGGCCTCCGGAGCAGAAGGTGCACCGAAGGCCCGCCGGTCGACGCCGGTCAGGTGATCGTGAGGGTCTTCGCAGCGCTCACCTGCTCGGAGGAGCGCCCCGAGTGGACCTCGATCGCGCCCGGCTCGACGACGTACTTCCCACGGTTGTCGTAGAAGCCGAAGTCGCTCTTGTCCAGGGTGAAGGTGACGGTCGTCGACTCGCCGGCGCCCAGCGTCACCCGGTTCCGGGCAGGTCGGGTGCCTACCCGCCCCGAAAGTCGGTTCCGCGCTGTCCGACGCCCGGCCTAGGGTCGGTCACCGTGCCCGACACGACGACCGAGACGACCGACGAGCTGCCTCTCGTTCACGCCCGCGGCCTGGTGAAGCGCTTCGGGTCCTTCACCGCCGTCGACGGCATCGACGTCGACGTGGCCCGCGGCGAGGCCTTCGGGTTCCTCGGGCCCAACGGCGCCGGCAAGTCCTCGACGATGCGCATGATCGGCTGCGTCTCGCCGGTGACCGACGGCACCCTGCGGGTGCTGGGGCACGACCCGGCGGTCGACGGCACCCGGATCCGGGCCCGTCTCGGCGTCGTCCCGCAGGAGGACACCCTCGACTTCGAGCTGTCGGTCTACGAGAACCTCGTCGTCTACGGCCGCTACTTCGGGCTGTCCCGGCAGGAGGCGGGCGAGCGGGCCAGGCGGCTGCTCGAGTTCGTCCAGCTCGACGAGCGGGGGGCCAGCCTGGTCGAGCCGCTCTCCGGGGGCATGAAGCGCCGGCTCACCATCGCCCGGTCGCTGATCAACGACCCCGACCTGCTGCTCCTCGACGAGCCCACCACCGGGCTCGACCCGCAGGCCCGCCACGTGGTCTGGGACCGGCTCTTCCGGCTCAAGCAGCAGGGGGTGACCCTGGTCCTCACGACGCACTACATGGACGAGGCCGAGCAGCTGTGCGACCGGCTGGTCGTCATGGACTCCGGCCGCATCGCGGCGGAGGGCTCCCCGGCCGGCCTGATCAAGGAGTGGTCGACCCGAGAGGTCGTCGAGCTGCGCTTCACGGCGGGCGAGACCGAGGTGGCGGGCGAGAAGGTCGAGGCACTGGTCGCCGAGACCGAGCGGCCGCTGCACCGGCTGGTCAGCCGGGTCGAGGTGCTGCCGGACCGGGTCCTGCTCTACAGCGACGACGGCGACGCGACCGTGGCCGAGGTGCACGGCTGCGGCGTCGTCACCCAGTCGGTGCTCGTGCGCCGGTCGTCGCTGGAGGACGTCTTCCTGCGCCTCACCGGACGGAGCCTCGTCGAGTGAGCGTGCTGAGCACCTCGGGACGTACGACCGGAGGCCTTCCGCCCGCACCCTCCGCCGCGGCGCTGGTCGGCCGCTCCGTCGACTTCTGGCGGGTCCAGTACCGCCGCACCTGGCGGGGCACCTGGGCGCCGACGGTGCTGACGCCGCTGGGGTTCCTGGCCGCGATGGGCCTCGGGCTCGGCTCCATCGTCGACGAGGGGGCCCGCGCCCAGACCCTCGGCGGCGTCAGCTACCTCGACTTCATCGCACCGGGGCTGATGGCCGCCAGCGTGATGCAGCAGGCGGCGTTCGAGTCGAGCTACCCGGTGCTCGGGGCCATCAAGTGGGCGAAGCAGTACCACGCGCAGCTCGCGGCCCCGCTGCGCGTCCGCGACGTGCTGGCGGGCCACGTCATCTGGGTGACGCTGCGGCTCGGCATCTCGGCCGCGGTCTTCCTCGTCATCATGGCGCTCTTCGGCACCCTGCACTCGCCGTGGGCCGTGCTGTGCATCCCGGCTGCGGTGCTCACCGGCGCCGCCTGGGTGCCCGGCATGTTCGGCTACGCGGCGACCCTCGAGACCGACAGCGGCTTCGCGCTGGTCTTCCGGTTCCTGGTCATGCCGATGTTCCTCTTCTCGGGCACCTTCTTCCCGATCTCGCAGCTGCCCGACTGGCTGGAGTGGGTCGCAGTCCTCACCCCGCTCTGGCACGGCGTCGAGCTGTGCCGCGACCTCGCCCTCGGCACCCCCGAGCTGCTGCCCTCGGTCGGCCACGTCGCCTACCTGTGCCTCTGGGTCGCCGTCGGCTTCTGGTGGGCGCTGCGCACCTTCACCCGGCGGCTGGTGTCGTGACCGCGCCCGGCACCTTCCGCGTCACCCCTCCGCTGGTCACCCGGCGGCTGGTCGGCTCCGGCCGGGCCCGCTACCTGGTGGAGCGCAACGTGCGCGTCTACCGCAACGAGTGGCTGGTGCTGGTGTCCGGCTTCCTCGAGCCGGTCTTCTACCTGTTCTCCATCGGCGTCGGCGTCTCGCAGCTGGTCGGCGACGTCGAGCTGCCCGGCGGCCAGGTCGTCACCTACACGGCGTTCGTCGCGCCGGCGATGCTCGCGGCGAGCGCGATGAACGGCGCGATCATCGACGCGACGTTCGGCCTGTTCTTCAAGCTGAAGTACAACAAGCTCTACGACGCGGTGCTCGCCACGCCGGTGACCCCGGTCGACGTGGCGGTGGGCGAGATCACCTGGGCGCTGGCCCGCGGCTCGCTCTACTCCGCCGCGTTCATCGTCGTCATGCTGTTCATGGGGCTGATCACGTCGTGGTGGGCGCTGCTGGCCCTGCCGGCCGTCGTGCTCACCGGCTTCTGCTTCGCCGCTGCGGGCACCGCCTGCACGACCTACATGCGCAGCTGGCAGGACTTCAGCTACATCACGCTGGTCCAGCTGCCACTGTTCCTCTTCTCGGCCACCTTCTACCCGATCTCGGTCTATCCCGAGTCGCTGCAGTGGGTGGTGCGGCTCTCACCGCTCTACCACTCCGCGCAGCTGCTGCGGGAGCTCACGACCGGCACGGTCGGGCTCGACTCGCTGTGGCACGTGCTGGTGCTGGCGCTGCTCGGCGTCATCGGCATGGTCGTGACCGGCCGCCGGCTGGAGAAGCTCCTCCTCACCTGACCTGTCGCTCGTGTCGGGGTCGAATCCGATGGCTCGGCGTGCGTGGCAGGAGGATGATCGCCCGATGAGGATGCCGGCGCCGAGCGACGGTGACCCGGCCATCGAGGCGGCCGGGATCACCAAGCGGTTCGGCGGGTCCGGGGCGTCGGCCGGTGCGGTCGACGCGGTCCACGACCTGACCCTGTCCGTCCTGCGAGGGGAGCGCCTCGCGTTCATCGGCCCCAACGGCGCGGGCAAGTCGACGTCGATCAAGATCCTCACCGGCATCCTGCACCCGACATCGGGCACCGCCCGCGTCCTCGGCCTGGTGCCCTGGCAGCAGCGGCGGGCGCTGGCGGCCCGGACCGGCACGCTGTTCGGCCAGCGGTCACAGCTCTGGTTCGAGCTGAGCCCGCGCCAGTCGCTGCGCATGCTGGGGGCGATCTACGGCATGGACCGGGACCGTGAGCTGCGCCGGGTGGCCGAGCTCGGAGACCTGCTCGACGCCGGCGACCTCTTCGACCAGCCGGTGCGCGACCTGTCCCTCGGCCAGCGGATGCGCTGCGAGCTGGCAGCCTGTCTGCTGCACGACCCCGAGATCCTGTTCCTTGACGAGCCGACCATCGGGCTCGACCTGCTGGCGAAGCGGCGATTTCGGGAGCTGCTCGTGACCCTCAACGAGGCGTCGGGGACGACGGTCTTCCTCACCTCCCACGACGTGGCGGACATCGAGCACGTCGCGCAGCGAGTCGTCGTCATCAGCGCCGGCCGGCTCATCTACGACGACTCGGTCCCGGCCATGCGCCGGACGATGCTGTCGACCAAGCTGGTCGACGTCGGCCTGGAGCGGGCCGGGGCGCCGCTCGACCTCGACGGCGTCACGGTGCTCGCCAGCGACCAGACCTCCGCGCAGCTGTCGGTCGACACGTCGCGCACCTCGATACGCGAGGTGCTCGGCCGGGTCCTCGACACCTGGTCGGTCAGCGACATCTCCGTGGTCGACCCGCCGCTCGAGCAGGTCATCGCGGAGATCTACGCGGAGCGGCGGCCGTGAGCGTGCCGCTGCTGCGCCGGCTCGCGGTTCCTGCCGACGTGTCGGGCCGCCGGGTCCTCGCCTCGCGCGACGGGCTCGTCGTGGCGCTGCTCTTCTACCTGCTCGTGTCGGGCATCCTGTCCGCGCTCTGGCGGGCGGCGGCGGGCGAGCACGGCGACGTCGCGGGCTACAGCGCCGTCGCTCTCACCTGGTACGTCTTCACCGCCGAGGCCGCCACCTGCGCCATCAACGTGCGGATGATCGAGGAGGTCGGCGACGACATCGGCTCCGGGGCGGTCGCGGTGGAGATGCTGCGACCGCTGCCGGTGGTCGCGGTGCGACTGGCGGCCGAGGTGGGGCGCTGCTCGGCCCGTCTGGGGATCCTCCTGCTCCCGGGCGCGACGTTCGCCTGGATCGTGGCCGGACCGCCACCGAGCACGGCCGCCACTGCCCTCGCGCTGCCCGCGCTCGTCCTCGCGGTGGCCGCGAACCTGTGCCTGCAGCACGCCCTTGCCGGTGCCGCGTTCTGGCTGCGGGACACCAGGGCGATGTGGTTCCTCTACCAGAAACTGGTGTTCATCCTCGGCGGCATGCTGCTGCCGCTCGAGGTGCTGCCCGGCGTCCTCCGCGACGTGGCCATGGCGCTGCCGTTCATGACGATGGCCTACGCACCCGCCCGGCTCGCGTCCGGTCACGTGGAGCCTTGGCTGCTGCTCGTCCAGGCCGGCTGGCTGGTGGTCCTCGCGGCCGGCGCCGGCGCCGTCTTCTCGGCCGGGCAGCGCCGGCTGCAGGTGGTGGGCGGATGAGCCGCGCCGCCCCCGCGACGCGAGCCGTGCTGCGCGGCGCCTTCGCCGACGCGGCGGCCCGCCGGTCCGCCTTCTGGACGCAGATCGGCGCGATGATCGCCAACGACCTCGCCTGGGTGGCGTTCTGGGTGATCTTCTTCCAGGAGGTAGCGTCCGTGCGCGGGTGGGACGTCGGCCGGGTGCTCCTGCTGCTCGCGGTGCTGTCCACGTCGGCGGGCCTCGTCCTCGGCCTCTTCTCGAACAGCCGCCGGATCCCGACGCTGGTGGCGGACGGCTCGCTGGACGAGGTGCTGACCCTGCCGGTCGCGCCGCTGCCGAACCTGCTGGTCCGCCGGCTCGACACCGTCAACCTCGGCGACGTCGCCTTCGGCCTGGTGCTCTTCGCGGTGGCGGCCGACCCGACCCCGCAGCGCACGCTGGTATACGTGGCCGGCACGCTCGCCAGCGCCGTGCTGCTGACCGGGTTCCTGGTGCTCACCGGTTCGCTGGTCTTCTTCACCGGCCGGGGGGAGGGCGCGGACCTCGGGCTGAACGCGGTGCTGCTGCTGGCGTCCTACCCGGCCGACGTCTTTGCGGGGGCGACGAAGGTCCTGCTCTACACCGCGGTCCCGGCTGCCTTCGTCAGCGGAGTGCCCGCGGAGCTGGTCGACGACTTCGATGTCGCCGACGCCGCCATGCTCCTCGGGGTCTCCGGGATCTTCGCGGGACTGGGTTGGGCCACCTTCACGGCCGGACTGCGCCGCTACTCCTCGGGCTCGGCCTGGGGCCGCGGCTGAGCGGGCGGGGCCGCAGGTCCGGGATACTGGGGTCATGCGGCTGACCGACTTCTGGGAGCGGATGCGCGGGCAGTTCGGCCCGCACGCCGAGTCCCTCGCCGAGCTGCACGTCTTCACCGAGCTCGGCGGACGGACCGCCGCCCAGGCGTTGGCCGACGGCGAGCCGGCCCTGCGGGTCTGGCGGGCGGTCTGCGAGGGCATGGACGTCCCGCCCGCGCAGCGCTGACCGCGCACTGCTCGCCGGCCCTAGGAGCCGACCGATGAGTCCGCAGGCTCCCGGTCGTCTACCCCGGAGCGGCCGCCGCCCGGCGGGCCCCACCTGAAGGAGTCGCATGCGCAGGCTCGTGGCCTACACGCTCCTGTCCGCCGACGGCGTCGCCGAGGCGCCGGAGGAGTTCGTCGACGTGTTCGACGACGAGATGCAGGAGCACCTGAATGCCGTCATCGAGGCCCAGGACGCGGTGCTGCTGGGGCGACGCATGCACGACGAGTGGGCGACGTTCTGGCCGACGTCGGACATCGAGCCCTTCGCAGGCTTCATCAACAGCACGCCGAAGCACGTGGCGACATCGACGCCGCTGCCGGACGAGTGGGACGGCGCTACGGCGATCCAAGGCCCTGTCCCTGACTTCGTGCGGGACCTGAAGGCCCGGCGGGGGGGTGACATCGGCGTCCACGGGAGCATCGAGCTGACGCGGTCGCTGGTCGGGGCCGGGCTCGTGGACGAGCTCCGGCTGGTCATCGCCCCTGCCCTGGCCGGGCGTGGTCGCCGGCTCTTCAGCGACCCGCACGAGATGCAGAGGCTGCAGCTGCTTCGGGCGGCCGGCACCTCGTCCGGGTCCATCCTCGCCGACTACCGGGTGCTCCACGAAGAGTGACGCCGCGCACTCGGGTCTTCGCCCGGTCTGGCGCACCCCGGCCGCTCCTGCAACAGTCGGAGACGTCCCGGCAAGCGGCGAGCACGAGAGGCGACCATGGACGAGCACCCGAACGCGAGGGTCCTGCGCGAGCTGGCCGACCGGACGAAGTCCGGTGACATGGAGGCCGCGATGAGCGTCCTCGCCGACGACGTCGAGTGGCACGAGATCGGGCGCGCCGAGCCGACCCGGGGCAAGCAGGCGCTGGCCCAGCGCTACGCGGAGTCGGTGGGCGACTTCCAGGTCGAGGCGGAGACCCATGACGTCGTCGCGAACGACGAGCACGCCGTCCAGCTCCTCGACGTCACCGCGCGGCGTGGCGACGCGACCCTCCGATACCGGACGGCCGAGATCTACCACATGAAGGACGGCAGGATCACCGCGCGCTGGGCCTTCTCGGACGACACCGAGCGGATCGTGGCGTTCTTCGCCTAGCCCGGTCGGGGCCGGTCAGTCGCGCTCCTTGATCTCGGCCGGGAAGGCCTGCCAGGCGATGCTCGCCATCCTGGCGTGCCCCGCGACGGACAGGTGGTTGAAGTCCCGCGCCAGGTCCTCGGTCGTGATGCTCATCCCCTGCAGCGCCGCCTCGTCGGTCCAGCACTTCGGCAGAGCCGCGCACACCTTCTCGACGGCACCCCAGTAGCCGTCGACGATGCCCTGCAGCGACCGGACGCCGGCCGGGCGGAGGTCTCCGTCGGGGGTGAAGAAGTCGCACGGTCCGGTGCCCGAGTTCTCGACGACCACGGCCGGCTGGCTGGCCGCCCAGGTGGCGTAGGTCTGCACGCTCGCCCATTGGCTGACCAGGAAGAGGGAGACGCCAGGGACCTTCTCCCGCACCAGATCGAGCATGCGGCCGAGCTCGACCCCGAGGGGTGCGACGTTGTCGGCGTCCGTCCCGTCGCAGCGGATGTCGTTGTCGATCGTCTGCACGATGACGATGTCGGGCAGCGGGTCGGCCACCTCGAGGAGCCGCTGCAGCTGGGCCCGGAGGTCGCCGACGGTGGAGCCGTTGACCGCGACGTTGTAGTTGTGCCCCACCATCGCGGGGTGCGTCCCGGCGAGGCGGAGGTAGATGCTGCGGACGCGCGGGTTGTCACCGGTCGCCCAGGAGTTCTCGGTGGCGTCGCGCGTGACGTCGTCCGGGTCGGTCAGGGTGCCGGTGGCGCCGGAGTGACCCATCACGGCGATCGAGTCCAGCGCTGCGGTCGCCCTCGGGGTGACCCGCTCCGTCGGTCCGGCCGAGGCGGCGGACGTGGTGCCGCCGCCGGAGGCTTCGCGGGCGTCCGGCTCCGCGCCGCCGCCGCAGCCGGCCAGCGCGCCCAGCGAGCACAGCGAGCACAGCAGCACGGCGGCCAGCCGGCGGCATGCCCCCATCCGGTCCTCCTCCCGCCCGACCGGTCCGGGCACCGGTCACTCCTTGATAGCCGAACTGCGGTCGGTGCGGGGTCACAGTTGTGTGCGGGTCCGCGCCGCCGGGCAAGGGTGGCAGGTGCCCACCACGACCCGTAGCGGCCCGAAGCGCACCCGATCGGACGACGACGACCGCCGGCAGCTGATCGTCGACACGCTGGTCGAGGCGTTCGCCGACCTGATGGAGGCCGACGCCGACGCGTTCCGGGCGAAGTTCCGCAAGATGGCCGCCGACCCTTGGGCGTTCTACCGCGGCAGCGCCTGCGTCTTCTACGCCGACATGGCAGCGATGGCCGAGCAGGGCGGCCACCAGGACCCCTGGACGCAGGGCAAGGCCGGCCGGGTCTGGATCCAGGGGGACCTCCATGCCGAGAACTTCGGGACGTACATGGACGGCAAGGGGGCGCTGGTCTTCGACGTCAACGACTTCGACGAGGCTTACCTCGGGCCGTTCACCTGGGACCTGCGCCGCTTCGTCGCCAGCCTCGCCCTGATGTGCTGGCAGAAGGCCCTGCCCGACACGGTCATCGACGACCTCTGCGAGCGGTACCTGCGGTCGTACGTCGACCAGGTGCACGTCTTCGTTCAGAGCGACCGGGACCACGAGTGGGCGCTGCGGCTCGACACCGCCAGCGACGCGGTGCGCACCGCGCTGCTGCAGGCCCAGCTGTCCACCCGGGTCGACCTGCTCGACCGGCTGACCGTCGTGGACGACTACCAGCGACGGTTCCGGCACGGGCCAAGGACCCGCGAGCTCGGCCGGCGCGAGCGGCGCCGGGTCGAGAACGCGTACGAGTCCTACCTGAGGACGATCCCTGAGTCGAAGCGGCTGGGCAGCATCAGCTACGCCCTCAAGGACGTCGTCGCGACGTCCGGCTTCGGGATCGGCAGTGCAGGCCTGCCGGCCTACAACATCCTCGTCGAGGGGCACACCCAGGCGCTGGAGAACGACATCGTGCTGTCGATGAAGCAGGGCAACGTCGCAGCTCCGAGCCGCGTCGTGGACGACCAGCAGGCAGGGGAGTTCTTCAAGCACCACGGTCACCGCACCGCGGTCTCGCAGTCGGCGCTGCAGGCGCACGCCGACCCGTGGCTCGGGTGGACCGAGATGGGCGGCACCGGCTACGTGGTGGCCGAGATCTCGCCGTACGACGCCGACCTGGACTGGTCGGAGCTCTCCGAGCCCGGGCAGCTGGTGCCGGTGGTCGAGCAGCTCGGCCGGGCCACCGCGAAGGTGCACTGCGTCAGCGACAAGGACTCCGGAGACACCCCACTGGTAGACTTCCAGACCGAGGACGTCGTCGCCGAGGCGGTGTCCGACGTGGACGACTTCGTCCAGGACCTCGTGGAGTTCGCGCACACCTACGCCGAGCGGGCTCGCGCCGACCACCACCTGTTCGTGGCGGCCTTCCGCTCCGACCAGATCCCGGGGGTCACCGCGACGACTTCCTGAGCAGCGCCCGCGTCCTCGCACGACTCGCACCCGCCGTGGGCGGCGAGCCGTAGCCTCCTCGGGTGGAGCTCGACCCGACGGCGGTGCAGCGGCGCACGGTCCGGGTTCTCTCGGCGTCGCCGGTGCTCGGCGGGGTCGGGGTGGGCAGCGCGATCGCGGTCGGCGGTCTGATCGCC
>Ga0126306_10001328_pt1 | contig 13127 bp, 14 predicted proteins | sample Plot27_FD_92592 | JGI IMG/M metagenome (GOLD analysis project Ga0126306, IMG submission 92592) | Serpentine soil microbial communities from UC McLaughlin Reserve, CA, USA - Plot27 | ecosystem: Environmental > Terrestrial > Soil > Grasslands | place: USA: UC McLaughlin Reserve, Lake County...
GCGTTCGCGGCGCCCAGCTCGGCGGCGCCCGACGGCGAGGAACCCACCCACGGGATGCCCGCGCCCTGCACGACCGGGACGATCTGGTCGGTGATGGCCGGCTGCCCCGCCACGATGGTGGCCACGCCTTCCTGCACGAACTGGTTGGCACACGCGGCTGCCGAGGCGCCGTCGGCCTTGTCCTGGCAGCGGACGATCTCGATCTCGTGGCCGCCCAGACCACCGAGGTAGTCGTTGGCGTAGTCGGCAGCCGCCTGGGCGGCGTCGCCGACGTCGGGCTGACTCACGGCCGAGCCGCCCTCGACGTTGTAGAGCCCGATCTTGATGGGGCTGTCGGTGGCCTCGTTCTTGTCGCCCAGGACGGAGGTGTCCACGGATTCCGACGTGCCGGACGAGTCGGATGATCCGTCGTCCCCACTGCACGCGGCCACGAGGACCACGACCACTGCGAGGACGGCGGCCGTGGCCCCCCCCCGCCTCTTCCTGACATCAAGCACGCCGGGCTCCTCATCGCCGAAAAGGGATACTGATCATTCGGAGAGTAGGGCACTCATTAGGGCATGTCGAGAGCTGGGTCACAGAGACGGCCACCCTTCACCATCCTGTTACCAACAGGCGTGCAGAGTCCACGAGCGGAGCTGCGCCATGCGCTCGACGCATCGCCCCGAGGTGACGCGCAGCGCTACGCGCGGCCGGTACCCCTCCGGCTGAAGGGGTTCGGCCCGAAGCGGAAGAGGCTCTCCTGGACGACGCTCGCGGCCAGCAGGCCGTCGCGGGTGGTGACCGCACCCGTGTACCAACCGCGGCCGGCGGCCACGGTGCGCGGTGTCAGGTCCATGAGCACCCAGTCGTCGAGCCGGACCGGTCGGTGGAACCACAGGGCATGGTCCAGGCTGGGTCCGGGCGCGCGGCCTCGTCGGACTCCAGCACCGACAGACCGGTCCCGATGTCGGAGAGGTAGGTCAGCGCGCACGCGTGCACGAGCGGGTCAGCGGGTAGCGGTACCTGGCGGCCGTGCCTGAGCCCCGCAGCCGCATATTGAGTGAACTAATTTCTTGACTCGCGCCTGCGAGCCTCGTCACACTTCCGGTCTCGGACATGACACTCCCCTGGAGGTGGCCACGGTGGCTCCGGCTGCGACGGACATGAACAGCGATGCGACGGACGGCGCGGGGGGCGACGGCCGCGGCCCACTGTCCGGACTGCTGGTGGTCGACCTGTCCACCACTGCTCCCGGAGCGCATGCCACGCAGTTCCTCGCCGAGGCGGGCGCCGAGGTCGTCCTCGTCGAACCGCCGGGGGGCAGCCAGCTGCGCAAGCTCCCCGCCTGGCCGGTCCTCGGGGGCGGCAAGCGCAGCGTCGTCCTGGACCTGCACGAGGACCGCGACCGCCGGGCGCTGGACGACCTGCTGGCCCGTGCCGACGTCCTGGTGACCACGATGCGACCGCGGGCGGTCGCGCGCCTCGGGTTGACGCCCGAGCGGCTGGCCGAGCTGAACCCCCGCATGGTCAGCTGCGCGATCACGGGCTGGGGCTCGTCCGGCCCGTTCGCGGAGCTCAAGGGCTACGAGGGCCTCATCATGGCCAAGCTGGGGTACGGCCACGCCAAGCGGAACATGGTGCTGCGCGGCGGACCGTCGTTCATCTCCGTTCCCTACGCCACCTGGGGCGCCGCGCACACCGCCGTCCAGGGGGTACTGGCCGCTCTGCTCGAGCGGGAGAGCAGCGGCCGGGGACAGCACGTCGACGCCGACCTCGCCCGCGGCGTCAGCATGATCGACACCTGGAACTGGTTCGCCGAGCTGATCAGCATTCGGTGGCCGGGAGCCTACGAGAGCATCGACGCCTACACCGAGGACGGGCAGCCCCAGAGCCCGATCACCTATCCGCTGCTGATCGCCCCCACCAGTGACGGGGTGTGGCTGCAGTTCGCCCAGGTGGAGCCGCGCCTGTTCGGCGCGATGCTGCAGGAGTTCGGGTTGATGCCGCTCATGAGCGACCCGACGTGGAAGGGCCTGCCCAGGCTGGAGTCGCAGGAACTGCGCACCGAGCTGTGGGAACGCATGATCAACGAGGTCGGCCGGCGGACCTTCGCCGAGTGGCAGCAGGTGTTCGAGACCAATCCGAACATCAGCGCCGAGGTGTTCCGCTCCGGGCCCGAGGCATTGGACCACGCCCAGCTGCAGTTCGAGGGGCGCGACGTCGTCGTGCAGGACCCCGAGCGCGGCACCGTCCGGAGGCCGGCACCGATGGTCTTCGAGAACTCGCGGCCGCTGTCGCCGGCGCGACCGGCGCCCCGGCTCGACGAGCACGGCGGCGACGTGCGTGCGCCAGCCCCCTCGACGACCGAGGCGGCGGCACCGGACGAGGACGCGCCGGCCCGGTTGCCGTTGGAGGGGGTCACGATTCTCGACCTCGGCCTCATGTTCGCCGGTCCCTTCGGGGCGACGATCCTCACCGACCTCGGCGCCCGCGTGTACAAGGTCGAGACGCTCGCCGGCGACACGATCCGCAACATCCTCCCGTTCCCCGAATCCGGGGGTGCGCGCGTGATGCAGGGCAAGGAGAGCATCCAGCTGGACCTCCAGACGGACGAGGGCCGGCGGATCGTCCAGGAACTCGCCCGGCACAGCGACGTCGTGCTCTGCGCCTACCGCGCCGGGGGCGCGGAGCGGGCCGGCGTCGACGCCGCGACCCTCCTGCGGCTGAACCCGGACCTGGTCTACGTCAACGCCCCCGGCTACGGCACCGCCGGTCCGTACGGCGGCCGCCCGGCGTACGCGCCCACGATCGGCGCGGCCGCGGGCTTCGCGCTCACCGACGCCCCGGATGCCGCGGAGTCGACGGAGACCCTCGAGGACAAGAAGCGGGGGGCCCGGCGGCTCGCCGCCGCGCACGCCGTCCCCACCCTGCAGGCCGACGGCGCCTCCGCGCTGGGCGTCGCCTCGACGATGCTGCTCGGGCTCGTGGCCCGAGCGCGCGGGCGGCGGCTCGACCCGCTGACGGTCACGATGCTCGGCACGGCCACCCACGCGCTGGTCGACCGGATCGTCGACTACCCGGGTCGGCCGGCCTCACCGACGGTCGACGCCGGCGGACACGGCTTCTCGGCGCTCTACCGGCTGTATCCCACCGGCGAGGGCTGGGTCTTCCTCGCCGCGCCGGCGGAGAGGGAGTGGCCCGAGCTGACCGCCGCGCTGGCCGACGAGATGGACCTCGCGAGCGACGAACGGTTCACCACGGCCGAGTCGCGGACGGCGAACGACGGGGCCCTGGCCGAGGTGCTCGCCGGCGTCTTCGCCCGCCGGCCCGCCGCCGACTGGGAGAAGATCCTGACCGCGGCCGACGTCGGCTGCGTACAGGCCGCCGAGACCGAACCCGGCGTCGTCGTCCAGACCGACCCCGTCCTGGCCGGTGAGTACACCGTCTCGGCGGTGAGTCCCGTCTTCGAGGAGCACCTGCGGGTCGCGCCGCCGTTCCAGTTCTCCCGGTCGATCACCCAGGCGAAGGGCGGCTGCCTCGCCGGCGAGCACACCGATGCGATCCTGCGCGAGCTCGGCTACGACGACGAGGCGATCGCCGACCTGCGTGCCCGGAGCATCGTGGCCGGCTGACGCCTAACGCCCGCTGACGCCGGGCAGCGCGTCCAGGAAGCCCAGCACCTCACGGGTGAAGACGTCGTTGTCGTCGCCGGCGACCATGTGCCCGGTGCCGCGCACGTCGACGGAGCGAGCACCCCGGATCAGGCGCAGCAACTCCGCCGCCCCGTCGGCGCTGAGCACCTCGGACTGCTGGCCGCGTACCAGCAACGTCGGCGCCGCGACCGCCCGCGCGGCGTCGGTCAGCCGGCTGTTGTCGAACGGCCCGTCGGGCCGGTGGTCGCGGGGCCGCATGAAGGCCGGGTCCCAGTGCCAGTACCAGCGGCCGTCGCGCAGGCGGACGTTGCGCCGCAGCCCTTCGGGGCTGGCGGGACGCTGCCGGTGCGGGTTGTACGCAGTGACCGCCTCCGCCACGTCCTCGAGGCTGGCGAACCCGTCGGGGTGCGCACGCATGAAGGCGGCCACCCGGGCCGCCCCCTCCGGCTCAATTCGGGGTGCGATGTCGACCAGCACGAGCCCCGAGGCGGTCACCCGCCCCTTCCCCGCGGCCACGAGCGCGGTCAGGCCGCCCATCGACGCGCCGATCAGCACGGGTGACCCGGGCAGCGTGCCCGTCACGCGGACCAGATCGTCGACGAGGGCGTCCATCGAGTAGTCGGCGTCGAGCCGGCGGTACCCCTCGACCACCTAGGTGGTGATGGCGCGTTCCGGGCAGGCGTCGGCGCCGGCCCACGCCGGCTCCTGGAGGGCGGCCGGCACCTCGCCGTCGAACGCGATGGCGTAGCCGTCGTCGTCCAGGTCGTAGACCTCGGGCGCGCGGGGGTTGCACCGGGCTTACCCGACGCATGCCGCCGGGTCGATGGTCACGAGCACGTGGTTCTCCATTCAGACGGCGCCGATGGACGTGATGTCGATCGAGCCGACCCCGCCGTGCACGTCGGCCCGATGGCGCTCGGCGAGCTCCCGGGCCTCCTCGCGGGCGGCGACGAGCTCCTGCTCGTCGCACTGCTCGCAGCGGTACTGCCACGAGACCGCGGCCCCTTCCGGGCCGGGGGCGACGACGATGTGCGGGTGCGGATCCGCTTCACCGGCCATTGCTCAGCGCACCGTGAAGCCGGCGTCGAGGGGCAGTTGGATGCCGGTGATGAACTTCGCCTCGTCGGAGACCAGCCAGGCCACGGCGTTGGCGATGTCCTCGGCCTGCAGGATCGGGATCGGCAGCGCGTTCTGCATCGCGGATATCGCGTTGTCCTCGCTGGCGGCGGCCTGGGCCATCAGGGCGTTCATCGCGTCGTTCTGGGTCATCCCTGAGATCACCCCGGTCGGATGGATCGTGTTGACCCGGATCATCTGCGGCGCCAGATCGAGGGCGAGGGTCTGCATGTAGCCGACCAGCCCCCGCTTGGCCGCCGAGTAGGCCTGGGCACTGGCGAAGGGGCTGGCGGTGCCCTTCAGCCCCGCGGTGGAACTGGTGATCACGATCGACCCGCCGCGGCCACCTTCCTGCAGTGCGGGCAGCGCTGCCCGCACCGTGTGGAAGGCACCGGTCAGGTTGGTGTCGATGACCTCCTGCCACTCCGCGAGGAAGTCCTCCTCGTCCCCCAGCCGGATGATGCCGGCGTTGACGATGATGATGTCGAGTCGGCCGAACTGGGCGTAGCCGTCGTCGAAGGCGGCCTTGAGCCCCGCGAAGTCGCGGACGTCGGCCTTGCGGGCGACGATCCGCCGCCCCTCCTTCTCGACGAGCCGGACCGTCTCCTCGAGGTCCTCGGCCGAGGCGTTCGGATAGTTCATGTGCGGATAGTTCTCGCAGATGTCGACGCCGATGATGTCGACGCCCTCCCGCGCCAGGCGGACGGCATGGGCGCGGCCCTGACCGCGGGCCACACCGGTGATGAAGGCGACGCGGCCTTCGAGGGATCCGGCCATGGTGGTGCTCCTTCGTCCGAGTGGATGGGGTTCAGTGCCCTGCGGCAGCGAGGGCGTCGAGGATCTGGCGCGGGCCGAGCGGGGTGCCCCGGAGCTCGACCCCGAGCGGAGCGAGCGCATCGGCGACGGCGTTGAAGACAGCCGGCGGCGACGCGACCGCGCCGCCCTCCCCCACGCCCTTGACGTTCAGTGCGTTGCTCGTCCCGGACTCGACGTGCCCGTATTCGATGTCGGGCACCTCCGCCGCGGTGGGGAGCAGGTAGTCCACGAAGCTGCCCGTCAGCGGGTTGCCGACCTCGTCGTAGACGAAGCTCTCGTAGAGCACGCCGCCGATGCCCTGTACGACGCCGCCGGCAACCTGGCCCTCGACGACCTTCGGGTTGATCATCTGCCCGCAGTCCTCGCTGACGACGTAGCGCAGCATCTGCACCTGCCCGGTATCGGGGTCGACCTCGACCGTGCAGATGTGGCAGGCGTTGACGAAAGTCATCATCGGCGCGGTGAAGCGGGTGACCGCCTCGACGCCGGCCCGCAGGTCGGGCGGCAGCATCGCGGTCCCCTGGTAGGCCATCGTGGCGACCTGCTCGAAGGTGACCGCTGCCTGCGGAACACCCTTGACCGCCACCTGACCGTCGGCGATGTCGAGGTCGTCCGGCGAGGCCTCGAGCATGTGCGCGGCGATCCGCAGGATCTTGTCGCGCACCTCCAGGGACACCTCACGGGTGACGTTGCCGTAGAGGACCGCCGACCGGCTGCCCTGCGTTCCGGCGCCGTACGGGGTCGTGGCCGTGTCGCCCTGGGTCACCGTGATCTGGTCGATGTGACAGCCGAGGTACTCCGCGGCGACCTGGCGCATCGTCGTCTCGACGCTCATGCCGGTACTCGAGCTGCCGAGCACCAGGTTGAAGGTGCCGGTGCCCTCCATCTTCAGGACCGCGCCCTCGGTGGACAGCGCACCGAACGCGATGGCCGACGGCTCGACACACAGGCTGATGCCGATGCCGAGGTACCGCCCGTCGGCACGCGCCGCAGCCTGTCGGGCCCGGAAGCCCTCGTAGTCGATCAGCTCCGCGGCCTGCTCCAGCGTCTCCGCCGGGGTCACGCCCGTGTAGACCAGCCCGGTCGGCAGTTGATAGGGCAGCTGCGAGCTCTGGATGACGTTGCGCCGGCGGAGCTCGAGCGGGTCCATCCCGATCCGCCGCGCCACCACGTCCACGATCTGCTCGGGGACGACGGTCTCCATCAGGAACGGCCCGCGGTAGGGAGCGCGTCCGGTGGTGTTGGTGAAGACGGCGTCCCCGGAGAAGCCGATCGCGGGCACCGTGTACGGGCCTGGGAGGCACATGCCCACGAGCGCCGCAGCGCTGCCCGAGCCGGCGAACGGGTAGGCCCCGACGTTCTCGACCAGCTCCGCGCGGAAAGCGAGGAACTTCCCGTCCGGGTCGACGGCGACGTCCATCGACATCCTGTCGTCACGCGCCGACGAGGCCGCGATGAGGTTCTCCCGCCGGTCCTCCACGAACTTGACCGGGGTGCCGAGCAGCTTGCTGGCCAGCACGACCGCCCACTCGTCGCGGAGAGCGAAGACCTTCTGGCCGAACCCACCCCCGACGTCGGGGGTACGGACCCGGACCCGGCTCTCCGGGATGCCGAGCAGACGGGAGAAGAAGGCGCGGAGCTCGTGCGCGCTCTGCGTGGCCGCCCAGAGGTCGAGCTCCTCGGTGAACGGATCCCACTGCGCCAAGAGTCCGCGGGTCTCCATCGGCACGGGGAGGTAGCGGTGCTGGACGAACGTCTCGCTCACCACGGTCGCCGCGGAGTCGAAGGTCTCCTGCAGGCCCGGGACGTCGGCCTTGGGGATCGCCGACGCGACGTTCGAAGCGAGCTCAGGGTGCACGAGCGTGGCGCCTTCGGACCGGGCGGCGTCGACGTCGAGGACCGGGTCGTCGGCCTCCACCTCGAGCTCGACGAGGTCCACGCCGTCCTCGGCGACGTACCGGGAGTCGGCCAGGACGATCGCCACCGGATCACCGACGAAGCGCACATCCCCCTCGGCCAGGCAGAAGTTCGGCGCGTACACGGCGTCCTTGCCGGCCATGCTCCACCACGTCTCGTGCACGAGCGGGTTGAGGTCGGCGGCCGTGAAGACGGCCCGCACCCCCGGCAACGCCGTCGCCGCCTCGGTGTCCACGCGGACGATGCGGCCGCGCGCGACGTCGCTCCGGACGAAGGCGGCGTGCAGCATGCCGGGGACGACGATGTCGTCGAGGTAGCGCCCGCGCCCGGCGAGCAGGCGCGGGTCCTCCTTGCGCGGGACCGACTGACCCATCCAGCGGCCAGCCGCGCCCGCCAGGCTGGGCGCGGCGGCGCCCGGGGAGTCTGCGACCGCGGTCACGCCGGCACCTCCATGCTGCCCGAGTAGTTGGCGTCGGCACGGCCACAGGCCCGGCGGACGGCGTTGACGATGCCCTGGTAGCCGGTGCAGCGGCACAGGTTGCCCGAGAGGCCCTCGCGGATCTCGTCGTCGGTGGGCCGGGGGTTCTCCGCGAGGAGGGCCGTGGCCGAGACGACGAACCCCGGGGTGCAGAAGCCGCACTGCAGTCCGTGCTCGGCCCGGAAGGCCTCCTGCACGGGGGTGAGCGCGCCGTCCGGGCCGGTCAGCCCCTCCACGGTCGTGACCTCGTGCCCCTCGCCCTGCACCGCGAAGACCAGGCACGACCGGACCGCCTGCCCGTCGACCAGGACGGTGCAGGCGCCGCAGACGCCGTGCTCGCACCCGAGGTGCGTGCCCGTCAACGCGCAGTCCTGGCGGAGGAAGTCCGCCAGGGTCTTGCGCGGCTCGACGACGGCGGTCCGTTCCCGGCCGTTCACCGTCATCGACACGCTCATGTCGCCCTCAGGCACGGGTTGCCTCCTCGATCGCGTTGGTGATCGCCCGCTGCGCGAGCACCCTGCTCATCCGCTGGCGTTGTGCGCCGGACGCGTGCAGGTCGTCCGGCGGCTGGAGACCCTCGACCGCCAGCGCGGAGATCTCGGCTGCGTCGACGTCGCCGGTCGCCACGCCCGTCACCGCCGCCTCGGCGGACGCCGCCCGCACCGGCGTGCCGTCGACGCCGAGGAAGGCCAGCGCGGCCCGGGCGACCCGGTCCCCGTCGAGTTGCACCGCGCAGACGACCCCGGCCATCGCGAAGTCGCCGTGCCGGCGAGCGGCCTCCTCGACGGCGAAGCCGCAGGCGCCGTCCCACACCGGGAAGTGCGCGGCGACGAGCACCTCGGTGCTCTCGAGCGCCGTGGTCCAGGTGCCGAGGAAGAACTCGGCGGCCGGGATGATGCGTGTGCCGTCGGGACCCGTCGCCTCCAGTCGGGCGCCGAGCGCGAGGGCGACGGCCGGCCACTCCGCGGCCGGGTCCGCGTGCGCGATCGCGCCGCCGAGCGTGCCCCGGTTGCGGATGGCCTCGTGGCCGATGAACGGCGTGGCCTTGGTCAGCAGCGGCACGGCCGCCGCCTCGGCAGAGCGGCCGACGGCGGTGTGCGTGGTCATCGCCGCGATGCGCACCGTGCCGTTCGACCGCGTGACGCCGACGAGGTCGGGCACGTGCTGCAGGTCGACCAGCTGCTCGAACCGGGAGAGCCGCATCGCAAGGACCGGCACGAGGCTCTGGCCGCCGGCCAGCACCTTGGCGTCGTCGTCGAACTGGCCGAGGATCTCGATCGCCTCGTCCAGCGACCGGGGTGCGGAGTAGCCGAAGGGCGCCGCCTTCACCGGACTCGTTTCCGCATGTGGAAGCCTCCTGGGCAGCCCCGGGGACGACCACCTGCGCCACAGCGCTGTGACCGCCCCCACACGATTGAGTGGACTGATTAGAGCCCACGAGACAGCACCACGTCCATTGCCAGGACGAGCACGTCCCGTCGCGCGATGCGCAACGCGGGCCGATCAACCGCGGCGGTGCACCTGTGGCCAGCGGGTCGCCACCTCGGCGAGCACCGCCCGGACCACGGGGCCGTCCTCCCGGTCGGCCCGCCAGGCGATCCCCAGGTCGAGCTCCGGCCCGTCGACCACGGGCCGGACGACGAACGCCGGATCGTGGAAGGCGCGCGTGGCTCCGGTCCGGACGTGGACGAAGGCCAGCGACAGGTCGCCGGTGCGCCGGACGTGCTCGGCCAGCTGCATCACGTCGCCCACGGGATAGATGCGCACGTCCCGCGCGCCCCGCTCCTCCAGGTGCCGGCGGACGCGGGCCACCGCTTCGGGCACCGGCCCGGGGCAGAGCAGCTGGACGGTCCGCCCGGCGAGGTCCGCCACGGTGAGCTCGGACCGGCCGGCGAGGGGGTCGGACGCGCGCATCGCCACCCCCATGCGGTAACCGACCAGCGGGCGGGTGCGCAGCTGCGGGTGACCCATCGGCACGTAGTCGACGACGACGTCGAGGGCGTCCCGCTCGAGGAGGGCCAGTAGCTCGGCCGGGGAACGCAGGTCCAGCGTCACCGTCCGGTCCAGGTGCGCCTTCTCGGCGCATTCGACGACCGCGTCGACGACCTCGGGCTCGGTGAGGTGCGTGCTCCCGAGGCGGACGACGAGCCGGTCGGCCTCCGCGAGCGTCCGCACGTCGGGCAGCAGCCCGTCGAAGCCGGCAAGCACCGCCGCACCGCGCTCGGCCAGCCGGACCCCGGCGGGCGTGAGGGTCGCCTCCCGCGGGCCGCGCACGAACAGCGGCACCCCCGCCTCCCGCTCGAGGTCGCGCACCGCCCTGCTGACCGGGGACGTGGTCAGGTGCAGGCGCTCGGCGGCGCGGCCGAAATGGCGTTCCTCGGCCACGGCGAGGAAGCACCGCAACTGGTGGACGTCCACGGAGTCAGTCTCGCCCAGGTCGGTTCACGGCAATAGGTGCACCTTGATCGCACCGGCGGCCCGGTCGCCGGCGACCGCGAAAGCGGTGGCGGCGTCCTCGAGCCCGAACCGGTGGGTGACCAGTCGACCCGGCAGATCCGGGTGCCGGCCGAGCAGTTCCGCGGCGTCCGCGAAGTCGGCGCGGGAGTAGTAGCCGGCCGGCAGCACCGCGACCTCCTTCAGCACCAGGGCGGCACCGATCGGGACGGGGGCCCACGGCAGTGCTACCAGGACGACCCGGCCGCCCCGCTCGGCCATCCGCACCGCCTGTTCCATCGACGAGGCGGTGCCGGCCGCGTCGACCACCACCGGGTAGCGGCCGGCCGCGATGGTAGCTGCGCCGATCGCCTCGGCCGCCCGGGTCTGGGCCGGGTGCCGGGCCAGCAGGTCGACGCCCAGACCGCGGTCGGCCAGCACGGCCGCGCACAGCAGGCCGATGCTGCCGCCGCGGATCACCAGCGCCCGCTCCCCGGCCGCCAGGGGCGCCCGGCCGATCGCGTGCACGGCGACGGCGATCGGCTCGACGAGGCCGACCGCCTCCGGCTCGACGCCGGCCGGCACCGGGACGAGGGAGCCCGGCTCGACGAGCACCTCGTCGGCGAGACCGCCGTCCCGGGTCCCGCCGTGGAAGGCGCGGGTGCCTGCCGGGCAGAGCTGCTCGTCGCCACGGGCGCAGGCCGGGCAGGTCCCGCACGGCGCGTACGGCATGACGGCCACCAGCCTGCCGTCGTCCGTCCGACCCCCGAACTCGTGGCCGAGGACGACGGGCATCGGGCCGCCGGCGACCGCGTGCAGGTCACTGCCGCAGATGCCGGCCGACGTGACCCGGACCCGCATGCTCTCGCCGACCGGCGATGGCCCGTGCACCGTCTCGATGCCCGCCTCCGTCCGGCGGACGCCCCGGCTGACGACGGCAGCGAGCCGGCGGCCGCACGGATGCAGGCGGCCTGACCGACCGCGGCCGCGGCGAGGTTGCGGTCCCAGTCGGCGACGTCGACCGCTGCCTTGATGTGCGCGACCGCCACACAGGGAGCCTGCGCCACCTCGGCGGCGTAGTCCCGTGCGGCGGCGAGGACCCCGCCGGCCGCGAGTGCCCGCAGGGCCAGGCCGAGGCCGACCGCCTCGGCGCCGGACCACTCGCGCCCGGTCACCATCAGGTCGGGTGCCCGCTCGCGGCCGACCAGCCGCGGCAGCGCCGCGGTGCCGCCCAGGCCGGGTAGCAGGGCGTAGCGAACCTCCTTCAGCCCGAACCGGGCGTCGTCGGCGACGATGCGGACGTCGCAGGCGAGGGCCAGCCGGCACCCGGCCCCGAGGGCGACGCCGGTGACCGCCGCGACCACGAGGAACGGCGCGCGGCCCCCGCCTCCTGGACCGCCGTCGCGCCGCCGGCCGCGAGCTCGCGCAGCCGGGCAGCGGTCAGTCCGCCGTTCCGCGACCCGACGACGACCCGGTCACCGAAGCCCTCGGCGGCCATGTCGAGCAGCATGGTCAGGTTCATCGCACTCTTCCCCGGGTCCGGCGTCGTAGGTCGTCGGGGCTCAGTCGGACGCGGGCAGCGGCTTGGCGTCGCGCAGCGGGAGCGGGGTGCCGTTGACGGCGAGCGTGCCCTGGCCAGCCTTGGTGACCAGCAGCTCGAGACCGAGGTCGTCGTCGGAGTACCGCTTGCCCAGCTGGGTGCCGGCCATCTGCTCTGCGTCGGCCTCCCCCTCGGGCGCCGCGACACCACCTTTGGCGTCGTACAGCGAGATGCCCGCACAAGTCAGCTCGAGGTCGGCATCCGGAGCGCGGACCACGATCACGGTCGTGGTGTCGACGGGGCTGGACAAGGTCTGACCGACGCGAGGCTTCATCGCTGGCATCCTTCGTGATGTTCGGGGAGATGGCGATATTGAGTGTACGGAACTCGACGGACTGAGTCGACGGTCACAGGCCCAGATCGCGGCCCACGATCTCCTTCATGATCTCGGTGGTCCCGCCATAGATCCGCGTGATGCGCGCGTCGGCATACGCCCGCGCGATCGGGTACTCGGTCATGTAGCCGTAGCCGCCGTGCAGCTGCAGACAGGTGTCGACGACCCGCCCCTGCAGCTCGGAGCACCACCACTTCGCCTTGGCGGCGTCCACGACGCTCAGGTCTCCGACGTTCAGCGCGCGGTGCAGTCGTCGACGTAGTGCCAGGCGATGTCCACCTCGGTGGCGACCTCGGCGAGCTTGAACCGGCTGTTCTGGAAGCAGCCGATCGGCTGTCCGAAGGTCTCGCGTGACGTCACGTGCTCGAGCGTCCACGCGAGGGCGGCGGAGGCACCGGCGGCGCCGGCGACGGCGATGCCCAGCCGCTCCTGCGGCAGCCGGTCCACGAGGTGGGCGGACGCCCGGCCTTCCTCGCCCAGAAGGTTCTCGACCGGTACCCGGACGTCGGTGAACGAGAGCTCGGCGGTGTCCTGCGCGTGCTGCCCCAGCTTGTCGGGGTTGCGGCCGCCCCGGCATCCCCCGCTCGAGGACGAGCAGGCTCATCCCCTTGTGGCGCTGGCCTCTGCCGCGGCGGGCTGCCCGGCGACCTCGTCGGTCCGTTCACCGGTCACGGGTCCTCGCTGGGGAGTGTGGCTGCGGCGGATGCTGCAGTGTCTCGGGTCCGTTCACGCGCTCCGGCGGCGGGCCAATGTCTCCTGGGTGAGCGAGGCCACCAGGCGGCCGCCGCGGTCGTGCAC
>Ga0126306_10001329_pt1 | contig 13126 bp, 14 predicted proteins | sample Plot27_FD_92592 | JGI IMG/M metagenome (GOLD analysis project Ga0126306, IMG submission 92592) | Serpentine soil microbial communities from UC McLaughlin Reserve, CA, USA - Plot27 | ecosystem: Environmental > Terrestrial > Soil > Grasslands | place: USA: UC McLaughlin Reserve, Lake County...
ACCAGCAAACGAGGATTCTCAGGCTGCTGTAGAGATCTGCGATAATACTTTAGATGATGACGATGACGGATTGGTTGATACTGAGGATACTGAAGATTGTCCTGTTGCAGAAACCCCTGAAGACCCAGCAGTAGCAGAAGAGGAGGAGGAAGAAGAACCAACAAAGACTAAACCAACTTCAACTCCAACACCTACTCCAACTCCAATACCTGAACCAAAAGAAAAAGCAGTAGCAGAAGAGGAGGAGGAAGAAGAACAAGAGAAGAAACAACCAATGACTGACAGCCAAAAAGAAGGACCTTCAGACGAATCGTCAACTGATTCAGATATAATCTATGAAGAACCAAAGGGAACAAAAGATGAGAAAAAATTAGAAGAATTAATTAAGTTACTGACCTCTGATGATGCATATGACGAAGAACAGATAGGGCAAGAAGAACCAGTTGGGGATGAACCACGGCCGTTGGAACGACAAGAAGTACCATTAGAAATGATACAGGAGCGGCAGCCTTTGGAACAGAATCAATCGTTGGAAACATTAGAAGACCAGCAGCCAATAGAGGAGCAACCGGCACAGACCTTCAACAAAGAAGAACAACCATCACAACTAGGAATACAACCGCTGGAACAACAACCACTAGAAGAGCAGCAACCATTGCAGACTTTTGATAGACAACAATTATCACCAACACAACAACAGCCGCTGGAACAGCAACTCATAACAAAACAACAGGTTCCAGAATCTCCTGCAGGTAGGCAACAACAAGAGGAAAAAAGAAGTATTAATCAGGTACGAGAACACCACTACAATGGAGATAATATACCTTTTATACTTCCTTTTGATTCACAAGATGTAATATCAGCTAACTGACTAATGCTATTATGGCGGAGAGAAGGAAGAACAATACAGTGGACAGACAGATGTGTGGCTCAACGGCCTAAGAATATGCATATGATATATTTTCAACTACCAAAGCAGAGTCTTTCATGAAACTTTGCACAAATAGTCATCTCTTCATAACGATGACTTCTTGATGTAAAAATGTTGTTGGTCTTGGTTCATAAGATGGAGTAATTGTTTCGGTCAATATGTGTTGGAAATCCTAGTCTGATTTTTGGTGGATTCTGCGATTATTCTCCGAGTCCAGCATACTACGAAACAGTAGGATATAAGAAAACCGCAGGAGACTCAACAGGTGTGACAGAAGACACCCAGAAGAAGAGTATGCATGGGTATGGTTGAGCCTAGGGCTTTCCCTGCGGTTGTGTACGAGTTTCTTATGGTCTATGGGATTTGCTGGTATTTTAGCCCCATAACATTATAGAAAAAATAATATTTTAGCTATGCAACCAAAGAGGCTTTGATACTATCAAAATCACTACGGGGTATCGATACTTCTTTACCACCTCTCACAGTATGATATGTCGCACGTATTGCATGTTAGAAATTGTTTATCATTTACTATACGGATATGACCCAGTCTAAGATCATGCTCATTAGTATAGACGTGGCCCCTATACATGCAAGCATTTTCCTGATGGATACACTTATGCAATAGATGTAAGAAATATATTCTATATAATTTATGTATTATTTGTGAATATATGCCGCATTATACCGAAGATTGGTAGATGTAATGTTATTTCTAGCGGCCGGGAGAATTTTGTTTTTTAGGCACAATAAATGACTTTATGCTAATTCTGATAAAATTAATGATATAATTTGGTCCAATATACATACAGCGTTAACTTAATTGGAGTTTATTAGGTAAATTCAAGGTTCAATTTGACCGTATATAACCATATAATCACATGAATATCTTTCAGTAGTCCAGGATTATAGGCTCCCTTTGCAGCCATCACATTTATTCTGTATAATTGCATTCTCTACTAGAGAATTTATTTCTAGTAAGTGGCTCAGTAATATCTTTATGCTCTAGGAAAAAAGAAATTGCTATTGACAAATAGGAAACTCTTATTATTAAATACGAATTATGAAATGAGCCACCAACAATATGAAAGTCTGGCTGGGTAGTAATAGCAAAATATCAAGGCCTTGATATATTATTTACAGGCATGTGTGCGTAAGCTTTGTATCTAGAGAAGCTATGGTAAGAATTAGACAAAGATATATTCACCGCAATACCACCTTTTAATATGTTAAAGAACCTCCACTATCTCCACTACCTCCACCAGACACTATTTCGTGCTCAAATTTCCTAAAAACTGGTGGAGGTTCTATACACTTCAAACAGGAATACCTACACCAGAAGCAAAAACCTCCACCAATCTGGAAACCGGTCATATCAGTGGAGATACTTACCAAAAAGTGGAGATATCTTTTTGCAATACCTCCACTAAAAGGAGTTCAATTTAAGCTCCTTTTGATAAAATAAGCAAAAGTGGAGATGGTGGAGGTAGTGGAGGTTGTTTAGGTATTAAAGTGGAGGATGAACTTTGTGATTGTGTTTTAACTTATCTATCCTCAGGAGAAGAATATACAAATTGGCCGAAGAAGAGCCAAAATCTGAGAAGGTGGAAGAACAACCCTTAGTGGCTTCAAGGTAAATGACAGGTTACAACTAAAGAATGCTCATAGACTTACCCACTCTCTTGACTCTTTTATTTTAATTATTATAGTAAGCTTATTTGTATAAATGTGAACGACAAAAAGGATTTCGTAGTTTAAGATAGAATCTTCTCAGGACAGCAGGAATTTGAAATTTAGTTTGCCTGCTGGAAAACTCATTTGAAATAATAAGTAGTAGTTCATGTAACTTTTAGTGCTCACCTCATAGAAAGTCTGTGTCCAGTCCAAAAAAAGATGATAACAATGGTAATTAGATGGTAACAGATCATAAACCTTAAAGCTCACATTCAGCATATTATATTTAGAATATTTTAGAAAGTGTTGACAAGACAAGAAAAAGAAAGACTGGTTATCGATTTATACAACCAAGGTAAAACTATTAGGGATATTGCAAAGGAACTTAGAATGTCATTTAGAGATATAGGATCTATTTTGAAAAAAGCATCCGGAGAAATGGAAGAAAATCAAGACAAGGAACAATCATCATTATTATCTCCATCTGCCCAGGCCTACAGCCTTTTTTCGAAAGGTAAGGAGCCAATAGAAGTAGCAATTGCATTAGATCTTACTGAGTCTGAAACAACAAAATATTATGAAGAATATTGGAATCTAAAACAAATGCATGAGCTAAGAATGGTATATGAAGAAATTGGAGGCGACACTGTGCACTTTCTAAAGTTGTACAGACTATCTAAAGCCGCTCATATGAACCCAGAACATGTCGTCAATCTTCTTCAAATGTCTAATGAGTATTTACCACTATTAGAACAAAAATACAAAAGGCTTACAAAAGAGATAGATTTCCTGGAATCTGAAAAACAGAAATCAGAACAAATAGGTAGCCAAGTTAGAATCTTAGCTAGAACACTGGAAGATTATAATCAACAAATAAAAGAACTGCATAGGAAAAAGATAAGACTAGAGGGTCTGGTAGAGGAATTTGAAAATAATAAAATATACAAAAAAATCAGACAGACTACTGAGGAAGAAGTTAATAATACATTATCAAAAAGGAAGGACCTATTACAATTGGCAGTTTCCTCAGTTATAGAATCAATAAGGAGAAATCCTACTAAATATAATTTCTTAATTAGTAGTAATCAGTATCAAGATGGACAACACATGGCCTTTATTGATGTATATCGGGCCTTAATATTAGATGAAGCACAAAGAATCTTTGAGGTAATGGTAAGAGATTTGACAAGTAGAATTATCAATGAGGCAGATTTGACAATTCATTCTCAAACCTAATGATAGATGATTCACAATCCATTCTCAAATTCTATATCTTGTGTTATCCAATTATTTTCTCATCTCTTCCTTAATCTAGCTAATCCCTCTCATCAACTAGAATATCTCTATCATCATAAGTTATTCTATCTATTAGTTAGAGTACTGCAGATCGTAATCGTGACTACTAACAATATCACGTCTTAGTTTCAAATCCTTGAGCCTATTTCTAAGAGTTACTTCTGTTACCCCCACAGCATTTGCTATCTCAACTTGGGCTATATTTTCACCAAACCTAGTTGATGATATGTAAAGTACGGTCGCTGCTAGGTCTTAATTGTTATACTTTGGTTTTTGTTAACCACCTGTCTCCACTTTTCAAATATTTCTTTGATGTATGGGTACGAATTTTAATTGTAGATGACGATCCAGATATTACCTTCACATTTAAGAAAGGCTTGGAGGCTGAGAATGAGAAAAACAGTAGTAATAAAGTGTTCTTTAAAGTAAATTCATATAACGATCCTGCTGCAGGTACGATATAATCAAACCTTTCATCTAAATAGACCTTGAAGATATTGCTACTGTTTTTAATGCTATCTGAACAAGATCCGTTTATACTTCTAAAGAATTTTTGGTATCTTTATATAGAAGGTAGACCTGACTCGACTTTATATTAAATACCTTCCTTGGCCCACTGCCACATTCAATATTTGTGTTCTAATACAGACCTATCTCTTATGGTTTATTTTCTTGGCAAGATTGTTTGAACCCGTATACTTTACGGATCTACTTTCCGTATCTATTTATATCAATAGTAAGTGGAATTTCTCTTTCAAATAACATCCGCAATATGTTTTTAGCGTAATTTCAAAAACAGCTTTAAGTGGGTTAACACAGCAACCTTAGATTTATTCAGCGTACTTTAAGTTCTCTTCTCACTACAGCTAATAGATCCTCAGTGTCAATGGGTCTTTCTATAAAACACTTGACATTAAGCCCTGGATGCTCTTCTTTGAGTGAATTATAATACGATTCAAAGGCTGTTATAAAACATACCCTCACTTCACGATCTTTCTTTCTTAGTCGCTTAAAGAGGTCAAAACCATTTAGGCTGGGCATCCTTATGTCACTAAACACAAGATCATAGAATTGTGGTAATATGGTTCGTCTACTTCTAACCTGATGTTAGGTATCATTCAGGACCTGGATATCTATGACTTCACAATATTACAGATCAAGAAGAAAGCCGAAGGCAATATTACAGATCAAGCAGAATGGTTCAAATGAGGTGTAACAGCTGAGATAGGATATGCATACGCTTTGGACAAAAAAATAATCGGATATCGGAGTGATATAAGGATGACAGGAGATAATATTGGTGCTAAGATTAATCTGCAAATAGAATACTTCATTTACAATTCAAAAGGAGAGATAGTTACCAATATTCGAGATCTACAGGAAACATTAAGAAAGCTTCAACGTAGATAGCGGTTTTGCTTTACGAGTATATATCATAGACTATAGGGTTAGCTTTTCCTCTATCATCTATACCGCAATGGGCTCAGTAGAAACTACTTCTGATAGACTATCTTCGCCTTTGTACGATTATATCAAGATCGAAAGGATAATCGACCTTGATACTGGGTTCAGTTTCCAGCTGCTGACTTCACAATCAAAGTATCATATAAGAGGTGCAAAACCTCGTATTGTTTTTGTTGATTGTGACTAAGTTACTGCTAGCAGGATCATTAGTTTTTTCTCATTGTAAGTATGAATAACTTTTGATTCTCTAAACAAGTTGGCATGAACATCATTTGTACAATTCCCTGCTATTGTGATATTCAATTTAGCAGAAGAGAATTTCTGACAGTACTGAAATATCCTGACCATCCATTTGCAAAGCGAATAGAAAGCCTAGCTGAAGATAAACAGATTAAAGTAAGCAAATACAAAAATGAGCAATAGCAAGAGAATGGTATAGAAAACAAGAATATCATTTAGTGTCTGTTAATATTATTAGCAAGAAGAAACTTTGATAGTGTGTAAAATTTTTATGGTAAAGCCTATAGAAATAAATAGTAAAGGAAACCCTTGAAAATTCAAGAAATATTATACGTTATTATTTGGAGCCATAATGGGTTTCATAATGTCTTTGCTTACCTCTTTAGCTGTTGCTGTGATAAATATAGGAATTGATAAATATAGGAATCGTGCCGAATTTCTTCCAAATATGGTCTAGCATATTTTTGACCACATTCACAATTGGCTTTCCTATCACTATAGTAGTTACTCCATTTGTAAAGAATATTGTATAGAGGATTACATATTATTGAAAGGATCCAAAGGACCTTCACTACCTCCCCCATCTCCACTTTTGCTTATTTTTGTCAAAAGGAGCTATCTCCTTTATTTCTTCAAAAGCGGCTGGGACCAAAGGATAGCTGCACTTGGAGCAGTATTTAGTCTCTATTGCATTAACTAGCGTACAGCGAGGGCATGTAAGTACTGCTGGCTTTTTTTGCATTTCGTTGTCAGAGATAATTCCATTGTGAACAAGAATCTGCCTCTTCAAATCATTTCCCATTCTTTTCTTGATCGATGCAGCAGTTATAATCTTTAATTTAAACAGATCGGCAACAGACTTTCAGTTAGATCTAATAACTAGAAAACCGCGTTGCTACAAGTAGTCGGTTGGCATTACCGCAATAAGGAGATCACCAGTCTTGTCTTAGAGAGGAAAAAATAACACTTATCGTCCAAATATCGCAACAACATTAAATACTCGCCAACCTTATAGCAAATTAATATGGTAAGATTAGAGGTAACTTTGGATGTCTATTCAGGTATGCCTAACCCATCTTGGGAGATACCAGAAGATAAGGTAAAAGAATTTTTTGAAATAAAAGGTTGGAAAGAATTAATGAATCCTGAGGCCCATGGAGTGAGTCTGGAGTTAGGGTATCGAGGATTCATTATATCTGTATTGTCAGAAGAAGGCGAAGAGAATATTAATTTACCCACCTCGGATGGTCGCAAAACAAAACCTGATGTTTCCCAAGCAAAGGAATCTCATCTACCCATCACCTTTCGTATTTATGGTTCCATGGCATTAAATGGACAAAACAAAAATTTCAAGCCTTCTCTCAGCTCAGAAGAAATACAAGAGAAAGAAAAATGGTTATTACAAACATATACTAAATCCCAAGAAATTAGTCCTGGACTCGTTCCTGAACTTACAGAATATGTAGAGCAATCTATATCTAGTGGTGGTGCTATCGATGATAGATCAAGAAGGCAACAGGAAACACAACAGGAAACAGAGCTACTGTCTACAGAGGTGTTGGCTGCTTGTAACCTGTGGTCTGCGTATTATAATCCTGGATTTTGGAATGATTCATATTCCATGCCTCGTAACAACTGTTATAACTACGCAAGTAATTACCGTACTCATACTTTCGCACAGCCTGGACGGGCTCACGGTTGCAGTTTTAGCATAAACTGTTCTAGTGTATTTAACGCTGCAAGGTGCGATGGCCTCAATACTGTCTGCGGTGCTAGTCCAATGTACTTAGTAGCATTGGTTATTTGGCCGGGGGCCGACTATCATTGGTATCATTGGCACGGAGCTGGTTCAAACTACTTTTGGGGTCATAAACCTGGTGGGACGGCAGCCAGAAATTGGGACCATGCAGGTCGAACTCTTATTCCTCCTCTTCAACCTCATAATTGTAATCGTGGTCCTTATACTGTCTTCTGTGGATACTACTACCAACCGAGGGGTGCTGTCATTAGGTAATAGTATAAAGTATAATTATTTCATGATTTCATCTCATGATTTTGCCATTTTACTTTCAATTTCTTGCCTGGCATATTTCACAAGCTCATCAAGATTGTTTGGAGCGGTCTGTAAAAGCCAACTTTCTACACTATATCCTTTGTCCTCTAGCGCGTATGATGAGTTATTTTCAACTACATTAACTATTCCATTGTAAACCTCAAATCTTCTTGATTTTTGTGCAGAATTTTCTTCTTCCACTAAGAAACCACGGTAACCAAGTCCACTATATTTACCAGAGTCAGCATGAAAGTTTTCTTTACTTTCAAGCTTTGAGATTTTTTTCAAAAATTCAGAACTCTGTTCCTGAGATAATTCCCACCCAGGGTTAGGCCGTCCGCTAAATATATCAAGCGTGACATGCATAACCATACCGTATAATGGTTTTGTGTGTTCATATATATTTCTAAAATTTTCCAAGTTATTCCAGTCTGTAATAATATTCGAGTTTGTATATTGATTGCTTATGCTATCACTCATATTTGTGAGTGGCATGTTTTGGTTCACTTGGGGAACCACTGGTTGCGAGTAAATTAATAAATATATGCCTCCATAAATAAGTGCCAAAACTATTGTATTTCTTTTTATGGCCACTAATCTATATTAAAATAATACGATATATTTGGCAATCTGTAATGTGATAGGGCTTTGTAGAAAACATGCCTCTGATAGATTCAGTCAAAGCTTTCTAGAAGCATAATAGACTATGGATATTGAAGGAATCGAAGTATGTTAGACTAGCAAATATTAAGAAATTCAAGAATACCTGTTTCTTCATCGAAAGTGCTGCGTAGTTACACCAAGTAATCCATTCTGTATTGCATTTTTGCTGCTCACTTTGTTACACTATACAATTGATCCCAGCTTACAGTAACTATTCCGTAATATTGTAGGTACAATACTGCTGTTAAGAATAGCCCTAATACAGAACCTATCATCCTAGCAGCTTTTTTTTATGCATATCCTATAAGTCCTCCGAAGAACCCTCCTCCTAAACTTGAGGCTGCTGTTGCTATTATCAGTTCCATTATTCCTATTTATATCTCATTACGGTACACCACATAGATGTGTTTACCTGTAGAGTTATGACTATCTCCAGGTACATGCATCACACATACACATCAACACCAAACTCTTTATTTAGCGATCCTCATCCTTTCTGTTCGCAACTACTCTCCTTTCATAAAACCCATTGTCATGCTACTAGTTAATGGAATACCAACGCTTGAATGTGCCAATCCTTCTATATTTTCATTACCAGCAATACCTGGAATTTGTGTCATTGTGTTTGAAGCAGTTATGGTAGCGTGACTGGATTTTATCAGTAAGCTGAAAGAAATGCAATCCATCCCTTTAGCAGCTTTTTTCCTTTTGGTGTAATTGAATAAAGACTCTTGTTAGGCAGAGCAGTGCTTTCAACGTACCCTTCACGCTTAAGTCTATGTTCTAATGAATCTTTTAAAGTTGCAGATATCTTGTAGATTTGTCCCCCAGTATTCAATGCTATTATTTGAGAGATTTGAGTTGTATTAAGTGGTTCTTTGGATTCATTGAGAGCCATTAGTATTATAAAGCTATTGGAGAGCTGAGCGCCTTCTACCATTTCATAGTTTTTTGCAATCGATTCCCATATTTGTCGGCTATTAGGAGTTAGTTTAGTTACGATCTCCTTTTTCTTTTTATTTTCTACATTATTCTTTTTTGACGTATATAATCAGCCTCTATATGCTGCTATCTAGAAAAAACCTAAAGATATATTTAAAATTGCTATTTACCCAATAGCAACTGAAAAAGGGAAGTTAAATTCTAATGGGAATATTATCGAGGTAATATGCTATTATAAAGAGAAATTATTTAATCCAAATTTAGACCATCCTTCCTCATAGCTCCTTGACATGGAATCCAATTCATACATTGCGTAGTGTCTAGCATCAACTGTCTTAGCACGACCTGCTAGTATGTTTGCCTCAAATGGCTTTAGAACTCTACACATGACATTGTAATGTGCCTTTCTTAGCCACATAAAGTCCAGAATATAATCCCATTTTAACAATAAGTCCTATTTCTCCTTTCATTTCTAATAATATCTTGAGTTTTTCTTCTAGGTAATTATCATCAACAATGTATAGCTTGCCATGCTCTGTATTTCCTATGTTCAGACTATGCCTTCTAATTATTTTTGAAACAAGATCAGTACATTGATCATTGTTAAATTTATAGACTCTTTTAACTAGATTCTCTATTGTAATTGGCTTTCCGATAAAACATCCAATACTTAATGATGGATATTGTTCTCTTAATGCTTCTTGATTTATTAGCGCTGATGACATGAAGCAGACTCTCGGGTTAATATCTACCTCAAATACTTTTATACAAAAATCAAAACCATTCATTTTAGGCATATTGATATCAACTAGTAAGAGGTCATAAAAGTCAGGTTTGAACTCTGTCAAAGCCAAAAGAGGTTAACGTGAAAAGAAATCTTGTTGCCACTAATTCTATTTGCTTCTTCAAATGCTTTTTTGAATGTTAGAGTAATATCTGGATCATCGTCTACTATTAGGATTCGCTTAGTAAAGGGAGATAGTCTTTCTTCTTCTTTTTGTTGCTGTAGTTGCAGTCGTTCTTGTTGTTCGGTCTGGCGAAGAGGAATATTATTTAAGTGCTTATCTTCACCTGAATACGAACTCATGTTTGATATAGATAATATATTAACTTCGCTCATATTAGCCTTTTAGGTAAATCATCACTGCTGTTTTGGTATATTCCCTGTATTTGTCCATTAGCTGACATCCCGGCGTGCATTGTAATCAGAACTCTTTTCAACTCAATTCTCTCTTCCTTTCATGGCTTTATCAAACATACATTATATTGAAATAGACTTTCTTATGGAATATCATTCAATATCCCATTCTTCTATGGAACGATCAATCCCTCCAATGTTTACAAGATGTCTTATTTCCTTTTTGCCTTGATCTTCAGAATATTGTTCTGCTTTTTCTTTTGAGTTAAAAACCCTCTCAACACCTCTAGCACGCAGTTCCTCAACCTTGGCCATGACTACCCATATTTTCATATTTTGACCTACCTGTAGTTGTATATCTGCATAGATTGTAAGTTGTGTGTATATCCATTCCTACAGTATAATCATTCTTTGTCCCATTAATACTTGTCAGCAATACTGCTGAGCAGTAACTACTGTATATGATTAAACAGCATAATACCCAACTAGAATTAATTTAAAAAATTGTAGTAGATGAAAGTGGGACTGAATGCTTTGTGTTCGGGAGACTCCAATTTAGAAGAGCAAGAACAGGAACAAGACTTCGTTAGGCATCACCATTACATAGCATGCAAAAATTATGACAGAACAATTACGAACAAACTCAGGTCTCTTAGAAATCTTGACCTTCTAGCCCAGTCTATACACCAAGATCAATTAGAACAGATTAACAATATTTCTATTAAAAATAAAAGAGTTATGCTAGTAGAAGATGAAGTCGATATAGTAATGTTGTTTAAAATGATATTAGAATCAGATGCGGAACTAAGAGTAGATTCATTCACTGATCCTTTTGCTGCTCTTAATAATTTCAAATCTGGTTTGTACGATCTAATAATGATTGATATAGCATTGCCCAAAATGAATGGATTTGAACTTTATTACAGAATCAAGAAACTAGATGACAAAGTCAAGATTTGTTTTTTGACAGCAGGTGAAATGTATTATGAGGAGATTAGAAAAGAAGCATTTCCTGAGTTAGATACAAACTGCTTTATTAGAAAACCTATTGTAAATCAAGATTTGATACAACTGGTAAAAGATATTCTAAATAGTAATAGTAACTAAATACCTACAAACTTGATAGCATCAGTAATAACAATACCATTTGTAGTTAAATCCATGATGCATTTGTAGCAGTCATTGATAAGTGCTAACTCTTGTATTCTTGTCTTATCGTCTGTCGTAGTTGTAGTCCGGCTGTTATCATTATTGTTATTCTTGGATTTGTTGGCGATGTCCCAACTTAACTTTAGGACTTGTTTAAGGCCTGCCATACAGTTTTGATATTCCTCTGGGAGTTTGTCTTGAATATGCGTCTTAAGATTATCCTGAGCCTTTTCTCTTAGATAGGTCATATCTAAGCCGGATGGATCTAATTCTCCCAGAGTCCTCTAGGCCGGAATATATATAGAATTCTATATATAACTCATAGTTACTTGCATTTGTCTACAAATGTTTTCGTTTGTCAACATGTAAGCAAAATAAGATGACATTTGTAAACAAAATGTAAACAAAATGTAAAACAATTGCTGTTTACATTTTCAAAAATCCAGGACAGTCAAAGTATTTGGGCACAATATTTTTTGGACAGTTTTGAAATCCTGGACGAATATGTCCAGAATTGACATATTTGCCGCATGAGGTAAAGACATATTCTGATCCACATATTTGTCCAAAATCTGGCTCTTTTCCAGGATTTTCCACCTGATTTCCAGGATTTTTTTGGAGAATGTAGACATTTGTTTACAAACATACTTATACAAAGTTTACAATTCCACAGATTTTACAATTCATTTATAGATCCACAGATTTTACAATTCATTTATAGATTCTCGTCTACTGATATCGATATAATCCTATTGGATGGTCTTAGATAATGGGTTGCATATAGCTCTAAAAAAGTTTTGTCACTGAATTAACACCTTAATGATTTTTCTCTGCTTTATTTACCAAATTAATGAATATAAAGTCATTGCATATATAATTCCTGTTTGGAGCTGTCTCTGAACTTGATAATAGACAAAGCTATATAAATCATACAACAAACACAACAATCTATTTTCCCTGAATTACCAACAATAACTGCTACTAATTCTATTGGTGACAGGAGCAATAACGTTAGCAAGACGAGGGTCAACTATTTCTTCAGAATATATTGTGTCTAATCCCACTCACTCTCTTTCACTAGTACTGTTTCCAAAGAATTTGAATATCTGTTTTGTTAGAAAATTTGGTCTTTCTTCTGGTATGAAATGTCCTGTATTTGGTAACATTATTCCTGTAACATTGTTTGCAACCTTTTGATATGTGGTAGTAGTAAGATTACCTATACCTGCTTCTCCACCTATTGTCAATATAGGAATCTCTAGTTTTTCTTTTCCATATTCTCTGTTTTGTTTTGCATCTTCAAAGACTGACCTATAGTATTCAAAACCTGCACGCATTGCACCAGGTTTAGAATATTGTTTAATGTACAAAATCTCTGCAACTCTAAAAGATTCATTAGAACATAGACTTAAGCGTGAAGGGTACGTTGAAAGTATTGACCTAGATAAAAAGAGCCTTTATTCAATTACACCAAAAGGAAAAAAGCTGCCAAAGGATGGATTGCATTTCTTTCAGCTTACTGATAAAATCCAGTCACGCTACCATAACTGCTTCAAACACAATGACACAAATTCCA
>Ga0126306_10001331_pt1 | contig 13115 bp, 11 predicted proteins | sample Plot27_FD_92592 | JGI IMG/M metagenome (GOLD analysis project Ga0126306, IMG submission 92592) | Serpentine soil microbial communities from UC McLaughlin Reserve, CA, USA - Plot27 | ecosystem: Environmental > Terrestrial > Soil > Grasslands | place: USA: UC McLaughlin Reserve, Lake County...
AAGTGGTCGATTTCACGCCAGACATCCAGCCCAACTATGACTTCTTTAAGACGGGTCCCGGCTATTCAGCCAAGGATATAGATAACGGGATGTAATCCAGTCCAAATCAAATGCCCTTGCAATTCATTTGCAAGGGCATTTTTATTTTACGGGTTCATTGCATCGACGAGCAATTCCTGGCCGATCCGCTCTGCCAGCTGTACATCCTCTTCTTCCAGGAGAACCACCACCACCATTGGGGAGGCTTGCCAGTTGGGAGGTGTTCCGGCGACAAACCATGTGAGCGGTGCCTCGTCGCTCTCGGCCCGACCCACCTGCGCCCAATAACTTTGACCGTCCACGATCAGTGCTTGAGCCGCCTCGTCCGCCGCAACAACAGGCAGCGCTTCGAAGGAAGTTCCCAGCGCTGGGAGTACCACCCAGCCATCATTGGGCGTATTGACCGCTGTTGCAATGCGCGGCGCAGGCACCATGCCGTGGTTGCTCAAGGCGGCCGCGGCCAACGCCATTTGCAGTGGAGAAATGTGCAGGTCATGCTGTTCCGGGTCCGAGATGGGTTCGGCGACCTGCAGCCTCAAAAGCGGCGCGCGGTTGAAACCGAACGCTTGGTATGTGTTCTGCAATGCAGCCTCAGAGACGTTTCCTCCTTCGGGACCGGCGAGCGCCTGCACAAACGGCTCGAGCATCGATCCAGCGGGATAAACTCCCTGCACGGCGCGATTGATTAGAGGCTTTTCGGAGTCTTTGTTGAGCTGCGCGCCGATCTCGTTCAGATCGGTCGGGTCAAACGTTGGGTGCGAGGACATAACGAAAATCTCGCCGCTTTGCGCGTTCAACAGGACGACTGCACCGCGGTGGTCCATCATCATTTCATCCGCATGGGATTGGAGCGTCAGGTCAAGGCTTAGGCGCACGTCCAGTCCATGGGGCGCCATGCCATACAATAAATGATTCCACCAGATGTCAGCGGCCGGGTTGCCTCTCAAGCCGCGCAGATACTCATCCAGCGAGGCTTCGAGCCCCGATTGTCCGTAGATCGGATGGTTGTAGCCTATGACCGTCGCGAGCCCGGGATAGTGATAGACGCGCCCATAACTTCCTGTTGTTCCTTCGGTGCCGTTGATGACCGCGTTCGACCGGTCAAGCAACTGGCCCCGCGGCACATAACGATCTTCGATGATGCGCCGTGGATTGTCTGGGCGGGTGAGCAGGTCCGGTCCGCGCACCACAGCCCACCATCCATTTGCCAATGCCGCGATAAAGAATCCCAACGAGAGAAAGACGCCCAGCGCATAATAGGGCTGGGGCTTGGGGATTGGCGCGGGCTCCTCATCCAGATGATTGCTGATGTGCATGAGCATCAGCAGGGCAATAAAGGAGGTCAACAGGGACGACCCGCCGTACGAGATGAACGGCAGGGTGACGCCGGTGAGCGGCAGCAGTCGCAGATTGCCCCCAATGATCAACAGCGCCTGGACCCCAAGATAGGAGGTTACGCCCGCGGCCAACAGGCGGCGAAAAATATCGGGTGCACAGAGGGCAATGCGCAAACCTCGAACAATGATAATACCGAAAATGGTGATCAAGCCGACCGTCCCGACCAGACCTGTCTCTTCTGCGATGGCGGCAAAGATAAAATCTGAGATCGCCACTGGGACCAGGGCAGGGCTGCCCAGGCCGGGCCCGCGCCCGTTGAGGCCTCCATTGGCAATCGCCAGGATGGACTGGATAATCTGATACGAGCCCCCGCTCGGGTCATTCCATGGGTTGAACCATGAATCGATGCGTGCCCGAATAATGTCGATTAGATAATAACCAACAACTCCCATAAACACCAAAATGATCGCGCTAATGAGGATCGTCCGGCGGCGGCCGGTGGCAAGAAAAATGACGATCGTATAGAGCGCGATGAATATGGAGGCAGTGCCAAGGTCGCGCTGGAATAGCAGCAACAGGATCGCGATGCCACTTAATAAAAATGTGGGGTAGATCAAGGGAATGGTGTTCAGTTTAATGGGCAGCCGGTCAGCAAGATAGGAAGCCAGATAGGCCACCAGCAAAAGTTTGAGCGGCTCGGAAGGTTGAAAGTATAAACCGCAGCAGCCCAGCCATAAACGCGGTCCATACCCGATGGGATTCGTTCCAAAGATCAGAGTGAGCGCCGTGAGGAACAGACCGCTGCTGAGTAGGATGTATTTATATTTGCGGAGGAAATCGAGCGTGGAAGACAAACCCAACCCGAACAAAAAGACAATGAGACTGACGACGAGCCAGAGCGCCTGACGTGCCCCAAAGCTGGGGTCCAGCCTCCAGACGCTGAGCAGGCCCCAGCCGCTCAGAAATGCCACCATAGGGAAAAGATAAGGGTCCGCATCCGGCAGCTGCCGGATAATGGATTGATGGGTGCGCAGAACAAAAAATCCCCACACCAGGAAAGCGATCCATTGTGACCAGCGAAAGTCCACATCCCAGGTGCGCGCCCGGACGGCAGGCGCGAGCGTGATGATCACTGTTTGCAGGAAGAGGAAGACAACCGCAATTTTCAGCAGGTTGCCCTGGGTGATTCTGTTCATTTATAAATACTTATTGACCAGTACGTCTAGTTTCTCACGTATTTCAGACGGGATTGCGTCCTTATGCGTGATCAGGGCAGCGGCGAGCGCATGTTCACAATCGCAGTCGCGCGCATGCTTCAATTTGCCTGCCAGGGCACGCACTGCATCCTGCGCGATGGCGGTATTTTTGTTCAATGTTTGGATCACCATGTCCACCGTCACGGGTGCCTCGCTCACATGCCACACATCGTAGTCGGTGACATGCGCCATCGTGGCGTAACAGATCTCCGCTTCGCGGGCGAGGAAGGCTTCAGGAGAAGCGGTCATGCCGATGATCGACATACCCCAGGAGCGATAGGTAATGGATTCAGCTTTCGTGGAGAAGCGCGGACCCTCGATCGTGATCAAGGCTCCACCCCGGTGAAGAACGCCTCCGGCTGCGTCGACAGCCGATTCCAGTTGATCAGAAAGATCGCGGCAAAAAGGATCCGCTACGCTCACATGGGCCACCAATCCCTCGCCAAAGAAGGAGCGCGCCCGCCCGTGCGTGTTATCGTAGATTTGGTCCGGGATCACAATATGACCTGGCGCAAATTCCTCCTGTAATGATCCGCAGGCGCTGATGCTCACGAGACGCTGCACACCCAGTGACTTCAAGGCATATATGTTGGCGCGGTAGGGAACTTCGCTGGGCGTGAGGTGATGTCCGATCCCGTGCCGCGCCAGAAATGCAACACGTTCCCCTTCGAGCGTGCCCACGACGATCGGCGCGCTTGTTTTCCCAAAGGGTGTATCCACGTGGTGTTCACGCGGATCGCCAAGACCCGGCATTGCATACAAGCCTGAACCGCCAATGATCGCAAGAGTCACAGGTTCGGTCATGATCGACCTCCGATTTAGAGAGCTTCCGTGGGGAGAAGTTCATCCTCAACTTCAACGCGAATGCCGAAGATAGTATTGCCGCATTTAAAATGATCACCGGTGATGACCACTGTGGGAGTGGTCAACAATTCACGGTTCAGAAATGTTCCATTCGTGGAATTAAGATCCTCAAGCCACCACTGACCATGATGATGGGTGAGGCGTACATGGTGTGCAGATAATGCCTCGTCCATGACCGCAAGGTCGCAATTCGTATCCCGACCGATCATCACCTCAGACTTTGTGAAGTGTTGTGTGCTTTCCTTGCCATCTTCGCCTTTGATCGAGAGCGTAAGTTCCGGTTTCTTCTGCAGGGCAAGTTTATCTCCCTGTTGTTTGAGTTCCTGCAGGAGAGTCCAAAATGCCCACCCGAGAAATGCGTACAGTGTGATGGCGAGAACAAGACGCAGCAGCAGAACAACGGTAGCGATCATTTATCCGTTTTGTCTTCTCGTTGCTTGACGCCCTTGAGGTCTACCGTATTATGCTCGATGGTGGCTGTTGGTCTTTCGCTGGTACCCGGATCTAGGTTGAGTGGAGCGGTGCCAGCTAGGTCCGGGCGGGGCGGTGGGCTATCCTGTCCAAAGATCAGTGCCACGCCTGCCAGCGAGATCACATCCCCTGGGTAGAGGACCGTCTGACTGGTGCGTTGACCATTCACGAATGTTCCCCCAGTGGAATTCAGGTCAAACAGGACGAAGCGTCCTTTGATGGCGCGGAGCTGGGCGTGATTGCGTGAGACGCGCGGATCATCGATCACAAGCTGGTTTTCAAGCCTGCGCCCAATGTTCACCACTGACTCGCTCAACGGATGGACCTTTACTCCCTCCACGATCAGGAACGCATTATCGGGGATGTTATCCATTTCCTCTGAATCCCCGCTTCCCATGGAGGACTGCATTCCCTGCGTATCGGCCACAGGTTCCAGTTTATGAGAAGCGACCACCTTGATTTCTTCTGCCGCAAATGTATCATCGGTCGTGATATTGATGGTTGGCTGCGTCACAAATTTCAATCCTACATCCCGGCTCGCCGTAATGATGATATTTTTCAGCACCTCGATCGTACTCTGTTCCTTCCACATGGGGGAGGTTTCTGTCGCCACGATCAACGTAAAGATGTTCGGTGCAATTGCCCGATCATCCTTTTGCTGAATAATATTTTCTTTCACAGCACTTGCCAAGCGTTGAATGACCCGATCCTCAAGCTTTAAGCCCGGTAGTATCCCCGCCAATTGATCTTCAACCAGTTTCTGTAGCTTTACTTCCAGTTGATCAAGTTTTAACATCATGCAAAGCCCTCACATCCACTAGACAACACGCGTAGCGTATTATAGAAGGGAGACGAAAAATCTGCAAGCCAGCGAAGCTTACAGATAAATATAACATATTGTGGAGCCGAGAGGGACTAATGTAGCGGTTTGCTGCAATTGGGACAAATGGTTTCCTCGATTTTGACCACAAAACCACAATTTCCGCAGGTGGTGGGGTGGGCATCTCCGAGGGGGGCGCCGCAAGCTACGCAATTTGACTCGCCCAGTGGGTTGGCTGCCCCGCAGAACTCGCAGCAAACGCGCGTCAGCTTTTCGGATAAGGCATACGAGGCTCCCAACGTTATCACTGCACGCTCAATGACCTTCCAGACCTTATCATTGAGCTGGATATTTTCGATATCCTGTGCCAGGTCATCCAACCGGCCGAGAAGGCTGAATGGATTCCGCAGTGCAGAAAAGGCGGTCTGACCGATGCTCGCGGCAACTCCTAGCCAGGCCTGCTGGCCCAGGTCGATCATGATCCCATCTTCGACCGCCTGAATGTTGATGGTCAGCGCGGTGTGCCCACCCGAGGTGGTACCTCTGCGGGTTGCGATCTGGATCGCCATTTTGTCCTTGTTCCCCAGCACCTGTGCGTGCATAGTACCGCGGTTGAATTCCGCCATTAATGCGTGGGCGATGTCATTGGGCTGGATGTTTCCGTGAAAAATTCTTCGTTCCATGTTTTCGATTATAATCCGTTTATGAGCGACGACGATCTGTCGTCGTATTTTATGTCTACGAATATATACGCAATGAAACAGTTTTGGTTTAAGACGTTCCTGGGGGTCTTAATGATCGCTGGCCTGGTCGTGGGAGCGCTGCGTTCAGCAGGACAGGCGGCAGCATATCAGGGCGCCTCCACTCCGACCGGGATTTTTGTGACCGTTACCTATACTGACCCCATTAACGTTCGCAGTGGCCCGAGTACTCAGCTTTACCCAATCGTTGCACAGCTGAATCCAGGTGATGTAGTCCCGGCGTTGGGAATTTCGCCAGGACGTGAATGGATCCAGATTTCATATACCGGTGGGACGGGTTGGGTTTATTCTTCATTTGTTTCCATCTCCGGCGGGGAGCTGCTGATCATTGAGCCGCCTCCGACGCCCACACCGCTGGTCACTGCCACCATTGACCCGACGCTTGCGGCAGCATTCAATATTGAGCCTACTCAAACACGCATGCCAACCTTCACTCCGCCACCTCCTTTGGAGATCCCACAGTTCGCAGATTCTACGCCACCCTCTCTGGGCTCCTCTGGAATTTTTATTGTCATTCTGGGTTTGCTGGGCAGTATTGGTCTGCTGGCATCCTATCTTTGGCGGAAGTAAGCACGAGACCATGACGGTACACAGAACGAGAATAGTCATATGGGTTATTGCGGTCGTTGGAATTACCCTCCTGGGATTATTCGATCCGACGAGACCGCCAGTACTGGCGCAACAGCCGACGGGTTCCATTCCAACGGTGACGGGCACGCCGGAGGGATCCGTGATAAGCGTGTATCAAAACAACCAAGTCATCCATGTCTATGCGGGACCGAGTATTTATGATTATCCCTCCATTGGTGTGCTGCTAGCAAATGAGGTTGCCCCGGCGATTGGGCGCTCCGAAGAGCGTCCGGATTGGATCCAGATTATTTATCCTGGGGTGCGAAATTCTGTGGGCTGGGTCTATGCTCCCTATGTGAAACTCTCCCCGGGCGCGCTGCTTCCATTTGTGGAGCTCCCTGCGACACCGACTCCGATTTCTACTCCCACCATTAACCCGACTCTCGAGTCCGCCTTTATCGGTCAGCAGACTCCCACTCGTTTACCCACATTCACGCCTCCAGCGCCTCTTGAACAACCCTCGTTTCGGGATGCCGCGAGCACCTCGGCGACCAGCATCCCGGCCGGCCTGTTGATCCTCAGCCTGGGATTATTTGGTTTCTTCGGCGCCGTGATTTCATACCTGCGGGGGCGGTAGCTGGAGGGAACAAAAAAGACCGAGCAATCGGTCTTTTTTGTTGAGAACGTTTCGGTTAGTTATTGCAGGAACATGAGCCGCCACAGGCACATGCTTCTTCACCGTGACTCTTGAGATTTGGGCTATCGACTGCGAAACCTGCACCCCGAACAGGGTCATTCACAAAATCGATGGTGGCACCGCGCAGGTAGTCAATGGAGACTTCATCCACAACAACCATGACACCGTTTACTTCGAACGTAGTGTCCACATCCCGGATATTATTGTCCAGTGCCATGCCGAAATTGACGCCAGAACATCCGCCGCCTGCCACATATACACGGAGAGCATAGCCCTCCAGGTTGCGTTCGGTCAGAATGTTTTGGATCGCATCCGAGGCTGCAATGGATAGTGAGATTGTCGAAGTTTCGGTCGCGGTAATGATTTTTGTATCGAGTTCTTCTAACATTTTCTCTCCTTCTTGGAGTTTAATTGGATGTATCTTATCAAAATTACATCGGACTGTCAACCGCAGTGTTGGCGCAGGTGTAACCATGTCTTTCTTGACACATCCATCTTACGCCTGTAAAATCTCCCTGCTCTTCACATGTAAAACCACATTTTTCATCTTTCGGGAGGACTTACCCACACATGTACGCTATGCAAGGATTACAACCTTTTGAGGCGATCGCGATCTGGGCCGTATTTGGCATTGCCATTATCGGCCTTTTGTACGCGGTGTTCCTGCGCAATCAAATCCTGCGCGAAGATAAAGGCACTGCAAAGATGCAGGAGGTCTGGGGCGCGATCAAAGATGGAGCGAATGCTTATTTGCAAAAGCAGTTCCGCTCCATTTTGCCTTTAATCGCCGTACTCACTGTTGCTTTGTTCCTGTCTGTGTATGTTGTTCCGCCTTCTCCGGAAGCGCAGGAACGCTTCCAGAATCTGAGTGACGCTCAGCTCCAGCTGTGGATTGGTATTGCGCGCGGACTGGCCTTCATCATGGGTGCAGGCTTTTCGCTGGCGGTCGGTCAGCTTGGCATGCGTATGGCTGTCGAGGCAAATGTTCGTGTGGCATCCGCTTCGAAGCGATCCTTTGGTGAAGCGCTTCGGATTGCCTACCGTGCCGGAACGATCACAGGCATGCTCACCGATGGGCTCGGCCTTCTGGGTGGGACGATCATTTTCATCATCCTGGGGATTGCCGCGCCGGATGCCTTGCTCGGCTTTGGCTTCGGCGGAACACTCCTGGCGTTGTTCATGCGTGTGGGCGGCGGTATTTTCACCAAGGCGGCAGACGTCGGTGCGGATCTCGTCGGTAAGGTGGAAGCAGGCATCCCTGAGGATGATCCGAGAAACCCTGCTGTGATCGCAGACCTTGTGGGCGATAATGTTGGTGATTGCGCTGGCATGGCTGCAGACATTTTCGAATCCTACGAAGTGACCATCGTTTCGGGGCTAATTCTTGGTCTTGCTCTCTGGCACATCACCGGACGCCTCGAATGGATCATTTTCCCGCTGATGGTACGCGGGATTGGTGTCTTATCATCCATCATCGGTACGTACTTTGTTCGGGCTGGTAAGACTGGCAAGAGCGAAGATGCCATGAGAGCAATTTTTAGCGGCTTCCTGACCTCGGCTGTGATTTCGGCCGCATTATTCTTCATTGCTGGTTTCTTATATCTGAATACTCCTGCAATGGACCAGTGGGGGGGCTGGTGGCGTTTGCCAATGGCCGTAGGGGTTGGCGTTGTACTGGCTATTTTTATTGACCGCCTGACGGAGTACTTTACCGGAACTCATGCCTCGCCTGTCAACGATATAAAGAAATCTGCAGACACTGGACCTGCAACCCTTATCCTCAACGGTATTTCCGTTGGGTTTGAGTCCTCTGTATGGTCGGTGATCGTGATTGCACTGACGATTGTTGCTTCCATCTTTATTTTTGGAACGATTCCAGGCGTTGAGGGTGTTGATCGTGGGACCTTTATTTTATATGGTGTCGCCATGACCGGTATCGGCATGTTGACGCTCACCGGCAACAACGTGGCCATGGACTCCTTCGGTCCAATTGCGGATAACGCCAATGGCATCGGCGAGATGTCGTGGTCCGGCCAAACAGATAAAGCGACCAAGGATGCCCAGCAGATCATGGCAGACCTGGATGCAGTCGGCAATACGACGAAAGCCATTACAAAAGGCGTGGCGATCGGCTCTGCAGTGATCGCGGCAGTTGCCCTCTTTGGGTCCTTCCTCGTGGATGTTTCGCGTGCCCAGACTGGCATTGGGGTTGCGCCGGATCAGTTGATATCTGCCCTCGGTATTCGAGTCGATTCTCCCCAGGTGTTCGTCGGTATGTTGATCGGCGGTGCCTTGCCATGGTTGTTCTCCTCCTTTGCCATCCAGGCTGTCTCGCGCGCGGCTTCGCTGATCGTGCTGGAGGTCCGTCGTCAGTTCAAACTGGGCGTATTGGAAGGGAAGGTCAAGCCTGATTACAAACAGGCAGTTGCCATCTCCACCACCGCGGCACAAAAGGAATTGGTTTCACTGGCGCTGCTCGGCGTTGTCACGCCGATCGTGGTCGGGCTGACCCTGCAAGTGGAAGCACTTGGTGGTTTCCTGGCAGGCATCATTGTTTCCGGTCAATTACTGGCCGTGTTCCTGAACAACTCCGGTGGCGCATGGGATAACGCCAAGAAATTGATCGAAGATGAACCGAAGAATCCCGTGAATAACACAGGGAAAGGCTCAGAGCGGCATAAGGCCGGTGTGGTTGGGGATACGGTCGGCGATCCGTTCAAGGATACGGCTGGTCCGGCGCTCAACCCGATGATCAAAGTTGTCAACCTCGTCTCGGTGATCATTGCCCCGATCGTGGTGCAATACTCGGGCGCGACCGGTACGGCTTTGGTCGTTGTTTGGGCTGTAGCCGTGGCCTTGCTTGGCCTGCTTGCCTGGGCAGTCATGCGCTCCAAGGCTCCCGCCGTCTCGATGACAGAGGTGGAGCCTGCGGTTAGTACGGCAAGTCGGAAGTAACGGATTGATGTCTATAGGAGGCCTGCTAGACCTAGCAGGCCTCCTATATTTTCAAAGACAATTCTCGAGGCTGTCTCTTTTCTGAGCGGATCTCACGTAAGGACTTTTCTTAAGAAAATTTCTAGCGTTGACTTGCAGCCTCTTCTGCACGATGAAAAATTCTCTCTTTGGCTGGAAAAAGGAATGGACAGGATTTGCCGTTGCCGTAATTCTTTTGCGGTTGACCTATGCAGGAATTGGATTGTGGGTCCTTTCAGCCGGTGGTCCCGCTCCCCTCAATGAAACGGCATACGGGGTTGTTAAGCCTTTTTTACAAACAGATCTGTTATCACAATACTTTGTAAATCCCTGGTTTGGATGGGATACGATTTCTTATTTGGGGATTGCGATCCTGGGCTATAGAAGGGGTGCATCCATAGCCTTTATGCCGCTCTATCCCTTATTAATCAGAATTGCAGCTCCTATTTTTGGCGGTAATTATTTACTGGCAGCTCTGGTACTCTCAACCCTATTTTGCATCATCGCATTAATTTTGATGTATGAGTTGTTTGTGGCGATGTATCCCGAAGTGAATGCCCGCGCGGCCGTCATGATGTTCATGACGTTCCCGACCGCTTTCTTTCTCCTGGCTGGATATACTGAATCACTCTTTATCGCACTTGTCCTTGTATTCTGGATCCTGGCGCGCAATAAACAATGGTTCTGGGCGGGGGTGATTGCCGGGCTGGCTACCCTTACACGCTTGCAGGGCGTGACTTTAAGCGCAGTCCTGCTGTGGATCATGCTGATGAGCCTTATCCAACAGCCTGCCTCCGGACTCACCGGACAACTCCGCCAGATTCTTGGAATCCTTAAATCTTTTCGTGAAAAGCCTGTTAAGACAGTGAATGCAACCAGCTGGCTGGCAATGTTTATACCGCCCTTGGTTGCCATAGCTTATCAATTATGGCTGCGAGCAGCAGGCTACGGGACGATTACGAGTGCCCTTCGTTCCCACTGGCGGTTGGAAACGGTCCCACCCTGGACAGGCTTCCTTCTTTTTCTCCAAAGGCTTTCGTCCAGCCGCTTTACGTACATGGACTGGATCGACTTGACCCTTTTTGTTGTGGTCCTGATCGCAAGTCTGATCGGGTTGCGCCGCTTGGACCCCGCCTTTTCGCTTTATATCTGGCTGACCCTTGCCGTCCTGCTAACCCGCGGCACGCCGCCGCACCTGCTGGCCAGTTACAGCCGGTATTTTCTCGCCCTGTTTCCCCTTTTCATTTTGCCGGCCCAACTACCCAATAAATATCAGCGGTTTTCGATTCTCAGCCTTTTTTTCTCGGTGCAAATTTTGCTGGTAAGTATATTCTTATGGGGGAGCTGGGTCGGATAGCGTTCTCAGAAGAGAGAGCGTGACGATATTTATCGGTAAAATAGAGCAACGAAAGTATTCGTTGTGACCGCATGTCCAAACGCGTTTTCGATCTCCTGTTCGGCCTTCCCGCACTGATCCTTGCCCTTCCGCTCATGGCTTTATCGGCGCTTATGGTGTATCTCGATGATGGCCCGCCAGTCATTTTTCGTCAAAAAAGGGTGGGCCGAAATGGACACCTGTTCGAGATCTATAAACTTAGGACCATGGTGAAAAACGCGGAGCAGCTGCAAAATGAGGTGGAGAGGTGGGATTCTTATGGGAACCTCATTCACAAAACCAGGGATGATCCACGTGTCACGCGCGTGGGCCGCATCCTTCGCCGCTTCAGCATCGATGAGCTTCCGCAGCTTTTCAATGTTCTGGCTGGCACGATGAGTCTTGTGGGTCCCCGTCCGGAAATGCCCCATCTCGCCGCAAAGTACGAACCCTGGCAGCGCAGTCGCTTCGCCGTTCTGCCGGGCATGACGGGGTGGTGGCAGGTCAACGGCCGTAGCGACAAGCCTATGCATTTGCATGTGGAGGATGATCTATACTACATTCAAAACCATTCCATCTGGCTCGACGTTCAGATCATCCTGCGGACGCTTTGGGTGGTCTTGATCGGGAAGGGGGCGTATTAGGGATTTCTATACTTTCTTTGCCATTCAAACAGCTTGTTCAATGCCTCGATCGGCGAAAGAGAATTGACGTCCAGCTCTTTCAGCTCATTCAAGAATGGGCTGGACTCGGGGAACAGCATCGCTTGCTGCCCGGCCTGCGGATCGATCTTTACTGCACGTCCGGATGTTTTTTCAAGTTCTGCCATGATCTCGTTGGCGCGCTGGATAACGGGCGAAGGCAAGCCGGCAAGCTGCGCGACATGAATTCCATAGGAGCGGTCCGCTCCGCCAGGGACAATTTTGTGTAGGAACACAACCGTGTTGTCTGCTTCGCTGACCGCGACGTTGTAATTGCGGACACCAGGCAGCAGTTCAGCCAACTGGGTCAACTCGTGATAATGCGTTGCAAACAATGTCTTCGCCCGCAGGTGCGGATGGTTATGGATATACTCGATCATCCCCCAGGCGATTGAAAGCCCATCATAAGTGGATGTGCCGCGCCCGATCTCGTCCAGGATCAAAAGCGAGCGCGAGGTTGCATGGTGCAAAATATTCGCGGCTTCGATCATCTCCACCATGAAGGTGGATTGCCCTGCGTGGATTTCATCCTGCGCGCCGATGCGGGTGAAGATTCGATCCACGAGTCCTATACGGGCCGAATCGGCCGGAACGAAGGAACCGATCTGCGCCATCAACACGATCAGCGCGGTCTGCCGAAGGTATGTGGACTTCCCGCTCATGTTCGGGCCCGTGATGACCCGCACGATCTCGCCATCTTCAAAGATGACATCATTCGGAATATAGTGTGCGTTGTGCAACAACTGTTCCACAACCGGATGCCTGCCCTCGTGGATTTCCAGTCCCTTTCCCTCATGGACCTCCGGTCGAGCATAGCCTCCAAGGGCTGCTATCTCCGCCAGGGAAGAGAGCACATCCAGCACTGCCAGCGATCGAGCGATCTGCAGCAGCTTGAATGCAGATTTGCTGATGGAAGCACAGCTTTCCTTAAACAGACGCAGTTCGATCTCACGAATTCGATCCTCCGCATTCAAGACCAGCGTCTCATACTCCTTCATTTCCGGCGTAATAAATCGCTCGGCATTGACGAGCGTCTGTTTGCGGATGTAGTTCGAGGGGGCTTTCTCTGCCGCACCGCGCGAGATCTCAATGTAATAGCCGAAGACTTTGTTGTAACCAACCTTTAGCGTTTTAAGTCCCGTCCGTTCCCGTTCCACGGCTTCCAGGTTGGCGATCCAGTCGCGCGCATGTTTCGAGGCGTCGATGACCGAATCAAGTTCCTGTGAGTAGCCTGATCGGATGATGCCGGT
>Ga0126306_10001332_pt1 | contig 13113 bp, 12 predicted proteins | sample Plot27_FD_92592 | JGI IMG/M metagenome (GOLD analysis project Ga0126306, IMG submission 92592) | Serpentine soil microbial communities from UC McLaughlin Reserve, CA, USA - Plot27 | ecosystem: Environmental > Terrestrial > Soil > Grasslands | place: USA: UC McLaughlin Reserve, Lake County...
AGGGCGTCGCGGGCTCCGTCCAGCTCCGAAGCGATGCGCTCGACCTCCGCGTCTGCGTCCGTGCGCGCGAAGCCGATCTGCGCCGCGTCACGCTCTGCTGCGAGACGTGCCGAGAGCAGGTCGATGCCTGCGGCGCGCGCCGTGAGGCGCGCTTCCCGCCGGGCCAACCGCGCGACGGCGCGCTGCGCCTTCGCAAGTCGCGCCTCCAGGTCGGACACGGCCGCTTGGGTTCCGTCCACCTCTGCGCTCGGCTCCGCGATCGTGAAGCCGACGATGGCCTCGCCGCCCGCGTACAGACGCGCGCCCGAGAGGACCTCGTCGACGTACCACTGCGCGTGGTTGTAGGCGAAGATCGCACGCGGGAGATCGGTTGCGCCGCCCGCCGCCGCGAGGTAGCGGGCGGCGGAGAAGACTGCATCGTCGGCGCTCCACGGGTCGGCAACCCCGTCGCCGTCGCCGTCCATCCCCCAGCGCTCCCAGGTCGAGGGCATGAACTGCATCCAGCCGAGAGCGCCCGCCGAGCTCGGGCCCGTGTTCTGGCCGAAGTTGGATTCGATCCGGTTGATCGACGCGAGCACCTGCCACGGGATCCCGTAGGACGCGCCGGCACGCTGCCAGAGACCGTGGAGCTCGGGGAAGCTGAGCTGTTGCCGAGAGGCGGGCGGCGTCGTGAACGACTCGGGCAGCCGGACCGATCCGGCCCGGTTCGGCACCTCGGCGCTCGGCAGGCCGGTCGGCTCCTTCGGCGCGAGGGTGAACTCGACCACCGGTGTCGCCGCCTGCGCGCTCCCGGCGAGGACGCCGACGGTGGCGGCGAGAACGATGAGGCGCCGCATCAGCTCTTCTCGGCGGCGGGCACGACGCGCAGCTGGAGCGGCTCCTCGCCCGGGGCGGGCTCGAGCTGGCCGATGCCGTTGTCGGCCGCAGCCCGCTCGGCTTCGGCCTGAGCCTCGGCTTCGGCCTCGACGGTCGCGGCCCGCTGACGCTTGGCGGCGGATTCGAGCGCGACGAGGAAGTCGTGCCGGTTGGTGGCCGCGTTAGCGGCGATCTCCTGGTCGACGTCGCCGCGGAGGACGAGGTTGATCAGCGCCTGCTCGAACGTCTGCATGTGGAAGAACGCGCCCTCGGAGATCGCGTCGGAGATGTCCTCGGCGCGGTTCTCGCGGATCAGGTCGGCGATACGGGCGTTCGTGACCATGACCTCGAACGCGCCGACCCGGCCGCCGCCGATCCGCGGCAGCAGGCGCTGGCTCACGACTCCGCGCAGGACGCCGGCCAGAATCGAGCGGATCTGCTGCTGCTTGATCCCGGGGAAGAACTCGATCATCCGCGCGAGCGTCTCGGCGGCGTCGATGGTGTGCATCGTCGAGAAGACGAGGTGGCCGGACTCGGCCGCCTGCAGCGCGGTCTCGGCCGACTCGGCATCGCGGAGCTCGCCGATCAGGATCACGTCGGGGTCCTGGCGCAGTGCCCGTCGGAGCGCCTGGCTGAACGACTGCGTGTCGAGGCCGACCTCGCGCTGGTTGACGATGCAGGCGCGGTCGGCGTGGAGAATCTCGATCGGGTCCTCGATCGTGACGATGTGCTGCCGCCGCGTCGAGTTGATGTGGTTGATCATCGCGGCGAGCGTCGTCGTCTTCCCCGAGCCCGTAGCGCCGGTGACGAGGATGAGGCCCCGATGCTCCTCGGCGAGCTTCTGGACGCCGGCCGGAAGGCGCAGGTCGGAAAAGCTGGGCACGATCTTCGGAATTACGCGGAAGGCGAACGACGTCGCACCCCGCTGGCGGAAGCCGTTGACACGGAACCGCGTCAGGTCCGGGCTCATGTAGGCCGTGTCGAGCTCTCCGGTCTCCCGGAAGGAGTCGAGCTTGGTCGCGTTCGTCGCGCTGACGCTGATCAGGATCGACTCGAGGTCCTCCTCGGACAGCGGCGGGTGGCCGTCGAGCGGCCTCAGCGAGCCGTCCGAGCGGACGATCGGCGGCATCTCGATCTTGAGATGGATGTCGGTCGCGCCGGCGTCGACGGCGTTTCTGAGCAGCGTGTTCAGGTCCATGGCTGGGCCACGCTCCCATCGGCAGGTTCGGGTGCAGCCTTTAGGAGGCTTGCGTAGCTTCCAGGCGGTACGGTCGGCCGGGGTCGCCGGCGGCGCGGGCCAGCCCTTCGACCAGCCGGAGCGTCAGTCCGACGACGCCGCTCGTCCCTTCGCGGTTGCCCCTCGGTGACCGCAGCTGCGACTCGATCGCGCGCCATGTCAGCGGGAAGCGGGCGATGCCGAACGTTAGGCGGGGGAACCGCTCGAGCGCGACCTTCGCGCCCCAGGACGCGGCGAGGTGCGGGTTGAGCGCGCGCGCGAGGGCGGATGAATAGCCGCCGAGTTCGTCCGCAAGGATGGCTTCGGCGGCGAGCCGCGCCGACACGAACGCCTCGTACATCCCGTCGCCCGACAGCGGGTCGACAAGCCCGGCCGCGTCGCCGACGAGCAGGGTGCGCTGCGTCGCGGCCCCGGCTCCCGCCTTCCGCATCGGCAGACGAAAGCCGCGTGTGCCTTCGAGCCGCTCCTCGCGGATGCCGTACTCGCGGCACACGCGGGAGAGGTGGGCGCGGAGGCGCGGCCCCTCGCGCTGCCAGCCGCCCACGCCCACGTTGACGTGGTCGCCCTTGGGGAAGACCCAGGCGTAGCCGCCCGGAACCGTTCCGAGCTCCACCAGGACCCGCCCGCGGAAGCGGCTCTCGTCGAGCGCCTCGAAGGGGACGTTGCCCTCGAGGGCAACTGCGAGGTCGTGACCGCCGTCGAGCCCGATCGAGCGAGCGGTGGTCCCGTTGACTCCGTCGGCGCCGATCACCGCGCCGGCGCGGACCTCGACGCCGTCCACCGTCAGCCGCCCGGACGCTTCGAGGTCCGTGACCTTCGCGCCCTCCCGGAACACGGCGCCCGCCTGCGCGGCCTGCTCGGCGAGGAAGGCGTCGAGGCGGCGTCGCTGCGTCATCAGCAGCAACGGCGTCCGGCTGCGGCGCTCGAACCGCCGGCGGTAGGCGAGCCCGAGCTCGAACGTCGAGACGGCGTCCTCGACCACCGGTGTGACGTCGCACGGAATCTGATCGACGGCGCGGTCGGTCAGCCCGCCGCCGCACGGCTTGTCGCGCGGGAACCGCGCGCGGTCGACGAGCAGGACGGACGCGCCCGCGCGCGCGAGCCGGTACGCGGCCGTTGACCCGGCCGGCCCCGCCCCGATCACGACGGCGTCGAAGCGCTCCACCGCGACGAGTCTACGCCTCGGATGCGAGCTACAATCCGCGTCCGCCCGGGGGAGTACCCAAGTGGCCAAAGGGGACCGGCTGTAAACCGGTTGGCTCCGCCTTCAGAGGTTCGAATCCTCTCTCCCCCAAAGCGCGGGGAACCCATGGTTCCCCCACGAGCCTCCTCCTTAGTTCTTCTGAACGTCAACGGGGCCGGCTAAGCCGGCCCCTCTTAGAGCCTAGAGCCAGCCGACTTTGTGGAAGTAGCGGTAGAGGCCTAGGCAGACCAACGCCATCAGCGCGAGCGCCCCCGGGTAGCCGACCCGCCAGGTGAGCTCCGGCATGTGCTCGAAGTTCATGCCGTAGATGCCGGTGATGAGCGTCGGGACGGCGATGATCGCCGCCCAGGCCGAGATCTTGCGGACGTCCTCGTTCTGGCGGATGCTCACCTGCGTGAGGTTGGCGGCCAGCACGTTGGTGAGCAACTCGCGGTAGCCGTCGACGTGTGACGCCAGCCGCTGGAGGTGGTCGTGCACGTCGCGGAAGTAGGTCCTCAGCTCCGCGGGGATCTGCTCGTACCGCCCGCCGGCCAGGTCGCCGAGCGGGTCGACGAGCGGGCCGATCGCGGCGTCGAGCTTGAGCACCTCGCGCTTGATCTCGTAGATCCGCTGCACCTGGCTGCCGCCGGACGGCGAGAAGACCGCTGCCTCGGCGTCGCGGATCTCCGCGTCCACGAGGTCGATCACGGGCGCATAGTCGTCGACGACCTTGTCGACGATCGCGTAGAGTGCGGCGGCCGGGCCCTGGCGGAGAAGGTCGGGTCTCTTCTCGAGGCGCAGCCGGACGTCGTGGAGCTGGGTCTCGCCGTGGCGCACAGTGATCAGAAAGTCGTCGCCGACGAAGGCGAGGATCTCGCCGAAGTCGCTGCCGCGCCGCTCGGGGTTCCAGCGGGCCGACTTGAGCACGACGAACAGCGTGTCGCCGTACATCTCCACCTTCGGCCGCTGGTGCGCCTCGATCGCGTCCTCGACGGCGAGCTCATGAAGCTCGAACTCGCGGCGGACGGCTTCGAACTCCTCTGCGCTCGGCTCGACCAGGCCGATCCAGACGAACGCGCCCTCCTCCTGGGCGGCCTCGTGCGCGTCCTCGAGCGGCAGCCGGCCGTCGCGGCGCCGACCCTGCTCGTATACCGCGCAGTCGACGATCACGCCTTCGATTATCGTCCGCGTCAGCCGTGTCCGGGGTCAGACCCCGGACGGGTCCCGTTGAGGCTCGTCCCTAGATCCTCGGGAAGGGAAGCGAGGCGCCGCGACCCTTGAACTCGTGGTGGCCGTGCTCGGGGAAGCGGCCGTTGACGAGGTCGGTGATCCGCTCCTTCAGCCCGGCGACCAGGTCGTCGCGCTCCGCCTTCGTGAGCTTCCCGGCCTTGACGGCGTCGTCGAGCGCCTTCGTCTTCTCAGCCAACATCGCCTGGACGAGGCCGTCGACGGACTTGCCCTGCTCCTTCGCAACCTGTGCGAGCGACTTGCCGCCCTCGAGCCGGTCGTGAAGCTGCTGGACGGTCAGGCCGAGATAGGAGGCCGCCGCCTCGAGGTGCGCGCCGCGGCGATGCCCGAAGTCGCGATCGTGATGGCCGAACCGCTCAGGTCCGCGACGAAGCCCGGGGCCGAGGAAGAGCGGCACGTCGCCCGCGTCGATCCGCGCCTTGATTCGGTCGCCCTCGACCTTCGTGATCCGGCCGGCGGCGACGGCGGCGTCGACGCGCTTCTTCAGCGCACCCTTCAGCGCCGCGCTCAGCTCGCTGGGCGTCACCCCGAGCTGCTTGGCCGCGTCGTCGAGGAACGCCTGGCGCTCCTCCTTCGGAGAGAGGACACCGGTCCCTGCGATCGCCGCGCCCCCACCGACGACGAGTGCGAACGCGAGCAGTGCGACGACGAGCTTCATCCCAGCGAACGAAACCAGCCGTCTCTAAGAGACCGCTAAGACCAACCTAAGAATCCGACCGCCCGCGGCCGCGCGGGCGGTCGGACTCCGTGCTAGATCAAGCGACGACCGTGTCGAACGCCGGCTCCGGTGCCGGTCCGCTGCTGTCGCCGGGCCGGAACTTGAACTCGCGCCGCAAGGGCGGAGCGTTGTTGACCATGTCCGTGATCCGCGCCGTCAGGTCGGACTGGATCGCGTTCGCCTGGGCCTGGGTCAGCCGGCCGGCCTTGACCGCTGCCGCGAGCTCCGCCTTCTCGTCCGCGACCATCGCGGCGACGAGACCGTCAACGGACTTGCCCTTGCTCGTCGCGACTTGGGCGAGCGTCTTCCCGCTCTCGAGCGCGGTGTGGAGCTGGGCCTCCGTCAACCCGAGGTAGTCCGAGGCGGCGTCCAGACCCGCGTGCATCCCGTGCGGGCCGCCGTGGTGGCCGAAGCCCGGACCGCCGAAGCCGAGGAGCGGCGCGTCGCCCGCGTCGATCCGCGCTTTGAGCTCCTTGCCCTGCGACTGCGTCAGCCGTCCCGCCGCAACCGCGGCGTCGACGCGGTTCTTGAGCGCCTGCTTCAACGCGGCGGTCAGCTGGTTCGGCGTGACGCCGAGCTGCTTCGCCGCGTCGTCGACGACCGCTTGGCTCTCCTCCTTCGGCGAGAGCGCACCCGTGGCACCGAGCGCCGCGCCCGCGCCGACGACGACGACGACGAGCGCGGAGATCAACGCGACGATCTTCTTCCTGTGGCTCGAGAACATGCCTGCCTCCTTGTCCGGTGCTGTGGTTGCCACATCACCGAGGAGACCAGCCGGCCCTAAGTCGGCCCTAAGTGACCTCTGAAAAGGCCCTAAGAATGGGCTGCTGTCCGGTGACCGCGAGCTTCAGGGTCATCAGCGTCCCGCCGCCGTCGGCCCGCTCGGCGGTGACCGTGCCGCCGTGGGCCTCGGCCACCTGCCTCACGATCGCGAGCCCCAGGCCCGAACCCGGAAGTGTCCGCGCGGAACGCGAGCGGTAGAAGCGGTCGAAGACGAAAGGCAGGTCCTCGTCCGCGATCCCAGGTCCGTGATCGCGCACGCTCACGGTGCCTCCGTCGACACCCACCTCGACCTCGCCTCGCGGCGGGCTCCACTTGGCCGCGTTGTCGAGCAGGTTCGCGACCGCGCGCTCGAGCGAGGCCCGGTCGCCGCGGACGACCGACTCGTGGAAGTCGGTCACGAACGTAACGCCCGGCCGGTCGCGCCGCGCGCGGTCGACGGCGGAGTCGGCGAGTAGGTCGAGGCGGACGTCCTCGGGCTCGGGAACCTGCTCCTCGCCCCGCGCGAGCTCGATCAGACCGGCGATCAGCGTCGTCATCTCGGCGATCTGCTCGACCACGTCGTCGAGAAGGCGCCGCCGCTCGTCCGGAGCGAGCTCTCGCTCGCTCATGAGCACCTCGAAGTTCGTCCGGAGGCTGGTGAGCGGCGTCCGCAGCTCGTGCGAGGCATCGGCCACGAGCTGCCTTTGGGCGCGCGCCGACTCCTCGAGCGCGCCGAGCATCGTGTTGAAGCTCGCGGCCAGCCGGCCGAGCTCGTCCTCGCCCGTCGCGTCGATCCGCTCCGAGAGGTCGCGCGTCTCGGTGACCCGCTCCGTCGCCTCGGTCAGGCGCGTCACCGGCGCCAGCGCGGCACGCGAGACGAGCAGTCCGAGCGCGCCGGCCACGGCGATTCCCGCGAGGGCGATGACGATCAGGAGCGTCTTGATCCGCGCCAGCGAGTCGTCGACCTCGGCGAGCGACCGCGCAACCTGGATGGCGTAGCCGGGCCGGCCCGGGAACGTCAGCACGCGGACGTGCGTGCCGCCCACCTTCGTGTCGTAGAAGAAGGCGTCGCCGTCGCCCTGGGCTACGTCGTGAACCTCGTCGCTGACCGGGATCGCGGGCGTGTCACGATCCTCCCTGATCGTCGTTCCGTCCTCCTCAACCACCTGGAGGTACCCCCCGGCGCCCCCGAGCGGCGGCCCCGGGATGTCGAGGAAGAAGTCGCCCCTGAAGTCCGGCCGCGCGTCGAGGTGGCCGCGGGAGATCGTTGCCGCGCGGTCGCGGAGCGAGTCGTCGAGCTCGTTGACGAGCTGATCGCGGACGACGGCGTAGACGACGATCGAGGCGAGCACGACGGCCAACGCGACCGCCGCTGCGGCCACGAGCGTGAGCCTGACCCGGAAGCTCATTCCTCGCGGAGCGCGTAACCGACGCCGCGCACGGTGTGGATCAGGCGCGGTCTGCCGCCGGCCTCCGTCTTGCGGCGGAGATAGCCGATGTAGACGTCGAGCGAGTTCGACGCGAAGCCGAAGTCGTAGCCCCAGACGCGCTCGAAGATCACCGACCGAGTCAGCACCTGACGGGGGTTGCGCAGGAAGAGCTCGAGCAGGTTGAACTCCGTGCGCGTGAGTGCGATCGCCTCGCCGCCACGCATGACCTCGCGCCGCGAAGGGCTCAGCTCGACGTCGGCGAAGCGCAGCACCTCGTCGGGCCCCGGAGAGGCACGCCGGAGTAACGCGCGCACGCGCGCGAGGAGCTCTTCGAGAGCGAACGGCTTCACGAGGTAGTCATCGGCGCCGGCGTCGAGGCCTGCCACGCGGTCGCCGACGCCGTCCCGGGCCGTCAGCATGAGCACCGGCGTCAGGTTTCCGGTGCGACGGAGGTAGCGGCAGACCTCGATCCCGTCGATTCCCGGCATCAGGACGTCAAGGATCACGGCGTCCGGCTGACCGTTGTCGGCGCCCAGCCGCTCGATCGCCTCTGCGCCGTCCTCGGCGAGTTGCACGTCGTAGCCCTCGAGCTCGAGCGCGCGCCGCAGCGACTCGCGCACGGCGCGCTCGTCGTCGACCACGAGGATCTTCATGCCCGAAATTGTGCCGCGCCCCGCTAAGAGTTTCCTGAGAGCGTCGGGTTCTTAGGCCGCTCTCACCCGCGGCTGCTGAAGTGGCGCCATGGACGACGAGCTGACACGCAGACGGCTGCTGGCCCTGGACCTGGCGATTCCGCCGCTCGGGATGGCGCTCGCCGGCGCCGAGTCGCTCCTCGACACGGTGGGCGCAGCCGCCGCGCCGCTCCAGGCCACTCCGACCTGCGACGACGGCGACGACCCGACACCCGAGCTCACCGAGGGCCCGTACTTCAGCTCCGGCTCGCCGCGACGGCGCTCGCTGGCGACGCAGGGCACGCGGGGAACCCGGCTCACGATCACGGGCTACGTGCTCACGACCGCATGCCGGCCGATCAAGCGGGCGAAGCTCGATTTCTGGCAGGCCGACGCGAACGGCGTGTACGACAACGACGGCTACCGCCTGCGCGGCCATCAGTTCACCGACTCGGCCGGGCGCTGGCGGCTCGACACGATCGTTCCCGGCCTCTACACCGGCCGGACGAAGCACATCCACGTGAAGGTCCAGCGCCCGGGCGGCGAGGTCCTGACGACCCAGCTCTTCTTCCCGAGGGTGAGCGCCAACGCCGGAGACCGGCTGTACAAGCGCGACCTGCTCCTCCGGCGCTGGCGTCGGGTGGGCGCGCGGCGAACGGGCCGCTTCGACTTCGTCCTGGCCGCCTGAGCTCGTTCGTTTCGCCGGCAGGCGGGCGGGTACGCGAGGGTCTGTCAACGACCCGACGGGAGCCGCCATGATCCTTCGCTACGACCGAATCGCGATGGAGCTGCCGCCGCCGTCCGACCCCGATCCCGCCGGCGCCGCCGCCGTGCAGGAGCTCATGGGTGGGCGATTCGGCGAAATGTCGACGTTCATGAACTACACGTTTCAGTCGTTCAACTTCCGCGGCCGTCAGGGCGCGCGACCGTTCTACGACCTGGTCGCCAACATCGCCGCCGAGGAGTTCGGCCACGTGGAACTCGTCGCGACCGCGATCAACACGATGCTGACGGGCGCCTCGCCGTCTCCGAACGGCCGCGCCGCCGTCGACCCGAAGAAGAGCCCGCTCTCCGCCGTCAAGGGCGTCGGCAACCCGCAGCACTTTCTCGCCGGCGGCCAGGGCGCATTGCCGCAGGACTCCAACGGCCGGCCGTGGAACGGCGACTACGTGTTCGCGTCGGGAGACCTGGTCGAGGACCTGACGCACAACTTCTTCCTCGAGACCGGCGCGCGCAACAACAAGCTGAAGGTCTACGAGATGGTCGAGCATCCGGCCGCCCGCGCGCTGACCGGCTACCTGCTCGTTCGCGGCGGCGTTCACCAGATCGCCTATGCGCGAGCGATCGAGAAGCTGACCGGCGCCGACCTGATGAAGCTGTTCCCGACGCCGCGAATCCCGACCGACAAGATCCCCGAGTGCAAGCCGCACATCGAGCGGGGCGATCACCTGCGCCTGTACCGGTTCTCGCCCAGCGACTACCAGGAACTGCCGGCGGTCTTCAACGGGCCAAATCCTGAGACCGGCGAGGATCTGGTCGTGTTCGACGAGCCGGCGGAAGGCGTGCCGCCGCGCGACCTCCCGCGTCAGCCGGCAGTGTTCGCGCCGGATTTCGCACCCGAGGACGTCGCCGAGATCGCGACGAAGCTGCGCCAGCAGGCGGGGCTCCCGAAGGAACCGACCGGCCTCGTTGCCGACCTCCAGGCGAAGACGAAGCGAGCGACGAAGAAAGCGACGGCGCGTTCGAAGTAGTCGAGAGCGATCGGGCCGCCGGGCAGCCGGCGGCCCGATTTGCGAAGACGTCCGGCGACGCTAGGTAATCCTCACGTTGTTGTCCTCGAGCGTCTCGAGCTCGGCGTTCGTCGTCGACCCGTCGACGAGCGTCTCGCCGTCGACCACCACCGTGCCGGTGGCGACGGCGTCGCGCTGCTTCCCCGTGAAGTGACCGACGAAACCGGGGAACGTGGTCGTGTTGCTCGTCGACTCGATCGGCCCGGTGCCCTCCCAGGTCATGTCGACGGCGACAGTGTGCCCGTCGTCCGACGTGACTGTGCCGTTTACGCTCGCCGTTTGTAGCGAGGGCGAGAATGAGAACTCCGCCGGCCCGGAGGCACGGATGTTGATCAGGTGAAGTCGCAATCGAAGCCGCGGATGAGCACCGTGAGGAAGTCGTTGTCGAGCGTCGTCTCGCCGTTCACGGACTCGTCCTCGTGCCCGCCGATCACGGTCACGAGCGTCGTTCGCATCGATCCGTCCGAACACGTCTCTGTGAGCGTGTAATTCGCGGTGGCGTCGAACTCGAAGCGGTGAAAGGTCTCGGTGGCGGCGCTCGCCGAGGCCGGCACGAGGGCCGCACCGAGCAGCGCAAGGGCGAGCACGAGCAGCGCGCGCACGCGGACTGACGGCAGATTCAGCATGCGGGAGACTCCCTTCCTCGGATGAACATCAGTGCTCCCGGGTTTACGCGCACGCGCCGCATACGGTTTTCGGGGCGGATTCGCCTCGGCCGAAAGGAGTGCTGATGCACCTCGCGATCCAGCTCTACACACTGCGCACGATCGACGCCGTCGCGGCGCTGCCCACGCTCGCCGCCCAGGGCTATGAGGCCGTCGAGCTCTACGGGCGACCGGACGACGCGGCTGAACTACGCCTACGGCTGGACGATGCCGGCCTCGTCGTCTGCGGCTGGCACGTCGGCCTCGAGCGCTTCGACGACGCGTTCGACGAGGTGGTCGAGCAGACTCGCGTTCTCGGCGTTCCGCGTCTCGTCGTCCCGTGGGCGGAGCGTCCCGCCGACCGCGCCGGCGCGGAGGCGCTGGCGAAGCGGCTCGCGGCGCTGCGCGAACGCGTCGCGGCCGCAGGGTTCCCGCTCGGCTACCACAATCACGGCCACGAGCTCGAGCCACTCGCTGACGGAACCGTCACGTTGGACGCGCTCGCAGAGGTGGACGGCCTCGAGCTCGAGCTCGATCTCGGCTGGATCTGGGTCGCCGGCTCGGATCCCGTTGCGCGGCTGGCGACGCATGCCGGCCGGGTCCCGCTCGTGCACGCGAAGGATATCGTCGACCGCGAGACGAGCGTGCCGGTCGGCAGCGGCGCGGTCGGCTACGACCGAATCGTCCCAGCCGCGCGCGACGCAGGTGTCGAGTGGCTGATTGTCGAGCAGGAGGAGCACGCCGGCGACCCACTCGACTCGACCGCCCGCTCAGCCGAGGCTCTGCGCCGGCTGCTGTAGCTGGACCGGCCGACCCTGTTCGGCCGACTCGCGGATCGCGCACATCACCTCGACCACGTGCGCGGCACGCTCGGCACTCGGCGCGTGCGGCCTGTCCTCGCGGATCGCGGCGTCGAGCTCGCGGAGTGCGAGGCCGTAGTCGACGCCGCCGTCGCCCGGCTTGTCATACGGGATCGACTCGGGCGCGCCGCCGTAGGGCGCAAAGCCGACGTCGGCGTCGAAGTCCTGCCACGTCGACAGCAGCACCGAGCCGCGGTCGCCGTGGAACTGCATCTGGTGACGCTTCTCCTCGTCGTGAACATAGAAGTTCACGGTGAGACGCGCGACCGTGCCCGTCTCGAGCTCGACGACCGCGACGATGCAGTCGAACGCGTCGGCCTCGAACGAGGCGCCCTCGATCGTCACTCGGCTCGGCAGCAGCTTCGCGCCCCAGGCTGTGACGCGGCGCGCGGGTCCGAAGAAGGCGGCCAGGATCGTCAGCGGGTAGACGCCGACGTCGAACAGCGGCCCGATCGCGTAGAACGGCTCTGGACGCGGGTGCCAGGTCTCGATCCGCCCGTGGTTCACCTCGGCGTACACGAGCCGGATCTCGCCCGCGCGCCCCTCTTGGATCGTTCGGTACGCGGCTTGCTGCCCGTGACCCATGAACGTGATCGGCGCGCAGCTGAGGCGGAGCCCGGTACGGTCGGCGAGCCCGACGAGCGCGCGCGCCCCGGCGGTGTTCAGGGCCAGCGGCTTCTCCGTGTGAACGTGCTTTCCCGCCTCGAGTGCCCGGCCGGTCACGCCGGCGTGGAACTCGAACGGCGTCAAGTTGACGACGCAGTCCACCCGCCCGTCCGCGAGCAGGTCATCGAGCGTCGGTGCGACGTCCCCGCCCCATTCGCGCACGAACGCTCTCGCGCGCTCGGCGTCGGTATCGGTCACCACCACGATCGGTACGTCCGCATACGGTGCGAGCGTCCGCCCGTACCGGTGCGCCACGTCGCCGCACCCCACAATCCCGAGCCTCAGCACGCCCTAGTCTCACCCGAAGCGGGGCTAGACTGTCGGCTTCGCCCTCTTAGCTCAGTTGGTAGAGCACCTCCATGGTAAGGAGGCGGTCCCCGGTTCGAGTCCGGGAGAGGGCTTAAATACCTGCAAAACGGCCCTTTTTCATGATCACCGAGTCCCTCTTGATCAAGGAGGGCCGCGCGGCCCGAGTCGGTGCGAAGCCCAAAAATCCCTGCAAATTTCGCATTCATCGAGCACCTCCTTGAAACGGAGAGGCTCGATAGTGACGTCGTGGCCAATCGTCCGAAAGTGCCTGGAAACTGGCTGCTTGTGGCGTTGCGCGTCTTGGCCGAGCAAGGCTGGGGACAGGTTTTGGGGACAGACGGGCGATCAAAGCGCGCGAGGGCTGCCGAGCCGCGTGCGGCCAACCTCGTAGAACTGGTGCCTGTCAAGACAACCTGAGCGGCAATCATCGGCCTCAAGTAAGACAACGAATGCGCTCGAGGATCTCGCCTGTCTCGGCAAGCTCCTTCCTCAGGGCTGCGAGCTCAGCAAGGGCCTCCGACCGTAGGACCACGCAGGCGGAACTGCTCGCAAGCTCTGTGGGCTGCGCTCGACGCCTAAGGACTCGGTCGCCCTCTGAGGTCGAGCCTGGCGACCTGCGGGTCGTGGTCTGAGGCCTGGTCGGCGAACTCAGAGTTCACGTGCACGACGTCGTACTTGATTCCGAAGTTCGAGAGCAGGTTGGCGCTGACGAGGATCTGGTCGAGCACCTGAGAGTTGCC
>Ga0126306_10001333_pt1 | contig 13111 bp, 13 predicted proteins | sample Plot27_FD_92592 | JGI IMG/M metagenome (GOLD analysis project Ga0126306, IMG submission 92592) | Serpentine soil microbial communities from UC McLaughlin Reserve, CA, USA - Plot27 | ecosystem: Environmental > Terrestrial > Soil > Grasslands | place: USA: UC McLaughlin Reserve, Lake County...
GCACGGCGCTGCGGATCGCCGGCAGCACCACTCGCAGCAAGGCCGTGCCCATCCCCGCGCCGAGATTCCGGGCGGCCTCCACCAGCGTGCGCAGGGGGATCGCGGCGAGCCCGTTGTCGACCGCGCGGTAGGCGAACGGCAGCGCCAGCACGACGTAGAACGGGGTGAGCGCCGTGGTCGACGAGGCGAACAACGCGCGGAACACCGGGCCGCCGAGGTTGGCCTGCACGAACGCGATCCCGGCCGCCATCACGACCGGGGGGATGACGATCGGCAGGATCGTCGCGCTCTCCAGCGCCCCGGCCAGCCCGGGCAGCCGCAGCCGCACCCACACGGCCGTGGGTACGACCAGCGCCAGCACGAGCACGGCCGTGGCCACCGCGATCTGCAGCGACGTGAACAGTGCGGCGATCAGCACCGGGTCGCGGGCGATCGCCAGCCAGTTCGTGAGCCCGTACCCGCCGCCCGGGGTCCGCAGGCTGAACTCGGCCGCGGCGAGCAGGGGAAGCAGGAAGTAGACGGCGGCGAGCGAAAGCACGACCACCCGCCAGCGACGGCCGCGCATCACGGTGTTCCCCTCACCGGGTCCACCGCGAGGCCCGCCGCTGCAGCAGCAGGTAGCCGACCATCACGACCGAGATGACGACGACCATCGCCAGGCCCAGCGCCAGCCCGACGTTCTGCCGTCCGGCGATCACGTTGCCCGACAGGGCCGTGGCGATCGCGGTGGGGACCAGCGGAATGGATCCGCTGGTCAGCGCCAGCGCCGTGGCGTAGGCGGCGAAGGCGTTGCCGAACAGCACCAGCGTCGCGCCGCCCACCGCGGGCGCGAGCACCGGCAGGGCCACGTGCCGCCAGTACTCCCACGCCGACGCCCCGAGGTTCTCCGCGGCCTCCCGCCACTGCGGCAGGAGGCCCTCCAGGGCCGGGGTGACGAGGATGACCATGAGCGGGACCTGGAAGTACACGTAGGTCAGGCCGAGACCGGTCAGGGAGTCGATGCGGAAGCCCGCGGCGTAGAGGTCGAGGCCGATCCCGCGCAGCCACAGGGTCGCCAGCCCGGTCTGCCCCAGTGCGGCGATGAACGCGAACGCCAGCGGCACGCCGCCGAAGTAGGCCAGCACGCCCGAGGCCGTGGACATGATCCGGCGCAGCGGACTGTCCGGGCGGCTGGTCAGTACCGCCTGGGCCAGGAACGTGCCGAACACCGCGCCGACGAGCGCCGTGACCACCGACAGCGCGACGCTCGACGCGAACGCGACGCGGTACTGCGGCTCCGTCAGCGCCGCCACCACATTGTCCAGCGTCGGGCGGCCGTCCGGATCGGACAGCGCTCCGCTGATCACGAAGTAGAGCGGGCCGCCGAGGAAGACCAGCAGGTACAGGACGAACGGGACCAGCCCCAACAGGGCGCGGCTGCGCCCTGCGCGCGGGGGTGCCGGATCCTCGGCGACGTCCCGGGGGGCGTCGACGAGCTGCGTCATCGATCCGCCGCCGGACTTGCAGCCGTCACGCCGTCGCGCTCGCCCAGGTCTGCGCCACGACCTGCTGCGCGGCGTCCGTCTCCTCCTGCGTGGGGAACTGGGGCTCGCCCTGCACCGGCGGCAGGACCGCGACCAGCGCCTGGTCCGCGGTGCCGGCCTCGGTCATCGCGTCGAGCCGGACCGGCCGGGCCTTGCCGGCCAGCCAGAGGTTCTGTCCCTCGTCCGAGTAGAGGTACTCCTGCCACAGCCGGGCGGCCGCGGGGTGCGGCGCGTTCTTGTTGATCGCCTGGGCGTAGTACTGGGCGAACAGGCCGTCGGACGGCACCGCGACCTGCCAGTCGAACGACGCCTTGTTCTTCTCGGTCTCGGTCACGTTGAGGTAGTCCCAGTCGAGCACGATCGGCGTCTGGCCGCTCTGGATCGTCGCGGGCGTCGGGTCGATCTTGAGCAGGTTGCCGCTCTTGGCCAGGCTGCCCCACCAGGTCACGCCCGGAGCGATGTCGCTGAGCGAGCCGCCGTTGGCCAGCGCCCCTGCCCAGACCCCCGCGAACGCCGAGGCGGCCTGCGTCGGGTCGCCGTTCAGCGCGACCTGGCCCTTGTAGTCCGGCTTGGCCAGGTCGGCCAGCGTCTTCGGGCAGGTGGCGACCAGCTTGGCGTTGCAGCCGATCGAGACGAAGCCGCCGTAGTCGTTGACCCAGGCGCCGTTCGCGTCCTTGTTCGCCGCGGGGATGGAGTCCCACGTGGCGACCTGGTACGGCGCGAACAGGGCGACGTTCTTGTTGGCGAACGACTGGCCCAGGTCGAGCACGTCCGGGGCACGGTCCTGCGTGCCCAGCTGCTGGACGGCGTTGATCTCGTCCTGGCTGGAGCCCTCGGGGTTCGCCGAGTTCACGGTGATGCCGTACTTCTTCTGGAACCCGTCGATGATCGCGCCGTAGTTCGCCCAGTCCGGCGGCAGCGCGATGACGTTGAGCGTGCCCTCCTGCTTCGCCGCGGCGACGAGCGCGTCCATCCCGCCGCTCGCGGCCGCTGTCGTAGCCGTGGCCCAGGCGTTGCCGGACGGCTGGGCGCCGCCCCCACCGCCGCCGCCTCCGCCGCCGCTGCTCACGCAGCCGGCGGTGGTGAGAGCGAGCAACGCCGCGACGGCGGCGGTGATCAGGCGACGTGCCGGAACAGTGGGCATGTCGGGCAATGTAGCGCCGGGGTCCGACAATCCACGATCACGGCGTGATCACGGATGTGCCGGGTCACCCCCGCTTGGTCGCCCCGGTCATCGCCAGCACGTCCAGCGCGGCGTCGAGCTGCTGCAGCGTCAACTTTCCGTTCTCCACGTGGCCGCGCTCCAGCACCACCTCGCGGATCGTGCGGCGCTCCTTCAGCGACTGCTTCGCGATCGACGCCGCCTCCTCGTAGCCGATGTACTTGTTCAGCGGCGTGACGATCGACGGCGACGACTCGGCGTACTCCCGGGTGCGCTCCAGGTCCGGCTCCGCGCCCGCGACGACCTTGTCGGCCAGCAGTCGCGACACCTCCGCCAGCAGCCGCGCCGACTCGAGCACGTTGCGGGCCATGACCGGCATCATCACGTTGAGCTCGAGGTTGCCCTGCGCGCCGGCGAAACCGACGGTGGCGTCGTTGCCCATCACCTGGGCGGCGGCCATCATCGTGGCCTCGCAGATCACCGGGTTCACCTTGCCGGGCATGATGGAGCTGCCCGGTTGCAGGTCGGGCAGGGCCAGCTCCGCGAGCCCGGTCCGGGGGCCGGAGCCGAGCCACCGCAGGTCGTTGGCGATCTTGTAGAGCGACACCGCGACGGTCCGCAGCGCGCCCGAGGCCTCCACCAGCCCGTCCCGCGCGCCCTGGGCCTCCATGTGGTCGGGCGCCTCGGTCAGCACGTCGAGCCCGGTGGCCGCGCGCAGCTGGTCGACGACGCCGGCGGCGAACCCGTCGGGCGCGTTGAGCCCGGTCCCCACGGCCGTGCCGCCGATGGGCAGCTGGGCCAGCCGCGGCAGCACGTCACGCAGCCGGGCGGCGCCGTTCTCGGCCTGGGTGGCCCATCCGCCGGCCTCCTGGCCCAGCGTGATCGGCACCGCGTCCATGAGGTGCGTGCGCCCGGCCTTGACCACGTGCGCCCAGTCGTCGGCGCGGCGGCGCAACGTGGCGGCGAGGTGCTCCAGCGCGGGGATCACCTCCGCGACCACGGCCTCGGTGGCGGCGACGTGGATCGTGGTCGGGAAGACGTCGTTGCTGCTCTGCGAGGCGTTGACGTGGTCGTTCGGGTGCACGTGGAGACCCGAGGCGCGGGTGGCGAGGGTGGCGATCACCTCGTTCGCGTTCATGTTCGAGCTCGTGCCCGACCCGGTCTGGAACACGTCGATCGGGAAGTGGGAGTCGTGCGCCCCGGCGGCGACCTCGTCCGCGGCGGCCGCGATCGCCGCGGCGACGTCCTCGTCCAGCACCCCGATGCGCGCGTTCACCCGCGCCGCAGCGCCCTTGACCAGCCCGAGAGCGCGGATCTGGGCACGCTCGAGACCCCGGCCCGAGATCGGGAAGTTCTCCACGGCGCGCTGCGTCTGCGCCCGCCACAACGCCTCCGCGGGCACCCGGACCTCGCCCATGGTGTCGTGCTCGATACGGAAGCCGGGGTCGCTCTCGGAGCCGGTGTCGGTCTGCATGGCACCAGTCTGCACATCGGGAGCCGCCAATCCAGACCGCGTGGTGCACGGCGTGCGGTCCACAGTGGTTGCACTGCGACGACCGGGTGAAACGCACCGTGGTCAGTCCGTCACGCCGCACCCGGGCCCTCAGTTCACCAGGACGAGGGGGCACGCAGGAGGGGTCGGAGAAGTGGATGCCGAACGCGACTGGATCGAACTCATGGGGCACGTCATGGCGGCGCCGATCACGGCGCTGCCCGAGGAGCGCCTCGCGTCGGCGCTGAGAGCGACGTTCGATGCGCCCGCCTGTTGCTTCCACGTGCGGAGCGACGCGCGGACCGTGGTGCAGCGGATCTACCCGCCGACGATGTTCAGCGCCGCCGTGCAGGCCGAGTGGGTGCGCCTGTCCGTGGAGGTGCCCACCTGCCACCCGCTCCTGCGCCACTACCTGGCCACGGGCGATCTCATGCCGCAGCAGGTCGCCGACGTGTCGTCGGGCCTGGCCGGCCCCCGTGCACGTGCCCAGTGGGCCGAGCTCAGCCGGAGCTACGACATCGAGCACCAGCTCGCGATCCCGCTCCCGCCCGGGACCGAGGGCATGCGGTGGTTCGTCCTCGGCCGTCCCGCCGCCTTCAGCGCGGAACGCATGCACCTGGCGCGGCGGGTGCAGAAGTTGATCGTCGGGCTGGACCGCCAGGCGGCCGCGTTGCGGCAGTGGCAGCATCGGGCCCCGGCGCTCGACGCCGGTGCGGTCGCGGCCGACATCCGCCTCACGCCGCGGGAGCTGTCGGTGCTCACGCTGGTGGCCGACGGGCTGACCGCGGGAGCCGTGGCCCGCCGCCTGCTGGTGGCCGAACGGACCGTGCACAAGCACCTCGAGCGCGCCTACTCGAAGCTGGGGGTCTCGGACCGGGTCAGCGCCGTGCTGCGCGCGCAGGGGCTCGGCATCCTGCCCGAGTCCGCGCTGGCCATGGCGCGCTGAGCGGCCTCAGCGGACCACCTGCACGACGTCGCCGACCGAGAGCTCGGAGAAGTAGGTCTCCGCGGCCTCGGGGGAGAGGTGGATGCAGCCGTGCGAGGTCACGGTGAGGCTGCCCTCGTGGAAGGCGACACCGCCGTTGAAGAACACCGACCAGGGCATCTCGGCGTCGTAGATCGAGCTGACGTGGTCGCGCCTCTTCGACGCCACCGTGAAGGTGCCGGGCGGCGTGCGGAACCCCGGGCGACCGCTGGTGATCGGTACCGGTCCGTAGGTCACCCGGCCGTTCTGCAGGAGCCACGAGCGGTTGGCGGACAGGTCGACGCAGGCGCGGGCGGTCGGTGCGCACGGGGGTGCCGACTCGGGCGACGGCGTCGTCGTCGTCCGCGGCAGGGGCGGCGGCGTCATCGGTGGCAGTGCCGGGATGCGGGTCGGAACAGGGTCGGGCCGACGGGCGACGGGCGCCGCGGGCACTGCGGGCACCGTGGGCTGTGCGGGCTCCGCCAGGACGACGACGTCGGGCCGCAGGGGCGCGGGCAGTGCGCCGAGCGCCCGGGTGGCCGCCGTCCGCGCCCCGGGCGCGCTGCCCAGCACCAGTCCTGCCAGCAGGCCGCCGGCCACGACCAGCGTGACCACTCCGATTCCCCATCCCGCGCGCACCTGCCGACCCCGCAATCCCCGGACCCCGGCACGCCTCGTCGGGCACACCTCACCCTCGAGGATCGGGCCGGTGACGCAGGCGGGCCAGGGCCACGACCGGATCGAGTGAGCGGCGCACCCGACCGGGTGGCCGCGTCAGGGCAGGAGCGGAGGCTCCGCCTCGAGCTGCTCGTCGGTCAGGTCGAAGTCGACGGACGCGTACTCCCGCAGCTTCGTCAGCCGGTGGTAGCCGTCGATCATCCGGACCGTCCCCGACTTGGACCGCATCACGATCGACTGCGTCGTGCAGCCGCCCGCCCGGTAGTGCACCCCGCGCAGCAGGTCACCGTCGGTCACCCCGGTGGCGCAGAAGAAGACGTTGTTGCCGCGGACGAGATCGTCCGTGCCGAGTACCTGGTCGAGATCCAGCCCCGCGTCGATGGCCTTGGCCCGCTCCTCGTCGCCCTGCGGCCACAACTTGCCCTGGATCTCCCCGCCCATGCACTTCAGCGCCGCCGCGGCGATCACACCCTCGGGGGTGCCGCCGATCCCGACGAGCATGTCGACACCCGTGCTCGGCCGGGCCGCCGAGATCGCGCCGGCGACGTCGCCGTCGGAGATGAACCGGATGCGGGCGCCGGTGCGCCGGATCTCGGCGACCAGGTCGCGGTGGCGCGGGCGGTCGAGCACGCAGACGGTGACGTCGGCGACCCCGACCTCCTTGGCCTTCGCGACGCGGCGGATGTTGTCGGCGACCGGCGCGGCGATGTCGACGGCACCGGCCGCCTCCGGGCCGACCGCGAGCTTCTCCATGTAGAACACCGCCGACGGGTCGTACATCGCGCCGCGTTCCGCGACGGCGAGCACGGCGAGCGCGTTCGGCATGCCCTTGCTCATCAGCGTGGTGCCGTCGATGGGGTCGACCGCGACGTCGCAGTCGGGGCCCCAGCCGTTGCCCACCTTCTCGCCGTTGAACAGCATGGGCGCCTCGTCCTTCTCGCCCTCGCCGATCACCACGACACCACGCATCGAGACCGTGCCGATGAGCTGGCGCATCGCGTCGACCGCCGCGCCGTCGCCACCGTTCTTGTCCCCGCGCCCGACCCAGCGGCCCGCCGCCATCGCGGCCGCCTCGGTGACGCGGACCAGCTCCATGGCCAGGTTCCGGTCCGGGGCTTCCCGGTAGCGGGTGGAACGCTCGATCATGGCGGCCCCTTCGTCGTCGTCGGCGGCACCCGGACGCCCCGAGGGGTCCGGGGAACGCCACGATCCTCGCATGCCGGACGCCCGTTGAGACTGGGACGATGGACGGTGTGAGCAGTGCCTCCCCGCCTGGACCGGCCGATCCCGGTCCGCCCGCCAAGCCGCCGCGCTCGGCGCTGTCCGTCCGCGACATGGCCGGGGCGGTGTTCGTGCTCGTGGCCATCGTGCTGGTGTGCGCCGGCGTGACCCGGAGTTGCTCCTTCGCCCCCGGTGGCCCGAGCGTCGACCAGGCGTCGGGCCCCCGGGTCGACGCCCCTGCGCAGTTGCGGGTGCTGGCCGGGTCCATGCCGTTCCCGCTCCGGGTCCCGGCGGTGCCCGCCGACTGGCGGGCGACGACCGTCGACACCGCCCGCGTCGGCACGAGCGACGCCCGCGTCGTGCGTGCCGGGTACCTGACCGCGCAGGGCCACTACCTGCGGCTGGTGCAGTCCGACGCCGACGAGGCCGCGTTGCTCGCCACCGAGGCGCAGGGCACGCCGGTCGCGACCGGGCCGGTGGTCGTGGGGGGCGTGACCTGGGTGGCGTACACCGACGACACGCGCGAGCCGATCCGCGTCGCGGCGCTCGACGGCGTGCGTCTGCTGTTCACGGGCAGCGGGACGGACGACGAGTTCCGGACGCTCGCCTCGGCCGCGACGGGCGGTGAGGTTCTCCCTTAGCGCCCGATCACGACCCGGGGCGCGGGTCGTCGGCGTGCTCCAACGCGGCCTTCACCCGGTCGCGGGCCCCGGCCAGTTGCTCCTCGCAGCGGCGGGCCAGGGCCTCGCCCCGCTCCCAGAGCGCCACCGACTCGTCGAGGCCGAGGCCACCGACCTCCAGGGCCCGGACCACCTCGGCCAGCTCGTCGCGGGCCTGCTCGTAGCCGAGGGTGCCCACATCGGGCCGGCCTGCATCGTCCGGGGGAGCGGTCACGGGGGATCAGTCTCCACGATCGCGGTGACGGCCCCGTCGGCGACGCGCACCCGTAGCCGCGTCCCGGGCGGCGCCTCTGCGGTGTCGCGGAGCACGGGCAGCGGCAGACGCGGGTCGTGGTCGGGCGGAACGCGCTGCACGACGGCGTAGCCCCGGGCCAGCGTCGCGGCCGGCCCCAGCGCCGTGAGCCGCGCGGTGAGGTGCGCGACGTCGGTGGCGCGCCGGTCCAGGCCGCGCTCGACGCACGCCCGCGCGGCGTCGCGCAGCCGTTCGACCTCGGCGTGCCGTGCCTCCAGCCCGCGCAACGGATCGGCCAGCACCGGTCGGTGGCGCAGGGCCGCGATCAGGCGTTCCTCCCGGTCCACCCAGCCGGCCAGCGCGCGCCGGGCACGGTCGCGCAGCCCGGCGATCCGCGCGGTCTCCTCCGCGAGATCGGGCACCAGGCGGCGGCCGGCCTCGGTGGGCGTCGAGCAGCGCAGGTCCGCGACGTGGTCGACCAGTGGCGTGTCGGGCTCGTGGCCGATCGCCGAGACCACCGGGGTGCGGCAGGCGGCGACGGCGCGGCAGAGCGTCTCGTCGGAGAACGGCAACAGGTCTTCGACGCTCCCGCCGCCGCGGGCGAGCACGATGACGTCGACCCCCGGGTCGCGGTCGAGGATCCCGAGCGCCTCGACGATCTGCGGCACGGCCAGCGCGCCCTGCGTCGCCGTGTGCTCGAGGCGGAAGCGGACCGCGGGCCAGCGGGCTGTCGCGTTGCTCACGACGTCGTGCTCGGCGGCCGACGCGCGGCCGGTCACGAGCCCGATGCAGTCGGGCAGGAACGGCAGCGGCCGCTTGCGGGCCCGGTCGAACAGTCCCTCGGCGGCCAGCAGCGCGCGCAGCCGCTCGATCCGGGCCAGCAGCTCGCCGATCCCGACGGCGCGGATCGTGTCGACGCGCAGGCTGAGCGTGCCGCGCCCGAGGAAGAACGACGGCTTGCCGTGGACGATCACCCGGTTGCCCTCGGCCACCGCGGCGCCGCCGTCGCGTACCAGGCCGACGGGCGCGGTGAGCTGCAGCGACACGTCCGCGGCGGGGTCGCGGAGGACGAGGAACGCCGTACCCGTGCCCGGTCGCGCGGTGACCTGGGCCAGCTGGCCCTCCACCCAGACGGCGCCGAGCCGGTCCACCCAGGCGGAGATCTTGCGGGCCACCGTGCGGACGGGCCACGGCGCGTCCGCCGAGTTCGGCGACGGCTCGGTCACCACACTCCCTCGCTGCGCTCGGTCGGCGGTGCCCTCACGGTGCTGTGCCGACTGTTCGCTCGCTGCGCTCGCTCACCCCTCGGTGACCGCCGCGATCCGGTTGCTCAGCATCGTCACGTACGGCGGACGGTCGCCGTGGGCCTGCTCCCAGGCCAGCAGCGTGCGGAGGTCGTCCACCCCGAGATGGCGCAGCTTGCCGCGCAGCTGAGGGATGGTGAGCGAGCTGTAGCCGGGCATGACGTCCGGTGCGTCGGCCGTGGTTCCGGACTGCGCCGCGCTCGGCGCCGTCGGGACCGGCTCGGGATCGACGGATCCGGGGTCGACGGGGCCCGGCTCGACGAACGGGTCGGGAGTGGAGCGCAGGGGAGTGACGGTCGCGGCCGGGGCGGCCGGGCCCGTGCTCCGGCCGTTGCGCCGCGGCGGCAGGTCTTCGTCGAACGTCGCCCAGGCCGGCTCGTCTTCGATCGGCGGTCCCACGCCGAGCACCTGGTCGCCCTTGATCGCGAGCTCGGTCACCTTCTGCTGGAGGCGCATGGACGCCTGCAACGCCTGGCTCACCGCCGTGACGGGCAGTTCCAGGGCGAGGCGGGGCAGGTCGCGGGCCTGCTCGACGGCGGTCGCGACCAGGCCGGCGGCGATCCGTACCGGCAGCGGCAGCGGCGGTGTCATGTCCCGAATCATCCCCTCTCCGCGGCCGTGCGGCAGCCCGGGTCCGTGCTCGCCGCGGCCCGGGGCGCGAGCGGGCGCCCGTACGCTGGAGGCATGTCCGCTCCTGAGGCCTCTCCCCGCCCCGGCGACCCGGCTGGCAAGCGCATCCTGCTCGCCGCCCCGCGCGGCTACTGCGCCGGCGTGGACCGCGCCGTCGAGGCCGTCGAACAGGCCCTCGAACAGCACGGCGCGCCCGTCTACGTGCGCAAGCAGATCGTCCACAACCGGCACGTCGTGGAGACGCTCGAGGAGCGCGGCGCGATCTTCGTCGACGACACGGCGGAGGTGCCCGAAGGCGCCCTGCTGGTGTTCTCCGCCCACGGCGTCTCGCCCGCGGTCCGTTCGGAGGCGCGCGACCGGAACCTCCGCACGATCGACGCCACCTGCCCGCTGGTCACGAAGGTGCACCAGGAGGCCAAGCGGTTCGCCCGGGAGGACTTCGACATCCTGCTCGTCGGGCACGCGGGCCACGAGGAGGTCGAGGGGACCGCGGGCGAGGCGCCGTCGCACATCCAGCTGGTCGAGACGGCGGAGGACGTCGCCGCGGTGAAGGTGCGCGACCCGGAGAAGGTCGTGTGGCTCTCGCAGACCACGCTGAGCGTCGACGAGACGATGGACACCGTGCGGGCGCTGCGCGAGCAGTTCCCGACGCTGCAGAACCCGCCGAGCGACGACATCTGCTACGCCACCCAGAACCGCCAGGTCGCGGTCAAGGCCATGGCGGCGCACTGCGACCTCGTGATCGTCGTGGGGTCGCGCAACTCGTCGAACTCGGTGCGGCTGGTCGAGGTCGCGCTGTCGTCCGGAGCCGGTGCGGCGTACCTCGTCGACTACGCCCGCGAGATCGACGAGGCGTGGCTCGACGGGGTGCGGACCGTCGGTGTCACCAGCGGTGCGTCGGTGCCGGAGGTGCTGGTCCGGGGCGTGCTCGACCACCTGGTCGAGCGCGGCTGGGGGAGCGTCGAGGAGATCACGACCGCCGAGGAGTCGCTGGTCTTCTCGTTGCCTCGCGAGCTGCGGCCGAGCCGCGCCGCTCGCTGACCTCGCGCTGCAGCGTCAACCGGCCGAGGCCCAGCACGAGCACGACGCCGGTGGTGACGGCCATTGTCGGAAAGCTGTTCACCAGCGGTGCCGCGATGATCAGTAGCGTGTCGGTGCCGTTCGCGCCGTCGCCCATCAGGACGATCGCCGGTACCGCGACGGCGAGCAGCAGCGGCGGCGCGACGACCGGGCCGAACAGGTTGCGGCGGCGCACCCACGTCACCGCGAGGACGCAGCCGCAGAAGTAGAGCGCGCGGAACACCGTGCCGACCGTGCCGATCCGTTGCAGGTCGACGAACACCCCGAGCGCGGTGAAGCCGAACGCCAGCCCGAGGGCGGCGAGCGGAGGGATCCCGAGCACCGAACTCAACATCGAGCGCTCGTCCACGGGCCACTGGCCGGTCGGCCGGACCGCCGGCGGTGTGCGGGTGGAGGAGCGGGCGGAGGTCGCCGTCACCCGATCACCGTAACGGGATCCGGCGAACGGCCTTCCACCGCGGGGTGTCAGCCGTGGACGGCGCGGGGGTGCTCCAGCGTGTCGCGGTCGCCCGTGTCCCAGCCGCCGTCCAGCGCGACGAGCGCATCGTCCGCAGAGGCCACGAGCTCGGGCGCCGACACCCGCCGCGGGCTGCGGTCGACCGGCGCCGGAGCCACGAGCTCGTCGTCGGCGACCTTCAACTCCGTGAGCCGCCGCGCCGTCACCAGCACCCGGGCCTCCAGCGACGACACGGTCTTGTTGTAGCTGTCGACCGCCCCGTCCAGGCTGCGCCCGAGCTTCGCCACGTGCGTGCCCATCGTCGCCAGCCGGGCGTGCAGCTCCTTGCCGAGCTGGTGGACGGCCGCGGCGTTGCGGGCCAGCGCCTCCTGCCGCCAGCCGTAGGCGACGGTGCGCAGCAGCGCGATCAGTGTGGTCGGCGTGGCGATGACGACGTTGCGCCCGAAGGCGTGCTCGAGCAGCTGGGGATCGGCCTGCAGCGCCGCCTCGAGGAACGGGTCGCCGGGCACGAACAGCACCACGAACTCCGGCGACGGCTCGAACGCCGCCCAGTACGCCTTGGCTGCGAGCGTGTCGACGTGCGCACGCAGCTGGCGGGCGTGCGCGCTGAGCCGGTCGGCGTGCGTGTCGGGATCGCGGCTCTCGACGGCCTCGAGATACGCGGCGAACGGGACCTTGGCGTCGACGACGATCGACTTGTCGCCGGCGAGATGCACGATCATGTCGGGCCGGATGGTGCCGTCCGGGCCGGCGGCGGTGACCTGCGTGGAGAAGTCGCAGTGCTCGACCATGCCGGCCAGCTGCACCACCCGTTCGAGCTGCAGCTCGCCCCACCGGCCCCGGACCTGCGGAGCCCGCAGGGCGTTGACGAGCGACTTCGTCTCGTACTGGAGCTGCTCGGAGCTGGTGCGCATGGCGCTGACCTGCTCCCGGAGCCCGATGTACGCGCTCTGCCGTTCCTTCTCGACGTCGCGCAGCTGGCCCTCGACGCGTTGCAGCGCTGCGGACATGGGGTCGAGCAGCGCGCCGATCGCCTTGTCGCGCAGCGCGGCGTCGCCCGACAACGCGGCGGCCGCCTCCTTGATCCGACCCTCGGCGAGCCGGACGAACTGCTCGTTGTTCGCCGCCAACGCGTCGGCCGACAGGGCGCGGAACGCCTGGGTCAGCTCCTCGTCCCGCCGGGCGAGCATCTGTTCCCGACCGACGGCGGCCTCGCGCTCGGCCCGCAGCGAGGCGGTCGCCGACGCGGCCTCGGCCTCGGCACGGCGCAGGCGGTCGCACGCCTGTTCGTGCTGGGCGGCGAGGTCGTCGAGCCGCTGCAGCAGGCCCGTCCGCTCTGCGCGCGCTGCGGCGGCGTCGGCGCGCAGGGTGACGGTCGCGGAGGTGGCCGCCTGGGCGGCCTCGGCTGCGGAGGCCCTGGCCCGCACCGAGGCGAGGGCCCACGCGGCGGCGGCACCGAGCGCGAGCCCGACGAGCAGCACGGCGAACGCGGTGACGAGATCCACGCGGGAAGCGTGCCGCGGGGGACCGACAGAACCGGCCGAGGCGCGCCGCGACGTGCCGTCAGCGGAGCCGACGAATCGACGAGCGGTCGAACATGTGGTCGAACCCCGTGTCCCAGGTGGCCCGCGAGGATTGCAGCATGGTGGCTTTGCTGCACTCGGACCGCAGCAAAGCCACCATGCTGC
>Ga0126306_10001334_pt1 | contig 13103 bp, 7 predicted proteins | sample Plot27_FD_92592 | JGI IMG/M metagenome (GOLD analysis project Ga0126306, IMG submission 92592) | Serpentine soil microbial communities from UC McLaughlin Reserve, CA, USA - Plot27 | ecosystem: Environmental > Terrestrial > Soil > Grasslands | place: USA: UC McLaughlin Reserve, Lake County...
AAATCTGTCCTTCTGGAATTGCTCTACAGCATTCTGGCGGAAATGGAGTCGGGAGGATAGGGGGAACCCGTGGTAGGAAATCGTGTCATCTATTACTACCGACCAAGGCATTGTTCATTATGAGGTATACGGGCGCGGCAAGCCCGTCATCCTTCTGCATGGTTGGCTGGGTTCGTGGGGCTTGTGGCAGGATACCATGAGTTATCTGGGCCGGTATTATCGTACGTATGCCCTCGACTTTTGGGGATTCGGCGAATCAGGAAAGAAGCGCGAGACCTATGCCGTTCAGGATTTTGTAGGTCTGGTGGACCAGTTCATGGAGCAGTTGGGCATTGCCAATGCGCCTCTGGTGGGTCACAGCATGGGTGGAACGGTCAGCCTTTCGGTGGCGATCAAGTATCCCGAGCGGGTCAACAAGGTCGTTGTGGTAGGTTCCCCGATCGTTGGTTCATCCTTGGCGTTCCCCCTAAAATGGGCAGGTTATCGTCCTATTGCATTTATGCTCTTCAACATGATGGGTGCGTTTCGCTTTGCGGTGAAAGTCGCCTCACCTTTTATTTGCCGGGACGAACGCTTTGGCGAAATGATGGACCGCGACCTCTCACGCACCACCCTTGAATCCTTCCTGCGCTCGATTGCATCCCTGCGCCGCACAGATCTGCGACCCATGCTCGATCAGATCAAAGTCCCGGCCATGGGGATGTATGGCGACCGCGACGTGATCGTCCACCCCCGGCAATGGGAGCCGATGAAAAAAGGGATCGCTCACGCTCACATCGAGCGATTCCCGTCAGCCGGGCATTTCCCCATGCTGGAAGAGCCCCAAAGTTTTTCAGAACGGTTAAAATCATTTCTTGACAGTGATGAACTGGTGCCTTTGCCAAAGCCCTCCACATCCTTATCTCCCACACCCTCTGTGACCCTATGACAACTACTACCACTCAATTCAATTATCCCAACCGCATGGGGAGGATCATTCTGTTATCCATGGAAGAGGTGATGGGGCGCAATGGGGTCAATGCTGTGCTCAATCTTGCGTCGCTTTCTTCCCTCATAGAGAATTATCCCCCCGATAATACAAACCTGGACTTTCCGTTTTCCACGGTCAGCAATATCACAGAAATGCTTGAGCAGGCCTATGGTCCCCATGGTGGGCGCGGGCTTGCTTTACGCGTGGGACGCGCCTGTTTTAATTATGGTGTGCGCCAATATGGTACCCAGATGGGGCTGACGGAAATGGCGTTCCGTCTGCTGCCGCTCCCGATGAAACTTCATGCCGGGGCTACAGCTTTCGCTCAGTTGTTTAACCGGTTTACAGATCAGCATGTCCTCGTGGAGGAGGAGGATGGCAAACTGCTCTGGCACATTGAGCGCTGTCCACTTTGCTGGGAGCGGAAGACCCATGACCCGGTCTGTCATCTGGCAGTGGGATTGCTGCAGGAAGCCCTGTATTGGGTGAGTGGCGGCAAGGTATTCAATGTGGAGGAAAAAACATGTATTGCCGCGGGGGATAAAGCTTGTACCATTGTGATCGATCAGTCACCGAGGTTTTAGATAAACGCGCTCGCAAACAAAATTGTAGATGCTATAGATGTAAAAACAGGAACTTCCAGTCCCTGTTTTGTCAATTCTGTGGAATAATTGCTTATAGCCATGCTCAAAGTTATTCTCAATGCTCCTCATCCCATAACGCCGTTTAATGAGCCTGCTCGGGATTTGCGCATACAAAATACCCCTCTCTGGCTGCATCAGCGCAATGTTCTTACGCCGTATACGACCCGTGAAGTGGAATTGAAACCGGGACAGCGCTTCCCCCAGGAACGCCTCGAGATGATCGTATACCGGGACAATCTCTTTTTTGACCAGGAATATATCAATACGTTTGTTACCTTAGCCCGCAAGAGGGGCCGCGCCTGTCGTGCAGCATTTTCTGCGGACGATTCTGCGTTTAGAGAACATGCCCTGCCTCTTTCCTCTTCCTATACGCCGGCAGGGCAGTTGTTCCTGGCAGATTTGTGGTATTACCCAAACGGACCTGATGCGGATGTTGAATCGCTGGTGCTCGATCTTGACGCTCGCGAACTGGGTTATTACCATGTGCCGACCTACATGGCGGACCAGAGCGGCGATTTGACGTTTCAGGTTCCCTTACGGGCCTTGATCGCAATTGACTCGTGGGTGCATATCTTTATCGCAGATGTGGTGTTTGGCTTGTTTTCGCGCGGCGCCCGCTTTGAAAAGCGCCTCAGTGAAGAACTGGCGTTTAAGTTGAAGATTCTGGGCAAGGCTTTATATGAAGGGAATCAGATCCTGGAGTGTTCAGAGCTGGTTAAGATTGGCAGAAACTGTGTGATCGACCCGCACGCGGTCATTCATGGTCCCACCACCATTGGAGACAACGTGACCATCAATGCGGGCGCGGTCATCGAGAACTGTATCATCGGAAACAACGTGAACATTTCACAGGATGTTCAGTTGATGTTGTCGGTGGTGGGGGATGGTGCATTCCTTCCATTCCGCGCTGCGTTATTCATGACCACTGTGATGGAAAACAGCATGATTGCGCAAAACACCTGTTTGCAGATGTGCGTGGTCGGACGGAATACGTTCATTGGCGCGGGTTCCACATTTACAGATTACAACCTGATCCCTGCGCCGATCCGCGCTGTGGATGGGAAGGGACGGTTGAACTTTTCCAATCGTCCGGTCATTGGGAGTGCCGTTGGGCATAACTGTCGACTGGGTTCGGGGATGATCGTATATCCTGCCCGCACCATTGAGTCGGATGTCGTTCTCGCCGCATCGAAGGACCGCCGCGTGATCGATCGGGATGTTCGCTACGAAGATAGCGATCATCATAAGCTCAAGTCGGCCAGCCTCCATCGACGGTTATATCCCCGCCCCGGCGAGAGCCAGCTGGAATCATGGTAACAGGTGGATACTTTTGCATTCATCATCCATCCTATCGACCCGAAACGGGATGTGAGTCGCAAATTTCCACTACTTGGGCGTATATTGAATGAGAGACAGATCGATTTCTTCTCCACATTCTTTCCGCCCGTCTATATTTCACAAATCGATGGGATCACCTCCAAGGCAACCGGCAAGCAGGTAAAAGGCTGGTTTATTGCCTGCCCTTACACACCCAGGCGGATGATGGAGCTTCCCGAGCGGATGGTATATCGCAAGATCATCCAGACAGGTCGTGCGGCTGAAAAGCTTGGTGCACAACTCCTTGGGCTGGGCGCGTTTACATCTGTTGTTGGCGATGCGGGTGTTACAATCGCGAAGGCGCTCGATGTGCCGGTGACAACCGGCGATTCGTACACCGTCACGGTTGCCGTCGAATCCATCCGGGAAGCCGCTCACGTGATGGATATCCCTCTCAGCGGCGCAACCGCCGCAGTGGTCGGTGCAACAGGTGCCATTGGACAGGTCTGTACTGAGCTGCTGGCCGAGGATGTAGAGCGGCTCTACCTGATCGGTCGGCGGCAGGCGGCTCTCGAAGCACTGCGCGACCGGCTCAAAGGCCGGGCAAGGGCCGAATTGATCGTCAGCACCCGGATGGAGGTTCTGGCAGAAGCGCAACTGATCCTGACGGTGACCAGCGCGATCCACGATATCATCCATCCCGAGCATTTACAGCCCGGTAGCGTGGTGTGCGATGTAGCCCGTCCTCGTGATGTTTCTGCAATGGTAGCGGCGGCGAGAGATGATATATTAGTGATTGACGGTGGAATGGTGGATGTCCCGGGATCTGTTGATTTCCACTTTAATTTTGGTTTTCCTCCAGGTAAGGCCTATGCCTGTATGGCTGAAACGATGGCACTTGCCCTGGAAGGACGATTTGAGGACTATACACTGGGCAAGCATCTGACGAGAGAACGTGTGGAAGAGATTAGCACAATGGCTAAAAAACATGGATTTCGCTTGAGCGGGTTCCGTTCGTTCGAGCGAGAGGTCACGCAACAACATATTGAAACCGTGCGCCGCAATGCGAAGAACGCTCGCAATTTGCGCGTGGCGCACACGTAATTGGAGGCTGCTTATGGGAAAAGCCCGCCTGTTGGTTGTGGAAGATGATATCGATATTGGCAACATGCTGAAGATCTATTTCAGCGGCATGGAATTTGACGTGGATGTTGCCGTGCGTGGGTCAGACGCGCTGGAGAGGACAAAACAGGTCCTGCCTCATCTGATCGTACTTGACATTATGTTACCTGATATCGATGGTTACGAGGTGTGCCGCAGCTTACGCACCAATATGCGCACCAGCCATATCCCCGTGATTTTCCTGACGCAGAAGGATGAGCGCAGCGACAAGTTACAGGGGCTTGAACTGGGCGCAGATGACTACATCACCAAGCCATTCGATATCGAGGAACTCAAACTGCGCGTGCAGGGCGCGATCAGACGTTCTGAACGCGAGAGCCTGACCGACCCCCGTTCTGGGCTCCCGGCTGGGCGTCTCATCGAGGAGCAGTTGCGCCGCATCATTCGGCAGAAGGGCTGGGCGTTGCTCGATGCGCGCGTCAACAGCTTTGAGCCCTTCAAGGATGTCTATGGCTTTGTTGCCGGTGATGATGTGCTTCGGTTTACTTCCATGTTGATCGGTGAAGTTGTGGATGAAATAGGCACAACCTCTGACTTCATTGGTCATGCGGGCGGAGATAATTTCATTATTATCACAACCGAGGAAAAGGCGGACGCTCTGAAGGCCCGTCTAAAGGAGAGATTCGATAAAGAGGTGCAAACCCACTATAACTTCATGGATCGCCAGCAGGGATTCGTGAGCGCTCCTACAGCAGAGGGTACAACAGTCAAGGTTCCTTTCATGACCCTGTCGGTCGGTATCGTATCCCCCAGTGCTCATTCCTTTGCCGACATCCGGGAGATCACAGAACTTGCGGCGGAGGCTCGCCGTCAGGATACCGCGGCTGGCGGATAAGGTGATATCAGAGAATGGTAGCCGGGCTGGAAGTGGGCCTTGCGTTGGTAATTCTTGCGCTGATACTGATTGTTCCAGTGCTGGTGGTGGTCTGGCTGCGCCAGTTGCCTCGTAACGCGTCGGCTGTCTCGAAACCCACTTCAACATTTGTTTCCCCCGATTCTTCCAATCTAAATGAAGCCATCTTGATCGTCCAGTTCGGTGGACGCGTCGAGTATGTTAACGAACTGGCGCGCGAATGGTTTGGTTTGCATGAAGGGGAACATCCTGACCTGGAACGCTTAATCCGTCGAGCGCGCCCGGCCGAGGATATTCTCAATTTATGCACGCGGCAGGGGCAAAAAAGGCTCTCTGTGGCAGGGCGGCTTGTCGATGCCACTTCCTATCAGATACCAGGACCTTATCCGCTGATGCTCATTTCCATGCGCAGCGTCGAACTCTCTACAAGTCTAAACGAAGTAAGCGCGGACTCTTCCATCCTGCGAGTCGTTTCGGATTTTGGTAAAAGCGTTTCCTCCAGCCTTAACTTGGAAAATACTTTATACGCGATCCTGCTGAATGTTTCTCACCTGGTCCCGGCGGATGTGCTGGAGGTAAAAATCTGGGATGAAGCAGATCAGGCCCTCATCCCCTATACCTTGGAATCCTCAGGCGCTTCACATGCTATTCGTGCTTCCCACTCTCAATTTGGCGAGTTGACAAATTCGTTGCAGTCCCGTCGAAAAGCTCTTCTTATCCCTGATACTCGCATTTCAGAGGTCACATTTCCCCAGGTGAATGGTAATTCGCCCGTACAATCTTATTTGGGTTTGCCTCTGATCGCCGATCAGAAATTGGTGGGCACACTCGAGATCGGTCACCTGTCAGCGGGGGCGCTGGGGCAACATGATTATGATCTCATTCAGCTTGTTTCCGCACAGGCTGCGTACAGTTTGCGCAATGCCAAGGTATTCGCCAGCGAACAAAATCGCGCCGCAGAGTTGAGCAGTCTTGCCAATCTCTCTCAGGTCTTTGGGGCCTCGCAGGAATATACGGATCTCATCAGCCGCCTGGTGGAAACCATTGCGCCACTCTTCGCTGTGGAAGTGCTTGGATTCCTTTTATATGATGAGAACAAACGTACGCTGGAAGGTCAGATCCCATTCCAGGGGTTGCCAAAACATATTGTCGAAATTTACCGGACAACCATTCAGCCTGAAAGTCCGGCTGAGAAATTATTGTCTGAGCGAAAGCTGATCGTCACGCGTAATGCTGCTGAGGAGCAGACGTGGAGTGACCTCGGTTTGCAGGATCTTGCACAGGCAGCCAGCCTTCGCGAATCTGTGTTTGCGCCGCTTGTTTCAGGAGAGAGCTTGGTCGGCTATCTGCAGGTTTCAAACCACCGTGAATCAACGGCTGAGTTCTCCCAGGCGGAACTCCACTTGATCAAAACCGTTGCTGATCAGGCAGCAGGAATAATTGCAAGTTCCTTTGTTATGGAAAGGACCCGTCAGCGCGCGATGCGGTCAGATGCCCTGCGTCGCATTGCAAGCCTGGCTGCCTCTACCGCGACACTGGATGAAGTTCTCCGCTTCTCAGCGCAGGAGCTGGCCCATCTCTTCCAGAGTGACCTGACAGCCATCTTCCTAGTAGATGAACAGGTTGGTGAACTGCGTTTGCATCGCGAATCTGTGGTGGCCGCACCCGATAGCTCGATTGATACCCTGGCCCTGCTTCATATGGATAATCCCCAATATCGCAATACAGTCTCCGGCAGTCAAAAGTCATATCTTTCCGGCCGCCTCAGCCTGGACCGCCATATTCTTCCTGCTTATCAGCCACTGGTAAACAACCTTCAAGTTGAATCGATGATCATTGTCCCGCTGATCGTTCGTGAACGTAGCGTGGGCGAATTAATGCTCGGAAGCCGCAAGGCAGAATTCTTCAACAATTACGATCTCCAGGTCGTCCTGACGGCCTCGGGACAATTAGCTTCCGCAATCGAAAATGCCACCCGTTCCACCCAAACTGACGAAAGCCTCCGCCTCCGCGTGGAACAACTGACTTCCGTTGCGCGCGTCAGCCGCGAGCTGAACTCAATGGTTGATCTGAAATCCCTTTTGGAAGTGGTGCGGGACGAAAGCTTACGGACGACGCGTGCAGGGTGCGGAGCTATCCTCCTTTTCGACTTGACCGCTTCCTCCAACCCGCCGCCTGTGACCCTTTCATTGGGCTGCCCTCTCCCTGAAACGTTTTCAGCGCTGGATCAACAAGTCATCGAGACTGGCGAACCGAAGATCATTGCTGACTATTCATTAACCGACGAAGCCCCGATCCACGAAGGCGTCCGCTCTGCCTTGATCGTCCCCATCATCAGCCAGGGAAAGACGGCCGGGCTGATCCACTTGCATGCGGAGCGTCCGGGGTTTTTTGACCAGGCTTCGCTGGATATCACCCAAACGCTGGCTTCACAAGCCGCGGTTGCCCTTGGCAATGTACAGCGTTACCAGGAGCAGCGCCAGGGCACCGAGTTGCTGCGCCGTCGTGCAGAGACGCTGACCAAGCTGACCGAAGTCAACCACGTTCTGAATTTTGAACAGCCGCTGGAACAGTCATTACGGACCGTTGCCAACAGTATTCGAGAAGCCACGACCTTCCAGGCAGTGCTTATAAGTGTTTACGAACGGGAAACCGGGTTGTTGCGCCGCATCACGGGTGTTGGATTTCCTCCCGAAACCTTGCATGAATTGATGTCGCGTAAACAGCCGCTTGCCAGCATTCAGCAAATGCTCAAGCCGCAATTCCGGATCAGCCGCTCCTATTTCATCCCCGTCGATGAAGCACCGATCATCCCGGCAGATGTTCATATGGTCACACTCAGCCTGGACGATAAAACAGGAAAGACATCCAATACATGGGACCCTGATGATTTCCTGATCATTCCGCTGGAAGACGATCAGGGCGCGCCGCTGGGTCTGATCAGTTTTGATGCGCCGCGCGATGGCTTGCGGCCGGACCGCGCCACCATTGAAGCACTCGAAATTTTTGCAGCGCAGGCCTCTCTTATCATTGCAAATTATCAGCGTTTTGCGGGGCTCCAAGCAAAAGTGACTTCATTGAATACAAGCTTGGAGAGACAGCAACGTCTCATTAACCTTACACAAAACGATCTTCCCATTTTGCTGCGCAAGGATCTCGACCAGACCATTGCCATACAAAACCTGGACCAGCGAGGCCAGCGCGTTCGAGCGGGCCTCGCCATTACAGAATCCGTGAGCCGGCAGTTGGACGCCTCATCTGCACTGCAGGCACTTGGGCGGGAAACCCTCACCCAATTAAGAATGTCTGTGGCCATGGTGGCAGAAACGACCCACGAGGGTCCGCGCCTGGTCCACGTGTTGGGAAATGTGCCCCGCGCCACCAGCCCGGAGGCGTTGTTCGGGCAGCGGAATCCGCTGCGAGCTTGTTTGCAGAGCGGCGAAGCCATCCTAATCTCGAATTTGGATGAGGACCTGGAATGGCGGGAGACACCACTCCTTTCTGCGCTGCGCGCCAAGTCGTTGATCTGTCTGCCGATCAAGATTGATAAGAAGGCGGTCGCCGCCATGCTGGCTGTCAGTCCCGAGCCAATGCCCTCCTTCACAGACGAAGATCTGCAGGTCTATCACCAGATCGCGCGTCAGACCTCCGTTATCTTGCAGAATATCTCCCTGCTCAATGAGACCCGCCGCCGCTTGCAGGAAGTGAACCTGCTGCTCGATTTTAGCCGCCAATTACGCGGCCTGGACTCGGAACGGATCGTCCGGGCTTTGCTGGAAAGTTCAAGGCGTGCCTTGTATGCGGCACATGCAGGCATGGTGTTGATCTGGGATGAACCTTCCGGTCAGCTATTGCCGAAGTCCGTTTCAGGTTATGCCGACAATGAAACGATGAAACGCATCACCTACCGTCCGGGCGAATCGCTGCCGGGGCAGGTATTCGAATCGAAGCGGGCACTGCGTGTGGATGAAGTTCAGTTCACCCGCGACTATCTCTTTTCCACAGAAGGGTTGCTGCTTTATCGCCAGGCGACAGGCGGGCGGTTGCCGGTTTCCAGCCTGCTCATCCCCATCCAATCTGGTGAGCAGCCCGTGGGTGTTTTGGTGCTGGACAATTTCAACACGCCGGCCGCGTTTACACTGGAAGATGAAACCCTGCTCCTTTCTCTTGCACAGCAGATCGGTCTTTCCCTGCAAAATGTCCGCTTGGTCCAAACCACACAGGAACGCGCCGCGCAGCTGGAGGCACTTACAAATGCTGCAGCAACATTCACGGCAAGCCTGGAAAAAGATGACCTGGTTGCCTCCCTCCTCGATCAACTGGGACCGGTCATTCGGTATGATACGGCCACCCTATGGCTGCGTGAGAAGGATCGGCTCACGGTGGCAGCTGCGCGAGGCTTCCCAGATCTGGAACGCCGTCTTGGTTTGACGCTGGCGGTGGAGGATAGTGTACTCTTCAAGGAAATGATCCGCACTGGGCAGGGGATCCTTGTCGGTGATGTGCGGCACGATCCTCGTTTCCCACCCCTGGAAGCACCTCGGCTCTCGTGGCTCGGGATCCCGCTTATTTCGAAGAATCAGGTGATCGGTGTGGTGGCGCTTGAGAAATGGCAGTCCCATTTCTATAATTGGGAACACCTGCAAGTGGGGACGACCTTTGCCAGTCAGGCCGCGGTGGCTTTGGAAAATGCCCGCCTGTTCGAGGATAGCATCAGCCGCGCCACTGAACTCGATCAGCGTTCACAACGCCTGGCTCTCCTTAATCGATTCTCGTCTGCCTTGAGCGGACTGCTCGATGAAGGCAAGATTTTGCAGTTGACCGCCCAGGAATTGATCGATGCTTTGAATGCGGCAGGCGCTTCGGTGGTGGTCTTTGAGCGCGGCAATGCGGTTTGGAAATATTCGCTGCCAAGACCCAACAGCAGGCTCCCACAGGTATTGCCAGAGGCACCTCTCTTCCACCGGCTGCGCGAGTCGCTGGGTGTATTCGCGACAGACGCCGTCAGCGTCGAGTCCGACCTGGTTCCGCTCAGGAAGTTCCTGGGGGAAGAAACCAAGGCGCTCCTGGTGTTGCCTCTGGTGAGCAGCGCAGATCTGCGCGCGCTGATCTTCATCTATCAAAGCCAGCCTATCCGTTTCAGCCTGACAGAGATCGAACTGGCGCGTACGCTCACCAATCAAGCCTCCATTGCGTTGGAGAACGCCCGGTTGTACCAATCCACGCTGTTTACGGCAGAGCGATTCTCCATTCTCAACCAGGCAAGTTATCAGGTGAGCACCAATCTGGACCCTGAACAGATCTATGTGGCAGTTCATAAAGCCGCGCAGCATCTGATGCCGGTCGAATCCTTTGTGATCAGTCTTCTGGATGAAGAGACCGACGAGATCGAAGGCGTCTATCTGGTGGATGATGATACACGTGCACCCATCACCCGCATCCCGCGCGACCAGGGCTTGAGCGGCCAGGTGATCTCGTCGGGTCAGCCCCTCCTCTTGCATGGTGCGGAAACCGTGGAAAATATGGATAGTGTTGTCTATGGCAAGCCTGATACACCGCTGTCCATTCTCGCGGTGCCGATGACGTTGAGCGGTCGAACCATGGGCATGCTTTCTGCGCAAAGTTATCAGCCCAACGTATATAGCGAAGATGATCTGCAAATCCTCAGTACGCTTGCCAATCAGGCGGCTGTTGCCATTCAGAACGGACGCTTGTTCAACGAGACCGAACGATTGGCGCGTGAACTGGAAATGCGCGTGATCGAGCGCACCGCCGAGTTGCAGCATGAACAGCAAAACACGGAAACGCTCCTGCGAATCCTCACGGAAGTTTCATCGAGCCTGGACCTCGACCGTGCCTTGAACCGCACCCTGGCGCTGCTCAATGATGCCATTGGTGCTGAACAGGGGACGATCATGCTGCTCAATGCGGAAGATAACCTCTTGCATTACCGTGCTGGTTATGGCTATCTCACCGAAAAAGTGTCAGGGGAGGGGCGCGGGTTCCGCCTCAAGATCGGCGAGGGGCTGGCCGGCTGGGTGGTGGAGCGCCGCGAGCCGGCCCTTATTACTGATCTTCTTGCCGATCAACGCTGGGTCAAGACGAGCGCCTCGTCGCGTGAGCACAGGAGTGCGATTGCGATGCCCCTGCTGGTTGCTGAGGATGTGATTGGCGTGCTGATGGTGTTCCATCGCAAGCCGAATTATTTCAGCCCTGAACTCTTGAACATGGTGAAAGCGATCGCAGGGCAGGTGGCTGTGTCCATCAACAATGCACATTTATACGAACTGATTCGTGATCAGGCGGAACGCCTGGGAAGCATGCTGCGGCGTGAGCAGGAGGATGCCAGCCGCTCACAGGCGATCCTTGAAGCGGTGGCAGATGGGGTTCTGGTCACGGGTCCGAATAACCGCATCTCCTTCCTCAACCAGTCTGCCGCCCAGATCCTGAGCCTCGAACCGGGCCGCGTGATCGGTCAGTCTTTGGATGTATTTGGCGGCTTGTTTGGAAAATCGGCTTCCTCCTGGATGGATACAATTCGTAATTGGTCTGACGGTCCGATCGGGTATGAACCGGGTGATACGTTCGCGGAACAATTGGATCTGGAAAACGGTCGTATTGTATTGGTGCATCTTGCCCCGGTCATCTTCCAGAATGACTTCCTGGGGACTGTCTCCATCTTCCGCGATATTACCCATGAGGTCGAGGTGGACAGGCTGAAGTCTGAATTTGTGGCGACCGTCAGCCATGAGCTGCGTACACCCATGACATCCATTCGCGGCTACGTTGACGTCCTTCTGATGGGCGCGGCAGGTGCCGTGAATGAAAATCAGGTGCATTTCCTGAATATTGTCAAGAATAATACGGAACGATTGAATATTCTGGTGAACGATCTGCTGGATGTCTCGCGCATCGAATCGGGCCGCGTGACGCTTTCGCCCCAGGCGGTCGACCTGCGCGAGATCGCGGAGGATGTGATTGGTGATGTGCTGCGGCGTTCTCAGGAGGAGAATCGACCCATGGCGCTTTCGCTGGATGCGCCAAAGAAACTTCCGCATGTATATGGCGACATCGAGCGTGTGCGTCAGATCCTTGGGAACTTGGTTGATAATGCATATCACTATACACCTGAAAACGGGACCATTACCGTGCGCATCCATTCACCCAACGGCGGTAGGGAAGTGCAGGTGGATGTGAAGGACAATGGTGTTGGCATCCCGCTGGAGGATCAGAATCGTGTCTTCGAACGGTTCTACAGAGGGGAACACCCGCTAGTCCTGGCAACGCCGGGAACCGGACTGGGTCTTTCCATCGTTAAGGAGATTGTAGAGATGCACAAAGGACGCATTTGGATGAAGAGCGCGGGCACACCAGGTGACGGCAGCACCTTCTCTTTCACTCTGCCCGTTTACGACAAACAATGAGGATTAAATGGCAAAGATTTTGATTGCAGAAGATGAGCGTGATATTCGGGACCTGGTGGCTTTCACCCTGCGGTTTGCCGGCTACGAAGTATTCGTGGCGACCAATGGCGAGGAAGCGGTTGCAATGGCGCCCCAGGTAAACCCGGATCTGGTCCTCATGGATGTTCGCATGCCGCGTATGACTGGTTATGAAGCCTGCAGGGCTATGAAAGCAGACCCTGATCTACGGGATATCCCTGTTGTCTTTCTTTCTGCAAAAGGACAGGAGAGCGAAATCCAGCAGGGCCTGGATGCCGGCGCGGAGGAATATCTGCTCAAGCCCTTTGCCCCCGACCAGCTCACCACTCGTGTGAAAGCCATTCTTGTGAAATTCGGAAAATAATTTTGAGCGCAATTCTCCTCGATAGCTCCATAGTGCACTACGAGGTGTTGGGACGCGGCCGTCCCGTCATCTTCCTGCACGGCTGGGTTGGTTCCTGGCGGTATTGGATTTCCTCCATGCAGATCACCTCAACCTCCTATCGCGCCTACGCCCTGGACCTGTGGGGCTTTGGAGATACTGCTCATAAAGATTCGGATTATTCGCTTGAAAATCAGGCGAATCTGCTGGAACGTTTTCTCAAAGAGATGGGGATTGGCAAGATCGCGCTCGTGGGTCATGGTCTGGGCGGGCTGGTTGGCATGACCTTTGCCTCCCGCCAGCCGCAAAGCGT
>Ga0126306_10001335_pt1 | contig 13099 bp, 12 predicted proteins | sample Plot27_FD_92592 | JGI IMG/M metagenome (GOLD analysis project Ga0126306, IMG submission 92592) | Serpentine soil microbial communities from UC McLaughlin Reserve, CA, USA - Plot27 | ecosystem: Environmental > Terrestrial > Soil > Grasslands | place: USA: UC McLaughlin Reserve, Lake County...
GCATCGCGAGCTGATACGCAGGAAATGGACGTATCCACACCGCAAGGCCGGCCGCCCGCCGACAGCACGCCCGTTGCGCGAGTTGGTGCTGCGGCTGGCCCGGGAGAACCCGCGATGGGGTTACCAACGGATCGCCGGTGAGCTCTGAAGCTCGGCTTTCGCCTCTCGCCGAGCACGGTGCGCCGCCTGCTTGCCTCCGCTGGGCTGGAGCCGGCGCCGCGGCGAGGAGGCGTAAGCTGGCCGGCATTCCTTCGTCGGCAGGCCGCGAGCATGCTCGCCTGCGACTTCTTCACCGTCGAGACCGTCGCCCTGCGCCGCTTGTACGTGCTGTTCTTCATCGAGGTTGGCAGCCGGCGCGTCCATCTCGCCGGTTGCACGACCAATCCGACCGGCGCCTGGGTGACCCAGCAGGCGCGCAACCTCAGCTTCACCGGTGTGTTCGAGCGGATGCGGTTCCTGATCCACGACCGAGACAGTAAGTTCACGGCTCCGTTCAACGAGGTGTTCCGCAGCGAAGGATCCACGGTGATCCACACGCCGCTGCGAGCACCGCAGGCGAACGCCTACGCCGAGCGGTTCGTCCGCACCGTCAGAACGGAGTGTCTCGACTGGCTCCTGATCCTCGGCCGCCGCCAGCTCGAACCCGTCCTACGCATCTACATCCAGCACTACAACCGCGAGCGCCCGCACCGCGGACTCGCGCTCGCGACGCCCGCGCCGCCAGAGCTCAACACAGCGCCCAGCGGCGATATCCGGCGCCGCGACCGACTCGGCGGCCTCCTGCACGAGTACTACAGAGCCGCAGCATGAGCCGACATGGTTTTGACACCCTTCACCGTTTATGGAGCTCGCAGGTCCACGGACGCCAAGGTGATACCGATACATTCGGCCTCGATCCGGTGCAGTAGGCGGCAGAGGTACGCCCCACGGCGCTCGCCGGTCGCACGAGAAAGCCGAAGCGCACTGCCGGGCCGCACCTGCAGGTCACGACCGGAGCGGTCGTCAGCCGCCTCCCCTACGGCGAGACGGCACGCAGGGCCTACCGCGCCTCTCGCGCCTGACCCGACTAGTATCAGGGAACCTGAAATCGCGAAAGGAAGAGCCATGGGCGTGCTGGACGGCAAGGCGGCGATCGTCACTGGGTCCGCGCGCGGCATCGGTCGCGCGACCGCCGCGCTTCTTTCGGAGCACGGGGCGCGCGTGCTGATCAACGACGTCGACGGCGACGTCGCGGAGCAGGCCGCAAGCGAGATCGAGGGCGAGGCGGCCGTCTTCGCGGGCGACCTGACCGCGGAGGGCGCTCCCGAGGCGCTCGTCCAGGCCGCGGTAGACGCGTTCGCGCAGATCGACATCGTGGTGAACAACGCCGGCTACACCTGGGACGGCATGGCACACAAGATGAGCGACGAGCAGTTCCGCGCGATGCTCGAGATCCACACCGTCGTGCCGTTCAAGGTTCTCCGCGCCGCCGCGCCGTATCTCCGAGACGCAGGCAAGAAGGATAAGGAGGAGGGCCGCGAGATCTTCCGAAAGGTCGTCAACGTCACCTCGATCTCCGGCACGCAGGGGAACGTCGGCCAGATCAACTACGCGGCTGCGAAGGCCGGGCTCGTGGGGTTGACGAAGACGCTCGCGCGGGAATGGGGGCCGTTCAAGGTGAATGTGAACGCCGTCGCCTTCGGATTCATCGATACGCGGCTGACGGCGTCCTCAAATGAGGGCACCACGATCGACCGGGGCGGTCACGCGATCAAGCTCGGCATCCCACAACACATGCGCGAGCTCGCGACGACGATCATCCCGCTCGGCCGGGCCGGCACGCCCCAGGAGGCTGCGGGCGCGATCTTCTTCCTCTGCTCCCCGTGGTCGAACTTCGTGCAGGGTCAGGTGCTCACGGCGAACGGCGGGCAGATGACCGGCATGACCTCGTGACGATCGATGTCGCAGCCGTCGAGGCGATCGACGTCCACGTCCATGCGGAGGTCGGCCGCGCGGGGGAGGACGGGCTGCGGCCGGAGTGGCGCGCGGCGGCGAGCAAGTACTTCGGCAAGCATGCGCTCCCAACGGCCGAGGACGTCGCGGCCTATTACCGCAAGCGCAAGCTCGCGGCGGTCATCTTCACGGTCGACGCGGAAACGGTGACCGGGCGCCCTGCGGTGCGGAACGAGGAGATCGCCGAGGTCGCGGCAGCCAACCCGGACGTGCTGATCCCGTTCGCCTCGGTCGATCCGAACAAAGGCGCCCGGGCGGTGGAGGAGGCGAAGCGGCTGGTCCGCGACTACGGCGTCAAGGGCTTCAAGTTCCACCCGAACGTGCAGGCGTTCTATCCCAACGATGGCGCCTTCTACGCGCTGTACGACGTCGTCGCCGAGGCGGGCGTGCCCGCGCTCTTTCACACGGGACATTCGGGGATCGGCGCCGGCCTTCCGGGCGGAGGCGGCATCCGGCTCAAGTTCTCGAACCCGATGTACGTGGACGACGTTGCGGTCGACTTCCCCGAGCTGAAGATCGTGCTCGCACACCCCTCATTTCCCTGGCAGGACGAGGCGATCTCGGTCGCGCTGCACAAGCAGCAGGTCTACATCGACCTTTCCGGCTGGTCGCCGAAGTACTTCCCGCCGCAGCTCGTCCAGTATGCGAACACGCTGCTGCGCGACCGCGTGCTCTTCGGGTCGGACTTCCCGCTGATCACGCCCGACCGCTGGCTCGAGGACTTCGCGCGCGCGAACTTCAGAGACGACGTGCGGCCGCTCGTCCTCAAGCAGAACGCCGCCCGGCTGCTGGGGCTGGCGGAGTAGCGCCCGGGCGCCGAGAGCTGCGGACCCTCTCCCAGACGCCGGCGCTCGCGTCGCCGAGCGCCGGAAGCAGCCCGCGCGGGAAGAAGAGCATGATCGCCATCAGGATCAGCCCGAAGACGCCGAACGAGAACACCGTCGGAGCCGCGTCGGGCAGGTCCCAGCCGAATAGGTCCGGCCGCGTTCCGACGTCGCGCAGCTTCTGCTCGAGGTAGAGGATGCCGACCGCCCCCGCGACTGCGCCGTAGATGTTTCCGAGGCCGCCGACGGCGACCATGACGACGAACTCGATGCTAAGCACGATCGGGAACGCCTCCGGAGAGACGATGAGGAACGAGAACGTGAACAGTCCGCCGCCGAGTCCGGCGAGAGCCGCTGCGAAGACGAACAGCCGCAGCTTGTAGCTCGCCACGGGGACGCCCGATGCGGCCGCCGAGGCCTCGTCCGTCGCGATCGCCTGCAGCGCACGCCCGACGCGCGAGTGGACGAGGTTGGTCGCGAGGAGCAGCGCGACGGCGACGACGGCCCAGACGACGGCTGCATGCAGCGGCCCGCGGAGGTCGTGACCGAACACGGTGAGCGGCTTCGTGACCGTGATCCCATACTGGCCGCCCGTGAACCGGTCCCATGCCGAGAGAACCGAGTACGCGATGAGGTGGAGTGCGAGCGTCGCGAACGCGAGGTAATGGCCGTGGAGGCGGAGGAGCGGGACGCCGATGACGGCAGCGAGCACTGCGGCGACGACGGGCGCGGCGAGCACGGCGAGCACCGGCGAGACGCCGGCACCCGGCTCGACGAGTCGCGTGTCCGGGTCGATGCCAACGGTGAGGATCGCGGACGTGTACGCGCCGACGAGGAAGAACGCCCCCTGCCCGAGCGAGATCTGCCCCGCGTACCCCATGAGGAGCGTGAGGCCGATCGTTACGAGCGCATACAGACCCATGCGGTCGTACAGCGCCACGTCGAACGTCGAGAGCTGGTACGGAAGCCAGCAGGCGAACACGGCTCCGGCGAGTATCAGCCCGATCCGGACGGGCGCCGGCCACGGCACGCGTGCGCGATGGATCGCCGCGCGCGCCTCGTGCGACGCGCTCGCGATCTCCGCCCGCGAGCGCCAGCCGATGAGGACGAGCATGACGATCAGGGCGATGATCAGGCTGTACTGCGGGTCGACGTAGCCGACCACGAACTGCTCGAGGATCCCGAGCGCGTAGCCCCCGAGCAGCGCGAGGCGGATCGAGCCGAGGCCACCGAAGACGGCCGCGGCGAACCCGTTCACGGTGATCGCCACGTCCGAGCTGTACGTCATCGGGTTGCTCGGCGCGAGCAGCGCCCCGCCGAGCGCGCAGAGAGCGCCCGCGCCAGCAAACGCCACGACCGCGACCGAGCGGATGCTGAGGCCGACAAGCTCGGCGGCGCGCCGCGAGTCCGAGCACGCGACGAGCGCCTGTCCGACGATCGTCCAGCGGAGGAAGACCGTCAGCGCGATGGCGGATGCGAGCGCGACGCCGGCGAGGAGCACGTACTGCGGCTGGACGAGCACGCCGCCGATGTTCCAAGCGCGGTCGGAGATGCCGGGATAGCTGCGCGGGATGTCCCCGAACTTGAGCAGGAGCAGCGCCTGCGCCAGAAAGGCGCCGCCGAGAGTGATGATCGTGCTCGCGAGACTGGTCGTCCGCTCGCGAAAGCCGACGGCGACCACGGCGAGCACCGACGAGAGGAACGCGGCGAGCAGGACGGACACGAGCGTCGCGAGCGCGAGCGGCATGTCGTCGGAGAGCTGGAACGTGAACAGTCCACCGATCACCGCGAAGACGCCTTGCGCGAAGTTCACGATCCCCGCGGTCCGATAGACGAGCACGAGGCTCATCCCGACGAGCGCGAACGCCGAGCCGGTCGAGAGCCCGACGACGACGAGCTGCAGGAACTCGGTCATCCGGGGCCGCCTCCGAGGTACGCGCTGTGCACCTCCGGGCGGTCGCGGATCTGCCTGCTCGCTCCCTCGAGCACGACCCGGCCGGTCTCCAGGACGTACGCGCGCTCGCAGAGGTCGAAGGCGAGCAGCGCGTTCTGCTCGACGAGGAGGATCGCGACGTGCTCCTCGTCGTTGAGCCGGTGCAGGAACTCGACGAGCTGCTCCACGACCATCGGCGCGAGCCCGAGCGAGAGCTCGTCGATCGCGAGCGCCCGCGGCTCCGCCATCAGCGCGCGACCGATCGCGACCATCTGCTGCTCGCCGCCCGACGTTCGTCCGGCAGGCCGGTCGCGCAGCTCGCGCAGCTTCGGAAGCAGGGTGTAGACGCGCTCGAGACGCTCGCGCGCCAGGGCACGGCGGCGGAGGTAGCGGATGGTCGAGGTCGCGATGTCCGTGCGGAACGAGCGGCCGAATGCGCCGAGGAGGAGATTCGCCTCGACCGGAAGGCTCGGGAAGACCTGCCGGCCCTCCGGAACCTGCGTGAGCCCACGGCGTACCACGTGGTTGGGCGTCCTCCCGGTGACGTCGTCGCCCGCGACCCGCACCCTCCCTCCCGCCGGCCGCACGACGCCGCAGACCGCGTTGAGGAGCGAAGACTTTCCCGCACCGTTGGCGCCGACGAGCGCGACGCGCTCACCCGCTGCGACCGTCAGCGAGACGCCGTCGAGCGCCACCGCCGGTCCGTAGCGGACGACCAGGTCGTCTACCTCGACGAGCGCGCTCATAGCGTCGTCGAGCCGAGGTACGCCGCGATGACCTGCGGGTCGTTGCGGACCTCTGCCGGCGTTCCGTCTGCGATCACGCGGCCGCGGTCCAGCACGACGACCCGTTCCGCGAGCGCACCGACGAACTGCATGTCGTGCTCGACCAGCACCATCGTGAGCCCGCGGCCCGAGAGCGTCCGCAGGGCGTCGATGAGGTGCGCCTTCTCGCCCGCGCGCAAGCCTGCGGCCGGCTCGTCGAGCAGCAGCACCGACGGATGCTGCGCGAGCGCGCGTGCGAGCGCGAGGAGCCGGAGCTGTCCCAGCGGGAGCACGGCGGCCGGGTGGGCCGCGCGCCCGTCCAACCCTACGATCGCGAGGGCCTCGTGAGCCTCCGCCCGCACCCGCTGCTGCTCGCGCCACTGCCAGGGCGGCCGCAGCATGCTCTCGACGAAGCCCGTGCGCGAACGAACGTGGCCTCCGACCGCGGCGTTGTCGAGGACGTCGAGCTCGGGAAGCGGGCGCGTCGTCTGGAACACCGTCGCCAACCCGTGCCGGGCGCGGCGATGCGGAGGCCAGCGGGTGACGTCGTGCCCGTCGATTCGCACGACTCCGCGATCGACGAGGTGGAACCCCGAGATGCAGCCGAGCAGAGTCGACTTTCCCGCACCGTTCGGACCGATGAGGCACGTCAGCGAGCCGCCGGCGACGTCCAGGGAGACGTCGTCCACCGCCCTGACCGCGCCGAACGCCTTCGTGACGCTGGAGAGCTCGCAGACGAGCTGCTGCTCCGTCTCGGACGCGAGCGGGAGAGCCGCCGCCACGTATTCAGGTTACCTGAAACCCATGGCGGCCTCTAGTCACCCGGAAAGCCGCCGCCGAGATTGCGGACCGCCGCCTTGACCATGTCGAGGAACGCGGCGCGGTCCTTCTCGGAGAACTCGGCCAGCATCGCGTCCTCGAACTCGGAGACCGCCTCGTCGCACTCGGCGAGCACGCGACGGCCCTTCGCCGTCAGCGTCGCCGGCAGCGTCCTGCGGTGATTCGGATGCGGGTTCCGCTTGATGAAGCCCTTGCGCTCCAGCGCGTGGATGACCTCGCTCATCGACTGTGGCGTCATGAACGCGCGCCGGGCGAGCTGCGAGCTCGACAGCGGCGCCCCGTGACGGCTGAGGACGCTCATCGTCGTGAACTGCAGAGTCGTGAGACCGTACGGGGAGACGCGCCCGGTGATGCCCGCGAACACTCGCTGATGGAGCCGCGCGATCGCGTAGGAGATGCCCGGCTCCGGACGCTCGGCTGCGTTCTCGACGCGAAGCGGTTCGCTCATCGGCGCATCGTCGCACACGCTCCCGTGGCCACCGGAGGCAGCGAGCCCGGGCGGAAAGCAGCTCCCGCCCGGGCGCGCCATTCGCTGCTAGCCCGCCGAGAGCGCGTTGCGGTCGGGGTCGAAGGGGCCGTTGTCGCCGCTGAGCGCCGGCGGCTGGTACCGGACGAACGCGGCGTCGCCGAGACCGAGGCCGTTCGCGAGGGCCTCCAGCTTCTGCGGCTCCGCCACCGAGTCCCAGCGCCCGGTCTCGACGCGATAGCGCAGCGCCTCCACGCCGGCGACGATCTCGGCGGGCGTGAAGTTGCAGTGGCCGATGGAGTCGATGTAGGCCTGCCGCAGCAGGCTGTTCTTGCCTGCCTTGCGGACGATCGCGCGGTACTCGTTCTCCTGCTCGACGGGCACGAGGTGGTCGTAGAGCGTGTGCAGGTTGAGCTCAGGCACCTTGAGCTCGCCAGTCGGCACGGACGTCTGCTGCAGCGACGCGATCGCGAGCGGATCAGCGGGGATGTTGGCACCCGCCGTCAGCGTCTCGAGGTCGGCCTTCAGGTCGAGCCCCGCCTTCTTGTAGAGCGCCCGAACGACGCGGGCATACGGCGAGTGGTCGAGCAGCGACTTGAAGTCCTCGCCGAGCGTCCACGAGCCGTTGCCGCCCGCCGACACCTCGATCCACGGCCGCGCCGCCTGGATGAAGACCATCACGGAGAACGGCCCTCCGAAGTAACCGTTGTACTGGGCCGCCTCGAACGCCTCCGGGTCGTTCATCGTCGGGATCGGCTGCCCTGCCGGCGCCGGCGCCGGCGGCGCGTTGAGGAAGGCCAGCGCGAGCGAGAGCCGCGCCCGCCCCTCCGGCGTCGTCTGCGCTGCCTGCGCGGCGGCGGTGAGAGCGGCCCCGCTGGCGAAACCGCCCGGGATGGTCGGGAAGTTGACAAGCTGGATCGGCAAAGGCGCGAGCAGCTTGGAGATCACGTACTCCGCGTCGAGCTGGTAGTTGTTGAGATGGATCGCGCCCGCGACGATGCCGCAGGTCGTGAGCGCCCCGTCGATGTCGCCCTGGGTCTGCTCCGCCTCGAGAGCGCTCACGAGGCCGCCCATCGACGTCCCGAGCGCGAGGACGCGCTCGGGCTCCTCGCCGACCGCGGCTGTGAACGCGTCGATCGTCGCGAACTGGTCCCTGACGGCGCTTTTGAGCGCCCACCACGAGCCATTCGGGTCGTACGACGAGCCCGCGACCGCGTAGCCGCGCTCGAGCAGTGCGTTCTGCACCGGCGGCGGCAGGTGCCCGAAGGGCGGAATGGCCGGCGGCCCGAACCCGTGACTCGCCAGGATCACGATCCCGTTCCAGTTGTCCGGGACCTCCGCCGTCCACGTCGCACCGTCCGCGAGTGTGTCGCTGTACTGTGCGGTCGCGGCGGATGCCGACGAGGCGGCGCCCGCGACGATCGCAACCGCTGCGAGGAGCACGACCAGCGCGCTCCGCAGCGAGGTTCCGAGGTGGTTCACGATCGACCTCCCCCACTCGCGCCGCGGGAGGCGCTCCCCGCGGCAGATGACGCAACGAGTATTCGCTGTTTCAGGCTACCTGTCAACCCACCTGACGCTACTCGGGGGAGAGCGGCGCCTCGCTCGGCGCTTACGTTCGGGCCTCGCGGTCGCTCGCTCCCGGGACGCCGTCGCCGAGCAAGGCGTCGCGGTCGATGCTGCGTTTCAGGATCTTCCCCGTGGGGCTCTTCGGGAGCTCCGCGACGAGAACGACGTGGCGAGGGTATTTGTAGGCCGCCACATGTTCCTTCGTCCACGCCTTCAGCTCTTCAGGATCGACCTCGGCACCCGGCCGCGGAACGACGATCGCAGCGACCTCTTCACCGAGCGACTCGTGGGGCACTCCCACGACGGCGGCCTCGAGGACGGCGGGATGCTCGTACAGCACCTCCTCGACCTCACGCGGGTAGACGTTGTAGCCGCCTCGGATGATCATCTCCTTCTTGCGGTCGACGAGGAAGAGGTCCCCATCCTCGTCGAGGTAGCCGAGGTCACCGGTCGAGAGCCAGCCGTCCCTGTCGATCGCCGCGGCCGTAGCCTCCGAGTCGTTCCAGTAGCCGCGGATGACCGAGGGCCCGTGGAACTGAACCTCGCCGACTCCCCGCTCGTCCGCGTTTGCGATCCGAATCTCGGTGGCGCTCGACGGTCTTCCGACCGAGCCCGCCTTGCGGCGCCGCCCGAACGCGAAGGTCGTCGCGAGGCCGCTCATCTCGGTGAGGCCGTAGCCCTCGTGGATGGCCGCTCCGAACGTCTCCTCGAATCGTCGCACCACGTCGACGGGGACCGCAGACCCGCCGATGTGCGCGATTCGCAGCGGCGGCAGCGCCTCCGCGCTGCGGGCTGCTTCGCAGAGCGCGATGCACATCGTCGGTACGCCGAACACGACGCTCGTTCGAGTGCTCGTCATCGTCTCGAGCGCGACCTCGGGCTCAAACCGCTGCATGACCGCGACGCCGCCGCCGACGAGAAGCGCGCAGACGAACACCTGCTGGCCAAGCACGTGCGGGAAGGGCGCGACGCCGAGCAGCACGTCGTCAGGCGTGAAGCCGAGGGCATCCGCGCCGAAGCGCGCGGCGGCGCGGATCCCGGCGTGCGTCAGGATCGCGCCCTTCGGCCGGCCGGTGGTCCCGGAGGTGAAGAGGAGCGCAGCGGGATCGTCCTCGTCACGTTCGGCGATCTCGACGTGCGGCTCGCCGTCGCCCGGGAGCGGACGATCGACGAACGCCCTCGGCGTCGCCGTCTCGAGGCGCGCGTCGATCTCGGGTTCCGCCAGTAGGACGTTGAGCGGCACCGCGATCGCGCCGAGGCGGAGAACGGCGAAGTACGCGGCCACGTAGTCCGGAGTGTTTGGCAGCTTGATCGCGACGCGGTCGTCGGCCTCGACGCCCCGCGCGTGCAGCGCTGCGGCCGCGACGGCGGCCCGGCGGTCGAGCTCGCGGTACGAGATCCGCTCGCTCTCGAACAGCAACGCCGTCCGCTCGGGATACTGGGCGGCGCGGTCCGCCAGGACGTGCGCGAGATTCACGAGCGCCGCAGCCGCCGGGCCCCAAGCGTCTGCGGCGCTCGCATCGCTACTTCTTCTTCGTGAAGGCCTTGCCGAAGAGCGGCCTGACCTGGCACTTCTGGATCCTCCCGACCCACATCGAGTCGAGCTGAAGGCCCTGATGGTTCGTCCGCGAGAGGTAGATCTTCCCAGCCGGGGTCACGAGCCCGCGCAGCTTCGTCTCGAGGGCTTGGTTGATGCCCGCTCGCGTCGCGCCGCCTCTGTTGATCGCCGCCTTGTACGCCCAGAGCGCGCCCGCAGCGTCGCCGTCGAAGTTGGAGACCGGCCGCTTGAGGATCCTACGGAGCAGAGCGGCCTCCTTGCGCACGGGGTTCGTTTTGGGGAGGAACGACCACGCGGTCGCGAGGAACGAGTTCACGATCGCGCCGTTCACGTCCCCGCACGTGCCCTGGAGGAACTGTGGCGAGACGTTCGCCCCGGTCAGCACGAGCCTCTGCGGCAGCCGCAGCTGCTTGAACTGCTTCACAATCGTCGGGCCGGCAGGCGTCGCGGTCCAGAGCCAGAGCGCCTGCGCATTGGAGTTCTTGATCCTCGTCAGCTCCGCGGAGAAGTCCGTCGAGGCGGGCGAGAAGATCGTCGTGTTGACGATCTCGAGGTTGTACTTCCGCGCGAGCTTCGAGACCTGGTTCGGCCCATCGCGGCCGAAGCCGCCGTTGTCACCCATCAGCCAGACGCGCCTGATGCCGAGGCGTTTCAGGTACGCAGCCTCGCTGTATGCGTACAGCCGGGCCGTTGCCGTGAGGATGTAGACGTACGGCTTCGCCGGCTCCACGAGCGTCGTCGGGGGCGAGAGCGCAATAAACGGAATCCTCGCCTGGCTCGCGATCGCCCCGGTCGCCACGGCCGCGGCGGCGTTCCCCGAGCCGAAGATGCCGACGTACTTGGGATCGCTGATGAACTTCTGGACATTCTGGACGGCCTGCGACGGATTCGACGCATTGTCGAGAACGTCCACTACGACTCGCCTGCGTCTGATGCCGCCGCGTGAGTTCCAGTACGCAACCACCGCTTTGACGGCCTGCCGATCGCTCTGGCCAACGAGCTGCGTCGGCCCGGTCAGCGGCGCGTCCATGCCGAAGTAGATGGGGCCTACCTGCGAGGCCCTCGTCGCGGACGCCGGTACGAAGACGAAGGCGAGAACCGCTGCGCCGGCAGCCACGACGGCACCGACCTTCCTGCTGCTCATGAAGGGCTCCCCTCGGTATCGATGAGACAGCGTCGCCTCAACGAGCCCGAGTTTAAGGGAACCTGTAAATGGTGTCCAGAGGTCTTGAACGACCCGCTTATCAGGTAGCCTGAAACGCGTGCCCGAGACGAGCCCCGTGAGCTTCGACCTCGCTGCGATCGGTCGCGCAGGGAGCGAGTACCCCTACGAGGTGACCGAGGCGGCAAAGCAGGCGTACGCGGAGGCGACGGACGACGTCGCCGGAGGGCCGGTCTTCGCGGTCATGCCGGTATGGAACGCGATCGCGCCCGCCTCCGAGGCGGTCGCGTCCGGCGACGTTCGGCGCTTCGTGGTGCACTACGAGCAGGACATGCTGCTCCATCGGCCGCTCGAGGCCGGCATGCGTGTCGTGTCTCATGCGACGCCGGTCGCCGTGCTGCCGCGCCCGAACGGGACGTCGCTCGTCATCAAGACGGAGACGCGCGACGAGGACGGTGAGCTCGTGAACGAGCAGTACGTGACGGAGTTCTTCCGCGGGGTGCAGGCGGACGAGGAAGTCGGCGAGCGAGCGCCCGACCATCGTCTCGAGGCGGACGGCGACCCGGTCGCCGAGGTTACGTACCTGGTCGCCGAGGACCAGACCGTCCGCTACGCGGCTGCTTCGGGAGACGACTTCGCGATCCACCTCGACGACGAGTTCGCGCATAGAGTCGGTCTCCCCGGACGCATCGTGCACGGGCTCTGCACGATGGCGCTGGCGGGTAGGGCGGTTCTCGAGGCGGCGGCCATCGAGGATCCGCGAGCGGTCGAGCGAATCGCCGTCCGCTTCTCCGCACCGCTCTTCCCAGGCGAGACGGTGACGACGCGCGTCTGGAACGTCGACTGCGCATTCGCCTTCGAGTCGATCAACCCGCAGGGCACGGCCGTCCTCAAGGACGGCCGCCTCGAGCTCCGGTAAGGCTCACCGGCGGTCGCCCGCGATGACGTTGGCGGGCGCCGCTCAGCTCCCTGCGCGATCTGCTCGGCCGCCTCGGCGGTCGAGACCCCGTCGCGTCGGCGGGAGCTCGCGGCTCACTGCGAGCAGCGTGCACTTCACCCCTGGCGCCCGCATCGCGTGGCAAACGCATCGAACGGCCAGACGATCTGGGTGCTCGAGGGCGTCGCCCTCTGCAAGCGGCGCGGCGGCCAATCGAGGTGATCCCCCGCGACCGCGTCTTCTTCGAAACCGGCGAGGACTGGCACGGCGCCGCCCCGAACGGTCCATGACCCACTCGCGATGCTCGACGTCGACGACGACGAAACGCGGCCACGTCGGCCGACCACGTCACCGACGACGAGTACGCGCGGCACCGGCCATCGACGAAGACACCACATAGTCGCGGCCGCGCGCGCCGTGTCACGAGACCGATGACGATCGAGTCCGCTGCGATGGTAAGGAGGGGGTCGACGGTTCGAGTCCGTCAGAGGGCTTCGCGTTTTCTCCTGCTTAGCTGATGCTTTCGTTGTCTCCGCTGACGGTGACCGCGAGCTTCGACGTCCACGCAGCGTCCACCAGCGCCCACCGTGGACGCTGGCCGGCGCTGAGCTCGTCGAGCAGGCGGATCGCGTGCTCGCGTCGGTCGCACGCGAGGTGGCCGTAGTGGCGGTCGATCATGTCAGGCTGGCGCCCATGTAGCGGGAGAGGTCGAAGGTAGAGATGCCGGCACGAAGAGCGAAGGTGGCAAAGGTGTGCCGGAGATCGTAGATCCTGCGCAAAGGCTCGACCCCGGCCGCGACCTGAGCGGGACTTCCACTCGCGGTTGCGGAAGTTGTGCAGGTCGAGGTAGCCGCCCCGCTGGGCGGGGAACACGAGTGTGCTCTGCTGCCTCGACGGCTACGCTCGATTCGCGGCCGCTCGGCGACCCGTTTCATGTCACCACCCTGTACTTGAGGTGCGTGACGCCGGGCGCCTCGACGGCCCGGACCTGCTCAAGCTGCACCTCCGCGTCCCCGAGGTTGTCGAAGAGGCGAGCACCGTCGCCGAGCAACAC
>Ga0126306_10001336_pt1 | contig 13098 bp, 14 predicted proteins | sample Plot27_FD_92592 | JGI IMG/M metagenome (GOLD analysis project Ga0126306, IMG submission 92592) | Serpentine soil microbial communities from UC McLaughlin Reserve, CA, USA - Plot27 | ecosystem: Environmental > Terrestrial > Soil > Grasslands | place: USA: UC McLaughlin Reserve, Lake County...
AGTGCACTGTTGGTCGTCCTTGGCTGCTTGGCTGGGCGCAGACCCAATTCTCCTTCTCTGGCTTCCTGGTGGCCTTTAGGTAGCGAGCCCTGGTCGCGAGCTACCCACCACAATCGTTACAAGACATCTGCCCGTATCTACGCACGGCCGGTTCTTGTTGGACTGTCTGCCCACCACAAATTGATAGATGTGTCTAGTAGGAGGACAGGTAGCTGTCCTCCTTCATTGGTCGGTTGGCAGACAGGAGGAGTCAGCCGTGGGCTAGCGCCGCTACTTGCTCGAGGCTTATGCCGTGGACTAGCAGATCGGCATGCCGATGGACCTGCCTAGGTTCTTCTACCTCTGTCCATGCGAGGACATCGGAAGGTCTTATTTCGTGTATCCCATTGCCTTCATGGGTCTTCTCCAGATAGTCTGGCGCGGCCCCGCGAAGTTCGTGGGGCCGCGCCAGATTGGTTGTTCTATGCTCTTGACAGACTCAACTTGTCCCTCTCAATCAGGACTGTTCTGTCAGGTTCGGAGAGGATCGCGGCAGATGGATCGAATCCCTTGAGGATGAGCCAGATGCCGAGCGACAGCTCCCAGATGGTTTCCGGGATCGCGATGATGGCTGCCACGGGGGAGACTTGCTCGTAGAGCCCGAACAGCACTGCGATCCCCGAAGCGGTGACCAGAGGGCCGCCGATGAGCCCAAGCAGGGCCATGCGCCTTGGCACGAGTCCAGACCGGTACATCAGGTAGCCCAGCAACATCCCGTTCCCGAGGCCGGCAAGCAAGCCGGGCCCGATCAGGAAGGTCGCATCATGGATCGCGACGAGCCCCTGCCCGAGCGAGACCGCGTCCGAAGCGTCAGCCAGGTCCTGCCGCAAGGTCACGACCGAAAGGAGACTGACGATGCCGACGGCGATCATGGTGGCTTCGAAGATACGTACGGCGGCGTAGCCAAGGGCGACTGCTTCGTTCTGGCGCTTGACGATCGGAAACAGCGCGACGGCTGTGCCCATACAGGCGAGGGCCGTAAGCACCTCGAGGAACGCCCCCCAGAACACGCGGGTGTCAGCGCCGGCGCCGACGATGTAGCGAGGGTCTTCCAGCACAGGGGCGTAGAAGACAAACGCTGCGGGGATCGAGGCGACGATGGTGATAACGAAGAATATGCCCGTAGCTAGTGCAAGCTTTCTAGAGTAAGTCACCTGGACTCCTTCCTATTTCGTTGGGTGAACACGGTTGAGGCTCCTTGGGAGCGCCCGAGGTCACGGGAGTGCTCGAGGTCACCTGCTTACCCACCCACCGATTTCCGGGCGCCTTCAAATAATGTGTGAGTACGTAGCCCCAAGGCGTCACGAGCGGAACCAACACGACGCCCACCATACAGGCAATCAGCGTTTCTGTCCCCCCGAAGGTTACGTTCGGATCCAGCCCACCGGAAAGCAATTGGGGTAGCCCGAAAACCAGGATCCAGATGGCCTTCCATACCAGCTCGAAGAAAAGCAGTGGCAGCATCTTGATTGGGTAACGGATTCCAAGTACTGCCAAGAGCGCGGTCGCGCCGAGCACGCTGAGAATCACGCTGTCCCCGGGTGACAGGGTCGCGGGATGGAGTAGCGCCGGCAACTTTTCGATCGCCAAACCGACGACCGTGAACACGTACATAGCCCTCAACAGGTAGAGCCTGAAGGTCGATACTTCGTACATAGAGAGTGCATCCCTTTCCTTGATGAGGTCAATGACAGGCGACTACCAACCGACGTGGTGGCTTCCCGCGCCGGGTGCTGGATCCGAGGCTCGCGCTCGCCGTTCGGACCAGAGCGCATAGCCCAGCCAGGCAATAGCCAACCCCACCGGGATCGCCGCCAGCCGCTGGACGGCGTGCGGGAGCAGCGCGGCTGCGGGGGTCAACGTGGCGGCGACGGCGAGCAGACCGGCTGGCCAGCGAGGCAGGATGCCGGCGCGCAGCGTGGCGATGCCGAACAGCAGGCCGCCGAGCATGTACGGGATCCCGATCCCGAGGCTATATATCGCCGGGAGGGGTTCGATGTTCATCGCGCCGGGGTTCCCACTGGCGATCCCCAGGAAGCTCACTACAAACGGCGGAGCCGCGCTCGTTAACTGCGGCAAGATGAAGGTTTCGGCAAAGACATATGCCGACTGGAGCCACCAACAGAAGCTCAACAGGAGAAAGCCGGCCAGGCCAAACCGACCGGCCTCTTCCACTTGCCTGGCGTAGATCCCCGCAATGCCGAGCAGGAAGAGGAGGCACATGGCCAGCTTCAAGGGCATGATGATGGCCCATTGGCCGGTGGTGACCGACGAAAGGACGTCGGGTGGATGGATCGGCTGGATGCCCGCGAAAATTATCCCTGCCACCAAAGCTGCTAGACCTGCCCAGCGGATGAGTTTCGAGGCTGTTGGCTTCATGGTGCTCTCCTTTCCGTCGGTCGACATTTTTCGTTCCTCTCTCTCAACTCCAGCGGCCATTCCGTCCGTACTCGCTTTTTCGGTGGTCGTCATCTTTCGGTCTCCTCTCGATTTGATGTTCGTCGACGGAAGCATTCGCCTAGGGGGGTTCGAGGCGAACGGCCGAGATCAAGGGCATTCCCAGATCACGCACTTTCTTTAGTAATCCGTGCAGCGCAGCCTGATCCGCCACAGGCCCGGTCAATAGCGTGACGCCGTCGTCTTCAGGCGTGATGGTCATGCCCCCGAACCACTCTGACCATAGTGGGCCCAGGTGGCCCTCTATCCTGAGCTGATAGACTATCGGTCGATCGAGTTTGTCTGCCATAATCCTGTACCTTGCGTAGCCGCTATGCGATGTACAGGAGCATAGGCGCGACGCGGTATCGGCGAACAGATACCAAAGTAGGGTTCGGGGGTATTGTTATGAGCCGATGGCGCGCCGTTCCAGATCAGAATCAGGTGGCAAGCTGACGTCCTGGCTACAACAGGCCCAGCTCGCGGGCGCGCGCCACAGCTTCTGTGCGCCTCCGGACTTGGAGTTTGCGAAAGATGTTCCGGTTGTGTCCTTTGACGGTAATGACGGCGAGGAAAAGCCGCTCGCTGATCTCACGGTTCGAGAGTCCCTGGGCGATTAGTCGCAAAACTTCCAACTCGCGTTGGCTCATTGGCTCGTAAAGGAACTGGGTAGGAGGCAGGTGAGATTCCTCTGCGCCCTTCTGCTCCTCGGCTGCGAGTGCAGCCAGCAACCTGGCTGTAAAGTCCGGCGTAATCCCACGGGCGGCTGCGTCGGAAAGTAGACCCGCCATCGGCCTACCTTCGTCCACGAACATTCGGAAGTAACCCTCCGGCTCGGCCAGCGTCAGGGCACGGTCTAGAGGTACGAGAGCAGAAGGGCTGTCGCCTTGTGCCTCGTGAGCGAGCGCCTGCAGAACCAGGATCTCGATCACGCTTCCCATCCTCCCGCCTTCTTCTGCCGACCTCAGGAGACGCTCCAGTAGTCCCATGCCCTCGTGAATGGAGTGTTCTTCCCTATCGCTCCTGTATCGGGCCAGGAGCGTCCTGGCCAGGGTGATGTGTTCGAACTCGCTCAGGTAGCCGGGGTCGTCTTGGGCGGACAAGTTCCGCTCACGCGCCCAATCCAGGGCTTTATCCAACCTGCCTTGCCTGACCCAGATCCTTACCTTCAATGCCGCGATAGGACGCACGTGGGGAGAAAAGTCACTCATGTACAGATGCTCTGCCTCGTCGAGCAGGTCGAGAGCGGCTTCCAGATCTCCCTCTGCCTCCCGTATGCGAGCCATAGCAACACGCCAGCGATACCGATTTTGCGGGAACCCGGTGTGCTCGCCCTGCTCCTTGCTTCTCAGCAGTTCCTGCATGGCGGCATCCAGATCGTCATGCTCACGGTAGAGCTCACTAATTCCCACGTACATGTCTGCCGTTCCCCGCACTAAAGGCTCGCCCTGCTCCGTCGCCAGCTGCAATCCCCGCTCATAGGTGCTCATGGCCTCGCGGAGACGACCTTGCGTAATTCGTATAGCAGCCAGGGTGATTGCGCCATTGATGGCGTCAGATATGTGCCCGGCCTTTTGCAGACTCGCCATGCCATCGGCATACGTCCGGTGCGCCGCCTCCAGATCCCCGCCCGTCCAGTAGGCGAGCCCCAGGAACCCTGCTGCCCCTCCGCGCGTCATATGGTCGTCCTCAGGTGCGAGGTCGAGCGCCCGCCGGGCGTAGGTCACGGTCCCTGGCACATCGCCCCGAGCCAGGGCCAGTCCGGCACGGGCAATCGCGATCTGACCCGGTAGACGGCGAAATGCTTCGTCGTCCACGACGACCATCTCCCCCGCTGGGGTATCTGGTCGCGCACGCCGCTCTGCCGTCGTGTCCAACCACTGTTCCGCGAAGTGCAGACAATCCTCCACGCCCTCGAACACGCCGCTCGCCAGTAACACATGGGCATACGCGACGCCGAGCACGGGCCTGCAGTGGAGCAATTCGTCGGGGAGCGTCTCGAGCCAGCCGAGCAAGGTGGCCTCCTGTCTGCTCCTGCGCATGTCCGGCCATGCCAGCTCGACCAGGTCCGCCGCCCGCTCGAAATCCTCGGCGGCCAGCGCGTGCTGGATCGCCTCGGCCGGCAGACCATTGTGCTCGTACCACTCGCTCGCGCGCTGGTGAAGGATTGATACCTGATCTGGTTGCTCCGCCATCAAGTGCGCGCGGAGAACTTCGGAGAAGAGGTGATGGTAACGATACCATTGGCGCCTGTCGTCCAGCGGAACGACAAAGAAGTTGCCCCGCTCGAGTGCTTCCAGCACTACTCCGGCGTCCTCCTGGTCGGTGATGGCATCGCAAAGGTGACCACTCAACCGGTCGAGAATGGAGGTCTGGAGCAGGAAGTTCCTGATACGTTCGGGCTGACGTTGCAAGACCTCTTCGACCAGATAGTCCAGGATGTATCGGTTGTCTCCAGCAAAAGCCCTGATGAACCCGGGAACGTCCTCCCGCCCCCGCATCGAGAGCGCGGCCAGTTGCAGGCCGGCGATCCAGCCTTCCGTGCGGGTTTCCAGGACGTCGATCTCTTCCGCCGAGAGGTCTAGACCCATCATTCCTCGGAGGAATTCAGCGGTTTCGGAGATGGTAAAACGCAGATCTGAGGCGCGCACTTCGGTCAACTGGCCCCTGGCGCGCAGGCGGGCCAGGGGTAAGCTGGGATCCTCACGGGTTGCGATGGCCAGGTGCATACCCGGAGGCAGGTGCTCGAGCAGAAAGGTCAGGGCATCGTCGACCGCTCTGGCGTCGATGGCATGGTAGTCGTCCAGTACGAGTACGAAATCATCCGGTAGGGTGATGATCTCATTGAGCAGGGCGGTTAGCATCGCTTCGGCCGGCGGTGGCTGGGGGGACTGGAGCGCGCCCTGCACCCCTTCTCCCATGTTCGGTGCAATCGTCTGCAAAGCAGCGACGAGGTAAGTCAGAAAGCGTGTGGGGTCGTTATCCCTTTCGTCCAGCGAGAGCCAGGCCGCCGCCCTTCCGCAACCGGCGACCCATTCGCCTAGAAGCGTGGTCTTGCCGAAGCCGGCGGGGGCAGAGATGAGGGTCACCTTGCGGTCCAAACCCTCGTCCAGGTGCTCGATCAGGCGTGGGCGGACTACGACTTTGGGCTGCGTTGGGGGAACAAAGAGTTTGGTGGCCAGGATCGGCGTAGACATAGACCAATCTAACACACCATCTCAGCACCCCTCAATCCGCTCGCCCCAGGGAGACCGTCACTCCGGCCCTTCGAACGGTTCGGCGAAGTACGACCTGTCTCGCCACACCCTCTCGTCCTTGAGCTCGCTGTCTTCGCTCTACTGCTCGCGTCCTCCTTTGCTAGAGGAGGTCCTTGGCGATGATCGCCGACGCTGTTTCACCCTGGAGTGGCTCGCGGATATAGAAACCTTGGACTAAATCGCATCTCAACGTTCGCAGCCACTTGAGCTGCTGGGCCGTTTCGACGCCCTCGGCGATTGTCTTCAACCCCAAGAAACGGGCGAGCGATATAGTCCCAAGAGCAAGTTTCCAGTATTGTATGTCGTGACCGAGCTCGCTCACCAGCGTACGGTCGAGCTTGAGGAAGTCCGCTGGGAGGTGTTCGAGATAGGTGGTCGAGGAGTGGCCGGTGCCGAAGTCGTCTATGGCGAGGCACACGCCAAGCGCCTTGATGTCCTTGAGCACGTTTACGACTGCCGGGATCTTGCCGACAGCCACGCTCTCGCTTATTTCCAGGGTGAGGCTGCTTGCTTCGAGCCCGTTGTCCCGCAAGGTTATTGCCAAGTCCTCGACAATATCGGGTTGCTCGAGCTCTCTCGACGAGATGTTCACGGACACGCCCAAGAGTGGCTGTGTGGGGTAGAGCTCTTGCCACCTCTTCGTTTGGCGGCAGGCCTCCGTAAGTACCCACCTTCGCATAGGCACTATGACCCCGTCTCTTCCGCCACGTTCAAGAACTCTCCGGGTCGCACAAGGCCCTGGTTGGGGTGCTCCCAACGAACTAGCGCCTCCATCAGCAGCGGTTTGCCGGTTAGGAGGTCTATCTGAGGCTGGTAGTGGACCACGAACTCTTCACGTTCGACGGCTCGCCTAAGCTCGGTTCGTGTCTCCAGGCTTCGTAGGACTCTGTCCATCTCTTCCTCGAAGAGCACATAAGATGCCTTGCCACTGTGCTTGGCACGGTACATAGCCAAGTCCGCCCGACGCAATAGCTCCTGCGCATTGGCGCTCGAGGTCGCCTCTCCCAGAGCGATGCCGATGCTGGCGCTGACGAATACCTCCCGGCCGCCGAGATCGAAGGGGTCCTGCAACGTCTGCGCGACCAGTTGTGCGAGGCGCACCGCGTCATTATGCGTGCTGTCCGCGAGCACAAAGGCGAACTCGTCTCCTGACAGACGAGCCACTGTATCCTCGGCTCTGAGGTGAGAGGCGAGGCGCTCGGCCACAGAGGCCAGCAGCCGGTCTCCGGCCAGGTGCCCCAAGGAGTCGTTTATGATCTTGAAATCGTCGAGGTCCATTAGCAGCACGGCTAGCGGGCCGTCGTGTCGCTCGATGAGAGCATGCTTCAGGCGATTCAAGAACAAGGTGCGGTTCGGCAAGCCAGTAAGGGAGTCGTGCAACGCCTGGTGGGCGAGGCGATCTTGCTCCAGTTTGCGCTTGGTGACGTCGGCGTGAACACCCACGAAGTTGGTGAGGCGGCCCTGCTCGTCACGCACCGGAGAGATGCTCAAGTCCTGCCAGAAGAGGGTGCCGTCCCTGCGGTAGTTGCGTACGACCACCCGGCATCCCCGCTCCTCGCGGATCGCTGCGCGGACCTCTTCCAAGGATGGCTGGTCCCTGTCAGAGCCCTGTAGAAAGCGGTAGTTGCGCCCGATCACCTCCTCGGCGGAGTATCCGGTTATGTGCTCGAAGGCGGCGTTGGCGTAGACGATGGGATTGTCTGGTTGGTGCGGATCCGTGATGGTGATGCCGTGACTTACCGCCTCAAGCGCGTGGCCGAGCACTTGAGACCAGTGATAGGCATCGTCGTAGTAGTGGGCTTCCTTCACCTCGTGTGCGCGCTGATCGTCACGATATGCCTCTCCTTCACCTCCAGCCAGTTCCGGCCCGCCCTCCGATCTTTGCGGCGGCCCCACTATAGAAAAGCTTCAGGCAGCTGCTCCTCCTCTTTGACTGCCAAGATATGCACTTCCATCAATCTGCAAAACAAAACCGGCCAGCACCGTTTGCGGTAAAAGCCGGTTGCGCCACTGGCTCCACTCATCCGAGGCACCCAAGTATGGGAATGAGCTTCTCAGCCTCTGTCAGCAGTTGGATTTTGCAGTATACGTATCATACATGCGCGGTAAAGCCTCGCGCAACTCTTCGGACCCGACGATGACGAACATGCTACGAACTCCCGAGAACGTGATTTCACGAACTCGTGTGAATAGGAGAATAGGAAGCCTCCTAGGGGACGATCTCGTCGAAGGCCAGCCTCGCAGTGAGCTGGTCTTCGCGTACGGGACCCACCAACCCGCACCCCAGGCACCGCACCGCGTAGCGCCCCTCCCGGATCGCCTCGATCAGGTGGGGGCCGTGCGGTGGACAGCCCCCGCGGCTAGGCCTATTTCGTGGATGGATCCATACGTCGCGCGCTCCCTCCAACCTCATCGTCGTCCCAAACCTCCTCCAACTCGTGGTACCAGAACAGCTGTCTGCTGCCGTCGTCTAGCAGCACGTCCAAGGCCAGGTAGCGTGGGTCCCCCCATCGCTTCTCGATCGTGCCTAACCTGATCGACTGGGTCGGATATTTGTGGGTCTCGTCGCGCACCCTCACCCGCTTGCCGATGTGCGCCTCCTCAGAGAGCATGCGGTTATCGTCTCCTCTGCATACTTCCCTCCGGGATGTCGCGCTTGTCTACCTGCGCCTTCCCCGACAGCGAGATATTCTTACGACCGTGGTTGGAAATTCCGTATCCCAAGATACGCAAGTATGGATAGGAACGAAAGGTGCTACGATGGCAGCAAGCCTCGGCAGGACTCGAGACCGAACTGCTCCTCCGGCCCGTAGCCCCTGTATAAACCACCACGTACTCCATGCAAAACCCCGCCTGGGGCTGGTCAGTCGACATATCTAGTAGCGTACGTATCTAAATATACAGCGTGCCGGATAGAACTCCGATATAAAGGAGCTCCAGCCCGAGGCGTAATTATTCCCCCTCCTACGTCTCGGGCTAGTCAATGAGCCGGTACCCTAGAAAAGACTCAGAGCAAGCTCAATGTAGACTCAGGCTTGCGGTGCCGACTCTGGTTCGGACGCAGGAAGCGTACAATCTGTCTGGGCGAGGTTCGAGACGAAGCGGCAGACGATCATTGTGGCAGCAGCGGTTGCGGGGACTATCGGGCCAGTCCTGTTCGGGAGCGTCCTGCTCGCGCTGAGCGTGCTCGAGTATGACTTCATGCTCAGAATCGGATGGCACCCTGTTAAGAACCCTGCGGGCGCCTGGCCTAGCGGGCTCGCCCTCGGTCCCTACGGCCTCGCGCAGGTAGTCAACTTCGTGGTCTCGGGATTGTTGCTGTCCTTCTTCTCCCTCGGCCTTCATCTCGGGACGAAGGACGGGCACGGCCCGCCGCTCGGTCCAGCATTTCTCTTCGTGGCGGGGATAGCGATGATGCTTATGGGTTTAGAGACCGACCCGATACGCAGGATCGGTCCCCGCAGCCTCCACGGCCTCATCCACGACGCGGCTTTCGTGATCTTCGTCCTCACCTTCCTGACCGCCTTATTCTCGCTGTGGCGGAGGTTCGAGGCAGATTCTCGTTGGCGAAACCTCGCTCGCTACACCCTGGCCACGGGGATGCTAGCAGTGCTGTTACTCTTGCTGCCTGGCGTAGCGTACTACCTGTTCATCTTCATGCTGCTCGCCTGGATCGAGGTCACCGCGATACGCCTGTGGCTTATCTCTTGACCGTCGACGGTTGTCCCGGCGCGCACTACAGATAGCGGCCGTTGTAGCGTCGGGGGACCAGTCTGGGAGTCGCGACGCTGGATACGGTTCCACATGGTCGTTACGCTGGATGCTATCTTGTGGGAAGATGCGCCTTGCGGTGGCGGGCGGGGAAATTGCCCATCGCAGATGGGTATTCAGACCGGTTTGGGAGGTTTGCTGTGATCCTCGAGGCTGCTGTCTACGCTGATGGTCGGCGGGTTGCGCACGAAACCCTGGAAGAGGCATTTCGAGGCCGAGGTGAACCCAACACGTTTGCGGCCGTAGCCGTCCACGAGCCGAACGAAGAGGAGATCGACTCGATAGCCGGTGAGCTGGGGCTGAGCAAGCCGCGGGTAGAGAATGCCATCAAGCGCCCACCCCGGGCCACGATCCAGAGTCATGAGAACATCCTGGTCATCTGGCTGGCATCGGTTCGCTACGCCGACCCTGAGGAAGGTGCCAGGATCGGTTGGATCTGTGTGCTCCTGGGGGAGGGCTTGCTGGCCGCCCTAAGTTTCGGCGAAGGCGACAAGGAGCTCGAGAACCTGAGGCAACACTTAGAGAGTGAGCCCGAACGGCTCTGGGAGAGCCCCTGGCATGTCCTTAGCGAGATCCTGGACGAAACCTTCGACACTTACGACACGGCGGTCGAAAACCTGGATGGCGACGTCTCCCAGGCGGAGAAGGAGGTCTTCGACGGAAGCGCGGTCGCCTCCCGCCGGGTACACGCGCTCACCCGCGTGGTGATCGAGATGCACGAGGCTATCGAGCCGTTCAGCGAGGCGCTGGATCGCTTTCTGGAGGACGCAGACAACGAAGTGCGCGAAGACCTTTCCCGGGCACGGCGCCGTGCCCGACGTGTGGGCGAGAAACTCGAAGGCTTCCAGAACCTGCTCTCCAGCCTTCTCAACGTCAACCTCGCCATGGTAGGCCAGAAGATATCCGCCTGGGGGGCAATCCTGATCGTACCCACCCTGATCGCGGGCATCTTCGGCATGAACTTCGAAGGCGTCTGGCTGAAACACCATCCATACGGCTTCGAACTCATGCTCGTCCTCATGGTCGCAATCGGGGCCCTGCTCTACTACTGGTTCAAGCGCTCCGGCTGGCTGTAACAGCGGTTTTCCGGAAGGTTGCCTTCCGGGGAAAACCGCGCTGGTCAGCACGCTCAGGCTTCGCCTTCGCTTGTCAGCCAGTCAGCATGTCAGCTTTTTGTGTTTGCTGACCAGCTGAAATGCTGACAAGCGCCCGACAGGGCGCGTGCTGAAAGCTCGTTTACCAGTTCGTGACAGAGCCGTCCTCGCGGCGGAGGTGGGGGAGCTCCGCCATCCGGAAGGAGTGATGCTTCGCCGCTTCACGGTCGAATACCACGCCAAGTCCGTGGGACGCGGGCGGCAGCAGGTGGCCATCCTCCCACTCGGGCTGCACGGGGACGACGTCGGGGAGGAACGTCCCTGGTTTGTAGGGTTGCTCCTGGACGCCGAAGTTGGGGCACGAGAGGTTCAGGTGCAGGCAGGCGGCCGTCGAGACGGGCCCGAGCGGGTTGTGGACGGCGAGATCTATGTGGTGAGTTTCGCACATGGCGGCGATCTTCTTCGCCTCAGTGAGGCCGCCGGCGAGGCACAAGTCGACGCGGGCGTAGTCTATCCACTCCTTCTCCACCAGCTCCCTGAAATCCCACTTGGAGCCGAACTGCTCCCCGGCGGCCAGGGGCACGGCAGTACGCAGCCGCAGCATCTCGTAGGAGCGGGGATCCTCGGAACGCAACGGATCCTCGATAAAGAAGGGCCGCAAGGGTTCCGCCTCGCGACAGAGCCGCAGAGAGTCGGGCATGTCCAGTCGGGTGTGAACGTCGAGTATCATCTCGACTTCTTCGCCCACGGCGTTCCGTACCGCCGCGAGCTGCTCGACGGCGGCGCGCACGGAACGGTTCGGCTCGAATACCTCACCCTCCTGGGGCAGACCCCAGCGTACGAAGCGCCAGCCCTCTTCTTTGGTCTTCAGGCAGGACTCGACGAGGGCGGAAGTGTCCGTACCGGCTTCCGCGTTGTGCGGGTAGCAGACCACCCGGTCGCGGGTTCTTCCGCCGAGCAGTTCGTAGACGGGGACCCCGAGCGCTTTCCCCTTGATATCCCATAGCGCTATGTCCACGGCCGAGACCGCCGCCGCAGCAGCGTGCCTGGCGGGGAAGAAGCCTCCCCGAAAGAGAAGTTGCCAGAGGTGCTCGGTACGGGAAGGGTCCTCGCCCACCAGCAAAGGCTCGAGATGCTCGAGCGCGCCCGTCACCGCCAACTCGCGACCGGTGAGCCCCGCTTCGCCGACGCCATAGATGCCTTCGTCGGTGTCCACGACCACGAACAGGATGTTTCGCTCCCCGCCCCACACCGGATATGTCTCGATGCCGGTTATCTTCACGCGTATCTCCAGATCCAGCCGACCAGACGATGGTACACGAGAGTCGCGCTTCGAACAGCTGGCTACGAGTTCCGGTAGATCAGGCTGGCGTAGATTATCCCCGCTGGCGCTCGGGAGGATCTCCACTCCGTCCCATCGAGAGTATGGTGTGAAACGTTCGCCCTCCTCTGGGGTACCCTCGTGAGCTATAGTAGCCAGGTCGCAACGCTGGAAGCGTGAGGCACGAAGGAGGGAGCGGCGTGGTAACGGAAGGCTCGGACGAAAGTAGAAATGCGCTGGACCCCGAAGAGGTCCTCTCCTACTGGTTCCCCGAAGACCTGGCCGACGCAGATCTGGAGACGCTCCGGCGTCACGGGAAGCGGTGGATGGCCGGGGGACCCGAGATAGACAGGGAGATCACCGCACGATTCGGCCCACTGTTGGAGCGGGCCAGACGCGGCGAGCTCGACGACTGGGCCCAGACGCCACGAGGACGCCTGGCGCTCATCATAGTCCTGGACCAGTTCTCCCGAAACGTCTACCGCGGTTCACCCCTCTCTTACTCCCAGGACGAGAAAGCCCTCGAGCTAGCCCTCGAAGGCATCGAGCTGGAGATGGACCGCGAACTGGCGCCCGCGGAGCGAAACTTCTTCTGGCTGCCTCTGGGCCACTCCGAGGACCCCACCCTCCATGAGCGCACCGTCCTCCACGCCGAGGAGGAGGCGGCCCACGCCCCGCCTGGCCTGGAATCGGTGTACGAGTTCGGGATCTCTCAAGCAAAAGCTGCCCGCAACGTCATAGCGCGCTTCGGGCGCCACCCGCACCGCAACGAGATACTGGGGCGCACCTCCACGCCGGAGGAGCTCGAGTACCTGCGGACCGAGACGCCGCCGCACCTGCGCCGGCCAACTTTCTGAGGATCCCCTGGAGGGACTGCGGTAGGCGCCGTCCTCTCGGGAGCACCCCCAGAGCCAGATGGAGGCACCTGATGAGCCGCAAGGGACCCATGAGCGGTTTATGATGGTATGTATAGTCGCAACGGCTGTGGGACGGTGGAAGTCGTGAACGGGAGGGCAACGTGAGTATTACGGACGTAGGGTACGGTATCAGGACCGAGAGGTCGCGCGAGATCGTGGAGCGGCTCGAACGCTCCATCCCCGGCGGCAACACCCGTTCTCTCGCCTACTTCCCACCTTACCCGTTGGTGATCTCCTCCGGCTCCGGCTGCCGCATCAGGGAC
>Ga0126306_10001337_pt1 | contig 13096 bp, 9 predicted proteins | sample Plot27_FD_92592 | JGI IMG/M metagenome (GOLD analysis project Ga0126306, IMG submission 92592) | Serpentine soil microbial communities from UC McLaughlin Reserve, CA, USA - Plot27 | ecosystem: Environmental > Terrestrial > Soil > Grasslands | place: USA: UC McLaughlin Reserve, Lake County...
ATGGGTCAGGATGTCGGCGGTGCGGTGCGCGATGCGCCGGCGGCGCCGCATGAAGAACAGCGTCGCGATCAGGACGATCGCGAGGAAGCCGAGGCGAACGTCGTAGCGGGTGGTGAAGCCGAGGAGGGCGAGGGCCGCGCCGCCGGCCTTCCAGCCGAGGAAGACGAAGAGCGCACTCCACACCCAGCAGCTGATCCCGCTGGCGATCACGTAGACCGGCAGCGAGACGGGCGCAGCGCCGCAGGCGATCGGGACGGGGATGCGCAGCCCGTAGGCGAATCGCACGACCAGCGAGGTGCGCCACGGATTGCGCTTCACGATGGCGAGCGCGGCGTCGAGCAGGCCCTGCTTGTCGGGCCAGCGCGCGCGAACCCAGTCGATGCGCCATCGACCGACGAAGTACAGCGCGATGGACGCGATCCACGTGCCGACCGCGACGGCCAGGATCACCCCGGTGAGCCCGAGCCGACCGTTCCGCGCCGCGATCCCGCCGAAGATCGGGTTCGCCTCCTCGAGGACGATGCTCGTGACGCCGAGCGCGACGTACTTCCAGAGCCGTTGGAGCGGCGAGACGTACTCGGCGTAGCGGTCCGCCGTGGCGGCGGCCTGCAGGAGCAGCGCTAGTATGGGATCGTCCTCCGGTGGCCGGCGTCGACCGCGCAATCTATCGGCGCGTCACGCGGCGCTGCCACCAGGCTGGGCGACGGCGCGAGCGACGGCGCGTCGCGAACCATTCGAGTGGCGTGGTGTGCAATGAGCTGGAGGCACCGCCCGGTGCGACCTCGACCTTCCCACTCAGCCATGCGACTGCCCGCTGCCCTGCCCGTTCTGCTCGTCGGCACGCTCGCGCTGGCCGTGCCCGCGACGCGCTCACCCGTCGGTCGCGATCGTCGCCCCATCGACGGCGTGCGAGCCGATACCGCACGCGAGCTTCGAGGCACCTACGAAACAGGATTCGAGGTGAGCTGGTTCCACCCGTGTGGTGCGGCGGCGGGCGACGACCTCTGGTGGGTGACGTTGAGCGACGCGGCCCTGCGGCAGCGCGACAGTCTCGCGAAGAAGCTCACCGGCCAACCGCGCTCCCTCTACGTCCGCTGGCGTGGGACGACGAGCCCGAAGATGCCCGCCGGCACAGGACACATGGGACGTGGCTCGCGCTACCTCTTCGTCACCGAGATCCTCGAGTTGCGCTCGGCGGACGAAGGCGGCTGCTCCGCGGCGTAGCGTCACGCTTCCCGGGGCCCTGCGGCACGGATATCGTTCGCCGTCCTCTCCACCCACATGCCCAAGCCTCCGAACCGCGCCGTCGCCAACGCACTCGAACAGGTCTACGCCAAGGATCGGGCCGAATGGCGCGCCTGGCTCGCCGCGAATCATTCCACGGCGCCCGGCATCTGGCTCGTGTTCGACAAGAAGTCGAGCCGCGCCGACCGGTTGGCGTACGGGGATGCGGTCGAGGAGGGGCTCTGCTTCGGCTGGATCGACAGCACGGTGCGCACGCTGGACGACGCGCGATACCTGCAGCTCTTCACCCCGCGCAAGCCGAAGAGCACCTGGTCGCGGTCGAACAAGGAGCGCGTCGAGCGGTTGATCGCGCAGGGATTGATGGCGCAGGCCGGCCTCGCGGCGATCGACCTCGCGAAGGCGAACGGCGCATGGACGAGCCTCGATGCCGTGGACGCGATGGTGGTGCCCGACGATCTCGCCACGGCGCTGAAGCGCGAGAAGGGAGCCGCGGCGAACTTCGCGGCCTTCGCGCCGTCGGCACGCAAAGGCTACCTCCACTGGATCAGCCAGGCGGTGCGTCCAGAGACTCGCGCGCTGCGCGTGGCCGAGGTGGCGCGTCGCGCGGCGTCGAACCAGCGCAATCGATTCCTCGCGGCGCCGCAGGCCGAGTCGTCGCAAGCTCCGGCGAAGAAGTCTGCGAAGAAGTCTGCGGCGAAAACGCCGGCGTTGAAGAAGTCCGCAGCGACAGCAAAGAAGTCCGCTACGAAGAAGCGATCCGCCAGCACGAAGTCCGCGGGCAAGCGGAAGTCGCGTTGATCGTGCTCCGCCGAGCGCTGCTCGCGTGCGCGCTTATCACGGCGCAGCGCGCGAGCTCGCAGTCGCCTGCGCCTCGTGAGCTCGCGCCGGGTGCGCGCATCTCGGAGATCGGTCTCGGCTGGGCGCGCTCGTCGGTGAACGCGGTGGTCTTCCGCACGAGCAGCCTGGCGAGCCACGGCGATACCCAGTACGCCGCGTACTACGACGACAGCGCGCACGTGGTGCTCGCGAAGCGCAAGATCGGAACGGACCGGTGGACGATCGAGCGCACGCCGTTCACCAACGACGTCACCGACGCGCACAACGCGATCTCCATCGCCGTCGACGGCCGCGGCGTGCTGCACGTCGCGTGGGCCGAGCACAACCGGGTGCTGCACTATGCGCGCGCGGTACGTGTCGGATCGTTGACGCTCGGTCCCGTCGAGCGGATGACGGGCCGCCGCGAGGAGCGCGTCACGTATCCCCAGTTCTACACGCTGCCGGGAGGCGACCTGCTGTTCGTCTACCGCGACGGTCAGTCGGGGAGCGGCGACGTGCTGCTGAACCGGTACGACACCGAACGTGGCGCCTGGCGCGCGCTGCATCATCCGCTCATCGCGGGCGAAGGCCGACGCAACGCGTACCCGAACCAGCTCGCGATCGACGCGCGCGGCGGATGGCACCTGTCGTGGGTCTGGCGTGAATCGCCGGACGTCGCGTCGAACCACGACGTGATGTACGCCTTCTCACCGGATGAAGGACGGAGCTGGCGCACGTCGTCGGGCACCGCGTACACGCTGCCGATCACCGCGAGCACGGCGGAGGTGGCGTGGCGCGTGCTGCAGGGGAGTGAGCTCATCAACCAGACGTCGATGACGGTGGACCGCGCCGGCCGGCCGATGATCGCGACGTACTGGCGCGACGCGGACGCCGAGGTGCCGCAGCTGCGGCTCGTCTGGCACGACGGCACCCGGTGGCGGGCCAACCAGGTGGGCGCGCGCACATCGCCCTTCCGGCTCGCGGGAGGCGGCACGAAACGCATCCCGCTGTCGCGGCCGCAGGTGCTCGCGAGCCGTCGCGGAGAGGTGTACGTCGTCTACCGCGACGCCGAGCGCGGTGGCGGGATCACCGTGGCACGCTCACGCGACGCGGCGCGCGCGCGCTGGGCCACGACCGAGCTGCTGACGTCGTCGGTGGGACAGTGGGAGCCGACGTACGATCTGGAGCGTTGGCGTCGGGCGGGCACACTGTCGCTGTTCGTGCAGCGCGTCGGCCAGGGTGACGCCGAATCGCTCGAGGACGTCGCCCCTCAGCCGGTGCACGTGCTGGACTGGTCGCCGTGAATCGGTGATTTGCTCGGAGCGGGCGCTGATCGTCCTGCTCTTACATGCGAACGACTCGCCGTCATCCGTTCACTTCGATCCGTCTCGCCCTGCTCGGCCTCGCCGGGATGGCTCTCGCGCTGGCGCTCAGCTGCGAGCGCTCTTCTCGCGATGCGGAAGCGCTCACGTCGGCCGGCGTCACGCACCTCCAGATGCAGGAGTATGATCGCGCGATCCGCGACTTCGACCGCGCGCTCGCGCTGCAGCCCGGGCTCGTGGTGGCGTGGCGAAACCGAGCGCTCGCCAATCGCGGCAAGCGGGACTACGAGCGCGCCCTGGGCGACTACGAGCAGGCGATGGTGTTCGCGCCGAACGACGCACGCCTGCTCACCGACCGTGGCGCGACGTACGTGCTTCTCGGAGACTATCCGAAAGCGGTGCGCGACTTCGACCGCGCCATCTCGCTCCGGCCGGATCTCGCGCCAGCGATCGAGCAGCGCGGTCGCGTGCACTTCTATCTCGGCAACTTCGCCCAATCGGCCGCCGATCTGCAGCGGGGCCTCACGCTCGACTCGGCCGACGCGTACGGCACGCTCTGGCTGCACCTCGTTCGCCAGCGGCTGCGCCAGGATGACAGCCAGGACTTCGCCACCCATGCCGCGTTCGTCGATACCACGCGGTGGCCGGCGCCCGTCGTGCAATACTTCGCCGGCCGGCTCGGTGCAGACTCTCTGCGCGCGCTGACGGTGGCGCCCGCCCCCGGTGAGCATGGCCAGCGCTGCGTCGCATTCTACCTCGGGCAGGTGGCGCTGCTCAAAGGGGAGCTGACGAGCGCCCAGTCCATGTTCGAGGAGACGCGCTCGTCCTGCCCTTCGGAGCTCAGTGAGCACAAAGGTGCCAGCGCCGAGCTGCAGCGCCTTCGCGCCGCGGACTGACGCGCCCTTACAGCGCGAAGCGCTCCACGTCGTGCAGCGGTGACGCGACGACGACGGCGGCCGAGTATCGGGGCGCCGGCTCGAACGACTCCATCGACCAGCGAGTCGTCGCGTCGTGGTCGAGGCGGTCCGCCAGCAACCGGGCGCGCTCGCCCGGCGACAGCGACACGTCGAAGTGCTGCAGTCCGCGCGCGATGCCGTCACCCGTCGCCTTGAGATACGCTTCCTTGCGCGTCCACGCGGCGAAGAACCCGGCGGCAATGCCATCGGACGAATCGGACAGCGCGCGTAGCGCATCGCGCTCGCGCGCGGAGAAGAAGCGCTCCGCGAGCCGAAGATGCTCCACGCCCGGCGACCAGTGTTGCACGTCCACGCCCACTGGCCGTGCTCGCGCGAGCGCGACGAGGGCGATGTCCTCGGAGTGGGAGAGATTGAACTCCACACGCGCGGGCGAGCGCAGGTCCGCGGCCAGGGTGGGCTTTCCGTGCACACCCAGCTCGTAGGCGATGTCTTCGGGCGCCACGCCGAGGTAGTCGGCGAGCAGCACGCGCAATGCCCCGTGCGAGGCGACGTAGCGGCGCCGGTGTGCCGAGCTGGGACAGCGGTCTGCCCTCTCCCGCTCGTCGTCCGAGAGCAGCGGCTGGTACGCCTCGGCGCGCCAGTCCTCGTCGAGCGCGACACGCCACACGTGCACGGCGTGCTCCGTCAATGGTGGACGCGCCGCGTCGCGCCACCCCTCGCGCCACGACGCTCGCGTACCGCTCACCGGCGCGGCACGCTCCGCGCGCGGAGCGTGCCGCGATCGATCTTGCCGTTCTGCAGCAGCGGCAGCGCTTCGAGCAGCACGACGCGGCTCGGGATCATGTGGCTCGGGAGTTGTGCGGCCAACCATTGCATCAGCCGATCGCTTGCGTGCGGGTCGTCGTGGCTCACGCCGTATGCTACTCGCTTCGGCACGGCGTACGCCACGAGCTCGGGCTCGTCGTGCTCGGCGTGCAGCACCGCAGCCGCACCATCGATGGCGGGGTGCGTGCGCAGTGCCTGCTCGACCTCACCCAGCTCCACCCGGTGGCCTCGCAGCCTGACCTGTTCATCGGTGCGTGCGAGGAATTCGATCGATCCGTCTGCGAGACGGCGCACCTGATCGCCGGTGCGATACACGCGCTCGCCACGGAACGACACGTAGCGTTCCGCCGACAGCTCGGGCCGGTTGAGGTAGCCCGATGAGACGCCAGCTCCACCGAGCCACAGCTCCCCTGGCACGCCTACCGGCAGCTCCTCGCCGTGGGCGTCCACCACGTACGCGTGGGTGTTGAGCAGCGGCCGGCCGATCGGCACCGTGGCGGCGCCGAGTCGCTCGGCGTCGCCGAGCGAACGGATCGACACCTCGTGCGTGGAGACGCCGACCGTGGTCTCGGTAGGTCCGTAGTGGTTGAGCACACGACAGGCACCCGCATCGAGCAGCGTACGCGCGAGGGCGACGTCCAGGGGCTCGCCACCGAGAACGAGGATCTCGCGCGGCAGCAGATCGCCGAGTCGCACGCCGGCGCGACCGGCTGCGAGCGCGCGCAACTGGCTCGGTGCGATCTTGAGCACGTCGAGCTCCTGCATCTCGAGCTGTCGTGCGGTCCACTCTACGCTCCCATTCGGCTCGCCGCCGATCACGCGCAGCGTGGCGCCCGAAAGCAGTGCGGGGTAGAGACTCGTGTATCCCAGATCGGCGTCGAGGCTCCCGAGCATGCCGTAGGTACGGGTGCGTCCGCGCACCGGCTCCTCGTCCGGGGTGCCCAGAGCATGGCGGATGGCGCGCGCGTAGTGGACGACGTTCGCGTGCGTCACGGCGACGCCCTTCGGAACACCGGTGCTGCCGCTCGTGAACAGCACGTAGGCGGTATCGCGCGGCCGTGCCGAGAGGGGCAGGTCTGCGTCGGAGTAGCGGCGCAGCGTCGCAGCGTCGCTGTCCAGCGGCACCACCGTCGCCGTGCTCGGCAGCCGCCTCGCCAGTCCGGCGCTCGTGATCACGAGCTTCGCGCCGCTCTCGGCCAGATGTTGAGCGAGGCGCGCGGGTGGGGCGTCGGTGGACAACGGCATGTACGCCCCTTCGGCCTTCAGAATGCCCAGAGCGGCGACGATCGCGTCGGCGAAGGACGTGAGGAGAATCCCAACGGGCGCGCCCGCGACCACGCCGGACTGCTGGAGGTGCCGAGCGACCCGGTTCGCGCGTGCATTGAGCTCTCGATAGGTCAGCGACGTCGTGCCGACGCTTCCCCCCGAACAGAACGTGGTGGTCACCACGGCGACGCGTGCCGGCACGCGGGCCGCCTGGGCTTCGAACAGCTCGACGATGGTGCTCGGCGCCCCTTCGTCGCTCGCCGTGGCGTTCCACGCGGCGAGCTGCGCGCGTTCCGCATCCGACAGGAACGACATCACGGACACGCGGCGGGTCGGCTCTGCCGTGATCGCGGCGAAGATCGTCGTCAGATGCCCCAGCAGGCGCTCGACCCGGTCGCGATGGAACAGCGCAGCGCGGTACCATGCGCATAGCTCCAGGCTGCCCGCCCGCTCGGCAAGGACGACGGTGAGGTCGTGCTGGACGTTCTTCGCGTCGACCGTGAGCAGATCGGGCCGCGCCGCCGAGCAATGCCGGTCACGCATCGCGACGATCACCCGGAGCGGCGGCGATGGGTCGGGACGTCGGTCCGGTGAAAATGCGGCATCCGGCTCGTCGGCCCGTCGGGGAGCATCGGCCATCGCGCCGCGCACGCGACCGAGCAGCTCGATGAACGACGGATCGTCGTGAAGCGTCGCACACACTGGAAACGGGAGAGTGATGCGATCGCTGGCATCCTCACTGCCGTCCTCGCCGTGGGCCGCGGCCGCCGCGCCGATGACCACGTGATCCTGTTCCCGGTAGCGGTACAGCAACATCTGCATTGCGACGATCAGCACCGCGTGGACGCTGACGTCGTGCGACGACGCCAGCGCGCGGATGCCCAGCGCCAGCTCCGGCGCAAGCGTCATCCCTACGCGTGCACCCGCCGGCCCGGGTGGGTCGGCGGCCGCGAAGTCGGTCGGCAAGTCGAGCGTCGGAAGTGCCGCCGCCGATGACGCCGATGCTCCGATCAATTCGTGATCCTCAATCGCTCTGGTTCCCATCGTCTCCCGATGCTGGGTCAGGCGGTTCGGCGTGCCTTCGGCCACGTCATCCGCGATCCCGACCCTGTCGGAAAAGGACGATCGTGCCCGCGCCGAGTTCCCACTGTGGAGGCGGACGGGAGCCCGGTGGGGATGTCGTCGGTGGTACATTGCCGAGATGGGTACCTTCACCGTCGGCTGCCGCTGCGGCGAACAGTTCCACGTCGACGAGTCCGCGATTGGGCGGCGGATCGCCTGCCGGCGCTGCGGGTCCCTGGTCGAGGTGGTTCGGCATCCCGATCGGGCCGCGGATACTTCGCGCCAAGCAGGGCAATCCAGGCGCCGCAAGGCGAACAGTAAGGCGCCACTTCCAAATCATAAAGTAATCATCCCGCGTTCCCGCGGCAGTCGCGTACTGGGGCTGGTCGTTTGGGCGTATCTCGCCGCCGTTGCCCTCCTCGCTGCCGTGATGTGGGCACTCGGAGACCGTTCCGTGGTCGGCACCGTGCTCCTGTTCATGGGACGCTGGGTCGTGCTGCTCCCGCTGGTGGTTCTCCTCCCTGCCGCACTCTGGCTCGGACGCGCCTTCCTCCTCCCGCTCGCGTTGGCGGCGCTGATCGCCGTCGGGCCGATCATGGGCTTCCGAACCGGCTGGCGCCGCCTCCTCCCCGACCCAGCGGGAACACCGTTCCGCGTCGTCACCTACAACGCTGGCGGAGGCGCCCTGCTGGCGCAGGTGCTGCCGAGCTTCCTCAGCCGCTGGCAGCCGCAGGTGGCTGCCTTCCAGGAATGCGGCGAGCCGCTCGCCGCAGCCGTGCGGCTCAGCGCCGGCTGGCAACAGTACGTGGGGCGGGATCTCTGCCTGCTCAGTCGCTACCCGATCCGCGAGGCCCAGGTGATGGACCGCAGCGCGCTCGATCAGGTCAAGCAGAGCGAGGTGAAGGAGCTCGGGGGTGCGGGATACGTCGTGCGCTTCGTACTCGATGGCCCGCGCGGCGCGCTGCGCGTCGCCAACCTGCACCTCGAGACACCTCGCAAAGGGCTCGAAGGGCTGATGGAGGGCGATCTCCGGCGGCTGCGAATGAACACGGAGATCCGCGACGTCGAATCTCACCTCGCTCGCGAGTGGGTCGATCAGGGCACCGGTCCGCTCATCGTCCTCGGCGATTTCAACACTCCCGTGGAGAGCCGGATCTTCCGGGAGCATTGGGGCCACCTCACCAACGCCTTCTCCACTGCGGGCACCGGCTTTGGCATGACGAAGTACAACGGCTGGATACGCATCCGGATCGATCACGCCCTCACCAGCGACCACTGGCACGTCGACGGGGTCCAGATTGGTTCCGACAGCTACTCCGACCATCGCGCGCTCGTCGTGGATCTGACGCTGAAGAATTGAGCCAACGCATGGTGGACGATGGCGCCACCGTGCCCGGAATCGAATCGGCGCGACTCTACTTTGCCGACGGCAGCCTCACGGTGAACGTCGATCCCTTTCCGAGCTCGCTCCGCACGGCGATGTCGCCGCCCATGGCGCGAGCCAGATCGCGGCTGATCGAGAGACCGAGCCCCACCCCCTCGTCCGACGACGCGGCACTCACCTGCACGAAGGGCTGGAACACCTTCTCCAGGTGGTCCGCGGCGATACCGATCCCGGTGTCGGACACCTGCACCACGACCGTTCCCGCCTGCTCCCCCGCGTCACACGTGATGCTCACGTGGCCGCCCTCGGCGGTGAACTTCACGGCGTTGCTCAGCAGGTTGAGCACGATCTGGCGCAGCTTCACCGCGTTCGCGCGCGCGAACAGGTCCGGCGCGTTCGAGGTGAACGAGAAGGTGAGCCCCTTCTCGCGCATCTGCGGCATCACCAGCGACTCCACCGCTGCGCACACGTCGGCCACCGGCACGTCGTCGATGTCCGAGGTGCCCATCGCGCTGTCGAGCTTCGCGTGACGGAGCACCGAGCTCACGACGCCGGTGAGATGCAGCTGGCTCTGACGGATCCGCTGCAGGTCCTCGAGCTGCGCCGGCGTGACCGGTCCACGCACCCCGGCGCCCAGTAGCTGGGTGTAGCCGCCGATCGCGTTGAGCGGCGTGCGCATCTCGTGGCTCAAGGTCGCGAGCATGCGCGACGTCGCCCGACTCGCTTCCTCCGCGGCGCGGCGAGCCATGTCGGCTTCCGCCCGCGTGCGCTGGGCGGCGTTGCGCTCCTGCACCAGCTCCGTCACGTCGCTCGCGATCACCGCGATGCCTGCGACGGTGCCCTCGGCGTCGGTGAGCGGCTGATACACGAAGTTGTAGTAGATCTCCGGTCCGGGATCATCGGGGTCGATGCGAAATTCGTTCACCACATGCGGCGTGCGCGTCGTGTAGACCTCGTCGAGCAACGCGTAGACGGTATCGACGTCCATCTCGGCGAACGCCTCGCGCACCGAGAGCCCGACGAGCGGCCGGTGGCCGGCCAGCGCGCCATAGGCGCGGTTGCACGACGCGAACACGTGGTCCGGTCCGCGCAGCACCGCGACCGCCACCGGCATCTGCGCGAAGGTGTACTCCACGAACGACGCCTTCCCCTGCGCGCCGTAGATCGGCGCGCCGGCGACGTTGGCGTCCAGCTGCCCCGTCACGTCTTCCACGTGATGGACGATGAAGGCGACCTCGCCGTCGTCGTCCAGCACCGGCGCATTCACCGGTGACCACAGTCGCTCCTCGACGCGCCCGTCCGGGCTTCGGCGCTCGAACCGCTGCACCGCCATCCGGTCCGCGGCGCGACTCCGCATCACGCGGTGCAGCGAGATCCGCAGGTTCGCGGTCTCGGTCGCCATCGGGTCGAAGAGCGGATCCGGGAAGGTCTGGAACAGGGGCCGGCCCAGCAGCCCGCGCGCGCCGTAGCGCACGCTCCGGGTGGCCACGAGGTACGCCTCGTTCACCGCCACGATCGTGTAGCGCGGGTCGTCCGCGGCGAACACGATGCACGGTGCCGGCAAGGCCTCGAAGAACGCCTCGAAATCCGGGACGCGCGTCGTGAGACTCGGCGCGGGACGGCGGCCGGGCCAGGTCACCGCGCGTACCTGAAGCTGGACGATCGCATTCTGGGCCCTTGGGGGAGGGGTCGAACAGTCAGCTTACCGCGTCGGCCAGGCGAACAGCGTGGAGGGGAGCTCACCGGTCCGGGCACGAGCGACGTCCGGCGGCTCCTCCCAGAACCGTGTGGTGCGATCCTCACTGCCGAACCTGACCTCGACCCGCCCTCCGCCCTCCCCCGACCTCGTCAGGGGGATCGCCAGGTCCATGCGGTACAGCCGTTTGGACCCGCTGGGGTAGGCGGCAAGCAGGCTCAGCCCTGCACTAGAGCGAGAACCGGTCCAGCCATAGGGAGCGTCTCCCGCCAGGAGCGTCCCCACGTCGGTGAACGCGGCCACACCGACGTCGGCACCTTTCACCACGCTGCGCCGGCTGTAGCGAAGCTCCGCCCGGGCCACGTTGCGCCGATCTCCGCCCAGCGCAGAGGAACGGTAGCCCCGCACTCCCCCCCGCGTAGTGCCCAGGCTGAGCTGGAGAGGGAGCCGCGACCACAGGCCGCCGGACAGCTCGTCGGAGACGATCAAGACCAGCCCCGGCCCCTCTCCCAAGTACAGGGCGGTGCGCATGCTCCCCACCACACTGTTCCATCCAGGCGTCACCCTGTCGCGTCGACCCTCCACTTCGGCGAGGTTCGCCACCAGGAGCCCCCGCCGCGCGAAACCGGCATAGGTGGCACCCGAGAGGAAGACGTCGCCCTCACCCATCCCCGGGAAGCCGCGTGCGGCGAACAGCGCACCGGATAGCCCGGATGCAACGTCCTGCGTACCGGTGAGGGCGTCGAAGCCACTCACCTGGACGTATCGCACCCGCCGCAGACCGAGGATGACGCCGGCGCGCGTGACTTCGAATGGCGCGTACCGGTTCCGGAGCGTCGTTCCGGTGTCGGCGGCGAATCCCGTGTCGGTGACGACGACGCCCGCCGCACCCGGTTCGACTTTGCGCCCGGTGAGTGCGCCACCCAGCAGCCCTACCGTGCGCGTGCCGAACACCCGGACCACCGCGCTCACGTCCCAGCGCTGGTCGTCGATCCGGAGCGCGAGCGGATCGCCCGCCGGCCGGGCGAAGCGCGGGTAGCCGCCGCTCGACCACACCCCGACATGCCACGAAATGCGCTGCAGATCGGTGAAGAACGGATGCCCGAGCTCGACTCCCAGCTCATGGCCGAGGCGAAACCGGTAGGCATCGAGGCTCATCACATATGGTCGGTCGAAAACCGAGTAGGCGACCAGACGGCCGCCGTAGCCGGTGCGGTACGATCGTGCATTTTCCCACGCCGCCTCCGCGCGAAGCCCGAGCCCGCCGATGTTCGCGTTGCCGAGCGAGAGCGCGTCGGGCGTGATGCCGCGGAACCGGCCACCGACGAGAACGGGGATCTCGTCCGTCGTCTCGACCAGCGCCGCGACGCCACGGCCGGTGTCCGCGAAGAGTCGGACGCGCGCGTCGCGGATGAACGGCTGCGCACGCAGCACGCGCTCCGATTCGGCTCGCCGGAACTCGGTGCATGGCCGCCCGACCTCGAGGGCGAGGAAGGATCGGATGACGTGAAGCTGGGTCGTGGCGTGATGCAGGCCGACGGCGCGAGCCGCCGCACGCCACTTCGCCGCCGTTCCTTCGAATGGCGGACGACCGGGCCGGATGTCGATGCGCGTCACCGTTTGACCATTGCACCTCACTCCCGCGGTGTCCGGAGCCTGGGCGGCGGCTCGGGCGCCCGGCGCGCACGGCGCACACAGGAGCCCGATCACCAGCCAGCGGTGCGTGGCGCGATGCATGGCGCGCGGAATAGCACGAGGCGAGCCAATCTGTGACGTCGGTCACCCCCCTTGCTCGGCTCGACAGGCGGAGAGCGGAGCGGTGAGGCCGGGTGTCGTGAGGTCGCGACAGCGTTGTGGCGCGATCGGCGTTCTTCGCGTTTCGCCGCTCCTCCAGGCGGTTCGCCAAGTGCCGGCGCCGGACAGCCAAGTGACTGTTCCACAAAGCGTTGCGTACTGAATGACGCCGACGGACGGGCGCTAGGGGGCCGGCGCGGTTCGGCCGCGAATCTTGCCCATGATGGGGTTCGGGCCATCCCCGGGCCCGCTCTGCCTGTCCGCTCTGACCGTCCCTTTCCCCTCCCCGCTGCCAGTGCTCCGACCGAGCGCCCACCCCAGCGGCCGAGTCCCCGATCCGGCCGGAATAGCCCTCGCGCATCAGCGCGGTGGGCGTTCCGGGGTGCTCACCGTGTCGCTGGAGGACTACTTCCACGCCGGCGCGTTCGGCGCGCTGATCCCGCGAGGCCAGTGGTACCGATTCGAGAGTCGGATCGAGCAGGGCGCCGCACGCACCCTGGATCTGCTCGACGAGTGCGGCGTCTCCGCCACCGTGTTCGTGCTCGGCGTCGTCGCCGAGCGCTTCCCGGAGCTGGTTCGGTCGGTGCGCGAGCGGGGCCACGAGGTGGCGAGCAAGGGCTATCACCACCGCCCGGTCCGCGAGCTCTCCGCGGCGGCGCTGGCTGATGATCTCGCGCGGGCACGCGAGGCGATCGAGCGCGCGACCGGAGAGCGGGTGTTGGGGTGCCGGATCTCCGGCTGGCTCAGGCCGAGCGACCGCTGGGCGCTC
>Ga0126306_10001338_pt1 | contig 13094 bp, 10 predicted proteins | sample Plot27_FD_92592 | JGI IMG/M metagenome (GOLD analysis project Ga0126306, IMG submission 92592) | Serpentine soil microbial communities from UC McLaughlin Reserve, CA, USA - Plot27 | ecosystem: Environmental > Terrestrial > Soil > Grasslands | place: USA: UC McLaughlin Reserve, Lake County...
GAACGTGATCTGCTGCGCGGAGGCCGCCGTCGCGCCGCCGTTCGGCTGGGCCGCGACGATCCCCGCCGTGTCGATCGCGAGCGTGGCGACGACGGCGCACTTGCTCACGTCCTGGTTGATGGTCGCCGTATACGTGCCGGCCGCGCCTCGCGAGCTCGCGATCACGTTCTTGTGGCTGGCCAGCTTGCCATCGGCGGCGATCGTGCCGAAGATCGACGTCGCCGGATCGCCCTTCTCCCCCTTGGGGCCCAGCGGCGCCTGGCCGGCGGCGAAGTCCTCGGCTCTGAGCGAGCCGTTGCGGACGTCCTCGGTCGTGATCGACTGGTCGCGCACGTCCTTGCCGGACAGCGAGCCGTTCTTGACCTTCGAGGCGCTGACGGCGTTCCAGTTGATCTTCGATCCGGTCACGGCGTGGTAGCCGATGTCGCGGGCGCGGATCTTCGACACCGCGTAGGCGGTGCCGCCGCTGACTGCAAGCACGAGCGCGAGCGTAGAGATGACGTTGGCGTACGTGATGCGGGAGCGGAGCTTGGGGAGCATCGAGACCTCCATCGGTGTCTTCCAAGTCCCTGGACACGCCCGGGCGCGCAGAGTTGTCCCGCCGCGGAGCATCGGTCCGCGTGAAGACGCCGCTCAGGTCAGCGCAGGATGCCGCGCGAGATGATGAGGCGCTGGATGTCGGAGGTGCCCTCCTCGATCTCCTCGAGCTTGGCGTCGCGCATCCACTTCTCGACCGGGTACTCGCGCGAGTAGCCCCAGCCGCCGAGCGTCTGGACCGCGCCCCAGGTGCACGCCATCGCCGTCTCGGATGCGTGCAGCTTGGCCATCGCCGCCTCCGTCGTCGCGCGCTCGCCGTGGTCGAGCATTCGCGCGGCGCGCCACGCGAGCAGGCGCGACGCGTCGACGCGCAGCGCCATGTCGGCGAGCCGGAACGCGACCGCCTGGTGCTCGGCGATCGGGCGCCCGAACTGCACGCGTTCCTGCGCGTACGCGGTCGCGTACTCGAGCGCGGCGCGCGCGAGGCCGGTCGCCGCGGCGGCGAGCGTGACGCGCGAGCGGTCGAACGTCTCCATCAGGCCACGGAAGCCCTCGCCCTCGTCGCCCAGCCGGCGATCGTCGGCGACGAAGCAGTCCGCGAGGGCCAGCTCGGTGTTGAGGATCGCGCGCTGGCCCATCTTGCGCACCGGCTCGCCGAACGAAAGGCCGGCGTCGTCGCGGTCGAGCAGGAACGCGGTGACGCCGCGAGCGCCGCTGCCCGGCGCGACCGTCGCGAACACGACGTAGAACCGCGCCACCCCGCCGTTGGAGATCCACGCCTTCTGTCCGTCGAGCACGTAGCCGCCGTCGACGCGCTTGGCCGTCGTGCGCATCGAGGCCGCGTCCGAGCCGGAGTCGGGCTCGGTCGTCGCGAGCGCCGTCATCGGCGGGCGCTCGCTCGTGAGCGGCCGCAGCCAGCGCTCCTTCTGCTCGTCGGTGCCGAGCGCCAGCACCGGCTCGGCGAAGAAGCCGTTGGACGTGATCAGGTTGCCGATGCCCGAGCAGCCGTGGCACAGCTCCTCCTGGACCAGGCAGCCGGTGAAGACGTCGGTCAGCCCGCCGCCGCCGAGCTCCTCCGGCAGCATGAAGGAGGTCAGCCCGATCGCCGCCGCCTTGTGCCATGTGTCCCACGGGACCTGCGTGTCGGCCTCGTCGACCTCCGCGGCCACCGGGCGGATCTCGCGCGCGGCGAACTCACGGCAGACGCGCTGGATCTCCTCCTGCTCCGGCGTCAGCTCGATCACGCGCCGCACCGTATCTTGCGCGGCATGGGCGACGCCCTCACCGGTGGCGAGCTGGTCGTGCGCAGTCTCGCCGCCCACGGCGTGCGGCTCGTGTTCGGGATCCCCGGCACGCACAACCTCGAGCTCTACGCGCACCTGGACCGGCATGGGATCCGGCACGTCTCGCCGCGCCACGAGCAGGGCGCGGGATATGCGGCCGACGGCTACGCGCGCGCATCGGGCCGGCCCGGCGTGGTGGTCACGACCGCCGGCCCGGCGCTGCTCAACGTGGCGGCCGCCGCCGGACAGGCGCAGTCGGACTCCGTGCCGCTGCTGGTCGTCTCGCCGGGGATGCCGCGCGCGCACCCGGCCGCGTCGGCCGGCCACCTGCACGAGATGCCGAGCCAGCAGCGTGCGCTCTCGGGCGTGGTCGAGCGCAGCGTGAGGGTGATGAGCCACGCGGAGCTCGGGCGCGAGCTGGCCGATGCGTTCGCCGCGTTCCGCGCGCGGCGCCCGCGCGCGCGGTACGTCGAGGTGCCGCTCGACCTGCTCGCCGAGGCCGCCGAGGCCGACGTCCCCGCGGCGCCGGAGGCGGCGCCCGCCCTGGCGCCGCCCGCTGCGATCGCTGCCGCGGCCGAGCTGCTGAGCGCGGCCGAGCGTCCCGGCGTGATCGCCGGCGGCGGCGCCGCGGGAGCCGCAGCGGCGCTCGTGCGGCTCGCCGAGCGGATCGGCGCGCCGGTGATCACGACCGCGAACGGCAAAGGCACGGTCCCGGAACGGCATCCGCTCGCGCTCGGCGCGCGCATCAACCTGCCCGCCGCGCGCGCCTGGCTGGAGGCGTGCGACGTCGTGCTCGCCGTCGGCACGGAGCTGGGGGAGTCCGACCTCTGGGGTCCGCCGCTGGGGCTCTCGGGCAAGCTCGTGCGCGTCGACCTCGACCCGCTGCAGGCGCACTCCGGCAACGTCGCTGCGGTTGCCGTGATCGGCGACGCGCGTCCGGCGCTGGAAGCGATCGCGGCGGCGCTCGGAGAGGGCGAGCGCTCGCCGGACGCCGCCGAGCTGCGCGCGTCGCTCGACGAGGAGCACCGTCGCCGGGCCGCGCCGTGGCTCGAGTGGCTGGCGGCGATCGACGGGGTGCTCGACGGCGAGGCGATCGTCGCCGGCGACAGCGCGATGTGCTGCTACTACGGCGCGCTCGGCGCGCTGCCCGTTCAGCGGCCGCGCTCGTTCCTCTACCCGACCGGGTTCGGGACGCTCGGCTACGCCGTCCCGGCGGCGACGGGCGCCGCGCTCGCGTGTCCCGACCGGCGCGTGCTCGCGCTGAGCGGCGACGGCGGCCTGATGTTCACGCTGCCCGAGCTGGCCGCGGCCGCGGCGCTCGGCCTTGCGCTGCCGGTCGTCGTCTTCGTCAACGACGGCTACGGCGAGATCCGCAACGAGATGGTCGACGCCGGCTTCGCGCCGGTCGGCGTCGAGCTCGCGCCGCCCGACCTGCCAGCCGCGGCCCGCGCGCTCGGCTGCGCGGGAGCGCACGCCGCCGATCCGGGCGCGCTGGGCGCCGAGATCGAGGCCGCGTTCGAGCGCCGCGTGCCGACCGTGATCACCGTGCCGGAGCAGCGGCGGGCGTGACCAAGCCCCCGTACATGACGGTCACCTGGCACGACCCCGACTCCGGGCGCCCCGGCTTCCTCGTGATCGACCGACTGATCGACGGCGCCAGCGGCGGCGGGCTGCGCATGCGCGCGGGCTGCACCGTCGACGAGGTCGCCGACCTCGCGCGCGCGATGAGCCTCAAGGAGGCGGTCGCGTACACGCCGGGCGACCGCTACACGCCGTTCGGCGGCGCCAAGGGCGGCATCGACTGCGACCCGTACGACCCGGATTCCGTCGGCGTGCTGAAGCGCTACCTCGAGGCGATGCGCCCGTTCCTCGAGCGCCACTGGGCGACCGGGGAGGACTTCGGCCTGCGCCAGGAGACGATCGACGCGGCCGCCGTTCAGGTCGGGCTGCGCTCCTCGATCGACGCCGCGCTGCTGCGGCTCGACGACCCCGACGCAGGCCTGCAGCGGATCCGCGACGCGTTCGCGGTCGACGTCGACGGGATCGGGCTGGGCGACGTCGTGGGCGGCTACGGCGTCGCGCAGGCGGCGCTCGCGGCACTCGAGCGGCTTGCCCTCGCGCCCGCCCGGACGCGCGCGGTCGTGCAGGGCTTCGGCTCGATGGGCGGGGCGACGGCGCGCTACCTCGACCGGGCCGGGGTGCGCGTGGTCGGGATCGCCGACCGCGATGGCCTGATCGCCAACACGGCCGGGCTCGACGTCGAGCGCCTGCTCGCCGCGCGCGACGACCACGGCGCGATCGAGCGCGCCGCGCTCGCCGCCGGCGACGAGCCGCGCCCGGGCATCGACTGGCTCGCGCTCGACGCCGAGCTGCTCGTGCCGGCCGCGATGTCCTATGTGATCGGGCCCGGCGAGGCGGAGCGCGTGAGCGCACGCGTGATCGTCGAGGCGGCGAACGTCGCGACGCTGCCCGAGGCCGAGCGCCGGCTCGCCGAGCGCGGCGTCGTCGTAGTGCCCGACTTCGTCGCAAACCTCGCGACCAACGCGTGGTGGTGGTGGACGCTGTTCGGCGACATCCCGCCCGAGCGCGAGCCCGCGCTCGCCAAGATCGCGGTCACGATGAAGCGGCTCGTGCGGGAGCTGCTCGAGCGCGCGGAGACGGGGGCGATCCTGCCGCGCGAGGCCGCGACGGCGATGGCGGTCGAGAACCTCGAGCGCCTCGCGGCGCGCGGCCGCGTGGCGTGAGCGCGCGGTGTTCGACCGGTCGCGCGGTTCAGCCGGCAAGCAGCGCCTCGAGCTCCCGTGCGGCTCCCAGCGCCCGCGTGCCGAGCTCGTCGACGCGCTCGCGAACGCGCGCGTCGGAGCCCCAGACGCTGACGACCGCGGCCGGCCGCAGGTCCGCATCGCGCGCAACCGCCGAGACGCCCCAGAGCGCAGGCTCCAGCTCGCCGTGCGAGACCGCGTAGCCGCGCGCGCGCACCTCGTCGAGCTCGGCACGCAGGGCGCGCGGGTCAGTGATCGTGGTGTCCGTGAAGCGCTCGAGCCTCACGCGCAGCAGCGCCTCGAGCTCATCCGGCGGCAGCGCGGCCAGGAACGCCTTGCCGGTCGAGGTGGCATGCAGCGGCACCGTGTGGCCGAGCCAGTCTGGTGCCATCACATGCGGCGCCTGCACCTGGTCGGCGTAGACCAGCTCCAGCCGTCGCGCGACGGCGAGGTTGACGGTCTCGCCGGTCGCCCCGGCGAGCCTGCGCACGACCGGGTGCGCGAGCCGCACGAGCGGCTCGTGGCCGGCAGCCGCCGCGAGCGCGATCACCGCGAAGCCGAGGCGGTAGCGGTTGCTCGCGGGATCGCGCTCGACCAGCCCGTGATGCTCGAGCGTGGCGAGGATGCGCCACGCCGTGCTCCGGTTGAGGGCGCAGCGGTCCGCCAGCACCGGCGCCGTCTCCGGCTCGGCGGCGGCGGCGATCGCCGTGAGCAGGGCGACGGCCCGGTCGATCGACTGGATGCGCCCTGGATGATTGACAGCCGTGACCATCGCGTTCAAAATGTGCGTCCTCGCTGCACTATACGAACGGCATCGAAGGAGAGCAAGCGTGGACTTCGCCTACAGCCCCGAGCAGCTCGAGCTTCGTGCCCGTGCGGCGGCGCTGGCCGCCGACATAATGATCCACGAGGAGGCGTGCGAAGCCGGGAACGGGCTGCCGCCGGATGTTCACGCCGCCGTCGCCGAGCGGGTGCGCCATCACGGCCTGGGAGCGATCAACATGCCGGCCGAGTGGGGCGGCCAGGGCCTGAGCGTGCTCGACCAGGTGATCGTGCAGGAGCGGCTGGGGCAGCTCACCAACGCGCTCTGGGACATGGTCTGGCGCCCGGCGAACGCGCTGCGCGCGTGCGACGACGCGCAGCGCGAGCGCTACCTGCTGCCCGGCATCCGCGGCGAACGGCGCGACTGCGTGGCCGTGACCGAGCGCGACGCCGGCTCGGATCCGAGCGCGATCGCGACGACCGCGGAGCGCGCCGACGGCGGCTTCCGGATCGACGGCGAGAAGTGGTTCGTCACGCTCGGTGACGCGGCCGACTACCTGATCGTGCTCGCCAACGTGATGCCCGAGCGCGCGCCGACGCTGTTCCTGATCGACAAGGACACGCCCGGCGTCTCGGTCCTGCGCACGCCGCGCTACATGCACACGTTCGTCTACGAGCATCCGGAGTTCGGCTTCGACGGCGTGCGCGTCGGCGCGGGCGCCGTGCTCGGCGGGATCGGCCAGGGCTACGAGCTGACCCGCGACTGGTTCGTCGAGGAGCGGCTGATGATCGCCGCGCGCGCGATCGGCGCCTCCGAGCGCGCGCTGCGCACCGCCGCCGATTGGGCGGTGGAACGGGTCCAGGGCGGGCGGCCGATCATCGAGCACCAGCTGATCGGCGGCATGATCGCCGACAGCGTCGTCGACATCTCGACCAACCGCGCGCTCGTGCACCAGGTCGCATGGGAGGCCGATTCCGGGCTGTCGCGCAAGCTGCTGCACGCGAAGGCGGCGGTCGTCAAGCTCGCGGCCGCCGAGGCGGCGGGCCGCGTGATCGACCGCTCGGTGCAGATCCTGGGCGGGCGCGGCTACATGCGCGAGAACCCGTGCGAGCGCCTCTACCGCGACATCCGCGTCGACCGGATCTGGGAGGGCACCTCGGAGATCCAGCGCCTGATCGTGGCCAACGAGGTCACCAAGCGCGGCCTCGGCGGCGTGCTGGCGTTCGGCGAGTCGCCGGCCGCCGCGCCCGCCGCCGTCGCTTGAGTCCGCCGTTCAGGAGGCGGCCGGCTCCAGCCGCGCGTCGAGCCCGAGCGCCCCGTCGGGCAGCACGAGCAGCGGGTTGACCTCGATCGCGGCGAGCTCCGGATGCTCGGCGGCGACGCGCGAGAGCGCGGCCAGCGCCGCCGCCGCGGCGCCGAAGTCGAGCAGCGGGCGCCCGCGTGCGCCCTGCAGCAGCGGCGCCGCGCGCAGCGACAGCAGCATCGACCGTGCGCGCTCCTCGTCGACGGGCGCCAGCGCGACCGCGGCGTCGCGCAGGATCTCCGTGAACAGCCCGCCGAGCCCGATCAGCGCGATCGGTCCGAAGCGGGCGTCCCAGCGCGCGCCGATCAGCAGCTCTACGCCGTCGCCGAGCGGCGCCATGCGCTCCAGCGTGAACGCCGGCGGCTCCAGGCGCAGCTGCATGTCCGCGAGCGCGGCGAGCAGCGCAGCCTCGTCGCGCAGGCCGAGCGCGACGCCGCCCACGTCGGACTTGTGCAGCGTGCCGAGCGCCTTCAGGACTAGCGGATATCCGAGCTCGCCGGCGGCCGAGGCCGCTTCGGCGCCGGTGGTCACGGTGCGAGCGGGGACGAACGGGACGCCGCCCGCCGCGAGCAGGTCACGCGCGGCGGTGTAGGGATCGGCGGAGGCCCCGGCCGGGCCCGAAGCGACCGGCGCGACGGCGCGCGGAAGCCGCGGCACGCCGGTGGGGCCGCGCTCACCGCGCTCCGCCAGACGCGCGCACGCGTCGACTGCGCGCTCGATCGCGCGAAACACCGGCACGCCGGAGCGGCGCAGCAGCGCGGACGCGGGATTCTCCGGATGCATCGTGTGCACCACGACGGGGCGGCCCGTGGTCCGCGCGGCCGCGGCCAGCGACTCGATCACGGCGACCTCGGCCCGGCCCATCGCGTCGGAGTACTCGCTGTATCCGCCGAAGTAGCCGCTGATCAGCACGGCGTCCACCTCGCCGGACTCGAGCAGCGCCCGCGTGGTGCGGTGGAAGCTCTCGATGTCCTGCTCGCCGCCACCGGCGAGGTCGATCGGGTTCGACACCGCCGCGGTGGCCGGCAGCCCGACTCGCAGCCGCGCGCGCAGGCCGTCGCTGACCCTGGGCAGCCGCAGCCCGGCACGCTGCAGCAGCGCGGCCGCGATGCCGGCGTGGCCGCCGCCGTCGGTCAGCACGGCAATGCGGCGCCCGCGCATGAAACCGGCGCGCAGCAGCCCGTCGGCGACGTCGACGAGCTCCTGCGGGGCACTCACGCGCACGATCCCGGCCGCGTGGCACGCGGCATCGATCGCAGCACTGTCGGATGCGAGCGCGCCGGTGTGCGACGCGGCCGCCCGCGCCGTCGCCTCGGTGTCCTCGATCGCCATCAGCACGACCGGCTTGCCCGCCCGCGTCGCGGCCTCCGCAGCCTCCGCAAAGGCGCGGCCGTCCCGGAAGTCCTCGACGTAGAGCGCGATCAGCTCGGTCGCGTCGTGCTCGGCGAGGTCGCGGACCAGCTCGGCCACCTGGAGGTCGGCCTGGTTGCCGACCGACACGAAGCGCGAGAAGCCCAGGCCGGATTCGGCGGCGAGCATGCCGATCTCCAGCGCGAGGTTGCCGCTCTGGGAGATGAGCCCGATCGCGCCGCGCGGCAGGTTGGTCGACGCGAGATCGAGCTCGGAGCCGGCGTCGACGACGCCCAGGCAGTTGGGGCCGAGCAGCACCGCGCCCGCCGCGCGCGCCCGCTGCGCGAGCGCCTGGTCGAGGGCGCCGCCGGCGTCACCGTCGGCCTCGCCGGCGGTGATCACCACGATCGCACGCACGCCGGCGTCGATCGCCTCCCCGACCGTCGGTTCGAGCGCCGCTGCCGGCACAGCCACGACCGCCAGCTCCGGTGTCTCGGGCAGCTCCGCGAGCGAGCGGTAGGCGGTCCGTGCCAGCACCTCGCCGCCGCGGCGGTTGACCAGGTACACGCGCCGCCGCCCTTCGCCCCGCAGCGCGCCACGCGCAAGCCAGTTGCCCCACTTGACCGGGTCGTTCGACGCGCCCACGATCGCGACCGCGTGTGGGTCGAAGAGCGCCGTGAGGTCCCGCCGCGGCACGTCCACGTTCAGCTCACCCCACGTGCGGTGGCGTCCGGCCGTGGAAAGGAGCTGCAGTCGCTCATCGGGCCGCGCGATCGTGGTCGGTCCGCTGCAGCGCGAGCATCGCGCGGTCGTCCAGGCCGGCGCCGTGCGCGAACGCGTCCAGCGCCGCCGAGACCGCCTCGAGCACCGCATCGGGCTCCGCGGGCGCCGCGTCGACGACGGCGCACAGGCGCGCCTCGCCGAACCGGCCGTCGGGCCCGCGCGTGTCGGTGACACCGTCTGTGTAGAGCAGCAGCGTGTCGCCGGGCGCCAGCTCGATCCTCGCGGTATCGGGCGCGGGGTACCCGTCGACCGCCCCGAGCAGCAGGCCGGTCGCGCCGACCTTCTCGCACCCGCGTCCGCAGCGCCGCAGCAGCGGCGGCGGGTGACCGGCGACCGCCAGCGTGACCGTGCCCTCGCACAGCAGGCCGCAGACGACCGTCACCGGGGCGATCCGCGGACGCTGGCGCAGGGCGCGGTTGACGTGACGGAGGACGGCGGCGGGGCGCGGATCGAAAGTGGCGGCGGTCCTGGCGGTGTGCCGCACCAGCGAGGTCAGCGCCGCCGCCGTGACGCCCATGCCGGTCACGTCCCCGAGCAGCAGCATCGTCCCGCCCCGCACCGCGAACACGTCGTAGAAGTCGCCGCCCACATCGGCGCCCCGCTGACCCGGGCGGTAGGCCGCGGCGAAGCGCCACCCCGGCACCGCCGGCAGCTCCTCGGGCAGCAGGCTCGCCTGCAGCGTGCGCGACATCTCGGCGCGCTCGCTGTAAAGGCGCGCATTCTCGATCGCGGTTGCGGCGCGCGCGGAGAGCTCCTGGGCGAACCCCAGGTCCTCCTCGCCGTAGACACGGTTGCTGTCCGAGAACAAGAACGTCATCACGCCCAGGACGCGGCCGCCGGTGATCATCGGGACGCTCATCCCCGAGCGGATGCTCAGCGCCCGGATCGCGTCGAGATGGTCGGCGTCGCGCGCAGCCTCGACGAGCATCGAGTCCGGGATCTCTTGGATCAGCTGCGGCTCCCCGGAGCGCATCACGCCGTATGCGCCGCTCGGCGCGTCGGGGTCGGGCGGGTAGCGCGCCCGGATCGCATGCGCGTGCTCTACCAGCGCGGGGTCGGCGTGGGCCAGGGCGACCTGCTGCAGCGTGCCGTGCTCATCGGGCAGCTCCACCGCGCACCAGTCGGCGAGCCGCGGCACCGCCAGCCGGGCGACCCGCTGCAGCGTTTCCTCGTACACGAGCGACGACGAGAGCGCCTCCCCGGCCTCGGCCAGGAACTGCTGGCGGAGCCTGGCCTCGTGCTCCTCGGTGATGTCCTCGACGACGTTGACCGCCATGAGCTCGCCCGCCTCGTCCTCGAGCGGCGTGGCCTTGGTGAGGAACCAGTGCCGCTCGCCAGTGGCCCGGTAGACGCTCTGCGTCAACATCGGCTCCGGCTTCTCGCCCCGGATCACACGCGCGCCCGGCAGCTCGTCCGGGCCCACCGGCCGGCCGTCGGGATGGCGGATCTCGAAGCGGTCGATCAGATCCCCGGGCTCCGCCGTGAGCACGGCATGTACCCCGGGCAGGCCGAGCAGCCTGGCGGCAGCCTCGTTCGCGTACTCGATCCTGCCGCCCCGGCTCTGTACGGTGACCGCCTCGGCGAGCGCGCCGAGGATGCCGTCGAGTCGCCGCTGCGTCGCCGTCAGCCGGTTGACGAGCTGCGCATTCGCGAGCGCGAGCCCGGCGCGGCCGACCAGCAGCTCGGCGAAGTCGAGCTCGTCGCGACCGTAGGTTCGTCCGGAGCGGCCGACGCCGAGCGCGAGCGCTCCCAGCGGCCCGCCGCTCGGCGCGAGCGGCAGCGCCATGGTCCAGCGCAGCTGCGATCGCTCGAGCAGGCGGCGGTCGTCCTCGTCGTCGTGGTGCACGATCGCGTAGCGCAGACGGTCGTCGAGCTCCGCGAGCTGGCTGCCCTCGCCGCGCAGCGCGCGCGTGATCGGCGAGAGGTCCGAGCGCGCCGAGGACCCGCGGGCGAGCAACCACGCCTCGAGCTCCTCGCGGTCGGGCCCGTCGAAGCGCGCCGCGAGCCGCCGCACGCCGCCGCCCGGCTGCCGCACGTCGATCCAGGCCGCGTCGGCGACGTCAGGCACGAGCAGGTCGACCAGCCGGCGCAGCGCGTCGTCGATGTCCGCCGTGCCGTCGGTGATCCGCGCCGCGTCGGCGAGCAGCTGCAGCTGGCGCCGCTCGGTCTCGGCCGCCGCGCGGGCGGCCATCGCGGCGTGGCGCTCGTAGGCGCCCCAGACCGCGATCGCCGAGCCGGCCACGACGGTGACGAGCGGCTGCGCCGACGCGGCCGCGTCGTTCCACACCGAGCTCAGAAGCGCGAGCGCCGTTGCGGCCACGCCGACGGCCGCGACGTCCGGCGCCCGCGCGCGCATGGCGACGGCCAGCACCGGCAGCAGGTAGAGGCTCGGCGCGAAGTCGTCATCGCCGGTCGCGACGTCGATCAGCGCCAGCGCAACGACGGCGGTCAGGCCCGCCGCCAGCCACGCCCGGCCGCGCATCCCTGCCACCGCTCAGTGCCCGCCGGGCGCGAGATCGAGCTCGAACCACACGCGCGTGCCGTCGCGTGTGTCGACGCCCCAGCGGCTCGCCAGGCGCTCGACGAGGAACAGGCCGAAGCCTCCCTCGGCGCCGCGGGGCTCCGGCCTGCCCGGCACGAAGCCGGCGCCGCCGTCGCGCACCTCGACGCGGATCCCGCGCGCCCCGATCCGGACGGCGAGCTCGACCGGGTGCGCCGAGTCGGATACGTGCCGGATCGAGTTGGTGACGAGTTCCGAGACGAGCAGGCGCAGCTCGTCGCGCACGCTCTCGCCCAGTGTCTCCGGCAGCCAACCCTCCAGCTCGTGGCGGGCGAGCGCCGGCGTGTCGAGCGCCCGGTCGAACCGTGCGGTGAAGCTCCGGCTCACGGTCGCTCCTCCGGCGCGACCAGCGGCAGCAGCGGTGCGATGCCCGTCTCCTCGATCGTCACGCGGACCTCGCCGGTGTCGGGAGCGATGATCCGCAGCCCCGGGGCGCCGTTCTCGGCCGCCTCGAGCAGCGCGCGCACGCCCGTCGAGTCCATGAACGTGAGGCCGCGCAGGTCGAGCAGCACGTCGTCGCCGCCATCCGGGATGGCCTCCTGGAGCCGCCCGGCCGTCGCCAGATCGAGCTCGCCGCGAAGCGCCAGGCGGCAGCAGCCGTGCTCGTCATACGTAACGGTGAGGTCGAAGTCGAGGTCAGCCACAGGATCCCTTGCGCCGCGCGGATTGTAAGGCGACGCGCTAGTGTCGGACGCGCGTGACCGCGATAAGCACCCCCGTCCTCCCGGGCGGGTTCGAGTTGCCGCTCGAGCCGCGCCTCCCGCGCATCGGCGCGATCGACCAGGTCGCGCTCGAGGAGCGCGCCGCGGCGCTTTCCAAGCGGTCGATCAAGAAGGAGTCCAAGCTCCAGGCGCTCGCGCTCGCGGTGCGGATGATGGACCTGACGACGCTCGAGGGCTCCGATACGCCCGGCAAGGTCGCCGCGCTGGCCGCGAAGGCGATCCACCCCGACCCGGCGGATCCGTCCGTCCCGAGCTGCGCGGCGGTCTGCGTGTATCCCAACCTCGTCCCGACGGCGGTCGAGCGCACGCGCGGCACGGGCGTGAAGGTGGCCTCGGTCGCGACCGCGTTCCCGTCCGGCCAGTCGCCGCTCGCGATCAAGCTGAGCGAGGTCGAGGAGGCCGTGGCGCTGGGCGCGGACGAGGTCGACATGGTGATCGACCGCGGCGCCTTCCTGTCCGGCCGCTACGCGAAGGTCTACGACGAGATCGTGCGCGTCAAGGAGGCCTGCGGCCACGCGCACCTGAAGGTGATCCTCGAGACAGGCGAGCTCGGCACCTACGACAACGTGCGCCGCGCCTCGCTGCTGGCGATGGCCGCCGGCGCGGACTTCATCAAGACGTCGACGGGCAAGCTGGCGAGCGCCGCGACGCTGCCGGTGCTGCTGTGCATGCTCGAGGCGATCCGCGACGTGCACGACGAGACCGGGCGCGTGGTCGGGATGAAGCCGGCGGGCGGCATCCGCACGGCCAAGCAGGCGATCCAGAACCTCGTGATCGTGAACGAGACGCTCGGCCCGGACTGGCTCACGCCGGAACGCTTCCGGCTCGGCGCGTCGTCGCTGCTCAACGACGTGCTGATGCAGATCCGCGCCCAGAAGACGGGCCGCTACCAGAACCCGGAGCACTTCACGCGTGACTGAGGAGCTCGCCTTCCGCGGCTTCGAGTACGCCGCCGCGCCGGAGTCGCGCGCGATCGTCTCGCTCGACAACGGCTACGGCCTGTACGTCGGCGGGCGTTGGCTGTCGCCGGC
>Ga0126306_10001339_pt1 | contig 13092 bp, 6 predicted proteins | sample Plot27_FD_92592 | JGI IMG/M metagenome (GOLD analysis project Ga0126306, IMG submission 92592) | Serpentine soil microbial communities from UC McLaughlin Reserve, CA, USA - Plot27 | ecosystem: Environmental > Terrestrial > Soil > Grasslands | place: USA: UC McLaughlin Reserve, Lake County...
GAGCGAGGTCTTCGCCAGTCACAACGCCGCCACGGCGCTGCGCCACGTGATTCAGCACGCGGTGGCGCAGGCCGAACGCGTCGGCGACGGGACACAGAACCCGCGCTTGGGCGCGCTGGCCTTCTCCTACAACGGGGCGCTCTACGGCGCCGCCGAGCGGGTCGCGCCCGACACGTCCGACCGCCTCGTCGAGCTTGACCGTGCGACCGGCCTTGTCACGCGCGACGCAGGCCCCTTCGGTTTCCCTACCGTCTTCGGCCTCACGTTCCGCGGCGGCAACCTTCTCGCCGGGCGCTTCGCCGCCAACGACCAGGGCCAACTGCTCACCGTCAACACGACCACGGGCGCGGGCGCGCACCTCTCCACGCTCGCGCGGCCCGTCTTCGGCATGAGCGTCAAGCCCTGCCAGGCGCCCTGCACCGCGCCGCCGTCCAGCGTCACGGTCGGCGGCGCACTGACCCACGTCGAGATCGAAGACTTTAACGGCGACGGCCTCGCGGACGTGGTCGCGGCTGACGGGCCGGGCGACCGCGTCGTACTGCTGCGCGGGAACGGCGACGGGACTTTCCAGCCGCCGCTCAGCTTCACGACGGGCGACAATCCGAACTCGCTCGCCGTCGCAGACCTCAACGGCGACCAACGCCCCGACGTGGTTGCGGGTAACAGGTCGGCGCAGACCGTCTCTGTTCTACTCAACGACGGCGCGGGCGGCTTCCTCCCCGCGACGCACTTCGCGGTCGGCGGCGATCCATCGTCGCTCCAAACCATCGCCCTCGCGGAGATGACGGGCGACCAATGGCTCGACCTCGTCGCGGGCGTCAACGCCAGCGGCGGCGGCTCGCTCTCGCTGCTCGCGGGCGACGGCGCGGGCGGCTTCGGCGCACCGCAACTCACCCCCGCCGGTCGCGCAGACATCCTGTCAATCGCCGTCGCCGACCTCAACGGCGACATAGGCGCGGGCAACCGCCTTAACCTCGACGTGGTCATGGTCATGCTGTTCGACGGGCCGTTGGTGCTCTTCGGCGACGGCGCGGGCGGCTTCCCGAGCCGAGCCGCGTACACGGGGGCCGTCCTGCCGGGTGACATCTCGCTCGGCGACCTCAACGGCGACGGCCTCGCGGACGTGGCGATGCCTGACTTCGAGCACCGTCGCGTCCTCGTCTACCGCAACAACGGCGCGGGCGGCTTCCTCCCCGTCACCGCTTATCTCGTCGGCCCTTTGCGCGTGCCCGTCGCCACGCGCATCGCCGACCTCACCGGCGAAGGCAGGCCCGACATCGTGACGGCCAACATCGATAGCGTCTCCGTGCTCATCGGCGACCCCGGCGGAGGTTTCGCACTCTCGTCCGGCTCTCCGCTGGTCACCGGCGCGACACCTCGTCATCTCGCCACCGGTGACCTCAACGGCGACGGCTTTACCGACGTGGTGACGGCTAACAGTCAGGGAACCATCACGCTGATTCTCAACAACCCTCCGTTCTAACCCACCGGCGGCAGGCGGGACGAGGGTCCGGCCTGCCGCCGTTTTACGCGCCCGGCGCTGACTACGCTCGACGAAGTCCGGGTGGTAACGGGCGCGCTGAGGAAGCAGGTGAACGTGCTGGCACCGCCGCTCCGGGGCGTGACGGTGGCAGAACTGGCGGAGGCCGGGGCGAAGCATATCAGCCTCGGCGGGGCGCTGGAGCGCGCGACCATCACCGCGCTGTTGCGGGCAGGCGTGTCTCGTATCCGTTCTCGTCCAGGAGCGTGTAAGCGCGCACGGTTGCTCGCCCGGCCCAGTCGAGGAACGCTTTCATAAAAGTGTCGCCGTCGGCGTCGGTCTCGACGTAACGGGCCAGTGTGTCGCAGCAGGCTTCCATGCGCACCGCGTTGCGTATCAGCAACTGGAGTATCTGGTCGCGGGCCTCCAACAAGCCGGCTTCAGATTCCAGCACACGCATGTCCAACTCCACTACGCAGGCTAAGGAGTATGCGGCGTGGAGCGCGGCGGTCATGGGCCAACTTTGGCCGGGATGGATGGGGCTCGGGTAGAGGGCCGAGGGGTCGTTGCCGATGAGTCGCCACGCACGCTCCGTTGAGACCCCAAGGGCGCGCAGTTTCTGCCGTGCCGTCTCGCGGATGAGTCCCTGCGCGCAGCCGAAGGGGTGGTCTACGGTGACGCACAGGGCGCCTAACCACTGCTCGTGTGAGTGGCTTGACGAGCCTACGCTTAGCTCTCGGTGCTCCGGCTTAATCCTCGCGTCGAGACACGGGTGGACGGTGTCGATCAGAGCTATAAACTGCTCATAGGCAGCGGGCCAGCGGCGAAGGTATTCGACGGCCTTGAGCAGATTCGGATGGTCAGGCGGGGCCGGTGTGAAGTCGGGCGGGGACATCTCCGTCTGTTCCAGATGGCGCACCGCCACCTGTCCCTCGCAGATGGTCGGAGCGCCGCCCGCGAGGCGGCGCACGTAGGAGCCGGAGCGCAGGGGCGAGGGCGTGGACGCGGCGAGTGCGAGCGCGACCTTCGTGTCGTATCCGCCCTCCTGCGGCTCGGCCATGCGCGACCATTCGACGGCGTCCGGGTCAAGGCTCTTCACGCGCGCGCCCCTTCTCGCCGCCCCGTGTCGGGTGAGCACTCGGACTTGGGACGGCGGTAGGCGAAGGAGAGGCCGCGCGCGGCGTCGGGCGCGAGGGCTCGGCCGTGATAGCGAACCGTCACCTTGCCGTCCGTGAGGTCTGTGTCGTAGACGACCTTGACGATGCCGGTCTTGAGTTCGGCGATGCCGTGGAGCGCAGACCATTCGGCGGGCCAGCCGAGCATTGCTTCCAACCAGTCCATGACCTCTGTCAGCTCCGTCTCGCGCCCGAGGGCGAGGCGCGCGGAGCCGAGGCGTTCGCTCTCTTCACAGTCGAAAGAGCAGGGGCGGTAGCCGAGAAGGTCGATGCCGAGGGGACGCAGAAGGAAGTTGAGGACGGGCGCACAACGCACGTCGGACTCGCGCTCGGAGACGCGCCAGCGTGCGGCCGAGTCCCAGACGGGATCGAGCCGTCCGGCCAGTCGTGACTCCGCCGCGGCGCGGCGGCAGCAAACCGGCAGTCCCGCCAGCACGTCGAGCGAGTCCGCGTCTCCCGCCTCCCACGCACGCAGGTAGTCGGCGCTCTCCGCCTCGCCGCCGACGGCCAACAACTCTCCACGGCCGGACTCGGGGGAGGGAAGGAGTCTCGCGTGGAGGCCGTGTGCGGCGGCCGAGTTGTGAATCGCGAAGACCTCGCGGGGTGAGGCGTTGACGAGAGAGAGGGGAACCATCCCGCGGGCTGCGGCCAGCACGCCGAGCCTCGACAGGGCGGAGCGGACGGCCTCAATGCGCGGCGACCAGACGGCTCGTTGCGCCTCGCCGACGAAGGCTTGACGCACAAACGGCGGCAGGCGAAAGCCGGAACCGTCGGCGTCAGTCGCCTTGCCGTCACTGGCGGGCGGCGCCCAAGGGAGGGAATGGATGGTGCTGTTGCCCCCCCTCGACCAGCGGTTGATGAGATGACGTTCGAGTCGGCGTCGAACGGGATGGATGGAGAGCGGAGTTTGATCCCGAAGGATGAGTCGCTTCTCAAGGTGGATGAAGACGCTCTTCCAGACCCCGCACAACTCGGAGCGGTTGCGCCAGTCGCCGCCGACGGCAGTGCCCGGACACTGCCCCTTGCACATCAGGAAGAAGCGACAGCCGCGGCAGCCGCCGTGCTCCTGCGGCGTTTGGTAGAGGGCGAGGTAGCGCTCGAAGCCGTGGCGCTCCGCCTTCATGAAGTCAACGCCGTCTTTGTTAGTTCGACCGCAGTTGCTTGAACGGCCACTGCCCTCAACGCCGCGCACGGCCTGCGTGGTGTAAGGGTCGCAGGCGTGCCAGACGCAGGACGTGTTCTGGTCGCGGCCCAGCAGCCCGCGCTCCATCTCGTCGAGCGCGTCGAAGCGGACGTTCTTCAACTCGTGCTGAAGTTCCGCAAAGCTCAGGAGCGCCCGGACATTCTCCTCGTCCGAGAGTCCGTAAGACTTGCGGACGAACTCCGACTCCGACTCAAGCAGGTGCAGACGTACGGAGCAGACGCCGAGTCCATCAAGCCACCGCATCCACTCGTGCAGACGAGGCAACGCGTCGGCGTCGGCGTTGCGCCGGTGCAGTGTGATGATGAGTCCGGGCGGGCGGTGCTCTCGGCAGAGCCGCTCGATGTTGGCGAGGGTGAGTTCCGTGTTGCGGCGCGTCCGCTCAAGGCTGACGTGCCAACGCAGGTCGTTAAGCTCTCCGGGGCCGTCAACAGAGACGCCCACCCCGACGTTGTACTTTTTGAAGAGCGCGACGTGTTCGTCGCCTATGAGGACGCCGTTCGTCTGGATGCCGCTTGAGCCGTACTTCTCGTGGCCCCAGCGGAACAGCTCTTCAAGGTCTGCGAGTGGCAGGAGCAGGGGCTCGCCGCCGAAGAGCGTGAAGGGGCCGCCCTCCCTCTGGGCCGCGGCCTTCATGCGTTCGAGGTCGTACGGCTGGCGGAAGTTGCCGGCCTCGCGCTGCGGGTTCTGATAGCAGTAGCCGCAGGCGATGTTGCACGCAACCCCGAGTGGCCTCAGTTCTACGGTCATCCGTTCACCCCTTCAGTCAATTAAGTGTCGATGTGCGTCCCCGTGTCCCCGTGCGGCGGCACCTTCGCGTCGGTGTGGGGCGTGGACGTGTCGACGTGCGGGGCGACCGTCACGTCGGTATGCACCTTCGTGTCGCCGTGGGGGACGACGGTCGCGTCCGTGTGTACTTTAGTGTCGCCGTGCGGGGTGTAGGTGATGTTGGTGCGGACTCCGAGCACTTTCGAGTCCGTGTGCACCCGCGGCACGTCGGCGTGGGTCGAGGCGTCGGTGTAGACCTTCGGCGTGTCGGCGTGCGTGGAAGTGTCGGTGTAGACCTTCGGAGTATCGACGTGCGCCTTGGGGATGTCGGTGTGCGGGCCGGCCGGCGTGTCGATGTGGCCGAAGTTGATGTTGAGGTTCTGGCCGGTGAAAACGTCGGCGATGTCGTCGGCGATGTCGTCGGCGGCGTAGCCCATGTCCTCCATGATCTGAACTGTCTCGTCAGCGGTGGCCCCCGCGCCTTTGAGCGCCGCGGCCACCTTGTCGGAGGTGTACTTGAGAATCTGCTGCGTCTTGGCGGCGACCTCGTCGTTCGTAATCTTGTAGACCTGATTGAGAAGTCGGCCGACCTCTTCGGCCGTCTGTCCCGCGCCCTGAATGATCCCGCCGCCGAGCCAAGTGAGCCACTGGTCGGCGTCCAAGACGAGCTTGTTGAGGATGTCGCTGACCTGCCCCCAGAGCGTCTCCGCGATGTGTTGCAGCGCCGCGCCGTCCACGCTCAGAGTGAGCTTCGGGATGTTGCAAGTGCCGGGCACGCCGGGGAACTGGAAGCCGCCCTGAAACGTGGCGTAGGCCGTGCCGGACTTGTAGCCCGCGTCGAGCGAGCCGTTGACGTTGACGTTGACGGCTATCGTCCCCAACTGCCCGAGGTCGAGCGTGCCGCTCACGCCCGCGACGACGCTCCCGCCGACCTGCATGTTGTTGATGCTATCGAAGCTGCCCGAGACGCTCAGCTTCAACACCGAGGTGACCTGCGCGGACAGACTGAAGACGAGGCCGTCGGCGTTGACGTTGATGTAAACGTCGGCCAAGTCCACGCCGAGCAGGCGCACGTCGCCGGAGAGCAGGAAGTGCGGCGGGCGGAGCTGCGTATCGGTCAGGTCGGGCTGGTTATAGGTGGACAGTGAGAGGCGCGGGCCGCCCTGCCCGCCGCTGCCCGTGACGGCAAAGAAGTCGCTCTTGTAGATGACGACGGGCGAGGCGTCCATGTCAACGGCGATGCCTTTGCTCTCGCTGATGAGCACTTTCAGTTGCTCTTTCAGCACGAGGAAGTCAATCTCCGTGATGACGTGCACGCCTTCGGGGAACTGAATCGTGCCGACGTAGGTGGACTGCGGGGCGCAGTAGAACTGCGGCTCAAGCGAGACGGCGATCTGGTCGCCCTGCCGCTTCAGCTCGTAGTGCAGCATGGTGCTCATGTCCGTCAGATGCCAGACGGAGCCCTTGCTGTTGATGACGAGCAGCACGCGGTCGCTCGTGCTCGGGAGCGTGACGCTGCCGTACTGCTTGAAGGCCGTGGAGATGGCCGCGAGGTCGCGGCCGTCGAGAGAGTCGGCCACGGACGCGGGCATCTGAAAGGCGCTGATGCCTTTGAGACCGACCGCGCCGAGCACGCTGTTCAACGCGGAGGGGATGCCGCCCCCGGCGAGGGACTTCGTCACGTCGAGCAGCGTGAGGTCGCTGACCGCGGCGGAGAACATGCTCTTGTCCGGGTCGTCCGAGTCGAAGAAGACGGCGACGGAGCTGTCGAAGTCGCCAACGTCGATGGTGGCCGCGACCCCGAGGCTCGGCACGCCCTCGAAGTCCATCCCGATGACGAGGGCCAGGTTGCTCAAATGCACCGGCCCGAACTTGATCGTGCCCGTCATCGTGCCGGAGATGAGCACGCCGTCCTCCAACGCCAGGACCGAGACGCTGAACTCGACGGGCTGTCCCTGCAACTTCGCCTTCACGTCGCCGACGAGGAAGAGTCCGACCTCGCCGCCCTGCATGAGCAGCCCGAACTCGCCGACGAGTTGCACGCCCTTCTGCAACTCCTCATTGAGAGAGAGGAAGAGTTTCGAGTTGGTGGCCGGGTCGGGCAGGCTGACGCCGAGCGTGATGCCGACCGTCCCGTCGAGCTTCACGCCGAGGTACTTCGCGAGCGCCTTGAAGGCGTCGCTCTTGCCGGTGTTCAGCGAGGCGTAGATATTGATCCCGGTGACGAGTCCGCTCGCCTGCGGCGGCAGGCTCATGCTCTTGCCCTCAAGCGTGGGCGCGTTGAAGTTCGACATCGAGGGGAATGTGAAGCCCGGCTGGCTCAGCGTCGAAACGACGAGCATGATCTCGTCGAGGCCGACGAACGACTCGAAGTCGGCCAGCGCCTCAAGCCCCGCAATCGACGACAGCCCTCCCGTTTCGAGGTCGAGGCCGAAGGCGAAGCCCCACTCGTCCTGTTTCTGCGCCGTGAAGGCGACCAGACCGAAGTTTTCAATCTCGGTGGCGGCGTTGAAAGTCAGGTTGTCGCCCTGCTTCTCGATGTCGAGGTAAGAGTGTCCGAAGTCCACGTCGAAGCCCGACGGCAGGTCGATGCCGATCTCGTTGAGGCGCGCGATCAACTGCGACAGCTTCACCGAGGGGAACTCTGCGCGGATGACGAAGCTGCCGGGCAGCGTATAGCTCATGCTCAGGGAGAGGTCGTCCGAGAACTCAAGCGTGCCGCCGAACGCGCCCGCGGCGTTGTCGCCGTTCGGCAGGCTGAGGGAGAGCTGGACGACGCTGATGAGCATGGGCACGGGGCCGAGGTCGAGTTCCCACGCCGGTTTGTCGGCCATGAGTGCATCGAACGAATAGCCCTGCGTCGGCGACACCGACAGATCCATCATCTGGACGGACAGGTCGGACGGCGACGTGAGCCCGATCTCTTTGAACAGGTCGCTCAGGGGCAGCATCACGCCCTGCTCCAGCGTCGCGCGGCCCAAGAGGTTTGAAACGTCTACCACGACGCCGAAGGGCTTGCCCGCCACGTCCATCGTCCCCGAGAGTATGAGGCCGACCGAGCGGCCGTCGGAGAAAGGTGTGTCAATGACGAAGTTGGCGAAGACGCTCTCAATCACGAAGAAGGAGAGCACCGAGGTCTGCACGTTCGGCATGCCGACGGTGATGCTGACGCTTGTCGGCGTCAGGTCGTCTTCAAAGCTGAGGCTTGACGCCGTGAGACTCAAGCCCCCGAGCGCCTCACCGTACTTCTTGATGTCGTCGGGCAGGAGGTCGAAGAGGTCGCCGCCGCCCGCGAGGTCGAACAGCTTGGCGAGGTTGGCGAGGCTGAGCCCCGTGAAGACGCCGTCAAGCGTCATGCCGGTGGCGTTCTGCAAGAGCCTCGCGGTCATCTCGGCCGAGATGTCGGCGCTCGGCACGTCGAGCGTGCCGGAGACAGCGCGCGTGGGAACGTAAGTCGGGTTCTCTTCAAGCCAGTCTTCGCTCGTCGGCGAGTAGATGCGCAGTTCCGTCTGGTGAAAGAGCAGGTTCGAGTCGGCGATTTTCAGGTCGATGCCGAGGTCTGCGCGCAGGCTGATGCCGGCCACTCTCCACGTCGCCTCCCACGGATAGATTAACGTGTCGAGCGGCGGCGTGACCTCTGCCGGCTCTGGCGCGGTTATCGGGCCGTAGAGCGTCACCACTTCATCTACCCCGACCAGAGTGCCGAACACGCCGAGCACGCTCGCGGGCTTCAGCGTCCCGACGAAGTTGAGGCCGAAGACGAGGGCGCCGCCGGTCGCTTCGTCCGTGAGGTCTGAGAGGGTTGTCAGGACGAAGTCGGAGTTGGAGAGGGCGAGCGTGTCGAGGAAGACGGGCGGCGGGTCGGAGTCGCCCTTCACGTCGGTGAAGAGTGGAAGCTGCGGGAAGCTGCGGCTGAACCGCCAGGCGTCGGGGCCGGGCGCGTCGCCGATGAGTGTGAAGCGCAGCGTGGCGTCCGGCGTGCCGGAGTCCTCCGTGAAGACGGCGGTCACGGGCAGCGCGGCCACGTTCATAAAGTCGCAAGTGCCCGTGACAGTGACGGCGTCGGCCGTGCTCTGCTTCTGCGCGCCCTCGATGACCATCGGCATGTCGCCGTTGTACAAGGTGAGCAGCTCGCCGAACTGCGAGCCCGGCAGGGTGTCGGCCGTCAGCGTCAGCTTGCCGTCCACGACGGGGAGGTTGCCGTCCAACTGGTTCGCACTCATCTCTTCAATCTCCAAACTTTACTTCCATAGGCAGTCGCAGCGCGATCCCGCAGTGATCGGAGAGCCCCTCGTCCTTGTCCATCGTCTCCCCGTACACGGAGGCATAGTCGTTCGTAATCTGCTCGTTGGCGACCCAGAAGTCGTAGCATCCGTAGGCGGTCGTTGCGAGGGGCGCGCAGTCGCTGGGGGCCGCCGTGCTGGCCGTGTTGTCCGTGCTGTCCGTGCTGACGGCCGTGCTGTGCCCGCTAGGCACGCAGGCGTAGATGGCGTAGTACGGGCCGCCGATGGGGCTCGGCTTGAATACGAAGTCGCCGCCGAAGATGGTGGGGTATTCGTTGTAATCCGGATGCTTCTCCCAGATCAGGCTCATGATGCCAATCAGCGTCTGGTAGGTATTTTCACGGCCGCTGCCGGATATAGCGTGCATGAAACCGACGGTCATTTTCTGGTCGCCGTACTCGCCGCACACGTAGGCCAGCCCGCGCGAGTCCGGCGCGAAGATGGTGTCGCTGGAAGTGACGAAAGGGTACACTTCGGAGATGGACATGTCCTCGTCGGAGACGCACGTCCACTGCGGCTTTCCGTCTTTCTGATTGACCAGCATCACGCGCCCGCGCGCCTCGACCTTGAACCTTATGCTGAGGCTGATGGCGGTGTACTCAAACGTCCCGTACCTTGAGTCCGGGACGCCCGTCGCGAACAGGGCGGGCGGGGTTAGCTGCGTGTCGAGGTTGCCGGCCATACTGGACAGCGCGCTCGTGACCGTATTCGTGTGGAAGCCTATAACCTCGGTGAAGCCGGCGGCCACCACTCGGCTGTCTTTGAGGCGGCCGGAGATGGTTAGCATCGCCTTGTTGAAACCCTGGTTCTGTTCGGATTTGCAGCCGTCGAAGACGTTCATGTTCTGGTGAAAGAGGTAGTAGTCCGGCATGTTGGATTCCCCTTCTACGAACTGCCGCGAATTACAGGTTGAGCTATGGCGTGTGTGACTCGCCGCACACGCATCCGCCCGCAGGCACGTCAGCCCGTCGAGACGTGGCCGCGGCCCGACGAGGCGTACCGGAATGGCTGGTTTTGCAACACTGCGGAAGAACGGGGCAATGATTTGCAGTGCGCGTTAGATCACCCTTTGAAGTGAGAACTCAGGTTACTGCCGGAAGTCACGCGGCCATGATGAGCCTCTTCGACGTATAGACCGTCGCGCCGCGTTATGAATCCCCTGGAATGGCCGCACTCTACTCCACAACCGGCGATTCGCGCAAGGCTCTTTTGGGGTAGCGTTGCAAACAATGATTAGAGGCACACGAAGGCTTCCGGAGCTACTCGGTTAAGCGATGGGGTTGGTCTGCACGTTGAAGCTCGCCGCGGTCAGCCCCGCCGGCACGAGTACGCTCGGTCGCCTTCGTCGGTGAAATGGTTGCGCAATCCGGGCATAATGCTTACCTTGTGCGAATGAAAACGCAGGGAGCGATGAGACAGTTCGATGCTCTCCTTCTGCCGCTTCTGCAAGCCACGGATCGGAGGGAGTCAGAATCCCTGCTCGCGCGGCTCCTCTCCACTCACGCCACGCCGATTATCAAGTCAGTCATCAAGAGCAAACTGGGGGTGTCGCTGAGTGCCGCCGACGGGAGGTTTGAGAACCAGGAGGCGCTGGGTATCGAAAACGATGTCGTGGCTTTGCTCCTCGTCGAGCTGAACGAGCTTCGGGAGACGCGGGGCCGAGAGGTCATCGGTAACTTCAGGAGCTATGTCGCGGTCGTTACCTTCCACGCCTGCTCAAAATATCTGCGGCGGAAATATCCCGAGCGGGGTCAGTTAAAAAGCAGCCTGCGCTACTTGCTGACGACCAGGCCGGATTTTGCGCTCTGGCAAGGCGCCGGGAAGGATTGGCTGTGCGGGTTGAAACAGTGGCAGGGGTTTGAGCCCGCGCGCGCCGGTGCCGGATCGCCGGGGCAGGACGTGGACGGCCCGCAGGCGCTCGCGCTTGTTAAGTTACAGGGTCAGCGCGACATCGAGTACATGCCGCTCGAAGAGCTGCTGCCTGAAGTGCTTCGCAACGCGGGACGACCGGTCGAGTTTGAAGAACTCATCAACTTCATTGCGGACTTGAAAGGCATCCAAGAGCAGGCGAGACGGCGCGACGACTTTGAAGAGGAGGCCGCACAGGAGTTGGCGCGGCTGCCCGACCCGCGCCCGGACGTGGCCTCCGAACTCGACCAACGCGTCTATCTCCAAAAACTCTGGACGGAAATCCGCGAGCTGCCCCTGAGACAGCGCGCGGCGCTGCTGCTCAATCTCAGGGACGCACAGGGGCGCGGCGTGATCGCCATGTTTCCCTTAACGTCAGTCGCCAACGTCCCGCAGCTCGCCGCCGCGCTCGAAATTCCCCTGGAACAGTTTGCCGCCGTCTGGAATGAACTGCCGTGGGAGGACGCGAGCATCGCCCTCCACCTCGGCGTGACACGGCAGCAGGTGGTGAACTTACGCAAGTGCGCGCGCGAACGTCTCGCACGCCGGATGAAAGGATTCTAGCGACGAACTTTGCCGGACAATTTTTTCGGCCGCGGTAATACGGCGGCGGATTCGACCCCTTCAATATAAGAGAGCGTGTATGTCGGAACACCTGACGACCCTTAAAGTTGAACGCTATTGCCATCGTGCGCTTCCGCCTCCGGAGTTGATAGAGACGGACGCGCACCTGGCTGCGTGCGCCCCGTGCCGGCGGCTCGTGAGTGAAAAAGAGGAGACGGGTGCGGCGATCAAACATATCCGCGCGGGGTTACACGCGGAAGAAATCGCCGAGCTTGAACACCCCTCTCACGCTCGACTCGCCGCACACGCCGACCGACAACTGGACGCAGTCGAGCGTGAGTTGGTGGACGGGCACCTCCTCCTCTGTGCCGAATGCGCCGAGGTGACGCACGACCTTCTAGGCTTTCTGGAAATGCCGGCCGCCGCGCCAGCCAAAGCAACCGTTAGTCAACAGGCCGCAAAGCCGGCGACGCGAAGTCAACAGTCGCTCTGGCAAAGTTTTCTCTCCTTCTGGCGTTCCGGTTCCGAATGGCTGCCTCTGCGGGCTTTAGGCGCGACAGCGGCGCTGCTGCTTTTCGTCGGAGCGGCGGCGGTCGTCTGGTACAGGACGAGAGAGAAGACCGCGGACGAGACGCGAGTGGCCCGGCTTTCCCCTCCGCCTGTGGCCGACGCGTCCCCGCGGCCCACGTTTGAAGCCACGCCGCCGCCGACCGTCGAACAGCCGGGCGCGAACGCCGGTGTGCCGAAAGGCGGGCGGCCCCACCGACCGACTACCGGTCGAAATCCCGCACGGACTGACAAACAAATCGCCCCCGCGTTTAGAGACGGCGACCGCGTCACCATAGACGGCACGGGCCGCGTCGCCGGGCTGGAATCGCTCTCGCACACAGAACGACAAGCGGTTGAAAGGGCTTTGAAGACCCAGCGGGTCGAAGCGCCCGCGCTGCTCGCGTCGTTGGGCGGGGGCGCGGAGACACTCAGAGGAGGAGGAGGCCGCGGAGTCGTCTTCCCCGTCCTGAGCCCGGTCGGCACCGCCGTCAACACAGACCGCCCCACGTTCCGCTGGCAGGCTGTTCGCGGCGCAGGCGGTTACGTGGTCAGCGTCTATGATCGGAATTTCAGGAAGGTCGCGGCCAGCGCGCCTCAAGCAGGCACCGAATGGACGATCACGAGTCCGCTCGTGCGCGGCCAGGTCTATTCGTGGCACGTCACGGTCGGCCTTGAAGGGCGGGAGGTGACTTCGCCCGAGCAGCCCGCGCCCGAAGCGAAGTTCGTCGTGCTGGATGAAGCGAAGGCGGAAGAGTTGTCCCGCGCGAGTCGAGCCTATCAAGACTCGCACCTCACGCTGGGCACGCTCTACGCGCGCGCGGGTCTTTTAGATGAAGCGGAGAGAGAGTTTCAGTCGGCCCTGCGTGCGAGTCCCCATTCGAGGGTGGCGCGCAGGCTGCTGCTGAGCGTACAGGCGTTGAGAAGGTCGAAGTGAGTTTGAAGCTGTTGTTTCGCGCTCAGAATCCGTCGCCCACCACCACGAAGCCCGCCCAGTAAAAAGGATGACGGTAACGTTCGTCCGCCTGTAAACGGATGACGGCCCGCCGCAAGGCTGCCGCCTCCGAGGGTTTCGATTCGAGCTTCAACTCCGATTTCAGTTGACGGTGAAACTCGACCATCAGTTGCGCGGTGCTCGACGACGCCACCTTCCACTGGCTGACGACC
>Ga0126306_10001340_pt1 | contig 13092 bp, 14 predicted proteins | sample Plot27_FD_92592 | JGI IMG/M metagenome (GOLD analysis project Ga0126306, IMG submission 92592) | Serpentine soil microbial communities from UC McLaughlin Reserve, CA, USA - Plot27 | ecosystem: Environmental > Terrestrial > Soil > Grasslands | place: USA: UC McLaughlin Reserve, Lake County...
GGGCCAGCGCCACCACGTCGATCGGGCGGGTGAACGGGCCGGTGCCGGCGACGGCGTCGGCCGCCGTGTCGGCGAGGGTGAACGCCACCTCGGTACGGCGGGCGTCGAGGAGGCGGAGGTTCTCCGCGCTGGCGTCGGTGGCCAGCACCTCGACCCGCAGCTGCGGCAGCTCGGCGCGGGCGGCGGCCCGGACCCCGCCGCCATAGGCGTGGTACACGCCGCCGACCTGGCCGGTCGCGATCCGGAGCGGGCCGGCGGGCACCTCGTCGCCGTCGGCACCGCAGCCGGACGCGGCGATGAGGAGCATGGCCGCCACCGCTGCCCGCCAGCTCACGAGCGGCAGCCTACGCCGCGAGCCCCGCCCGGCGCCGCCGCAGCCGGGCCGGGGCGGTCAGACGTTGAAGCCGAGCGCGCGGAGCTGGTCGCGACCGTCGTCGGTGATCTTGTCCGGGCCCCACGGCGGCATCCAGACCCAGTTGATCCGGAAGTCCTTCACCAGGCCGCCGCCGGGACCGCTGGTGAGCGCGGCCCGGGTCTGGTCCTCGATCACGTCGGTGAGCGGGCAGGCCGCCGAGGTCAGCGTCATGTCCAGGGTGACGACGTTCTCGTCGTCGACATGGACGCCGTAGACCAGACCCAGGTCGACAACGTTGATGCCGAGCTCGGGGTCGACGACGTCCTTCATCGCCTCTTCGACGTCCTCGATCGCGGCCGTCGTGCCCGAAATCTGCTCGGTCATGCCGCACCTCTCCCCTCGACCGCCTGCGCGGTCGCGTCCTTGAAAGCCATCCAGCTGAGCAACGCGCACTTCACCCTGGCCGGATACTTCGAGACCCCGGCGAAGGCGATCCCGTCGCCCAGCAGGTCCTCGTCCGGCTCGCGCTGGCCGCGGCTCTGCATCAGCGCGGTGAACTCCTCCAGCTTGGCGAACGCGTCGTCGACCGAGTCGCCGACCAGCAACTCGTGCAGCACCGACGCGGACGCCTGGCTGATCGAGCAACCCTGCCCGTCGTAGGAGATGTCCGCGAGCACCGTCCCGGCGCCATCGCCCTTCAGCGCCACCCGCAGCGTCACCTCGTCGCCGCAGGTGGGGTTGACGTGGTGCACCTCGGCGTCGAAGGGCTCCCGCAGGCCGCGTCCCTGCGGGTGCTTGTAGTGGTCCAGGATGATCTCCTGGTAAAGGTCAGTCACGGTTCAATCCTCACCCGAAGAACCTGACGACGTGGTGCAGGCCGCGCACCAGCGCGTCGACCTCCGCCTCGGTGGTGTACAGGTAGAACGAGGCGCGCGTGGTGGCCACCACCCCGAACCGCAGGCACGTCGGGCGCGCGCAGTGGTGCCCGACCCGCACCGCGATGCCCAGCTCGTCGAGCACCTGGCCCACGTCGTGCGGGTGCAGGTCACCGACGGCGAACGAGATCGCGCCGCCGCGGCCGATGACCGTGCGGGGGCCGATGATCCGCAGCCCGGGCACCTCCTCAAGCGCGCCGAGCGCATAGGCGGTCAGCTCCTTCTCGTGCCAGCGGACGGCGTCCATGCCGATGCCGGAGAGGTAGTCGACCGCGGCACCCAGCCCGACCGCCTGCGCGATCGGCGGCGTGCCGGCCTCGAACTTGTGCGGCACCGGGGCGTAGCTGGACCGCTCCATGGTGACGGTCTCGATCATCTCGCCACCGCCCAGGAACGGCGGCATCGCGTCCAGCAGCTCCTTGCGTCCCCAGAGCACGCCGATGCCGGTCGGGCCGCACATCTTGTGGCCGGTGAACGCGACGAAGTCCACGTCCAGCTCGGTCACGTCGACGGCCATGTGCGGCACCGACTGGGAGGCGTCGAGCATGACTAGCGCGCCGACCTCCCGGGCCCGGCCCACGATCGGCGAGACCGGGTTGACCGTGCCGAGGATGTTCGACTGGTGGACGTAGGAGACGATCTTCGTCCGCTCGTTCACCACCTCGTCCAGGTTGGACAGGTCGAGCCGGCCCTCCTCGGTGATGGTGAACCAGCGCAGCGTGGCGCCGGTCCGCTCGCACAGGAGCTGCCACGGGACGATGTTCGAGTGATGCTCCATCTCGGAGATCACCACCTCGTCGCCCGGGCCGAGCCGCGGGAACGCGCCGGCGCCGCGGCTGTTGCCGAGGGCGTAGGCCACCAGGTTGATCGCCTCGGAGGAGTTCTTGGTGAAGATCACCTCGTCGCGGCTGCGGGCGGAGATGAACGCCGCCACCTTGTCCCTGGCGCCCTCGTAGAGCGCGGTCGCCTCCTCGGCGAGCACGTGGATGCCGCGGTGCACGTTGGCGTTGTGCTGCAGGTTGTACTCGCGCATCGCGTCCAGCACGGCGAGCGGCTTCTGCGAGGTCGCCGCGTTGTCGAGGTAGACCAGCGGCAGCCCGTCGTGCACCAGCCGGCGCAGGATCGGGAAGTCGGCGCGGACCTTGTCCACGTCGTACCCGATTCCCTCCGGACGCCCGGTCGGGATCACTGCTCTCATGTGGCCGCTCCAGCCCCCGCGGCGTACCGCTCGTACCCCTCGGACTCGAGGCGTTCGGCCAGCTCCGGCCCGCCCTCCTCGACGATCCGGCCGCCCACGAAGACGTGCACGAAGTCCGGCTTGATGTAGCGGAGGATCCGCGTGTAGTGGGTGATCAGCAGGGTGCCGGTGGTGCCGGTGGAACGGATCCGGTTGACGCCCTCGGCGACGACCCGCAGCGCGTCGATGTCGAGGCCGGAGTCGGTCTCGTCGAGGACCGCCACCTTCGGCTTGAGCAGCTCCAGTTGCAGGATCTCGTGGCGCTTCTTCTCGCCGCCGGAGAAGCCCTCGTTGACGTTGCGCTCGGCGAAGGCCGGGTCCATGTCCAGCGCGGTCATGGCCTCCTTCACCTCCTTGACCCAGGTGCGCAGCTTCGGCGCCTCGCCGCGGACGGCGGTGGCGGCGGTCCGCAGGAAGTTGGAGACGCTGACGCCGGGCACCTCGACCGGGTACTGCATGGCGAGGAAGAGGCCGGCGCGGGCGCGCTCGTCGACGGTCATGGCGAGCACGTCCTCGCCGTCGAGCGTCACGGTGCCCTGGGTGACCGTGTACTTGGGGTGGCCGGCGATCGAGTAGGCCAGCGTGGACTTGCCAGAGCCGTTCGGCCCCATGATGGCGTGGGTCTCGCCGGCCTTCACCGTCAGGTTGACCCCCTTGAGGATCGGCTTGACTTCGTCACCGGTGTTGACGGTGACGTGCAGGTCGCGGATCTCGAGAGTGCTCACTGGGACGACTCCTGGCTAGAGCTGGCTGCGTTCATGAGGGAAGCGTCGAGCGCGACGTAGACGTCGTCACCCTCGACGCGGACCGGGTAGACCGGGACGGGCGTGGTGGCGGGCAGGCCGGTGGGCTGGCCGGTACGCAGGTCGAAGCGGGACCCGTGCAGCCAGCACTCGATGCTGCAGCCCTCCACGTCGCCCTCCGAGAGCGGCACGTCGGCGTGCGAGCAGACGTCGTAGATCGCCGAGAATCCGAAGTCTGAGTGGACGATCGCCACCGGGGTGTCACCGATGTCGACGTGCAGCGCCTCACCTTCCGGAACGTCGCTGACCGAGCAGACCCGGACGAAGTCGGCCATCAGATGCCCGCCTTGCTGAGCCGGGTCTCGATGGCGGCGGCGAGCCGCTCGGTGACCCGCTCCACCCCGATCTTGGCCAGCAGCTCGGCGAAGAACCCGCGGACCACCAGCCGGCGCGCCTCCTCGGCGGTGATGCCGCGCGACTGCAGGTAGAACAGCTGCTCGTCGTCGAAACGGCCGGTGGCGCTGGCGTGACCGGCGCCGGTGACCTCGCCGGTCTCGATCTCCAGGTTCGGCACCGAGTCGGCGCGCGCCCCGTCGGTGAGAACCAGGTTCCGGTTCACCTCGTAGGTGTCCGTGCCGGTTGCGGAGGCCCGGATCACCACGTCGCCGACCCAGACCGTGTGGGCGTCCTGGCCCTGCAGCGCGCCGCGGTACGCGACGCGGCTGCGGCAGTCAGGAACGGCGTGGTCGACCAGGAGGCGGTGCTCCAGGTGCTGGCCGGCGTCGGCGAAGTAGATGCCGTACGCGTCCACCTCGGCGCCGCGGTCGGCGAACTCCACCGAGATGTACTGGCGGACCAGGTCGCCGCCGAGGCTCACCGCGATGTGGGTGAGGCCGGCGTCGCGGCCCAGCCGGGCCTTCTGGTGCTGGAGCTGGACCGAGTCGCCGCTCCAGTCGGCGATCGACACCAGCCGCAGCCGCGCGTTGTCGCCCACGATGATCTCGACGTTGTCGGCGAGCGCCGCGGCGCCCACGTGGTCGAGGACGACGGTTGCCTCGGCCGACTCGCCGAGCTCGATCACGGTGTGGCCGAACGAGGCGCCGTCGGCGCCGCCGCCGACGACCTCCACCACGACCGGCCCGGTGAGCGCGACGTTGCGGGCGACCGAGACGACGAGCGCCTGCTCGACCGCGGTGTAGGCCTGCGCGCTGACCCGGTCGAACGGGGTGAGCACGCTACCGACCCGCGCGTCGTCCTTGCCGACCCGGGCGACGGTGACACCGTCGGGCAGGTCGCCGATCCGGTGCTCCGGTGCTTGCGTCGCCGGGGCGAACCGGTCGTTGTGCAGGCCGTGGAGCCGGGCGAGCGGGGTGAACCGCCACTCCTCCTCGCGGCCATTCAACGCCGGGAAGTCGGCGAGGTCGAACGAGCGCACCACGTCCTTGCGCGCGTCGACCGGCTGGCCGGGCGTGCCGTGGCTGTGGCCGCGCACGGACGCGCCGGGCGGCACGGCGCCCGAGGGCGGGGTGGCGGCGGCCTGGGCAGCGCCGTCGTCTGCGCCGTCCAGCATGGCGGGGGCGTCGGTGGTCATAAGTGCTGTCGTCTCCATGAAGGGGTTTTGCGGGTTAGACGTTCGGAGTAATGCCAGCCACGGGCGGCGCTAACCCACTGCACCTTCCATTTGAAGCTCGATCAGGCGGTTCAGCTCCAGCGCGTACTCCATCGGCAGCTCGCGGGCGATCGGCTCGACGAAGCCGCGGACGATCATCGCCATCGCCTCGTCCTCGTTCAGCCCCCGGCTCATCAGGTAGAAGAGCTGGTCGTCGCTGACCTTGGAGACGGTCGCCTCGTGCCCCATGGCCACGTCGTCCTCGCGGACGTCGACGTAGGGGTAGGTGTCCGAGCGGCTGATCTTGTCGACCAGCAGCGCGTCGCACTTCACCGTCGACCTCGAGCCCGTCGCACCTTCCTGGATCTGGACCAGGCCGCGGTAGCTGGTGCGGCCGCCGCCGCGGGCCACCGACTTGCTGATGATCGTCGAGGAGGTGTTCGGAGCCGCGTGGACCATCTTGGCGCCGGCGTCCTGGTGCTGGCCCTCGCCTGCGAACGCAATCGAGAGGACCTCACCCTTGGCGTGCTCGCCGGTCATGAAGACGGACGGGTACTTCATCGTCACCTTCGAGCCGATGTTGCCGTCGACCCACTCCATGGTCGCCCCCTCGTGCGCCACGGCACGCTTGGTGACCAGGTTGTAGACGTTGTTCGACCAGTTCTGGATGGTCGTGTACCGGCAGCGGGCGTTCTTCTTCACGATGATCTCGACGACCGCCGAGTGCAGCGAGTCGGAGCTGTAGATCGGCGCGGTGCAGCCCTCGACGTAGTGCACGTAGGCGCCCTCGTCGACGATGATCAGAGTCCGCTCGAACTGGCCCATGTTCTCGGTGTTGATCCGGAAGTAGGCCTGCAGCGGGATGTCGACGTGCACACCTGGCGGCACGTAGATGAACGAGCCGCCGGACCAGACCGCGGTGTTCAGCGCGGCGAACTTGTTGTCGCCGACCGGGATCACCGAGCCGAAGTACTCCCTGAAGATCTCCGGGTGCTCGCGCAGCCCGGTGTCGGTGTCCAGGAAGATGACGCCCTGCTCCTCGAGGTCCTCACGGATCTTGTGGTAGACGACCTCGGACTCGTACTGCGCCGCGACGCCGGCGACCAGGCGCTGCTTCTCCGCCTCCGGGATGCCGAGCCGGTCGTAGGTGTTCTTGATGTCCTCGGGCAGCTCTTCCCAGCTGGTGGCCTGCTTCTCCGTCGAACGGACGAAGTACTTGATGTTGTCGAAGTCGATGCCGGACAGGTCGGAGCCCCAGGTGGGCATGGGCTTCTTGCCGAAGAGCTTCAGGCCCTTCAGGCGCAGGTCGCGCATCCACTCGGGCTCGTTCTTCAGGGCCGAGATGTTCCGCACCACGTCGTCGTTGAGACCGCGGCGCGCGGTGGCACCGGCGGTGTCCGAGTCAGACCAGCCGTACTCGTAGTTGCCCAGCGCCGCGATCTGCTCGTCCTGGGTCAGCACGGCGGTGACGGGCCGGCTCTCGGGGGTGGTGGCGGTCATGCGGACGTCCTCCCGCTGCGATATGTCGGTGCGGGGATGTGCGTGGTGCACACCCCGTCTCCATGGGCGATGGTGGCGAGCCGCTGAACATGGCTGCCCACCAGCCGCGAAATCACTTTCGTTTCGGCCTCACAGAGCTGCGGGAACTCCACAGCCACGTGCGCGACCGGGCAGTGGTGCTGGCAGAGCTGGCCACCGCCGGCGATCGCCGAGGCGCTCGCCGCGTATCCCTCGGCGGTGAGCGCCTCGGCCAGCGCCGCGGCGCGGGCCATCGGGTCGTCGCCGGCGCCGTCCATGGCGGCCCGGCACCGCTCCTCGAGCTCCCCGACGCGCTCCGCGGCGAACGCGGCCACCGCCCGCTCGCCGCCGAGGCGGGCGAGGTAGCGCAGCGCGGTCGCCGCGAGGTCGTCGTAGGTGTGCGGGAAGTTCTCCCGACCGGCGTCGGTAAGGGCGAACACCCTCGCCGGGCGGCCACGGCCGCGCGGACCACGCACGGCCTGCTCGCGGCTGTCCACCCGCCCCTCGGACACCAGCGCGTCCAGGTGGCGACGGATCCCCGCAGGACTCAACTTGAGCTGTTCTCCCAGCTCAGCGGCGGTGGCGGGGCCGTGCTCGAGCAGCAGCCGGACGACCCGGTCGCGGGTGCGGCCATCGGCCGACCGCTCCGGTACGTCGCTGCTGTCCGCGCCTCCGGCGCAGGCCACCTCTGTTTTCACAACACTATTGTGACGTATTTCGGAGGGACGCGCCAATCCGACTTCCCGGTGAGGCCTGTCACTAAGGGTCACCTAAGTTGCCGTCCGGGGGCAGCCTGCCTGGCTGGTGCGGCCCCGTGCGGCCCGGCCTAGCGGCGGATCAGACCGGCGGCGATCACTTCGAGGGCGGCGGCGATCGCCACCGTCTCGGCGGCCAGCAGCGCGACGAGGACCAGCAGCTGAACCGCGCCGGCCTGCACCGGGCTGGCCCCGCCGAGCAGCATCCCGACGAACGCGCCGGGCAGCGTGACCAGCCCGACCGTGCGGGTCTGGTCGAGCGCCGGTACCAGCGCGGTGGCGGCAGCCGGCCGGCAGATCTCCTTGATCGCGTCCCGGGGCAGGAAGCCCAGCGCCAGCGCGGCCTCCACCTCGCCGCGGCGCGCGGTCAGCTCGTCCAGCGTCCGGATGCCGGCGAGCGTGGTCGCGGTCATCGCGCCGCCCAGCAGGATCCCGCCGATCGGCACCAGCACGATGCCGCGCGGGGCGACCACGCCGACGGCGATCAGCAACCCGAACACCGGGATCGCGCCGGCCGCGATCGGCACCGCCGCCCACCAGCCGCGCCGGCCCGCCCTCATCCGACCACCGCTGGTGCCGGCCGCCACCGCGAACATCAGCGCCAGGAACGCGGCGGTCCACAGTAGCGAGGAGACGATCGCCGCGACCGCGACCGAGACGAGGCCGAGCTGGAGCGTCGCCCGGATCGCCGCCCCGGCCACCGCCGTCTCGTGGCCCAGCCGGCCGAGCCGGGAGGCGACCATCGCGACGGCGACCAGCAGCACGCCCGCCACAGCGAGCGCGGGACCGACCTCCACCATTGCCGGGGACACAGTCCCAGTCTCGGGGTCCGGCGCGGGTGTGCGACTCGCGGGCACCGATCCGAGCTGTGACACTGGGCGACCGTGACCGACTCCGGACTGGCCCGCGAGGCACGTGTGATCAGCCGCTCGGACGCGCCACGGACCCGCACCTCGCTCGCCGCAGACCTGCGCCGCCTCGGCGTGCGCACCGGTGACGTGCTGGTGGTGCACTCCTCGCTCTCCGCGCTGGGCTGGGTGGTCGGCGGCGAGGTGGCCGTTGTGCATGCGCTGCTGGACGCGATCGGTCCAGAGGGGACGCTCGTGGTGCCGACACAGTCGTTCGGCAACTCCGACCCGGCGCTGTGGGCGCACCCGCCGGTGCCCGAGGCGTGGTGGCCGGTCATCAGGGCCAACATGCCGCCGTACAACCCGGCGATCACGCCGACCCGGGGCCTCGGCCGGATCCCCGAGACGGTCCGGACCTGGCCCGGCGCGGTCCGCAGCCCGCACCCGCAGGCCTCCTTCGCCGCGGTCGGTGCCAGGGCGGCGGAGCTGATGGCGGTGCACGACCTGGACTGCCGGTTCGGCGAGCGCTCCCCGCTGGCCGCGATCGAGGCGGCCGGCGGGCGGGTGCTGCTGCTCGGCGCCGGGTTCGAGTCGTGCACCTGCCTGCACCTGGCCGAGACCCGGGTGCCCGGGGCGCCGATCGAGCAGCAGTCGTGTGCGGTCGCGGGTGCGGACGGGGCGCGGTGGGTGACCTACACCGACACGGTCGCCACCGAGGGTGACTTCGTGGACCTCGGCGCGGCGTATGTGGCCACCGGAGCGGTGCCGCCCGGCCGGGTCGGCTCGGCGACGGCGCTGCTGTTCGGCGTGGCCGAGATCGTCGCGTTCGCCACCCGGTGGCTCCCCGACCACCGCGGCGGCCCCTGGACCGGCTAGCTCCCGCCCGCCCCGCGGAACCAGCCACCAGCCACGCATCGCCGCACACAACGATCACAATCAACGGGTGACCGCCGCCGACTTCGACATCGACACCTTCCTGGCCCAGCCGCTCACCGCTCGCGTCGCCACCAACGGACCCACCGTTCGACCCACCTGGTACCTGTGGGAAGAGCAGGCCTTCTGGATCCTGACCGGCCCGTGGGCGAAGCTGCCCGGCCGGGTCAAGGCCGACCCCGCGCTGGCCATCACCGTTGACGTCTGCGACACGGCGACCGGCCTGGTCCGCCAGGTCATCGCCCGCGGCCGGGCCGAGCTACTGCCCTTCGACATTCCGCGGGGACGACGCAAGCTCAGCCGCTACCTCGGCCCAGACGAGACCCGCTGGGACACCCGCTTTCGCCACTACCTGCACGACGACCCGACCGAGCGGGGCACCGTCTGGCTACGACTGCGTCCCTCGTCCCTGACCGCAACCGACCTCAGCTACCGCGTCTGACCGCGCCTACCAGGCGTGACCTCGCCGGCTCACGTCGCGCCTCAGCGTGGCTACTGGGTGAGCAGCTGGTCGACCGGGGCGAAGTCGTCGGTCAGGATGCGGGCGTCACCGGCGAACCGGGCGGCCGATGACCCGGCGGCGAGCTGCAGCTCACCGCCGCGCTCCAGCAGTCCGGTGCGGATCGCGTCATCGGGCAGCGGTCGGTCCGACGCCAGCACGACGAAGTTGCCGCCTTCCCGGCCGGCGAGCGCGTCCGGGCGGGCGATGAGCGCGACGTGGTCGAACGCGGCCGCTATCGTCGCCACCTCGGCCCGGACGAACGCCAGCGGCGGGTGGTCGATGATGTTCACCGCGTAGAGGCCGTCGTCGGCCAGCACCCGGCGGACGTCGGCGACCAGCTCGCGGGTGGTGAGGTGCCACGGCACCGCGATCCCGCCGAACGCGTCCCCGATGACCAGGTCGCGGCCGCCAGTCGGCTCTTCGGCGACCCCGATCCGGCCGTCCACCACCCGGGTGCTGATGCCGCCGCCGGGGCGAAAGCCGAGCTGGTCGGCGTCGACGTCCAGCACCCCGGCGTCGATCTCCAGCACCAGGCTCTCGGTGCCGGGTCGGGTGGCGGCGAGATAGCGGGGCATGGTCAGCCCGCCGCCGCCCACGTGCAGCGCGCGCACCGGCCGGCCGGCCGGGCGGAACGCGTCCACCGCGGCGGCCATCCCCCGGATGTAGGCGAACTCCAGGTGCGTCGGGTCGTTGAGGTCCACATAGGAGTGGCGCAGGGTGTCGAGCTGTAGCAGCCGGCCGGTCGAGCGGGACGGGTCGGCGCTGACCCGGGCACAGTGGTAGGCGGTCTCCACGTCGCACGGGTTCGGCGCGGACAGCGTCGCGCCCGCCGCGAGCAGCGCCAGCACAAGCGGCCCGGCCGCCGACCGGACCCCACGCAGCCGGATCGTGAGCACCGCGCCGACCAGCACGAGCAGCCCGCCGAGCGCCAGCAGGATCACCGTGGTCGGCACCATCGCGACCAGCACGAAGCCGGTGGCGAACGTGGCGGCGATCGCGCCGAGGGTCCCGACGCCGGAGAGCCGGCCGACCACGGTGCCGGTCTCGGCCAGGGTGGCCAGCCGCAGCTTCACCACTACCGGGGTGACCGCGGCGAGCAGCGCGGCAGGCACGAACACCGCGACCCCCGCGATCAGGATCACCGCCGACGGGTCGCCGCCGCGTATCAACTCTCCGGTCCAGCGGACCAGCGGCCCCACCGCCAGCACGAGTGCCCCGCCGCCCAGGGTCAGCGGACCGAGCAGCCTCGCCGGCGGCACCAGGTCGGCGAACCGGCCGCCGAGCCAGGCGCCGGTCGCGATCGCCGCCAGCGCCACGCCGATGACCGCGGTGTTCGTCTCCAGCGTCAGCCCGACGTACGGCGCGACCAGCCGGAGGCTGACGATCTCCAGCACGAGCACCGCGCCGGAGGCGAGGAAGACGAGCGCCGCGGCGGCCCGGGACCCGAGCGTGGCGCGGTCGGTCGCCTCGCGCGGCGCGACGCTCACCGGAAGATGACCGTCCGGTCGCCGTTGAGCAGGATCCGGTGCTCGACGTGCCAGCGCACCGCGCGGGCCAGCGCCAGGCACTCAACGTCCCGACCCACCCCGACCAGGTCCTCCGGTCGGTCGGTGTGGTCGACCCGCTGCACCTCCTGCTCGATGATCGGCCCCTCGTCGAGCTTCGCGGTGACGTAGTGGGCGGTGGCGCCGATCAGCTTCACGCCCCGCTCGAACGCCTGGTGGTACGGACGGGCGCCCTTGAAGCTCGGCAGGAACGAGTGGTGGATGTTGATCGCCCGGCCGGCGAGCTTGGCGCACAGGTCGTCGGAGAGCACCTGCATGTACCGGGCCAGCACCACCAGGTCGATCCGGTGCTCGGTGACCAGGTCGAGCAGCCGTGCCTCGGCGTCGGCCCTGGTGTCCGGGGTGACCGGCACGTGGTGGAAGGCGATGCCGTGCCAGCGGGCCAGCGCCGCGAAGTCCGGGTGGTTGGAGACGATCGCCGGCACGTCGATGTCGAGGTACCCGCTCTCCCGCCGGAACAGCAGGTCATTGAGGCAGTGCCCGAGCTTGGAGACCATGATCAGCACGCGCGGCCGCTCGGCCAGGTCGTGGATCCGCCAGTCCATCGCGAACTCGGCGGCGATCGCCGTGAAGCCCGTGCGGAGCGCGTCGGCGCCGGCCGGCTCGCCCAGCTCCTCGACGTGCACCCGCATGAAGAAGCGCTTGCTGTGCGGGTCGCCGAACTGCTGGCTGTCGAGGATGTTGCAGCCGGCGTCGGCCAGGTAACCGGCGACGGCGGCGACGATGCCGGGCCGGTCGGCGCAGGACAGGATCACGGCGTACTGGGGTGCACCGTGGGTCCCGGCGGTGGTCACAGCGCGCTCCGCATGGTCGGGGAGATGGTCGGGGAGGTGGACATCGGCCGCGAGCTTACCCGCGGCGCGACGGTGCATCGGCACCCCGGACGGCGCACCCTTCGACACGACGTAGACTCCCCGCATGGATCGTCCCGCTGTCGAGGTCGACTTCCTCGTCAAGCGGTACGGCAGCACCCTCGCCGTCGACGGCGTGAGCATCGCCGTCCCGCGTGGCGCCGTGGTCGCCCTGCTCGGCCCCAACGGCGCCGGTAAGACCTCCACGGTCGAAGTGTGCGAGGGGTACCGGAAGCCCGACGGCGGCTCGGTGCGGGTCCTCGGGCTCGACCCGGTCGCCGACCACGACGCCCTCACCCCGCGAATCGGCGTGATGCTCCAGTCCGGCGGCGTGTATCCGGGCGCGCGAGCCGGCGAGATGCTCCAGCTGGTCGCCTCGTTCGCGGCCCACCCGCTCGACGTCGACGCGCTCACCGATCGGCTCGGGCTGGGCAAGGTGGTCCGGACCCCGTACCGGCGGCTCTCCGGCGGCGAGAAGCAGCGGCTCTCGCTCGCCATGGCGCTGGTCGGCCGGCCCGAACTGGTCTTCCTCGACGAGCCGACCGCCGGCATGGACCCGCAGAGCCGGCGGGCCACCTGGGAGCTGGTCGGCGCGCTCCGCGACGACGGCGTGGCCGTGCTGCTGACCACGCACTTCATGGACGAGGCCGAGCGCCTCGCCGACCAGGTGGTGATCATCGACGCCGGCCGCGTGGTCGGCGCCGGCAGCCCCGCCGAACTCACCGCCGCCGGCGCGGCCGGCCGGCTCACGTTCACGACGGTCGCCCACCTGCCGCTGGACATGCTGCGCCACGCCCTGCCGCCGGACTGCACGGCGGTCGAGGAGCGGCCGGGCGAGTACGTCGTCACCGGCACGGTGAACCCGCAGGTGGTGGCCACGGTGACCGCCTGGTGCGCCGAGCACGACGCGCTCGTCAGCGCGGCCCGGACCAGCCAGCGCACCCTCGAGGACGTCTTCCTCGACCTGACCGGACACGAGCTGCGCACATGACCGCTCTCGACAACGCGGCGCTGACGTTCGCCCCCGCACCGGGGCGCGCGCCGATGGCCCGCATCATCGGCCGGCAGGCCGCGATGGAGATCCGGCTGACCCTGCGGCGCGGCGAGTCGCTGCTGCTCACGCTCGTCCTCCCGGTGCTGCTGCTGGTCGGCGTGGCGAACCTGGACGCGCTCACCCTGCCGACCGACGACCGGGTCGGCTTCCTGGTGCCGGGCGTGCTGGCGCTGGCGGTGATGTCGAC
>Ga0126306_10001342_pt1 | contig 13090 bp, 17 predicted proteins | sample Plot27_FD_92592 | JGI IMG/M metagenome (GOLD analysis project Ga0126306, IMG submission 92592) | Serpentine soil microbial communities from UC McLaughlin Reserve, CA, USA - Plot27 | ecosystem: Environmental > Terrestrial > Soil > Grasslands | place: USA: UC McLaughlin Reserve, Lake County...
GTCGCGAACTCGGTCTTGGTGGCGTCCACGGACCGCTGCATCCGCGCCTTCGCATCGTCAAGAAAGTCCTTCAGGATGTCGTTGCTCATCCGCTCCTCACCACGGTTCCCACGCGCTCGCCGCACACTATGCGATCGATATTGCGCTCGTCGTCCATGTTGAATACGTGGATCGGGAGGGCGTTGTCCATGCAGAGCGAGAGCGCGGTCGAGTCCATCACCTGGAGCCGCTGCTCGATCGCCTCCTGGTGAGTGAGCTCCTCGATGAAGCGGGCGTCCGGGTTCTCGCGCGGGTCGGCGCTGTACACGCCCTCGACCCCGTTCTTGGCCATCAGGATCGTCTCCGCGTGGATCTCGAGCGCGCGCAGCGCCGCAGCGGTGTCCGTGGTGAAGAACGGGTTCCCCGTGCCGGCCGCGAAGATCACGATCCGGCCCTTCTCCAGGTGGCGCATGGCTCGCCGGCGGATGTAGGGCTCGGCCACCTCGGAGATCGTGATTGCCGACTGCACGCGTGTGACGGCACCGAGCTTCTCGAGCGCGTCCTGGAGCGCCAGGGCGTTCAGGACCGTGGCGAGCATGCCCATGTAGTCGCCGGTGGCGCGGTCCATGCCGTCCGCGGCGCCCTTGAGGCCGCGGTAGATGTTGCCGCCGCCGACCACGATCGCGATCTCGACGCCGCGGTCACGGGCGGCCTTCACCTGCTTGGCGATGGCGGCGATCCGCTCGGCGTCCGCTCCGTAGGGGAGGTCGCCCATCAGCGCCTCCCCGGAGAGCTTCAGCAGGATGCGCCTGAAGGCCGGTTCGGTCACTCCTCCCCGACCTGGAAGCGGGCGAACCTGCGGATCACGACGTTCTCGCCGGTGTTCGCCACGATCTCGGTGCGCAGCTCACCGACGGTCTTGCCGCCGTGCTTCTCCTCGTTCACGTGCGTCTGGTCGAGCAGGACCACGTCCTCCAGCCACTTCTTGAGCCGGCCCTCGACGATCTTCTCCTGCACGTTCTCGGGCTTGCCCTCGGCGGCCGCCTGCTCGCGCAGAACGCGCAGCTCGGCCTCCTTGGCCCCCTGGCCAACCTCGTCCTCGCTCACATAGAGCGGGTTGGCTGCGGCCACGTGCATGGCCACCTCGCGGGCGAACGCCTTGAACTCCTCCGTGCGAGCAACGAAGTCGGTCTCGCAGTCGACCTCCACGAGCACGCCGATCTTGCCGCCGGCGTGGATGTAGTTCTCGACGACACCCTCCGCGGCGGCGCGCTCGCCGCGCTTGGCGGCGGAGGCCTGTCCCTTCACGCGCAGGATCTCGATCGCCTTGTCCAGGTCGCCGCCCGACTCCTGCAGCGCGGCCTTGGCGTCCATGATCCCTGCACCGGTTCGCTCGCGCAGGCTCTTCACGTCTTGCGCTGACACGGTGATGCTCATCAGGACTCCTCGTCAGGATCGAACGTGCGGCGCTCCCGCGGCGCGCCGGCGCCCGTCGCGGTCTCGGGACGCGTGCCACTCGGCGTTGCGGGCTCGTCGGGCGAGAAGCCGGCCTCCTCCGCCTCGCGGCGGGCTCGCTCCTCGGCCTCACGACGCTCCTGCTCCTCGGCCTCGCGGGCGGCCTTCTCCTCGGCCTCCTTGCGCTCGGCCTCCTCACGCTCGCGCCGGGCTGCCTCCTCCTCGGCGCGGAACTGGGTGGCGCGGTCGCGCGCGACGTCGGCGATGCCCTCGATGATCACCTTGCAGGAGCGGATCGCGTCGTCGTTGCCCGGGATCACGAAGTCCACGGGGTCCGGGTCGCAGTTCGTGTCCACGAGCCCGATTATCGGGATCTTGAGGCGCTTCGCCTCGCGCACGCCGATGTCCTCGACCTTGAGGTCCACCACGAACACCGCATCGGGCGGCCGTTGCATTTCAGCCACGCCGCCGAGGTTCGTCTCGAGCTTGTCGCGCTCCGACATCGCGGCGATGCGCTCGCGCACCGGCAGCAGCTCCATCGTGCCCGACTCGGTCCAGTCGCGCAGGTCGTGCAGGCGCCGGATGCGCTTGTTGATCGTCTGGAAGTTGGTGAGCAGCCCGCCCAGCCAGCGCTGGTCGATGTAGGGCATTCCGCAGCTGTTGGCGGCTTCCTTGATCGAGTCGCGGGCCTGCTTCTTGGTGCCGACGAACAGGATCGTCCCGCCTCGTCCCGCCAGGTCGCCGGCGAACTCCTGGGCGGTGTGGAGCAGGCGCTCCGTCTTCTGAAGGTCGATGATGTGGATCCGGCTGCGCTCGCCGAATATGAAGCGGCGCATCTTGGGGTTCCAGCGGCGCGTCTGGTGGCCGAAATGGACTCCGGCCTCCAGCAGCTCCCTGATGCCGATCTCGGTGGCCAAAGAGTTGCTCCCTTGGGTTGTGTGAATGTCTGCCCGCCGGTCGGCTCGCGGACCCGGGACTCGTTCCCGGGCAGGGCCGCGGCCGCTGTTTCCAGCGGGGTAGCTTGCTTTGTCGAACTACGGCAATGAAGGATAGCCACCCAACGCCCGCGCCAGGTTGACTGTCCTGGATAAGGCCGCTCCAAGCGGCCCTGGGCAGGACCGTCGAGCCCAAGAACGAGGCGAGGCGGTCCGGAGACCGCCTCGCTCGTATGTCTCAGTCCCCGTCTGGCCCTCCGGAGACTGGCTCCCGCCGGGCGCTGTCAAGTGCATGACTCAGCTCGGCGGGTGGTTTGGACTCGCAAGCGACCAATTCCCATGTGAACGGATGCCTAAACATCAGCTTTGAAGCGTGTAGAAATTGACGCATCAGACCGAGCCTGCGTCCGCTCTCCCGGCCGCCGTATTGGGGGTCCCCCACGACCGGATGATCGATCGCCGCCAGGTGCGCGCGGATCTGGTGGGTGCGCCCGGTTTCGAGGCGCACGCGCAGCAGCGCGGTGCGCGGCAGCCGCTCCAGGACCTCGAAATGGGTGACCGCGCTGCGGGCGCGGTCGGTGCGGGTGGACATGACCGTCCTGTTGCCCCTATCGCGCCCGATCGGGGCTTCGATGGTCCCGCTCTCGGCGTCCGGATGCCCTTCCACGAGCGCGGTGTACTCGCGGGTCACCTCACGCGCCTTCATCATCCGCTGTAGCGCCGCGTGCGCCTCGTCCGAGCGTGCCACCACGAGCAGCCCGGAGGTGTCGCGGTCGAGGCGGTGCACGATCCCAGCTCGCTTCGGGTGTGCGCCGCCGGCGGCGAGCGGCGCAAGCGCTTCCGCGAGCGTGGACCCGCGGTGTCCCGGCGCCGGGTGCGTGACCACGCCCGCGGGCTTGTCCACCACCAGGAGGTGCTCGTCCTCGTGGACGATCTCGAAATGGATTTCGTCCGCGTCGTCCGGCTCCGGCTCCGCCGCGAGGGCCTCGACTGCAACCCGCTCCCCCTCGCCGATCCGGTAGTTCTTCGGCCGCGCCACCCCGTCCACGGTCACCGCGCCGCGCTCGATCAGCCGCTGAGCCGCGGCGCGCGAGGACACCGCGCCCCTCGCCGCCAGGAACGCATCCAGGCGCAGCCCGGCGTCCTCCGAACCCGCAATCAGCTCGTTCGGGCCCGTTTTTGGCTCCCCTCCACGACCCAGAGCAGCATCAGCACACCGACGACGATGCAGGCGTCCGCGAGATTGAACGCCGGCCACGCCACCGGGTCGATGAAGTCGATCACGGCGCCGTCGCGCGCCCGGTCCGCGAGGTTGCCCAGCGCGCCGCCGAGCAGCAGCCCGACCGGCAGCCACAGGAGCGGCATGTCGTGGTGCAGCGCGAAGTAGCCGAGCAGCAGCGCGAGCGAGATGCCGATCAGGATCGCCACGACCAGCCCTCCGCCCTCGAACGCCCCGAACGCCACGCCGGTATTGCGCGTGTTCGTGATGTCGAGGCCGAAGAAGATGTTCAGCTCGTCCCCCCGCTCGACGCTGGCGATCGCGATCTGCTTCGTGGCCTGGTCGAGGGCGACGACGACGCCGGCGGTGGCGATCGCCGCAGCCGCGCCTCCCTGGCTCACCCGGGCTTGATGGCGCCCACCACGAGGGTGCTGACGATGATCAGCACGAACGTGGCGACGATCGGGCTCAGGTCGAGTCCGGCCCCACCCATGCGAACCGGCGGCAGGATGCGGCGGAAGAGGTTCAGGTACGGGTCGGTCACGTCGCTGACGAACTTCAGGAACGCGGCCAGGTAGCGGTTGTACGGCATCCGCGGGATCCAGCTGGTGAGGATCCGGATGAAGATCAGTACGAGGTAGACGAGGACGAGGGTGTTGATGTAGTCCGCGACGTCCGTGCGGGTGATCGCGAGCCAGGTCGTCATCGAGTGGCCTCCACGACCGCGTCCACGGCGGCGCGGCACACGTCGCGCACGCCGTTCTCCTCGAGAGTGATCAGGCCCTTCTCCGTGGTCCCGCCGGGCGTGGCCACCCGCGCCCGCAGCGCCGGACCGTCGTAGTCGTGCCGGGCGAGGTAGTCGGCCGTGCCGCCCATCGTCTCGACCACCATTCGCATGGCGTCGTCGGGGTCGAGACCGTGCGCCGTTCCCGCCTCGGCAAAGCTCTCGGCAACCAGGGCCATGAAGGCCGGGCCGCAGCTCATGAGGGCCATGGCGGGCTCGATCAGCGGCTCGTCGTCGAGGCGGATCACGGCGCCGCCGCGCCCCATTAAGGCGAGGATCTCGTCCTCGGGGCCCTCTGAGGCGCCCGGACCGGGCACGTAGCAGAGCACTCCGCGACGGACCTCGGTCGGCATGTTGGGGATGAACCGGTAGATCGCCGCATCCGGGTAGGCCCCGGCAAGCTGGTCGGTGCTGGTCGCGGCGAGGATCGAGACGATCGGCTTCGCCCGCCCCGCGACCTCCGCGGCCACCTCGTGGAGCTGCTTCGGCTTGTGGCACAGCACCACGGCGTCGGCCCGCTCCGCCAGCTCGGCATTCGATTCCACGGCCTCGCCGCCCAGTTCCTCCGCAAGGGCCTGCGCCTTGGCGGCGTCGACGTCGTAGACCAGCACGGGCTCACCGATGCCGCGAGCAAGCGCGGACGCCATGTTCCCTGCACCGATCAGACCCAGCTTCATCGCCGCAGCACTCTATCGGCGGCGACCGCTCAGCTCTGGTTGAAGAAGCCCTTCTCGATCAGCCGAGCGCGCTCCTCGGCCGACACCTCGACGTTGCGGGGCGTGAGCAGGAACACCTTGTCGGCGATCCGCTGCATTCCGCCGTCCAGGGCATACGTGAGGCCGGACGCGAAGTCGATCAGTCGCTTGGAGAGATCCGTGTCCGTGCTCTGGAGGTTGAGGATCACGGGCACGGCGTCCTTGTACTGGTCGGCGATCTGCTGCGCGTCGTTGAAGCTCTTGGGGATCACCAGGTGGACCTGGATGTCCCCGCCGCCGCGGCCGCCGTTGCCACCCACGGGACGCAGGGCGCGTGTCTCGCGCCCGCCGCCGCGCGACTCGTCGGCGAAGATGTCGTCGAACTCGTCGCGGCGCCGGCGCTGGAGCCGGCGGACGTTCGGCCGCTCCCGATAGCGATCCTCGAGCTCGGCCTCCGGCTCAGGCTCCGGAATCGCCTCGTAGCGCGGATCCTCCTCCTCGGCCAAGCCGAAGTAGACCAGCGTGCGATGCCATGTGTCACGAAGCGCCATACGACCGTGAGGTTCGAGCGTAAGCGGGAAACTCCTTGTCACAGTGTAGGGCTGTGGAGACGACCGAGTTCCAGGTCCTGCGCCAGATCCCGGGCGCCGGGTCGATCACGCTGGAGGGCGAGCAGGCGGGTGATGGCCCGCCTGTCGTGCTTCTGCACGGCCTGTCGGCCACGCGCCGGAACGTGGTTCAGGGCTCCCGTGCCCTGGTCAAGCGCGGCTATCGCCTGATCTCCTACGACGCACGCGGCCACGGCGAGTCCTCGCCGGCGCCCAGCTACGAGTACCGCGAGCTCGTGGGCGACCTCGAGGCCGTGCTGGCCGAGCTCGAGCTGGAGCGGGCCGCACTCGTCGGCAGCTCCATGGGCGCCGCCACAGCGATGGCGTTCACGCTGGAGCATCCCGAGCGGGTTCCGGCGCTCGTGCAGATCACGCCGGCATACACGGGCTACGCGCGCACAGGGGACGTGGACGGCGAGAACTGGGAAAAGCTGGCGAGCGCGCTGGACGGCGGAATCGACGAGTTCGTGCGGGTCGCCTCCCCGCCGGACAGCCTCCCCGAGCGCTGGCGCGACGTGGCCCGCGAGGCGAGCCGGCAGCGGATGGAGCGCCACGACGATCTGGACGCCGTGGCGCAGGCGCTCCGCGAGGTGCCGAGCTCGATCGCCTGGAAGGGCCTCGACGCGCTGTCCTCGCTCGACGTCCCCGTGCTGATCGTGGGCTCCCAGGACGACGCGGACACGCTCCACCCCCTCGGGGTGGCCGAGGAGTACTGCCGGAAGCTGCCGAACTGCGACCTGGTGGTGGAGGACAAGGGCGAGTCGCCGCTGGCGTGGCAGGGAGCCCGCCTGTCGAACGTGATCGCCGACTTCTTCGAGCGCGTCGGCTACTCGTAGAGGATCGAGCCGAGGCGCACGATCGTCGCGCCTTCCTGGACGGCCACCTCGTAGTCCTGGGTCGTTCCCATCGAGAGGCGCGCCAGTCCGTGCTCGGCGGCCAGCTCGGCCAGCCGGGCGAAGTGGCGGCGGTTGTCCTCCGCGCGCTCCACGAACGGGGGCATCGTCATCAGGCCGCTCACGGGCACCGGGCATCCGGCGATGAAGTCGGCGAGCGCCTCGGGGGCGATGCCGGCCTTGCCCTCCTCCCCCGCCACGTTCACCTGGACGAGCACCTCCCGGGCCGGGTGCTGCTCGAGCTTGTCGCGCGCGGACTCCGACGCCAGCGAGTGGATCAGCCGCACGTTCGACGCCACGTCCTTCACCTTGCGGCTCTGAAGCTGGCCGATGAAGTCCCAGGTGAACAGGTGGCCGTGCGCCTCCTGCTTGGCGAGCAGGTCCTGCGCCCGGTTCTCGCCAACGAGCTCGATGCCGGCCTCCGCAAGCGCCGGCAGGTCCTCGGCCTCCACGTACTTGACCGCCGCGAGAATCTCGACCTCTGTGCCGATCTGCTCGCGCACGCGCTCGAGGTTGCGCCGTACGCGCTCAGGATCCATCGCGCACGATGATGCCCGCCTGGCGGCCGGTCACGCCGTCGTCGCGGCGGTGGGAGAAGTACAGATCCGGCGAGCAGCTCGTGCAGTGGTCAACGTGCTCGACGTCGACGACCCCCGCGGCCGCGAGCTTCGAAGCAATGACGGCCCGAAGATCGAGCATGCGCCCTGAGGCCGCCCCCTCGATCCCAGAAAACGCCGCCAGCACCTCATCCCCGACCTCGTAGCAGCAGCCGCCGATACCGGGACCAACGGCGGCGGCGGGCGGTGAGGCAAAGCGCCCCACGCCCTTCTCGATGATCCCACCGGCCAGCGGCCGCCAGCCGCAGTGGAGCATCGCCACCTGCTCACCGTCCGAGAGCGCGACCGGGTAGCAGTCCGCCACGAGCACGAGCAGCCCGATGCCCGGCTCGCGGGTCAGGTGGCCGTCGACCTTCTCGAGATCCTTGTCCCCGGGCTGGGCGTAGGCGCGGTCGGGCGGCGGCCCGGTCCACTCCTTCAGGTCCGTGCCGTGCACCTGCCACCCCATCGCGACGCGCTCGGCCTCCACACCCGCCCGCGCGGCCGCGCGGTGGCGGTTCTCGGTCACGCGCTCCGGGTCGTCCGCGGTGAGGATGCCGAGGTTCAGCGATTCATAGGGCCCGTCGCTCACGCCGCCCTGGCGGGTGGTGAACGTGACGCGGGCGCCGGCCAGCCTCACTGCGCGTGCTCCTGCGCCAGCAGCAGCGCGGTCTCCAGCTCGGCGTCGCGGCCCGACACGAGCCCGTCGAGCTTGCGGTTCAGCGTCTCGTCGAGTGCCCGCCCGACCGCCGGGCTCTGGGGCACACCGGCCGCGAGCAGGTCGTCGCCCGAGATCTCCAGGCCCATCCCGCGCAGGTCGTTCACCCAGCGCAGGATCGGATCGGAAGGCGCGCGCAGCGCCAGGGCGAGCGCGAGGGCCTCGAGCGGCTCCCGGCCGAGGAGCGCGCGCAGCTCGGAGGGCGAGTGCTCCCGCTCTCGCAGCGCGGCTGCGATTCTCGGCGCCACGCGGGCGGCCCGCGCCGCGGCGTCGCGCTCGCCGGCGAGCAGGTGAAGGTCTCCGAGCCAGAGGTCGAGCTTCTCCGGGGCCTCCTCGATCAGGGCAGCAAGAGCCGCGATCCCGCGGTCCGCGCCGAGCGCCGCGGCGCCCAGCGCCGCCGACGCCACCAGCTCCGGGTCCGGGTCCAGCTCCGGATGCAGTGCGCTGTGGATCTCGAGCTCGCGCATGCCCTCGATCCCTGAGGGCGCGTCGAGCTCGCTCAGCAGGTCCATCAGCTCGTCCCGGATCCGCGCGCCCGAAACGGTCGAGAGCGCATCCGCGGCCACGGCCTCGCGGGCGAGGCGCTCGGTCTCGGGATCGAGCACGAAGCCGAGCCGCACGGCGTACCGCACAGCCCGCAGCAGCCGCGTGGGATCGTCGAGGAAGCTGCGCTCGTGCAGCACGCGCACGAGCCGGGCCTCCATGTCGGCCGCGCCGCCGGTGGGGTCATAGAGGTGGCCGAGGTCATCGCCGCTCAGCCCCACGGCCATCGCGTTGATTGAGAAGTCGCGCCGCCCGAGATCCTCGGCGAGCGAGGCCGGCGTGACCCGAGGCAGAGCGCCGGGCTCGTCATAGGCCTCCTGCCGCGTGCTGGCGAAGTTGTAGGTGGTGGCCGGCGTCTCGACCGTCGCTGTGCCGAAGCGCTCGTACTCGCGTGCGTCGCTGCCCATGCGCTCCGCGACCGAGCGAGCCACCGAGGGGGCATCACCCTCAACAGCTATGTCGAGATCAACCGGATCCGCGCCTCGCAGCAGATCGCGCACCGCGCCGCCCACCAGATAGGCCGGCGGCAGCCCCTCGAGCGCCGGCAGCAGCCGCTCCATCCCCGGCAGGCGCCGGACGCGCTCGCGAAGATCGCCGGGGACCGCGCTCATTCAGAGCCTCACCGGGATCCCGGCTTCGCGCATCCGTTCCTTCGCCTCGCGCACCGTGTGCTGACCGTAGTGAAAGATCGAGGCGCACAGCACCGCGTCGGCGCCGCCCTGCTCGACGGCGTCGACGAGGTGCTCGAGCGTGCCCGCTCCGCCTGATGCGATGACCGGGACGTCCACAGCGTCGGACACCGCTCGGGTCAGCTCGAGCTCGTAGCCGTCCTCGGTTCCGTCGCGATCCATGCTCGTGAGCAGGATCTCCCCCGCGCCGCGCTCCACGCCCTCGCGGGCCCATTCGATCGCGTCGCGGCCCACCGGCGTCCGGCCGCCGTTCACGTAGACGCCGTAGTGCGCGAGGGGGCGGGCTCGGCCCGCACCGGAGCGATGCGGGTCCGAGTCGTTCTGCTCGCGCCGCGCGTCGATCGCCAGCACCACGCACTGCGCTCCGAACACCTCCGCGAGCTCCGACAGCAGCTCCGGGCGCGCCACCGCGGCGGAGTTCACCGACACCTTGTCGGCTCCGGCGTCGAGCACCGCTTGGGCGTCCTCGACAGAGCGCACCCCACCGCCGATCGTGAACGGGATGAACACGTCGTCCGCGCAGCGGCGCGCCAGCTCAGCCACGGTCTCACGCTTCTCGTGCGACGCCGTGATGTCGAGGAAGACGATCTCGTCGGCCCCCTCCTCCTGGTAGCGCACCGCCAGCTCCACGGGGTCGCCGGCGTCGCGCAGGTTCACGAACTCGACGCCCTTCACCACGCGGCCCTTGTCCACGTCGAGGCACGGGATCACACGGCGCAGGAGCATCAGACGTCGAGCACCTCCTGACCCTCTCGCACGCCGAAGCGGCCCTCGTAGAGCGCCTTGCCTGAGATCACGCCGGCGAGATTCAGCAGCCGCATGTCGGCCAGCGCGCGCAGGTCCTCGATCGATCCGATGCCGCCCGAGTAGAGGAAGCGGCCCCGGACCGCCTCCGATACTCGCCTCAGCTCGTCCAGATCCGGCCCCTCGAGCATCCCGTCGCGGTCCACGTTCGTGTACACGAAGCGGGTGGCGCCCCGCTCCTGCATCCGCCTGATCGCGTCCTCGCCGCGCATCTGGGTCTCGCGCGTCCAGCCGGCCACCGACACCATCCCGCCTCTCACGTCCACGCCCACGAGGATCCGTGAGGTGAAGGCCGACAGCGCCTCGTCGAGCAGGTCCGGGTCGGTGAAGGCGGCCGTGCCGAGCACCACGCGGCTTGCCCCCGCCGACAGCGCCCGCCGGATCGAGGCGATCGAGCGCAGGCCGCCTCCGAGCTCAACCGGCACGTCCAGCTCGGAGGTGATGCGCTCCACGTGCTCGAGGTTTGCCGGCTCGCCCTCGCGCGCACCGTCGAGGTCCACGACGTGGAGGAAGCGCGCCCCCGCCTCCACAAACGAGCGCGCCGCCTCGAGCGGATCGTCCGCGTACACGGTCTCCTGGTCGAAGTGCCCCTGGCGTAGCCGCACGGCCTTGCCGTCGCGGATGTCCACGGCCGGGAGGAGGATCACGACGAGCTTGCGAGCGAGACGAAGTTCTTCAGCAGCCGCAGGCCGTCCGGCCCTGACTTTTCCGGGTGCGACTGGAGCCCGTACACCGGCGGCTGCTCCACCACGCTCACGAACTCGCTTCCGTACTCCGCCGTGCCGAGCACGGCGTCCGGGTCGGCCGGACGCGGCGCGAACGAGTTGGCGTGGTAGAAGGCGCACGGCGCCGGCAGCCCCTCGTTCAGCGGGCTCTCGCGCCGCCAGCTCACCGGGTTCCAGCCGATCTGAGGCACCTTCAGCCCTGGTGCGTCGAGCGCGTCCACCGGCCCGCGCAGCAGCCCAATGCCCTCGGCGCCGCCCATCTCGGTCGTGGACTCGAACAGCAGCTGCATGCCCATGCAGAGCCCGATCACAGGCACCGCGGCCTTGACCCGCTCGCGCAGCAGCTGGTCCAGCTTGAGCTCGCGCACGCGCTCCATGGCCTTCGGCATCGCCCCCACCCCGGGCAGCACGATCGCGTCCGCCTCGCGGACCCGGGCCTCGTCGCTGGTCAGAAACGGCTCCGCGCCCACGTGCTCCAGCGCCTTGCCGACCGAGCGCAGGTTCCCCATCCCGTAGTCGAGGATCGCTATGCGCGTCAAAGGACGCCCTTGGTCGAGGGCACGCCCTCCACGCGTCCGTCGTCCTCCACGGCGGCCCGCAGAGCGCGCGCGAACGCCTTGAAGGATGCCTCGACCATGTGATGGGCGCCCGTGCCCGCCTCGATCCGCACGTGCAGCGTGAGCTTGGCCGCGTTCGCGACCGCGCGGAAGAACTCCTCGGCGAGATCCGTGTCGAAGTCGCCCACGCGCTCGGCGCCGAAGGAGCCCTCGAGCAGCGTGAACGGCCGGCCGGAGATGTCGATGGCGGCGGCCACGCGCGCATCGTCCATCGGCACGACGGCGTGGCCGAAGCGCCGGATCCCCGACCGGTCGCCGAGCGCCTCGTCGATCGCCTCGCCCAGGGCGATGCCGGTGTCCTCGACCGTGTGGTGCGGCCCGGTCTCGAGATCGCCCTCCACGCGCACCTCCAGGTCGAAGAGGCCGTGGCGCGCCACCGCGTCGAGCAGGTGGTCGAAGAAGCCGACGCCCGTCTCGCGCTCGCCCGCGCCGGTGCCGTCGAGCTCCAGGGAAAGCTGGACGTCGGTCTCACCCGTTGTGCGGTGGATCTGCGAGGTGCGGCTCACGCGCGGCGCTCCATGGATTCTGCGTGCACAGGAAAGCCCTCGGCACGCGCCAGTGCGGCGCCCGCGGGCGCGAGCCGGGCCGGGGCCTCGCCGGGCAAGGATACGCGAGCCATCCGCCGCCGGAATGTCGCGGGCGAGAGCGCCGACCCGAAGCGAGCGGCGCCCCCGGTGGGCAGCACGTGGTTCGAGCCCGCCACGTAGTCGCCGAAGGCCGTGGCGGCGCCGCGGCCGACGAACAGGCAGCCCGCGAAGCGCACCCGGTCGGCGAGCGCCTCGGCATCGCCTCCCACCAGCTCAAGGTGCTCGGGCGCGATGCCCTCCGCGATCGTCAGAGCGTCGCCGAGGCTGCGCGTGCTGATCACCTGGAGGTCGGCGTCGCGTGTGCTTGGGCGCCCGTCCTCGAGTCGCTCCACCGCGCCCACGACCGCCTCAAGTAGCGCGCGGTCCGGCGACAGCAGCCACAGCGGGCTGTTCTTCCCGTGCTCTGACTGTGCGAGCAGGTCGAGCGCGATCAGCTCGGGGTCCACGCCGTCACCCGCGGCCAGCACGGCCAGCTCGCTCGGCCCGGCGATGCCGTCGATGCCCACGTGGGTCCACGCCAGCTGCCGCTTCGCCTCCTGCACGTACGGATTGCCGGGGCCGACGATCACGTCCACGCGCCGTACGGACTCGGTGCCGTAGGCCAGCGCGGCGATCGCCTGGGCCCCGCCCATTCGGTAGACCTCGTGCAACTCGCAGAGCACGCACGCGGCGAGGATCACCGGGTGTGCCCTTCCGCCGGGCCCCGGCGGCGCGCACACGACGATCTCGTCCACGCCCGCGACCCGCGCGGTCACGGCGCCCATCACCACCGTGGAGGGGTAGGGCGCCTCGCCGCCCGGCACGTAGATCGCGGCCCGGCGCACCGGGATCTCCGCGATCTCGACGCTGTGTCCCTGCGCCAGCTCGACGGCGGACGGCTCGCGGAGCTGCTCGCGCGCCACGGCTCGCACGTTGTCGATCGCGGTGCGTAGCCCGTCCAGAACGGCGGACTCGAGCACGCCGATCGACGCCTCGAGCTCGTGGGCGTCCACGCGCAGCTGCTCCGGGCCGAGCTCCGCGTGGTCGAAGCGCTCGGTCAGCTCGAGCACGGCGGCGTCGCCGCCGGCGGCCACCTCGTCGAGGATGCCGCGCACGGACTCCTCCACGTCGGCGGACTGCGGGGGGCGCGACCAGCCGTTGTCGATGCGCTCGATCCTCATCCGCGCAGCCGCTCCACGATCGAGTCGATCTGCTCGGCCTTCAGCTTGTGCGCCACCGGGTTCGCGATCAGGCGCGCCGTGCA
>Ga0126306_10001343_pt1 | contig 13084 bp, 10 predicted proteins | sample Plot27_FD_92592 | JGI IMG/M metagenome (GOLD analysis project Ga0126306, IMG submission 92592) | Serpentine soil microbial communities from UC McLaughlin Reserve, CA, USA - Plot27 | ecosystem: Environmental > Terrestrial > Soil > Grasslands | place: USA: UC McLaughlin Reserve, Lake County...
CTTCGACGACGTCGACACCGCCGACGCGACCCGCTGGAACGAGTTGCGGGCCTGCGAGAAGGGTTACTAGTAGCGCCCGCCGCGGTCGCGTGCGCGCTGCGCAGACACCGCGTGCGCGTCGTGCTCGAGCTCATCCTGGAGCGGCTCGAAGCGTGGCGCCTCATCGCCCGTGGCGTGCGCGATCGCTTGCGAGAGCACCCAGTCGGCGAGCCACGGGTTGCGCGGGAGGAGCGGTCCGTGGAGGTACGTGCCGACGGCACGGCCGACTCGGCAGCCTTCGGCGCCGCTCGAGCCGTCGTTGCCGAATCCGGCCACCACCCGACCGAGCGGTTCGGCACCGGGGTCGAGGTATGTGCGGCCGGCGTGGTTCTCGAACCCTGCGATCGTCCGGCGCTCGCCGGGGACGAGCTCCGCATCGAGCAGGATGTCGCCGATCATCCGGCGCTCGCCGGCGATCGTGTGCAACGGGAACAGGCCGACGCCCGGAAGCTCCTCGCCGCTTGCAAAGCGGTAGAAGCGGCCGAGGAGCTGGTACCCGCCGCACACGGCGAGTACGGCGGCCCCGCCTGCCGCGGCCGCGAGCAGCTGGTCGCGCTTGCGTTCGAGATCGCGCGCGACGAGTGCCTGCTCACGGTCCTGTCCGCCGCCGATGTAGAGCAGGTCGTGCGCGCCGGGCTCCAAGGCTTCGTCAGCCGAGACCGACTGCACCTCGAGCTCGTGCCCACGCCAGGCGGCGCGACGCTCGAGCACGGCGATGTTCCCGCGGTCGGCGTAGATGTTCAGGTAGTCGGGATAGAGGTGCCCGACGACGATGTTCACGCGGCACGCTCCCAGTACTGCGGCACGTGTCCGCGCCCCGCCACGATGCGGCGGAGTCGGAGCATTGCGGTGTAGGTCGGCAGCACGACGAGCTCACCGCCCTCCGGCGTCAGCTCGAGCCCGCGGTCGAGGGCCCGCTCGAGAGCAGGGACGACCTCGATCGCCTCAGGGTCGAAGCCCGCGTACTTGAAGCGGAGCGCCAGCTCCGCGGCACGGCTTCCGGTCACGACGACGCGCTCGAGCCGGTCGAGGAGCGGCTCGAAGTCGACGTCCCAGATCCACGACACGTCCTTACCGTCGGCGATCGCATCGTTCAGTGCGACGATCGCCAGGCTCGGAGCCGCACCGGCGACGAGCGTCCGCACAGCCTCGTTCGCGCCGGCGGGGTTCTTGATCAGGAGCATCAGCAGACGCCGGCGGTCCATCCCGATCCGCTCGAAGCGCCCGAACGCCGCGCCGAAGCGCTCGAGGCCCGAGACGATCTCGTCCAGCGAGGCGCCGAGCGCGCTGGCGAGCGCCGCTGCGGCGAGCGCGTTGTAGACGTTGTAAAGGCCGGGCAGGCGAAGCGTGACGCGGCGCGTTTCGCCCGGCGTGCGAAGGTCGAAGGACGCGCCGTCGAGTCCGTTGAGCTCGATCTCCTCCGCGGAGATCGTGAGCGGCGGGCGCGAGTTTCCGCAGCGCGTGCACTCGTAGTCCCCGAGATGTCCGATGTACGCGGCATGAAAGACGTACGGCGCACCGCAGCGGACGCAGTGGGTGGAGTCGGCCGCATGCTGAGGCCCGCTCGGGTGTGCCCGGCGTGGGTCGTCGAGTCCGAACACGACCGCTTCCGGCCGTTCAGCGACGAGACTGCCAAGCTGCGGATCGTCGCCGTTCACGACGAGCGTCGCGTCGGCAGGAAGCTCGCGGACGAGCTCGCGCCAGCGCTCGGCGATCAGCTCGAGCTCGCCGTAGCGATCGAGCTGGTCGCGGAAGAGGTTGCCGAGGCAGAGCACCCGCGGCCGCACGAGCGAGGCCACCTGCGGCAGCGCAGCCTCGTCCACCTCGAACAGCCCGAGCTCGGCGCTGTCGGAGGCCAGGAGCGCGGACGCGATCCCGGACACCAGGTTCGCGCCGGAGCGATTGTGCGCGAGCCGGACGCGCCCACCGACGATCTCTGCCGTCATCGCGGCAGTGGTCGTCTTGCCGTTGGTCGCCGAGAGAGCGGCGGAGCCCTGAGGGAGGCGTGCGGCGAGCCGGGCGACGGCTGACGGGTCGAGCTTCCAGAGGAGCTTGCCCGGCAAGGTCGTCCCGCCGCCCGCCCCGGCGAGCCGGGAGAGAGCGCCGGCGGCCCGCGTGGCCGCCGAGAGCGCTGGGAGCGGTAGGCGGACGCGCATTGTGCGTTCGAGGGTAACGCCGCACCCCGAATTCGCGTCGTGCGCTCCGGTGGATCCCTCGATCAAGGGAACGCTGCGGGGCCTCCCCCGACCGGGGGAGGTTCCCTCACCTGATGCGGCCTACGTTGCGGCGCGGAGAGACGGCGTGGGGCCAGTCTCGATATGCGGCAGTCGACGAAAGGCGTACTTTGATGCGGCACGAACGACCTTCGAACGTAGGCGAAGCTCGCTCGAGTGCGCTGTGGGGCAAGGGCTCTGGCGGCCAGTCCCGTGGTAGCGCGCTCTGGGGAAGGGGTGGACGCAGCGGGATCGCGCTGTTGGCACTCGTCCTCAGCGTGATCGTCCCCGCGGCAGGCTTCGCCGGCCCCGAGAACACGCAGGCACTGGTTCCGGGCGACCTGATCAGCGAGGCACAGGCACAGCCCGACAAGATCTTTCGAGTCATCGTTCAGGGCGACCAGCTGAACGGCAGGAGTGACGACGTCGCGAACGTCGCCCGCAGCGAGGGCGGCAACCCGAAGCGGCTCTTCACGTCGCTCGTGGGTGCGTCGGTCGAGGTGTCCGGGAAGGACCTCCTCAAGCTCGCGCGTCATCCGCACGTGAGTGCGATCACGCGCGACGAGCAGCTCTCTCTCGTCGGCAACGGGGACTGGGACGTTCAGGTTCCGAAGGACGGCGAGATGTGGCGCGATTCGATCAATGCCAAGCCGCTCTGGGGCAGCTTGCTGTCCCCAGCGCCGCAGGCTCCTGCGATCGCGATCGTGGACACAGGAATTGATGCGACGAAGGTCGCCGACTTCGGGACTCGCATCGTCGCCCGCGCCAACTTCAGCTCGCTCGAGCCGAACGCGCTGGGTGACCCTTCCGGCCACGGCACGATGGTCGCAGGCGTGGCTGCTGGGAACTCGGACATCGTGCCCGGCGTGGCGCGGAATGCCCGGCTTGTCGACGTGCGCGTCGCATCGAGCAAGGGCGAGGCCCTGACGAGCGACATCGTCGCGGCCGTCGACTGGATCCTCGCGAACAAGGCGACGTACAACATCCGCGTCGCGAACTTCTCGCTGGTCGGCAATTCCGCGGTCAGCTTCCGCTTCGACCCGCTCGACAAGGCGGTCGAAAAGCTCTGGCTGAAGGGCGTGGTGGTCGTGGCCGCGGCGGGCAACAACGGCGATCCGACGAAGCCGGTCGGGATCGGTGCCCCTGCGAACGACCCGTTCGTGATCACCGTCGGCGCGCTGGACCAGGCGCAGACGAGCTCGGTCTCCGACGACACGCGGGCGTCGTGGTCCGCCTACGGCCCCACCGCGGACGGTTTCATGAAGCCGGACGTGTCGGCCCCCGGGCGCTACATGGTGATGCCCGTTCCGATGAACTCGGCTCTTCCGCTCGAGAAGCCGAACCGGGTCGTGAAGCCCGGGTACATGTGGATGAGCGGCACATCGTTTTCGGCGCCGGCCGTGGCCGGTGCCGCGGCGCAGATCCTGGCTCGGAACCCCGGCTTCACTGCCGACCAGGTGAAGGGCGCGTTGATGCTGAAGACCCGCTATCTGGCCTCTGCTGATCCAGGCGCCGGCGTCGGCGAGATCGACGCGGCCTCGTCCGCCTCCGTCTCGAGCCCGCCCAACCCGAACCAGAACCTGTACCAGTTCGTGGTCAACGGGACGTTCGACGCCGAGGCCTGGGTGTCCCATGTCACGGCGGGCGCCAACTGGACGCAGTCGAACTGGACGAGCGCGAACTGGACGAGCGCGAACTGGGTCAGCTCGAACTGGGTCAGCGCGAACTGGGTCAGCGCGAACTGGGTCAGCTCCAACTGGGTCAGCTCGAACTGGGTCAGCTCGAACTGGACGGTCGGGACCGACGCGGAGTAACCGAGCGTGACTTCCTTCCGAGACGAACGGCGGCCCCACGGCCGCCGTTCGTCTCTCTCCCCCAAATGGGGGAGCCCCCTTGCTTCACCCGTGCGGGGGATGTTCCCGCTACTTCACCGGCTTAGGTTCCGCGTGCGGCCGCGCACAAGCGGCGGTCAAGCCTGTGCCGCTTCCGGCCGACAAGACGAGCGTAGGAGCATCTGTGGCGGCGACTGAAAACCAGCTCTCGAAGAGCGCGAAGATCTTTCTCGGCGCCCTGCTCGCTCTCGCGGCGATCGCGATTGTGCCGAGCCTCGCCCACCTTTCGCTGGACACAGAGGGATGGCTGATCTTCGTCATCTTCGGCTCCGCCGCGGCGATTGCCCAGCTGTTCCCTGTCCACACGCTCAAGAACAACGCGTTCACACCTGCGATCGTCTTCATGCTCCCCGCGGTCTTCCTGCTGCCGCCCGAGCTGATCGCGCTGATGCCGATCGTCATGCACCTCCCGGAGTGGCTGCGCGTCCGCTACCCGTGGTTCATGCAGACGTTCAACATCGCGAACCACACGATCAACCTCTTTGCCGCGTGGGCGGTCGCGAACTTCGTCCTCGACGTCGCGCCCGGGCCCGAAGCGCAGGTGTGGGCGATGGCCGGCGTTGCGGCGACCCTCGTCTACGTGATCCTCAACCACACGATCGTCGCGGTCATGCTGCGCCTCGCGCGAGGGATGAGGCTTCCCGAGACCGGGCTGCTCTCGTTCCAGAGCCTCTCGAACGAAACGGTCGTCGGCCTACTCGGCTTCGCGCTCGCCAGCTTCTGGCATATGAATCCGTGGCTACTCCCGATCGGGATCGCACCGATGCTCCTGATCCACCGCTCGCTCGCGGTGCCGGCACTCGAGGAGGAGGCGCGCGTCGACTCGAAGACAGGCCTCTTCAACGCCCGCCACTTCGCGTCGTCGCTGGCCGAGGAGCTCGGTCGCGCGGTTCGCTTCGACCGGCCGATGTCCCTGATCATGGCCGACCTCGACCTACTCCGCGACATCAACAACACTTACGGGCATCTCGCCGGAGACGCCGTGCTCCGCGGGATCGCTCAGATCTTCCGGGCGCAGCTCCGCCACTACGACATTCCCGCGCGCTTCGGCGGAGAGGAGTTCTCGATCCTCCTGCCGGAGACACCGCCGGAGCAGGCGCTCGAGATCGCCGAGCGGATCCGTCGCGCGATCGCGGAGGCGTCGTTCGAGGTCGAGACCTCGAGTGAGCCGATTCGTGCGACGGTCTCGATCGGCGTCGCCGGGTTCCCGAAGGATGCGACGGATGCGAACGAGCTGATCCACCAGGCCGACCTCGCCGTCTACCGCGCGAAGCTCCAGGGCCGAAACCGCGTTCAGTGCGTCAGCGACGACTCGCTGCTCGTGAACACCGATCGCTCGCCGCGGCTCGCTGTCGTCCCCGAGGACGGGGACTACGTCGTGGCCCTGCCGCGCACCGCCGAGGCGATTCCTCCAGAGGACCGCCGGACGCAGTCCGCTGCGCGCCCACTCGCGGTTCAGGGGCCGCGGTTCCTCGCGCTCTCGCGGCGGCTCGGCCTGCTCGTCGGCGCCGTCAGCGCCACAGGGATCGCTGCGGGCGTCTTGGGCCTCGTGCTCGGCAGCTCCTCCGACATCGCGGGCCTGCTCGCGATCGTCGCGCTCGTCGGGATCGGCCAGGCTGTTGCTCTCACGGTGAGCGACGAGATCGGCGGGAGTTCGATCTCGCTCAGCGCTGTCGGCGCAATCGCCGGCGCCGCGCTGTTCGGGCCACGCGCCGCGATCGCGCTTGCGATCACGATCGCGATCGTCGACTGGAGCGCGCAGCGGATCTGGACGCACCAGGTGCTCTTCAACATCGGTGCGCTCACGCTTGCGTCGCTCTCCGCCGCAGGCGTCTTCGCGGCGGCCGGTCTCTTCGACTTCACGGGGACGCCCGCGAAAATTCTGATGATCGCCGCCGGCATCGCGGCCGGCCTTGTCTACTTCGGCGTCAACATGAGCCTCGTCAGCATCGCGCTGGCGCTGGAGGGGCACGAGCGCTGGCTCTCGGTCTTCAAGGAGCGGTTCGCCTGGCTCTGGCTTCACTACCTCGTCTACGGGTTCGTCGCAGGCGTGATGGCCGTCGCCTACAGCGCGGCCGCGCTCTGGGGGCTGGCAGTGTTCGCGGTGCCGCTCCTCCTGATGCGCAAGACGCAGGAGGCCTACCTGACGCACCAGCAGCGCTCCGCGAAGAAGCTCCGCGAGGCGGCGGAGACGATTCAGTCGCAGAACGTCTCGCTCGAGCAGGCGAACCGGCTGCTCAGGGAGCGCTCGACCGCGGCCATGGAGTCGCTCTCCGCCACGGTCGACGCGCGCGACTCGTACACGGCCGGCCACTCACGCCGCGTCCAGCAGCTCGCGCTCGCGATCGGACGCGAGCTCGGACTCTCCCAGGCGGAGCTCGACCTCCTCGGCCACGCCGCGCTCTTCCACGACATCGGCAAGCTCGCGATCCCCGACGCGATCCTTCTGAAGCCCGCCTCGCTCACGACCGAGGAGTGGGCGCTCATGCAGCGCCACGCCGAGGAGGGTGCACGCATCATCGACCGCCTGGGCTTCCTCGGCGACGCCGTGCCGGCCATCCGGCACCACCACGAGCGCTTCGACGGCGTGGGGTACCCCGACCGGCTGACCGGTGAGGAGATCCCACTCGGCGCGCGGATCATCCACGTCGCGGACGCTCTCGACTCGATGCTCACGACCCGCATCTACCGGGCCGCCCGACCACCCGCAGAGGCCCTGTCCGAGCTCAGGCGGGCCTCCGGCAGCCAGTTCTGCCCCCGCTGCGTCGCCGCCCTCGAGCGGATCCTTCCGATCGAGAGCCTCGAGACCGACGTGAAACGCAGCGAGCTCCTCGCCGCGGCCTCCTGAACCAGTCGGCACCAAGGCTGATCGGGCGCTCTTGCGCTTTGGTCAGTTTGTTCTACCATCCTTGACATGCCCCGGAAGCGGGCGTTCCGCGCCCTCGACGGCATCGACCCAGAGCGGCTCGCGGCGTTCAAGGCGGGGATCCGCAGGCGCTACGGCGACGAGGAGCTCCTCGACGAGCTGCGAGCGTGCGCCGAGCGGCTGGGCCGCTCGCCGACGATGCGGGAGTTCGCGAACGACACGCAGACGCGTGTCCACCCGCAGACGGTGATCGAGCACTTCGGCAGCTGGAACGCCGCCAAGCGGGAGGCGGGCCTCGTGCCACGCCGCTTCGCGACACGCGAAGAGCTCCTCCAGGTGCTGCGTGACCTCGGCGAAGAGCTCGGGCGAACGCCGACCGCCCGCGACCTCGAGGAGCGGCGGGGGCGGCTGCCGTCGAAGTCGCTCTACTGGCACACGTTCGGCTCGCTCACGACGGCGCTCCGCGAGGCCGGGTACGACGTCCCCGTGGGGGAGGAGCGCCTGGAGCGCGCGGTCGAGCAGGGCGTCCGCCTCGCGAGGCGCCTGAAGCGCTTGCCGAAGTTCGCCGACTGGGCCGAAGCGCGGGAGGCAGACGCTGCGCTCCTGACCGAGTGGCAGGTGTACCGGATGTTCGACTCACGCCGCGGCGCGTGGGCGACGTTCCAATTCCTGATCTCAGAGCGCCTACGCGAGCAGGGCGTACCGGTCAGCGCTGAGGGACGGGTCGGCTAGCTGAGCTGGACGAGCGCGGCCAGCCGCTGAAGGCAGTGCGCGCCCTCGTCCGGGGTGCGGACCGGCGGCCGAACGTTGTCCTCGACGAACGAGGTGTCCGGGCGGAAACGCTCGGTCCAGGCGATCCGGCCGTCGGCGAGCGCGACCATCGTGCCCTCGGACACCTCGCGCTTCTGGAGCCGCAAGCCCGCATAGCGCTCGACGGTCTCGAGCGCGAGGAGGGTGGAGCCGAAGAAGGTCTCCCGGCGGCCTCGGCCGAGCCAGAGCGGGCGTCCCACGCCGCGGGCGAGGAAGAGCAGGCCGGGGCGCCATGCGTCGACCCACGCGGTGGCCATCGCGCCGGAAAGTTGCTCGAGGGCCTCTGCGCGGTTCTCGGTCACCTCGGCGAGGGCGAAGATCGCCTCGGAGTCGACGGTCATCTCGGGCTCCGCACGCCGCCAGCCGTGACGCTCGAAGAGCTCGTCGTCGTTCACGATGATCCCGTTGTGGATCCCGACCACGGGCCCGTGCCGGACCGGGTGGTTGTTCGCGGTGATCGACGGATGACCCTTGGTGTAGTCGCGCACATGAACGAGGGCCTCGACCGCCTCGCCCGGGATCGAGATCTCCTCGAGGAGTGCGCTTGCCCCCGAGCGCTGCTTGTGCACTTCGACCGGCCCACTCGGCCCCCGGTGCGCGTATCCGACGGCGTCGGCGCCGCGCTCGGCGATTCCGGCCAGGAGCGACTGGGCTGCGAGCGTTCGATCGACGCTCGAGGAGCCGCTCAGGCTATAGCCGGCGATGCCGCACATCAGACCTCGATCCTAGGATTTCCAGTGGTCGACACTGTTACCTCTAGACGTATCGGCACCAGGGTGGGTTAGGTAAGGATTCGGTAAGTCCGCGGTATCCCTCGTTCGGGGGGAGACGGCTTTTCAAGCGCATCCCCCGAAAGGCCGATACGTGCGGCATGGAGCCGAACTCCCTGCCGGAGGCCGCTGGGTCGCCGGAGCTCGCTGAGTCGCTCGAGGCTCCCGAACCGCGCCTGGAGCTCCTGCCGAGCCTCGATCCGGTCGACGCCGAGCCCGAGAGCGGGGCGGAGGTCGACGCGCTCGACGCTCCCGCGCCCACACAGGATCCCCTGAAGCTCTACATCCGGCAGATCGGCGACGGCCGGCTGCTGACCCCGACCGAGGAGCGCGAGCTCGCACGGCGCAAGGACCTCGGTGACGAGTCCGCCAAGCGCCGGCTGATCGAGTGCAACCTCCGGCTCGTGATGTCGATCACGCGGAACTACACGAAGGCCGGCGTGCCACTCCTCGATCTGATTCAGGAGGGCAACCTCGGTCTCATTCGAGCGGTCGAGAAGTTCGACTACAAGATGGGGTTCAAGCTCTCGACCTACGCAACCTGGTGGATCCGGCAGGCGATCACCCGGGCGCTTGCAGACCAGGGCCGCATCATTCGCCTCCCCGTCCACGTGGCGGACCAGGTGCGCCGCCTGATGCGCACACGGCGCGTCCTCGCGCAGAAGCTGAACCGTGAGCCGACGGTCGCCGAGCTTGCCGCCGCGTCGGAGCTCCCGCTGAAGAAGGTCAAGGACTTGCTCGAGCTCGTCGAGGAGCCGGTCAGCCTCGAGACCCCCGTCGGCGACGGCGAGTCTCTCTACGGAGACCTGATCGAGGACACGAAGACCGACCGGCCGGAACTCACGACGGCACAGACGATGCGCCACCGCGAGCTCGTCCAGGCGCTCGACAGCTTGAACCCACGGATGCGTCGCGTCGTCGCCCTGCGCTTCGGCCTGGACGGCGAGAAGCCGCAGACTCTCGAAGAGGTCGGCGCCGGCCTCGGGATCACGCGCGAGCGGGTGCGCCAGCTCGAGTCGCGCGCGCTGAGAGAGCTTCGGACGGTTGCGCCGGATCTCGAGCTGTACCTCGCCGAGTAGACCGCAGGCCCGCGGGTACCCTCGCGGTATGGGCTTCTTCGTCGACGTTCACTCGCACGTCGTGCCTTCCGGCGACGACGGAGCACAGCGGATCATTGAAGGCCGCGTTCTCTGCCGCGAGGCTGCGGCGCACGGGACCGGGATCCTCTACGCGACGCCGCACGTCTGGCCGCACCTCACGCTCACCTCCGAGCGCGAGCAGGCGATCCGCGCGAACTTTGTGCTGGTCGCCGAGCAGGCCGGGATTGAGCTGAGGCTCGGGTTCGAGCTGACGCCGGCGCTGCCGCTTCTCGAGGAAGACCTGAGCCGCTACGTGCTGGAGGGGACGGACGCCGTCCTGATCGAGGTGCCGTTCACGGGCTCTGAGAACCTCCTGATCGCGATCTGCGAGCAAATGGAGACGCAGGGCCTGCGGCCGGTTATCGCGCACCCCGAGCGTACGCAGTCGGTACTGGAGCGCCCCTCGCTCGCGCTCGACCTCGTCGAGCGCGGGTGGCTCCTGCAGGTCAACGCCAGCTCGCTGACCGCGCGACACGGCCCGGAGATCGAGGCGCTTGCCTGGGGCCTCGTCGACGACGGGCTCGTCTCGGTCGTCGGGTCCGACGGCCACCGCGGCACGCGCCCAGCCCGACTGGACGAGGCCTACGTGGCCGTCGTCACGCGCGTGGGGGAGACGCAGGCGCGGTCCCTATTCGACGGCTCGGCGATCGGAGTAACGGCTATCGCTGCGGTGACACTGCGCGAGCGGGCGCGAAGCGCCCGCCTTTAGGGAGTCTCGCGATCACGTGTCCGCGCTATCGCTACAGCGAAGCGCCGGCCTTTAGGGGTTTTCCGCGGTTGCGGATCCGCGCTAGCGGGTTCGTGACCTGCGGAAAAGCTACAGCGCGACCGCTTCCATCTCGTGCAGGCGCGAGAGGTGCTTGAGCGACTCGAGCTCGATCTGGCGGACGCGCTCGCGGGTCAAGCCGAGCCGCCGGCCGATCTCTTCCAGCGTCTTCGGTTCCGCGTCGTCGAGCCCGTAACGCAAAACGAGAACTGCGCGGTCGCGGTCGGACAGTGCGCGGAGGGCCGCCGCGAGCGCCTGGCTACGGAGCGTGACCTCGACCTCGTCCTCCGGTAGCGGCGAGTCGCCCGCGACGAAGTCGCCGAACGTCGCGTCCTCCTCTTCGCCGACAGGCTGGTCGAGGCTCGTCGACGCGCGTGCCGCAGCGCGTACTTCCCTCGCCTGCTGCACGGGAAGGTTTGCCTCCTCGGCGATCTCCTCGAGCGTCGGCTCGCGGCCGAGCTCCATCCAGAGCGTCCGCTCGGCACGGTTCATCTTCTGCAGACGCTCGACGATGTGGACCGGCATGCGGATCGTCCGCGCCTTGTCCGCAAGCGCCCTCGCGACCGCCTGGCGGATCCACCAGGTCGCATAGGTCGAGAACTTGTAGCCGCGGCGCCAGTCGAACTTCTCGACCGCGCGGATGAGTCCAAGCGTTCCTTCCTGGATCAGGTCGAGGAACGGCAGGCCCTGGTTGCGGTAGTTCTTCGCGATCGAGACGACGAGGCGGAGGTTCGACTGGATCATCCGCTGCTTGGCCAAGCCGTCGCCTCGCTCGATCCGCTTCGCGAGCGCGACCTCCTGGGCGGCGGTCAGCAGCGGATGACGGCCGGCCTCGCGGAGGAACAGCTGCAGCGCGTCGGTCGTCGACTCAAGTGGAGGGGCCGCCGGCGGTGGCGCGGCGGGCTCCTTCTTCTCCTCGACCTCGTCGACGAGCTCGAAGCCGCGGGCCTCCAGGGTGCGCTCGATTGCCTCGACCTCGAGCGGGGCCAGCTCGTGCGGCTCCAGGAGCTCTGCAAGCTCGAGCCGTCGGATCGTGCCGGACGACTCAGCGGATTCCAGGAGCGGACGAAGCTCCTCGTGCTCGAGCACGTGTTCGACGACGTCGACAGCCACGACCGATAGGCGTGTTCCGCATGCCCCTGGTGCCCAAACACGCTCCTAACAGCTGCGGCCGCTCCCCTGGGCCCACGCACGATAAGCGTGATTATGTCGAGTCAGGACGAGACGGCTACCGTGTCGCCGTGAAGGGCCTCGTCCCCGTGCTCGGGCTCGCCCTCCTGTTGCCGGGTACCGCCGGAGCGGAGGTCGTCGCCCCGGGGGTCTCGGAGGGCGCGCTGGCGGTCGCGCGCAACGGATCGCCGCGCGTCGCGTGGATCGACCGTCGGCGGCTGATCCTCGCGACCCGCGACGGTTCCTGGCGCCCGAGCCCGATCGCGGCGCTTCCGACGACCGACGGACGGGTCGCCGGGATCTCGGAGAACGCGGTTCTCGTCGAGGCCAGGCGGACCTGGATTCGGCTGGTCGTTCGCTCGGGCAACCGTTGGCGCGTGCTCGTCGTCGCAAACGCGCCGAAGCGAACTCTGCTCGGCGCCTCGGGCCTCACGCTCGACGCCTCGGGGAGGCCCGCAGCTTCCTACGCGCTCCAGCAGGCGAACGACGACACGTCGCTCCATCTCGTCCGCCTCGCTCCGAATGGGCGACTCGCCCGCGCCCGGATCACGCAGAAAGGCTTCCCCAGGAGCGTCGCCCCGCCCGCCGCCGCACCCGTGCTCTGGCCGGACGGAACGATCCGCGTGGTCGAGAGCTTCTCGCAGCGCGGAGCGAACGCGATCCTCTGGCGCCGCGAGGGAAAACGCTGGTGGGGGCGGGTCCTGCACGCGAGTGCACTCGGCGCGGCCCCTCTCCCCCTCTATGCCGCCGCCGCGACCGACGGCGTCTACGTCGCGTGGACCATCCCCTACCTCTCGTTCGGCGAGAACCACCTCGTGCTCTCGTCGCGGATCGACCGCTCGACGTCCCTCGTGCTGCACCCCAACGCGTTCGCGGCCGGGCTCGTACTCGGTCCGGCTGGGCCCGAGGTTGCCGCGAACGAACCCGTACAGGGGCTCGTCGCCGGCTTCCTGACAGGGGCGGTGCAGACAGAGTTCGACGGTTGGGTCATCGGTTACGCAGCAACGCCGACAGGCGGCCGCCAGCTGCTGCTCGCGCGACCCGAAGGGCTTGAGTGGTTCGAGCTGCCTGCTGTCCCCGCTGCGCGCGTGACCGTCGACGTCACCCTGCGCGGCCGCGTCGAGGGCGCGTCGAGTGGCAGCGTCTCTCTCTACGCGGAGCAGGCGGGGCAGCCTCGGCGGATTCTCGGCGAGTTCCCGCTCGACGACCAGGGCCAGTTCGATGCCGCAGTGCCCACCACGCCGGGCTTCTCGTACCGGGTTGTCTACGTGGACCCGGCGACAGGCGTCCCCTACGCTCGTCTGGTGCGGCCCTAGAAGGTGGCGTCCCGGGCGCCGGTCGCGATCAGCAGCAGGACGATCGCCGCGACGATCAGCCGGTAGACCACGAACACGGTGTAGTCGTGACGGCGCACGTAGC
>Ga0126306_10001344_pt1 | contig 13074 bp, 12 predicted proteins | sample Plot27_FD_92592 | JGI IMG/M metagenome (GOLD analysis project Ga0126306, IMG submission 92592) | Serpentine soil microbial communities from UC McLaughlin Reserve, CA, USA - Plot27 | ecosystem: Environmental > Terrestrial > Soil > Grasslands | place: USA: UC McLaughlin Reserve, Lake County...
CGCGGCTCCCTACGCGATCCAGGCCGCGATCGCCGCCGAGCATGCGCGCGCGGCACGGGCGGACGCGACCGACTGGCACCGCATCGTCGCGCTGTACGACCGGCTCGAGCAGGTGGCGCCGTCCGCGGTGGTGACGCTCAACAGGGCCGTGGCAGTCGCAATGGCCTACGGTCCAGAGCGCGGCCTCCACATCCTCGACGAGCTCGGCGGGCGCGGCGAGCTCGCGGACTACCGCCTCCTGCACTCGGCGCGCGCGGACCTGCTGCGGCGGCTCGGCCGCGAGGCCGAGGCGGCGAGCGCCTACGCGCGCGCGCTCGAGCTCGCCACGAACCCCGTAGAGCGGCGCTTCCTGGAGCGGCGCCTAGCGTCGAACCCGCACGGTGCGGCGCAGGAGCGCTGAGCGGTTGCCCGCGCTGTCGGTAGCTCGCAGACGCAACATGACCCTCGGGTGACCGCCGCGGCCCAGCGCCGCGCTCAGCAGCCGCCAAGCGCGAGCACGAAGGCGCACGCGCAGGCGCGTGCTCCGGTCGGGAGTGAGCGCGGCGGGCGCCCTGCGCAGTAGGAGCTTCCTCCGGCCGACCAGGAGCGTGCCCCCGGCGTTCAGCGAGCAGTTCTCGTCACAGCCCGCGTGCACGATCGCAGCGCCCAGCCGCAGCACACGCTGGCGGCGCGGGGCCCGAGCCGAGATCATGGGCGGTGTCGTATCCGCGCCGCCCGGGCCACCAGCCGGCGGCGCCGCGGACATGCCCGCGCACATCGGGCCGCCGACGCCAGGCGGATGGGGATTTATGCGGAGCAGCTTGCCGAGCAGCGCCGCGCGGTTCTGGGCGTTGTTGAACTCGTCGTCGGCTCCGCCGCCGTCGCCGGTCGTCACCCACAGGCAGCCGTCGGCGCCGAACTGCAGCTGGCCGCCGTTGTGGTTGCTGGCCTGCGAGTGCTCGATTGTGAGCACGTTCCTGCGGCTCATCGGATCGGCGGTCTCGGGATCCACCGCCGAGCGAGTGAACTCGTCGATGCGGATGTCACCGCCCGAGTCGGTGTAGTAGACGTAGACCTTTCCCGAGGCGGCGTAGTCAGGGTCTGCAACGACGGACAGCAGCCCTCGCTCCCCGTCCGTGCTGAGACCGAACTGGGTGACGTCCAGGAATGGCGTCGCCCTGACGGCGTCAGCCACCACCAGCCTGACTTTGCCGCCGCGCTCGGCGACGAACAATCGCGACGCGGCGCCTGGGAATGTCGCGATCGCGATCGGCGCCGAGAAGGGGCCCGTCAACGGCTCCTCGGCGAGCGTTCCGGGCGATCCGCCGTAGACGAGCCGGAGGACCTTGTCACCGCCCAGGCTGACCGCGTACAAGCGGTTGGACGCGTCCGCACCGAAGGCGGCGAGCTGCGAGATGGTCAGCCCGGTGCTCCGGTCGTCCGGATCGGCGAAATCGAGTGCGAGCGACCTGATCACGCCGGCGTAGAAGTCGGCGTACATGTAGCGGCCGGTGAGCCCTGTCAGCGAGGGGTCACGGACGACGAACCCGCCGGTCACCGCGTCTGAGCTGGGGGTCCCGTAGTCGAAGAGCGGCTCGATCGCACCCGGGACAGGGCATTCGTCGGCTCGCGGGCCGCTGGTCTTCCCTTCGCGGCAGGCCCAGCCGAAATTGGCGCCGCGAGCGGCGGCGCTGCCTAACCAGTCGATCTCCTCGCGCTGGGACTGGCCGACGTCGCCGATGAGCAGGTCGCCGGTCTGGCGGTCGAACGAGAAGCGGTACGGGTTTCGGAGGCCGTAGGCGTAGACCTCGGGCGCCGCGCCCGCCACGCCGACGAAGGGATTGTCCGACGGCACCTGATAGCTCACCCCCGCCTGCGCGAACGCGTTCGCAGGTCCGAGCAGCAGGATCACGAGCGCAATTGCGAGATATGGCATTCGCTCGGGTCCTTGTCGTCCCGCCAGCGCAGGAGCTTCGCCCCATGGCGGATGCGCTGGCCGGTGATGTGGTCGAACGCCACCTCTACGACCAGCTCCGGACGCAGCCCCTCCCACACGAGCTCCTCCTCCGACTTCCAGCGGCTTGGCTCGCCCGAGCCGCGCTCGCCCGTCCGGTAAGGCTCCAGCTTCGCGAGCAGCTCGCGCTTCTCCTTGGCCTTGAAGCCGGACGTGTGCCCGACGATGTGGAGCTCCCCCTCGTCGTCGTGGAGCCCGAGGATGAGCGAGCCGACGGTCCCCTCCTCCTTCCCGAAGCGGAAGGCCGCGACCACCGTGTCGGCCGTGCGTACGCGCTTGATCTTCACCATCCCCGTGCGCTCGCCCGGGCGGTACGGCGCGTCGCACTGCTTCGCGATCACGCCCTCGGAGGTGCCGGTCAGCCACTGCCCCGCATCCGCCGTGTCGGGCGTCATCGGCGTGAGCTGCACGGGGTCGGCCACGACCGCCGCGAGCCGCTCGCGCCGCTCCTCGTACGGAAGCGCGCAGAGCACGTCGTCGCCCTCCGCCAGCAGGTCGAACGCCACGAGCTCGGCCGGCGTCTCCTCGCGCAACCGCTCCACGCGCGAGGCCGCGGGGTGGATCCGCTGCGACAGAAGGTCGAACTCCTGCACGCCGTCGACCACGACGATCATCTCTCCGTCGAGCACGAGCCTGTCGTGCGGAAGCGCCATGACCTGCTCCACGACGTCAGGGAAGTAGCGATTCATCGGCCTGCCGTTCCGGCTCTGGAGCCGGACGTCGTCACCGTCGCGGAACACGATCGTGCGGAAGCCGTCGAACTTGGGCTCGTAGCACCACCCGTCGCCCTGCGGCAGCTCCTTGGCGGACTTCGCCAGCTGCGGCTTGATCGGCGGCTTCAGGGGCAGGGTCATCGCGGCGCCACGCTCCGGCCGAGGATGCGCCTCAGCATCAGGTCGCCGAGCCGCGGCGAGATCCCGTTCACCACGCGCAGCATTCGGACGAGCGGCGGGTAGAAGAGCTCGCGCCGGTCCTCCTCCACCGCCGACACCACCCGCTCCCCGAGCGGGCCGGCCGGCGCCCGGCGGTCCAGCCGGTACCAGTCCGGCATGCGATCCATCTCGTGGTCGTGGAGCGAGGTCTCGATCTCACCCGGATAGACGGTCGTGACGGACACGCCCGTCCCGTGCAGCTCGTGGCGGAGCGCCTCGGCGAACCCCCGCTGCGCCGCCTTCGTCCCGTTGTAGACGGCCGCGTGCGGGAAGCCGCGCACGCCGCCGCCCGAGGACACGATCACGATCTGGCCGCGGCCTCGCTCGATCATCCGCGGGAGCGCGGCCCTGACGGTGTGGATCGTGCCGAGCCAATTCACGTCGTTCATCTGGCGCGCCTCCTCGAGCGGCAGGTCTGCGAAGGGCCGGTAATGGGTGATGCCGGCGTTCGCCACGAGCACGTCGACGTCGCCGAACTCCGAGATCGCCCCCGCGATCGACTCGGCGTCGGCCACGTTGCCCGCAAGCGCAGCATGCCCGCTGCCGGGAAGCTCCTCGGCGAGGCGCTCGAGCGGCTCGCGGTTGCGGGCCACGAGGCCAAGCGTCGCGCCGCGCTTCGCGAAGGCGCGGGCGATCGCCTCGCCGATCCCTCGCGAGGCGCCCGTCACCAGCACGCGAGTCCCGGGCCCGATCTCCACGGCGGCCATCCTAGTTTGCCCGGCTAGGATCCCCCCATGTCCCAGGAGCAGGTCACCGTCGCCGAGGAGGAGTACCTCCAGATCATCTACTGGCTCCGGGAGGCCGGGCTGCCGATCACCGGCGCCAACATCGCCCGGGCGATGCAGGTATCCGCTCCGACCGTCCACGAGATGATCGGCCGCCTCGAGGCCGACGGCTACGTCACCCGCGGCGCGGACAAGTCGCTCCAGTTCACCGAGTCGGGGCAGGAGCATGCCGCCGGCATCGTGCGCCGCCACCGGCTGATCGAACGCTTCCTCACCGACGTGTTCGACATCCCGTGGGACCAGGTGCACGAGGAGGCCGAGCGGCTGGAGCACTGGATGTCCCCGGTGGTCGAGGAGCGTATGCTGCGCGCCATCGGCGATTCGAAGACCTGCCCGCACGGCCACCCGATCTTCGAGGGCGCGCGCGAGGACGGAGTGCCGCTCGCCGACGTCGAGGAGGGGGCGCGCGTTCGCATCCTGCGGTTCGAGAACGAGGCCGAGGACCTACTGCACTACCTGAAGGACACCGGCCTCACGCCCGGCCTGGAGGGCACCCTGGCGCGCTCGGGCGCCGACGAGATCGTGCTGGACTCGAACGGCTCGTCGCACTCGGTCACCCGCTCCGTGGCGGAGACGGTGTCGGTCGTGGCCGACCCCTCGCCGCCGCCTCGCACCGCGCTTCCGGACCAGCTGGTCTTGGGTCGCGAGCGCTACGGCCGCTGAGCGGCCCCTCAGGTAGGCGGCTTGGGTCTCCGACTAGGTCGCCGCCCTCAGGTAGGCCAGCACCGCGAGCACCCGCCGGTGTGACTCCGGGTTCGCGTCGAGCCCGAGCTTCATGAATATCTGCTTCACGTGTGCCTCGACGGTGCGCTCGGTGACTACGAGGCGAGCCGCGATCGCCTTGTTCGAGAGGCCCTCGGCGACAAGGGCGAGCGCCTCGCGCTCGCGTGGGGTGAGCTCTTCGAGCGGGTCCCCGCGGCGGCGGCGCCCGACCAGCCGCGAGACGATCGTCGGGTCGATCACGGTCTCGCCCTCGCCGAGGCGGCGGAGCGCGTCGACCAACAGGGCCACGTCGAAGATGCGCTCCTTGAGGAGGTAGCCCACCCGCTCGGGGTGCTCCTCGAGCAGCCGCAGCGCGTAGCTCGGCTCGATGTACTGCGAGAGGATCAGGACGCCCACGTCCGGAAGCTCGGTGCGGATCATGCTCGCCGCCACCAGGCCCTCGTCGGTGTGGGTCGGAGGCATTCGGATGTCCACGATCGCCGCGTCCGGCTGCGTGCCGCGGACGCGGCGCAGCAGCGAGGGCGCGTCCTCGGCCTGGCCGACCACCTCGATCCCCGCCTCCTCGAGCAGGCGCACGATGCCCTCGCGCGTGAGCATCACGTCGTCCGCGACCACTACGCGCATGGAAGCTCCGCGCGCAGGCGCTTGGCGGCCAGGTCCATGGTCCCTCCGAGAGCGCCGACGCGATCGGCCACGTCCACCAGCTGCGTGTTGCGATCCGCTCCGTCGTCGTCGACCGTCACCACGAGCCGGTCGCCGGCCCGGCTCGCGGCCGCCGTGGCGAAGCTGGCTCCACGCGCCGCGGCGTCGTGGATCGCCTCCTCCAGCGTGTAGTAGGCCGTCCGCTCGACGGCCGCCGGATACCTGTCCCGAGTGAGCTCGCCCAGCTCGACGGGAAGCGGTGCGCCGTCGGCAAGCGTCGCGACCGCCGTCGCGAGACCCGCCTCGGTGAGGATCGCCGGGTAGATGCCCTCGGCGAGCTCGCGCAGCTCGGTAAGAGCGCCGTCGACCTTGTTGGTGGCCCGCGAGGCGAGGCTGCCCAGCTCATGGTCGCCCTCGGTCTCCGCTGCGGCGCGCGCCATGCGCAGGTCGTATGAGACGGCGATGAGCCGCTGCTGGGCACCATCGTGAAGGTTGCGCTCGAGACGGCGGCGCTCGGCATCGCCCGCCTCCACGATGCGCGCGCGCGAGCTTCGGAGGTCATCCAGCTGGGCGAGTACCTCGGCCTGGAGTCGCTCGTTGTCGATCGCGAGCCTCGCCGCTGAGCCGATCTCGTACTCCAGCTCGCGCCCGTCGAGAAGCGCGGCGTCGTGCGATACGACGGCGAGCGTGCGCCCGCCGCGGGTGATCGGGGTCACAGCTCGCCCGTTTCCCGGTGTGGGCGCGGGCGCGGGGGCGCCGTCCGCGGTGACATAGCGCCCCGAGTCGGGAAGCCAGTAGTAGACCTCAAGCCCGGGGTCGCCGAGCGCGCTCGCCAGCCCGTCCCGCAACGCGCCCGCCGGCGGCGCCCCGGCGAGTTCGACAGCGAGCCGCGCGACCGAGGAGCGCCCCTGTCGCACGCGCAGGACGCTCCACATGATCCCGAGCGCGAGCGCGAATGCCGACAGCGAGCGGGCGAAGAAGATGGCCGCGAACCCGGTCTCGTCGGGGTCTTCGAGCGGATCGCGCAGCAGTGCAATCGCGTATCCGATCGTCGCCAGAGCCGCAACCACAACCGGGACCAGCGTCGGCAACAGCACGCGCCGCGCCGGCGCCGTCGCCTTTGCGAGCCGCCACGCTCCGATCACGACCACGGCCGCGCCCATGACCAGGGCCGCTCTGGTCCAGATCTCACCCAGCGCGCTTGCGACCCCGGGATCCGCGTGGATGAGGAACGCGTTGTCGGAACAGGTCCGCCAGCAGTACGCGTCGAGGAACGGATCGCGGAAGAGTGCGCTTCCGAGGCTGATCGCCGCCGCGAGCGCGTAGACGGTCGCGACGGCGAAGCGGGCCGCGCGAGTCCCGAGTCGCCCCGTGGGGAGCCCCAGCGAGAGGTGGAGGATGAGCGGCAGGAAGAAAGGCCAGATCGCCGCGCCCAGGCTGCGGACGAGCGACGGCGCCCCGACCCAGCCCTCCCAGTCGGGGGCGAGCCACGCGAGGCCGGCCAGCATCGCGAGCAGCCCGAGGATGCGCGTTCGAGTCTGCGTCCACGCCACCGCGCCGGACAGCACGAGGCCGAGCCCTGCCAGAGCGTCTGCCGCATCGGCTGTCCCGGAGGCGCCGCCGTAGCCGGTCGGACCGACCGCGACCGGGGAAGTCGAGGCCGCCACCGCCGTAATCGCGCAGGCGACCGCAAGCGCGGGGATCGCGAGCCTGGCGGCCATGCGCCGATTCTCTCAGCGATATGGCGGGCCGGAGCGTTGCCAGCAACAACTCGCGCAATGTGAATCGTGTGGTGCGCCGCGATGTACCCGTGGCGACTGGCCCGTACGTTGGAACTATGAAGATCTCACTAGCCGCCCTGGTCGCAGCCGCCCAGCTGGCGGGCTGCCGCCTGGGCGACGAGGATGACGCCTCCGACAAGGCGGGCGGCTCGGACGCGCCGGTCGTGCTCCGCCTTGCCTATCCCTACAAGCCTAGGGAGGGACAGCCCGATGAGCCGGCGCTGCGCTATTTCGCGGGACGCGTCGCGGTGCTCTCCGACGGCGGGATGCGGGTTCGGATCTCCTTCAACGCCGCCGGCGAAGACGACCCGGGCGCCGAAGCCCGCGTGGCGCGCATGGCGCGTCGCGGTCAGTTCGACCTGGGTTGGGTCGCCACTCGCGTCTGGGACCAGCTCGGTGTCAAGAGCTTTCAGGCGCTTCAGGCGCCTTTCCTGATCACCGACTACGCGCTCCTCGGCCGTGTCGCGCAGAGCCCTCTCGCCGAGGCGATGCTCGCCGGGCTGAGCCCCGATCGACCTCTCCGGCCTCGCCGTCGTGCCCGATCAGCTACGTCGCCCCGCCGGCCGGACGGCGTTCGTCTCGACCGCTGCCTTCGAGGGCGCCCGCATTCGCGCGATCCCGTCGGCGGCCACAGATGCGCTGCTCTCGGCGCTCGGGGCCACCCCGGTGCACGTGAGCAGCGCGAGCTTTGGCCGCGAGATCGATCGCGGCCGCCTCGACGGCGCCGAGCTTCCCACCTCCCGGGCGCGCCAAGGATGGGATTTGGCCGCGAACGTCACCTTCTTCGGCAAGGCGAACACCGTGGTGGCCAACACGGAGGCGCTTCAGGAACTCACCCCGGACCAGCGCGACGTGCTCAGGACGGCGGCGGAGGAGACCGTGCGGCACGTCGTCGAGGACCCGCCCTCGGAACGCGTCATGGCGCGGGGGTTCTGCGCGTCCGGGCGAGTCGTGCTTGCCAGCCCGGCCGGGCTGGCGGAGCTTCGCCGCGCGGCGCGGCCCGTCTATCAGCAGCTCGAGCGCGACGCACGCACGCGCTCGTTGATCGAACGCATCCGGTCGATGAAACGTTCACAACCGGCGGCCGCGCCGGGCGCCGCCCCCTGCGGGGACGCCGGGCCGCCGGACGACGTCAAGGCCGACGCCCGTTCGCCGGACAGCTTCGATGGCACGTACCGCTGGCGGCTCACGGCAGCGGGCGCCCGCCGCGCGGGCGCTCCGGCCGATGATCCAGACGTGGGGTCGGTCAACACCATGACGCTGGAGGGCGGCAGGTGGCTGCTCGGTGAGGGCGACCCGCATTACTCGGGCACCTTCGAGGCGAAGGGCACTCGCCTGATCTTCGACTGGCCCGGCGAGGGCTACGCGCTGACGTTCACGTTCAAGCGCGCGGAAGCCGGCTCGCTGGACCTCAAGCCGGTGCTTCCGATGGATCGCGGCGACCAGTTCGTGTGGGCTTCCGGACAGTGGCGGCGCGTCGGCCCGCCCGTCCGGGACGTGCCCTGACCTGGGCTCAGCACGTGTCACTCCCGACGGGCAGCTCCACGGCGAGCCGAGTGCCGTCTCCGGGCCGGCTCTCTAGGCGCAGCGTCCCGCCGAGCGCCTCGACACGATCGGCGAGGCCTCGCAACCCCGTCCCGGCACCGATGACGGCCCCACCGCGGCCGTCGTCCACGACCTCGACCTGGAGCCGACCATCGCGAACCATCACCGACACGGCGGCGCGCGATGCCGAGGCGTACTTCGCGATGTTGGCAAGCGCCTCCGAGCAGACGAAGTACGCGGCCGCCTCGATGTCCTCCGGGAGGCGCCCGTCTGGCGCCACGACCTCGACCGGAACCGGGCTTCGCTCGGCGAGCGCGGTGAGAGCGCCGGCCAGCCCGAGCTCGCCGAGCGCACGCGGATGTAGGCCCGCGGCCAGCTCGCGGAGCTCTTCGAGGGTCAGCGCGAGGTGCTCCTCCGCGCGCCGGACCCTGTCAGCGGCCTCAGAGGCTGTGCCGCCCCGGCCGTGGCTCTGCGCAAGCTCCTGCGCCAGGCTCGCGAGGCGCCGCTCGGCGCTGTCATGGAGCCGCTGCTCGAGCCGGCGGCGCTCCTCGTCGCCGGCTTGCACGAGCCGACGCCGCGACGCGCTCAGTTTCCGCACCTGGGCGCGAACCTCCCCCTGTAGGCGGGCGTTCGCAGCGGCGAGTCGCGCCGCGGCTGCTACCGCGTCCAGGAGCCCGCGATCGTCCAGGACGGCGGTGTCGTGGACCAATGCGGCCACGCGCTGGCCCTCGAGCTCGATCGGGGTCACGCGGCGGCCTGGGCCCGGCGAGCTCAGGTCGACACGATTTCCTGCGGCGTCGACGTAGGTGCCGGAGGCGGGCAGCCAGTAGCCGACCTCGAGGGTGGGATCGCCGAGGGCGCGCGCCAGCCCGTCGCGTAGGGTTCCCGACCTGACCTCGCCGAGCTCGACGACGAGGTCGGTGACGCCGGTGCGCGCCCACGGCTCTCGGACGAGCGCCGTGAGCAGGCCGATCGCCAGCACGCAGAGCCCGGCCTCGTAGGCCAGCAGCGTGGCCTCCGTGGCCCCCGGGGTCGGGAATGCGATCCGGGCCGCTGCGGTGCCGGCGAGGACAGCAGCGAGACAGCCGGTCGCCTGGAGCGCCGCCATGCGCAGGCGGCGCTCGCGGCCGACGGCGTTGGCGTAGCGGTGGCCCGCGACGACCACCAGGAGCGCGCACAGCGCCAACGTCGCCGTCTCGTCGCGCCAGACCGCCGGGATCAGCGCGATCAGGTATGCGACCACCACCGCGGCGCGGTCGAGCCGGCCATGGAGCCTTCCGTCGGGGTAGGCGAGCACGAGGTGCACGAGCGGCCCGCGGTGCAGGTACAGGGCCTGCGAGGTGAAGTTGGCGGCGAACCAGCCGAATCCGGCCGCCGCCATGAGCGGTCCGCTCCCGCTCGCCGGCCGCCGCGTCCAGGCCACGAGGCCGCAGGCGATCAGCGTCCAGCCGACCGCGAGATCCGGCAGCCAGTCGCCCGGCTCGCTCCAGCCGAAGTAGACCCATTCGGCGGCGATGCCAAGTAGGGCTCCGGCCGGCCAGAGCAGCAACCGGAGCGTCCGCACCGCGTGTCAGCCGACGAGCGCCGTGAGCGTGGCGCCCGAGAGCTCTCGCTTGGCGATGAAGCCGCGTGCGGGCGCGGCCTCCAGACGTGGCCCGTAGGAGCTGGCGTCACGGCTCGAGATGAGCACGACGCGGGGCGGATCCGTCGCCGTCGACAGGTGCTCCGCCACGGCGAAGCCGTCGATGTCGGGCAGCTGGATGTCCAGCAGCACGACCTCGGGACGGAGGCGCTCGGCCTCGGCGATCGCGGCGTTGCCGTCGGCCGCCTCGCCGACTACCGCAAAGCCCTCGGACTCCAGCAGCGCGGATGCCGATTCCCGGAACGCCTCATGGTCGTCGACGATCAGAACCGTCCGGCCCATGCGCCGATCGTCTCAGAGGTGGCGCTCGCTCGCATTGGGGCCAGCACGGAGACAGGACTTTTGGCTGCCCCGTTTCGGCGCCGCTCCGGCGTCCGTAGCTTCGCTCCGATGGCCACGGCGACCGCCGCCTCGGCCAGACCGCCCGAGAGGTTCCACGATTCGCAGTCCGGCACCGAGGTCCTGGTCCATTGCGACGGATTCGACGGCATCCTGGACATCGAGGGGACCGTTGACGGCACGGTCTTCTTCGACGAGAGCGGTGAAGCGGTCAGATTCACTTCCAGGTGAAGGTCGACGGGCGAGGCCCGGTCGCCCTGCAGAACGTCGGCAGGAGGGTGTCCGACCCTGAAACCGGTGAGGTCGTGTTCCGCGCGGGCCACGCCGACGTTCCCGACGGACCGGAAACCGAACGCTTTGTTCTGTGCCGCTCTCGCCTAGGCCCGTCGTGCCAGCAGGTCGTAGTAGAGCAGCGTCGAGTAGAGCGCCACGAAGGGTGTCGTTACGGAGGTTGTGATCGCGGAGCCCACCATCACCCAGAGGGCGCGGTCGGTGTTCTCGGCTATCGCCGTGAAGGGCAGCACCAGGATCAGCCCGGGGATCGCGATGGCCACGTTCGCCAACAGGACGAGGCCGAGAGTGCGCCACCAGAAGCCCTGAACTACCTCGCCCGAACGTGAGAGGGCGCCCGCGCCGCGGGCCCCCTCGATCACGACGGCCTGGGGCACGAAGTACCAGCGCACCGCGAGGTATATCCCCGGCACGATCAGTAGGACTAAGCCGAGGGCGATCCCCACGGCCGCGAGCAGCACCGCCCCGAACAGAGGCGTGAACGCCTCGAAGCCCGCCACGAAGACCTGCCCCGCCGACGGCTGGTCGCCCGCCGCGATCTGGCGCAGGGCGTAGATGCAGATCGCGGCGATGATCGGCGTCACGACCAGGAACTCCACGATGGTCGGGACGACCGTCTCCGTGATGCCGGGTGACTCGTCGTATGAGCTCGTGAGCAGCTCGAGCCCGATGCCCTCGACGATCAGGTCCGCCGGGATCACCACCGCGGCCGAGAGCAGGATGAAGAGCCAGAGGTAACGCCTATAGACGGCCAGCGCGTCGCCGAACAGCCGCCCGACGTCGCGCTGCTCGCGGAGCTCCAGCTGCCTCACGCAGCGGCGCCGGCCAGCTCGCGGTAGGCATCGGCCACGCGCGCGATGCCCTCCTCGATCTGGTCCGGCGGCACCGCGGAGTACGCGATGCGAAGCGAGCTCTCGCCGCCCTCGATCAGAAAGTCCGTGCCCTTCACGAAGACAACGCCGCGCTCCTGCGCGCCGGCTTCCAGCGCGGCGACGTCGCTGCCGTCGGGCAGATCGACCCACACGAAGTAGCCGCCCTGGGGCCTCACGAAGCGGGCGTCGGGGATGTGGCGCTCGAGCGCGTCCGCCGTGGCGTCCCGGCGCTCCCGGAGCGCATCCTTCACCGTGGCGATCGAGCGCTCGATCGCGCCCGAGTGACAGAACTCGGCGACGATCGACTCGGCGACCATGTTCGGCGAGATGTAGGTGTTCGTCGCGAGCTTGCGGATCGCGGCGATCGTCTCGGCGGGTCCGACCAGATAGCCCACCCGGATGCCGGGGCAGACAGTCTTCGAGAACGACGAGGCGTAGACGACGCTGCCGGCCTCGTCCACCGAGAGCATCGTTGGAAGCGACTCGCCCTCGAAGCGCAAGTCCACGTACGGGTCGTCCTCGAAGATGGTGAAGCCGTGCTCGGCCGCGAGCGCGAGCAGCTTGCGACGCTTCTCGAGCGACAGCGTGCAGCCGGCCGGGTTCTGGAAGTTGGGGATGATGTGCGCGAGCTTCGGGCGGGCGCCCCCGTTCAGTGCGAGCTCGAGCGCGTCCACGTCGATGCCGTCGGCCTCGAGCGGGATCGCGAGGATCTCGGCACCGAGCTGGCGCAGCGAGAGCAGCGTGCGGTCGTAGGTGGGCGCCTCGACCACGACGAGGTCACCGGGCTGGACCAGCTTCTGGAACAGGAACGCGTCGGCCTGCATGGACCCGTTCGTTGCCACCACCTGGTCCGGGTGGACATCGTGCTTCTTGGCGATCCACTCGACGAGCCGCGGATAGCCCGCCGAGGTGCCGTACGCGAACGTCCCGGCCGGGTCGCGCTCGAACGCCGCCTGCGCAGCGGCACGCAGGTCGTCGACGGCGATGATGTCGAGCGACGGAGCACCGCGCGCGAGTGAGATGTTGGTGAACTCGGCCAAGAGGCGGACGATACCGGCGGCGCCGGGCCGCCGGTTCCTCGCCGCGCGCTCTCCACGGAGCACTGAGGAAGAGTGACTGTCCTGGCTAGCGGTTGGATACCAACCCTAAACAGGACACTCCTCGGAAAACCACCCTGCACCGCTGCCGTACACGCGGGCCATGATCGGCGCCCCGCGGAAACGCGCCGCTAGACCCGCGTCCCCAGTATCTCCACCGCAATCTCTGACACCTGCGTGGGGTTGCGCCCCACACGCACGCCCTTCGCCTCGAGCGCCTCCGCCTTCGCCGCAGCAGTTCCCGTCGAGCCCGACACGATTGCGCCGGCGTGTCCCATCGTCTTCCCTGGAGGCGCGGTGAAGCCGGCGATGTAGGCGAGCACGGGCTTCGACACGTTCTCGGCGATGTAGTCGGCGGCCTCCTCCTCGGCGCTGCCGCCGATCTCGCCGCACATGACGATCAGCTCGGTCTGCGGGTCGGCCTCGAACAGC
>Ga0126306_10001345_pt1 | contig 13073 bp, 15 predicted proteins | sample Plot27_FD_92592 | JGI IMG/M metagenome (GOLD analysis project Ga0126306, IMG submission 92592) | Serpentine soil microbial communities from UC McLaughlin Reserve, CA, USA - Plot27 | ecosystem: Environmental > Terrestrial > Soil > Grasslands | place: USA: UC McLaughlin Reserve, Lake County...
AATTTCGCCGAGCATGGTGAATGGGCATTCAGGCTTGGCGAGCGTTCGGCTGGCTCCACTTCGCCGCTTTGGACCGTTCTTCTTTCGATTGGGTTTCTCCTGCGCCTCGCGCCCTACATTTGGACATTTTTCCTGGGCTGGGTTGTGTTAAGCCTGGTGGGAATTCAGGCAGAGAACATTGTGCGCAGAACGATTGATGCCTATAAGCCCCGGCTTCCCTGGGTTGGTTTGTTCTTCGTTCTCGCATGGCATCTAACCTGGTCAGCGGTCTCAGGGATGGAAACGCTTCTCCATGGATTTTTTGTATTGGCAGTGCTGGCGCATTACTGGAAAGTTCACGTCGCTATTTGGCCCTTGGCCTTCTCGCGGGTCTAAGCATCTGGGTTCGCCCGGACGGCTTAACTCTGCTTGGCCCCATTTTGTTTACCGCTTTCCTAACTGAAAGTTCTTGGTTAGCTCGCAGCCAGGCAATGTCAAAAACATTGATCGGCTTTGGTGCTTTATTTTTTCTGTATTTGCTCTTTAACTTGGCAATGTCTGGTAACCCGATGCCAAACACGTTTTACGCCAAACAAGCTGAGTATCAAATATTCTGGCTGACGAAACCATTTCTTGAACGCGTCGCTGAATATCTCTGGCCGATCCTTGCGAGTCCTTTCATTGTCCTGGTTCCTGGAATGCTACTCTGGTTAATCAAGAATATTCGTAACAAAAATTGGGGTGCTATCGGTGGGGCAATTTGGGTCATTGGTTATATTGCAATTTACTTTGCTCGCCTTCCAGCCTATCAGCACGGCAGGTATATCATTCCAGCCTTGCCAATGTTCTACTTGTGGGGAATGCTGGGGCTGGTGGAGTTTGTCATATCGCCCAAGGCAAATAAGCGCCTTATATTTTTATGGCAGACTTTAACAGTAACGCTGTGTTTTGTGTTTGGGTACCTTGCTGCCCGCCAAAACGCTTACGACGTCTATTGGATCGAAAGCGAGATGGTCGTCACCGCGCAATGGGTGCAAAAGAACGTGCTGCCGGATGCGTTGCTTGCTGTGCATGATATTGGTGCGTTGGGCTATTTTGTCCCAAATCCCATCCTTGATCTGGCGGGGTTGATCACGCCTGAAGTGGTTCCATTCATCCGCGACGAAGCGCGTCTGGCTGAATATCTGGCTGTAGAGTCGGCGGACTATGTCATTGTGTTTGTGAGCGATTATCCGAATCTCACCTCACAAAGAACTCCTATATTTGTCGCTGGCCTGGAGTATGACCCTGTGGGCATTGAACACAATATGACGCTTTATAAATGGAAATGAGGTATTACGAAACTGAAATGCAAAGCCTATGTGGATAAATTGCCCGCTTGTCTCTCATGTGCTATACTCAATCCAAGACTTTTCTAGAAAACAGGTAACGGATGAATGAGATAACACTGCTGATCGCAGATGATCACCCTCTATTTCGCCAGGGGGTGGTGGATACATTATCCCTCGAAAAAGATTTTCAGATCATCGCTCAAGCGGCGGATGGGGATGAAGCTATCGAATTGATTCGCTCCCTGAAACCGAGAGTGGCAGTACTTGATGTCAATATGCCGGGGTTGAACGGTCAACAGGTTACGCATCAGGTCACATCTGAGCACTTGCCAACGCGCGTGGTGTTGTTAACCGGTTACGATGATATAGAACAGGCCATCCATGCTGTCTTAGCCGGAGCAGTTGGATATTGTGCAAAGGACATTGAGCCGGAGGTATTGGCTCGTACAGTCCGCGCCGTGGCTGATGGAAAATATGCCGTTGGGGGCCATATATTTAATCGACGAGATTTGGACCTTTGGATAGATGAGCAAATGGATGGAGCAAGGCGGTCCTACAGTGAGCCTGGTTCGCCTTTTCACCCATTATCTGACCGCGAAATGGAAGTGCTCTCCTGTGTAGTGCGTGGGATGAGTAATAAAGAAATCGCAGGTTTGCTTGGTATCAGTCATCAAACAGTCAAAAACCATGTCACCTCCATCTTGAGGAAATTTGGCGTTGAAGATCGTACGCAGGCGGTTGTGTATGCATTAAAACGCGGTTGGGTAAAACTGCAAAACGATCCAGTGAAAAACCAGGAGTAGTTATATGACCATGGAGACCGATATTTCTACAGCCGGCGGGCTGGATCTGCAGGCAGAACTGGACGAAACACAAAGGGCTTTGCGTGAGGTCACTCTAATGATCGAGCAAAGCCGGGGCGAGCTTTCCAAACTTTCACAACGTAACGCTGCCATTACCACACATCTTCAACAAGTCCAAAACCAGCTGGATAAAATGCCGCCTCAGGAGATTCGCAATGCTTATGACTCTGCCCTGGATGCCCAGCAGCGTCTATTTGTAATGCGCGGACAACTCGAAAAACTGCAGACTGAGAAATCACACCTTGAACGTTTCAAATCGACGATCGAACAGGCACGTGGTTCTTTCGCTTCCGGAGTGGCCTCCGCCTCCCTTGGTGGGTCAAAAGGCCCATTAGCCAGTGTCGAAATGCTTGTCAATGCCCAGGAAACCGAACGTCAGCGTCTTTCAAGACAAATGCATGATGGTCCTGCTCAGGCCTTGTCTAACTTTATACTGCAAACCGAAATTGCAATGCGTCTTATGGATGTGGATGCCGGGCAAGCGCGGGACGAGTTGAATAATCTAAAAACGTCAGCCATGGGAACCTTCCAGAAGGTTCGCAACTTTATTTTTGAATTACGCCCAATGATGCTGGATGATCTGGGATTGGTGCCAACAGTGAGACGATATTCCGAGGCGCTTAAAGAGCAGGCAGGCCTGGATATCAATGTAACGATCACCGGAAATGAACGTCGCTTGGAGCCTTATCTTGAAGTGATGCTGTTTCGGGCCATTCAGGAATTGCTTGGGAATGCTTCGCGGCATAGTCAGGCTTCCTTGGTCAAGATCATGCTGGATATGGGAGACGATCGCGTTCGGGTCAGTGTAGATGATAATGGTAAGGGGTTTGATCCAGATGCAGTTCAACATGGTACCAGCTTGGGCCTGAAATTGATCCGGGAAAGAGCAGAAATGCTCGGTGGAAACTTCGAAATCGATAGCACTTTGGGCACGGGGGCAAGGATTTCGTTTGCAGTCCCTGCCCGCTCCTAGCTTTTTATCTTTTCAAGAACGAAAAGTGAACATAACAGGATTGCAAGAAGATTGGCTTCGGAAGCCTTGAAATTTTTTTGTGTATGAGTAAAATAAGAGAAGTCTGAGGGTGGTCCTCAGTAAAGTTGTTTATTCACGAAAGGAACTGCTATCATGTTATTTGCTCCCAAAGAAAAAGGCCAAGGTTTGGTTGAGTACGCGATCATTCTTGCTCTCGTTGCTATTGTGGTCATTGCAGTCATGCGTTTGCTTGGTCCCAAAATTGGCAACACTTTTAGCACTATTGCCAGTTCCCTGCCGTAGTTTTGCTCTCATGCAAGCCAAATGGGACTCTGTCTTTGGGCAGAGTCCCTGTTTTTTTACTGAAATTAACATCTTTTATTCTGATTAATACTGTATAATGCGTAGATTGAAGTACCTGCTGAATTAACAGACAGGGAAACCAAGAGAGGAGATTTTCTCTATGCGTCGCGGCCGGATATTCATATTTCTTATTTTAATTGTGGTAGTTGGACTGGGCTTGTTAGCCCTAGTGTGGACTCAACTGGGTGCGAATACACCAGTAGCTACACCGGCAACATTCACTGATGTGTTTTTTGCTGCACAAAATATTCCTCAGGGAACAACAATTACTCGGGAGATGCTTGGAACTTTTTCCATCCCCCCCGAGAACGTTGCTGAAGTAATGTTCACAACTAGCGAAGAAAGCGCTCTTGTAGGTCAAACTACACGATTCACTCTCGACCAGGGAGCACTAATTACCGCTTCAATGGTTGGCTCTGGACCGGTTGAAATTTCCGGGCCTGCCTGGGCGGTTCAGATTCCATCTGGAATGGTAGCCGCTACAATTCCAACCAATCGCCTTTCACTGGTCGGTTACGGCGTAAACGATGGCGCACATGTTAACGTGAACGCGTGCATGCTTTTCGTTGATGTGGATCCAGCTTTTCAGGCAGCACTTCCTAATTTCACATCAGTTCTCACAGGCACAGGCTTTCTTCCTGACTCATTACCTGTCCTTTCAGTTTCTGCGCTCAGCGGTGAACAAGCTTCCCGGCAGGGTAGAGTGGAACTTGACCCAACACTTCAACAACCGTTTTATGCAGTACCTTCTGAAGCGCAAAGGCCCCGTCTTGTCTGCCAGATGATCTTACAGGATGTAGTTGTGATGAAATTAGGCAACTTTACGTTCCAGGCTCCCTCAGCCGATCCGAACGCAACACCTTCTCCCGCTCAGGCCCAGCAACAGGCTGCACCTGATATCGTGACATTGATGGTGAATCCACAAGATTCGATTTCGCTCAATTACTTCATTTATAGTGGTGCGATGCTAAGCATGTCCTTGCGCAATCCGAATGATACATCTCGTTTTGCTGCAGAATCGGCTACTTTGACCAGTTTGTTAACCCAATATAATATTTCGCTTCCTTCAAAACTTCCCTATGCATCACAGCCCAGGATCGATTTATTACAACCCCCACTGTTACCAAATGATGTTGTTACTGTCCAACCCCAGCAGTAATCTTAAAGTTTGAGGTGATTATCAATGGCGTCGGGTGAAAAAATTCGGGTTATGATCGTTGACGATGTTTCCGAGACCAGGGAAAATGTTCGGAAACTATTGCAGTTTGAATCCGATGTGGACGTTGTGGGGGTTGCACGTACGGGAAAAGAGGCCATCCAGCTTTCTCAGGAATTGAATCCAGATGTAATCTTAATGGATATCAACATGCCTGATATGGATGGCATATCAGCCACCGAGTTAATTCGCTCAAAACAGCCAGCTGTGCAGGTGGTAATTCTTTCTGTCCAAAGCGATCAGAATTATATGCGCCGTGCCATGCTTGCTGGTGCGCGTGACTTTTTGACCAAGCCGCCAATGGGTGACGAGTTGATTTCTGCCATTCGACGAGCGGGCTCCATGGCACAGATCGAGAAGTCAAAAAGTGCTCAGGTGTATGTTGCGCCAGTCGCTGGCAATGTTGGGATGTCATCTGGGTTCGGTGCTCCAAGGGGCAAAATAGTAACAGTATATAGTCCAAAAGGTGGTACAGGAACTACAACGATAGCTGTCAATCTTGCTTTGACATTGCATAATGAAGACACGCGTGTAGTATTAGTGGATGGTAACCTTCAGTTTGGCGATGTAGCAGTGTTTGTCAATGAGCAGGGCAAAAATACAGTGGTTGACCTTGCCCCACGCGCGGAAGAACTGGACCCAGAGATCGTTGAAGAAGTTATGGTAAAGCATGCAGCCTCTGGGATACACATTCTTGCCGCTCCCAGCAGGCCTGAATATGCTGAAAAAGTTTCCAGCGCCCAATTTAGTAAAGTACTGGAATATTTACAGCAACTTTATGCCTATGTTGTGGTGGATACCGCCTCACTTTTGACAGATGTAACTCTTGTAGCTATTGATGTGAGTGATTTGATTGTCCTTGTCACTACACAGGACATCCCAGCTATTAAGAACTGCCGTCTCTTCCTGGATTTGCTGCAAACTCTGGGAATCGAGCGTGACCGCATTCTCTTTGTCATGAACCGATTTGATAAGCGTATCAATATTACCCCTGAAAGGGTCGCAGATAATCTTAAGCAGTCCGTGGCCTCAGTTATTCCGTTAGATGAACAAACCGCGACCAAAGCCGTTAATCGTGGTATACCTTTTGTCTTGGATAGTAAAAATCAACCTGCAGCTCGCGGGATCTTTACTCTTGCAGAAAGTCTCCGTGCACATATTACAGCTCAGGAATCGCCTGACGAATCGATTCGCCCAGTTCGGCGATAAGGATTTGCCATGGAATACACACCAGGAGATAATGAAAGATGTCTCTCTTAAAGCGCATTGAACAAGGACAAAATAGTAATTCATCAGGGCAAACACCCTCTGAGAATCAGGGTGGAGAAGGTTCACGTCTGTCATCTTTGCAGGCGCGGCGGGTAAATGCACCTATCACATCCCCTCAGGCTGGGTCTTACTTTGATTTGAAAACACGTGTTCAGAACAAACTGCTCTCTGAACTGGATCCATCCATGGATATTACCCGGACGGAGGATGTGCGCAGAACGATCCAGGATCTGTTTGAGCAGATACTGGCAGAGGAAAACATTGTTCTCTCAAGGCCCGAGCGTGCACGGTTATTCGAGCAAATTGCGGCCGAAATTCTCGGTTTCGGCCCATTGCAGCCTCTTTTGGAAGATGACACTATTACAGAAATCATGGTCAACGGGGCAAAAAATATCTATATTGAGCGCAAAGGCAAAGTGCATCGTGTGCCTGTGACATTTGAAAACAATGATCATGTGATGCGAATTATCGACCGCATCGTTGCACCCCTTGGCCGTCGTATCGACGAGTCAAGTCCGTATGTAGATGCCCGCCTGCCAGATGGCTCGCGCGTCAATGCAGTGATTCCCCCCATATCCTTGGTGGGGCCCGTTCTTACTATCCGTAAGTTTTCAAAAAATCCGATCACAGTGGAACAACTGACCCAGTTTGGGTCAGTTACTCAAGAGGCTGTACAATTTCTCAAAGCCTGCGTTGAAGCTCGCCTGAACATAGTTATTTCTGGTGGTACTGGTTCAGGTAAAACCACTCTGCTTAACATTCTGTCCAGCTTCATACCGTCTGATGAACGAATTCTGACAATTGAAAATGCTGCAGAATTGCAGTTGCGACAGGAGCATGTGGTAACGCTGGAATCTCGTCCACCGAACATTGAAGGTCGTGGCGAAATCACCATCCGGAATCTTGTTGTCAATGCCCTCCGTATGCGTCCTGAACGTATTGTTGTTGGCGAGATTCGTGACGAGGCTGCATTGGACATGTTGCAGGCCATGAATACGGGTCACGATGGTTCAATGACGACACTACATTCAAATGGACCGCGCGACACACTTTCCCGTCTTGAGACAATGACTTTGATGGCTGGTATGGATTTGCCATCCAAAGCTATTCGTGAACAAATATCTTCAGCTGTGGACCTTATTTGTCATCAGGAACGTATGCGTGATGGTACTCGTAAGATCACAAACATTACCGAGGTGAGCGGCATGGAAGGTGAGGTGATCACCATGACGGACATCTTTGTTTTTGAACAAACCGGTACCGAAAATGGACAAATAGTAGGTCGGTTGCGACCAACCGGTCTGCGCCCGAAATTTATGGATAAAATTGAGACGGCCGGAATAAATCTTCCTCCATCAATCTTCGGTATTGGCGAACGACGCCGGTATTAGATGTTTGAATCGCCAGGTAGCTTAATATGAGTCCAACGATATTGATAATTGGAGGCGTAATCGTCCTGATCTTATTGATCGTGGGAGTGATTGTCTCTGTCACCAGTGATCGCTCTTTGGTCGAGGAGCGTCTGGGTCGTTATTTGGAAGATGATCGACAGCAAGCGCCAGAGGGGGAGTCAGGGCGCAGTGTCGTTACTGAATGGTTGAATCGAAGAGTTGCGAGTTCTTCTAGAGGTGATCGAATTGCCCGAGAGCTTGCACGCGCAGATTTGAAGTTCAAAGTTGCTGAGTATTATGCCCTTGTATTCATGTCAACAGTTGTAACAGGCTTCCTTGCCTGGTTGATTCAGCCCTTTGCTGCTTCCTTTGCAATCGGAGCGATCATCGGTTTTTTTATCCCCCGCTTTTATGTAAAGCGTCAGCAGAGGGTTCGGCTCTTTAAGTTCGATGATCAACTGTCTGATATGTTGAATCTGGTAGTGAATGGACTTCGAGCCGGGTATTCCACGATGCAGGCCCTTGAAGCTGTAAGCCGTGAATTACCAAGCCCGATCTCTGACGAATTTCGCCGCGTGGTACAGGAAATGCAAATCGGTATTACGATGGAAAAAGCCCTGGACAACTTATTGCGCCGTATTCCCAGTGAAGATTTGGATTTTGTTGTTACCGCAATGAATGTTCAGCGGGAAGTTGGTGGAAATCTTGCAGAGATCCTCGACATAATTTCATTTACGATTCGCGAACGAGTTCGCATAAAAGGCGAGATCAGGGTAATGACTGCCCAGGTGCGTACGTCCGGTGCAGTATTATCTCTAATCCCCGTTTTTCTTAGTGTTGCTCTGTGGTTCGTTAGTCCGGAATACATCGGCAGTTTCTTTGAAGAGAGTGATAGGATACCGCAACCTTTATGCGGTATCATTGCAGTAGTGACAATAGTTGGCATGATCGCATCAGGGTACTTTGTGATGATGAAAATTGCCGATATAGAGGTATAAGATGGGTATAATCATTTTTGGTGCTGTTGTATTGCTGGCAGCCATCGCAGTGATTGTTGTAAGTTTGCGGAGAAACGCAGCTGGGGAGGAAGACGATCCATTACAGGCACGTCTCGCTGAATTTATCCAACGCGGTAACGTTACATCCCTTGAGGAAATCGAGTTATCGCAGCCTTTTAGTGAGCGTGTCATTGTCCCAGTAATTCGTCGCATGGGGGAATTCTCCGCACGCTTCACACCTCAAAAGGCCATTCAGGATACAGCCAGGAGACTTGAACTGGCTGGTAATCCATGGCCCATCGATGCAGCCACGTTTCTTGCCATTCGGTTTATTCTGGCTGTGGTCTTAGCTGGTTTTTTGATTGCCGTTGTTATTATCTCACCACCTGCAAACCCCAGTGATAACTTTATGTATATTGGTGGCGCGGCTTTTGGAGGCTTTTTCCTGCCGCACCTGATGCTTTCAAGCAGGATTACCAAGCGTCAGAATGAGATTCGTAAGGCAATGCCAGATGCTCTGGACCTGTTGACGATCTGTGTGGAAGCAGGCCTGGGGTTTGATGCTGCAATGTCGAAAGTAAGCGAGAAATGGGAAAACGAGCTTTCCCTCGCTTTTGCCCGTACAATCCGTGAGGTTTTGCTGGGCAAGGTGCGGCGCGAAGCTCTGAAAGATATGTCTGATAGGCTCGGGATTGCAGAGATGACCAGTTTCGTGGCGGCGATCATTCAGAGCGAACAACTTGGTGTGAGCATGGCAAAAGTCTTGCGGATCCAGTCTGACCAGATGCGTTTGAAGCGCAGACAGCGCGCAGAAGAGGAAGCGCACAAAGCGCCCATTAAGATGATCATTCCAATGGCATTGTTGATCTTCCCTTCCATCATGATTATCATTCTGACTCCTGCTGCAATTTCCATTATGACTTCACTCGGATAAACAATCAAATCTATATTCTGTGAGCAACTTTCCCTGGTCGTATCGCATATTTCGATTGACCTGGAACGGGCTGGACTTGCTTTTCCCGCCGGTCTGCGGTGGCTGTGGAAAAGCAGGATGGCGCTGGTGCTTGGATTGTCAGGAACGGGTCCTACACATCAACCAGCCGTTTTGTGAAAGATGTGGGATTCCAACTCAGGGGGCTGATACATGTGAAAAATGCAAATCGGATCCGCCTGCATATCAAATGATGCGATCATGGGCGGTTTTTGATTCACCAGTACAGAATGCTCTGCATACATTAAAATACCGCCGTAATATTGGACTGGGTGAATCGTTTGCTTCTGAAATGGCCAAATTCTTTCGAACTTTACAATGGCCGGTGGATATTTTCATTCCAGTTCCGCTGGGCAAAAAACGCCTTAAAGAGCGAGGGTATAATCAGGTTGCACTCGTTGCGCGCCCGCTTGCCTACGAGATTGGGGTTGAGTATAGCGCTCGGGCTCTGTGGAAGGCGCGGGAAACCCGTTCACAAGTTGGTCTATCCATTTCAAAGAGGCGCGAAAATGTCCATAATGCGTACCAGGCTGACCCGAAAGTCGTGAAGCGTAAATCCGTTGTATTGATGGATGATGTGGCAACGACCGGGTCTACCATCCTGTCTTGTACAGATGCCCTTTTATCAGCTGGTGCCGGGGATGTATACGCGATAACAATTGCGCGTGCACTTTCACATCATGGTCTGACTCGTGTTTGACAACTTCCCGACTGGGATGTTGATAACCTTTTCAGGAGGTAAAATGGCGAATAAAGTTGAAACACTGGCCCGTAATATGCGGTTGACCGATAATACGCGCGAGTATGTTGAGAAAAAAGCCGCCAAGCTGGAACGAAACCTTCAGGAAATTGACGAAATTCGGGTGGAGTTGACGCATGCCAAGACAGCGAGAAATGCGAATGATCGCCAGGTAGCACAAATTACTGTGCGCGGAAAGGGATTTCTACTCAGAACTGAGGAGCGTGCGGATGATCTGCACGGCGCATTTGATGTCGCGCTGGAAAAAATACAACGACAGATAGACCGTTATAAGGGCAAGCATTATCATGGGCGTGGTGATGGCCGTTCTGCCTGGGAGATGTTTGATGAAGAGGAGTTGCCAGTTGACGATACTGGTGAACTGCTGCCATTGGTGGTACGTCGCAAGAAATTCATTGTGATGCCCATGAATGAAGATGAAGCAGTGGAGCAAATGCGCCTGCTTGGACACAACAATTTCTTTGTATTCTTTAATGCTGAACAAAATTCCATTCAGATACTGTACCGCCGCCGCGACGGATCATTTGGTTTGATCGAACCTGTGGTTGGCTAGTGTTATCATAATTGGTCATAAACCAGCCCGACCAACGTCGGGCTGGTTTATTAGAGGAGCAAATATGGCGTTTGATAAAAATGATGTAAATGAGAGTGCTGTTACAAATTTGGATATTGAAGTTGCGAAAAAAATAATCTTTGATCTACTGAAGGCAGTAGGAGAGGACCCGCATCGTGAAGGCTTGAAAAACACACCGGATCGCGTTGCCAGAATGTACACAGAGCTTTTGAGTGGATATTCGGAAGAGCCAGCCAGAATTATCAACAACGCATTGTTCCATGTTAATTATGACGAAATGGTGCTTGTACGTGATATTGAGTTTTACAGTTTGTGTGAACATCACATGCTGCCATTTCTGGGTCGGGCACATGTAGCCTACATCCCGGCTGGCATTGTCATTGGGCTATCCAAAATTCCCCGCATTGTAGATATGTATGCGCGCCGGTTGCAGATACAGGAGCGTATGACGCGCCAGATTGCGGATTTTATACAGGAAACGTTACAGCCGCAGGGAGTCGCAGTGGTTGTTGAGGCGATTCATTTATGTTCAATGATGCGCGGTGTAAAGAAACATGATGCCCGCATGACAACCTCCGCTATGCATGGCTCATTTCGTGCAAACATTGCCACCCGCCAGGAATTTTTGGATAATATTTCTCGTGGGTCCACGCCGCTTCAATTCTAACGTGGCGTGGGGTTTTCCCTAAATTGATTTAATACTTCGGGACGCGCCTGCATCCAAACTTTTTCCTGGAGCTGCGTTGATATTTCAGTGATGGGTTTTCTGGTTACTGGATTTTGATATTCAGGATAAATTTCTGCAAGAGGGATTACCACAAACGCATCGTTCCAGAAGCTGTCTTTCTGAAGCTGATCATCGAAAAGAATGATGTCAATATCTATGGTACGGGGGATATACTTATCTTCACTTCTTACACGTCCTAACTTTGCTTCAATAGGGCGAATAATTTTCTCCTTCAGATCAAACTTGTTGAGCTGTGTAAAAAATAATACACACGCGTTCAAATAATCTGGAGCGGGCGCTCCTGCTGCTCGTGACCCCCAAGCGTTGGAAACCTCGCGAACTTCTCCGGTTTCTGATAAGCCTTGTATGGCTTTTACAAGATTGAGCTCGGGCTGAATATTAGACCCTAAATTCAAATAGGCCTTGTGCAATTCATTCACACGGCTTCGTTCTATCTCCACGCCAACAGACTCGGCAAAGCGCACCGCGCCAGGCTTCTCAACGCGTATAACAACTTTTTGTACATTCTGCTCTTCAAGACAGAGTTTCAACAGCTCATTTGCCAGGGCTTCGACGGTGAGCTTTTCCGCACTTTCGGCATGCTCCTGAACTTTTTTTGATACGGTGCTGTAGTTGACGCAGTCGTTGATATTGTCTGTCTCTGCTGCGCGGCGCGTATCTGTGAAGAGTGTGATGTTGATTAGAATATCCTGCGGACGTTTCCGCTCCCAGTCGTTGATACCGATAATGCCACGCACCAGTAAGTTCTTTATGATCACCTTGTCCATAAAATTCCTTTCAACTTTACAGTTGACCGATTACTAATCTTAGTTCACATATTCATTTACACTAAATGCCTGCCGCCATCCACATGTATTATTTCTCCTGTGATATACGGCGGGCATGTTAACAAGAAGATCAATGCATCTTCAATTTCGCTTTCCTGAGCCCATCTTTTCATGGGGATATTTTTTAGGATTTCCGGATTTGCAGCTCCAGCAGAAGGGGGCAAAACGGCACCGAGTGCCAATCCGTTCACGGTGATATCGGGCGCAAGCGAGACGGCCAGGGACTTGGTCATCGCGGCCAACGCTGCCTTACTGGTCGTGTACGGAAAATGATCTGACCCGGGGCGTAAGGCGCGCCAATCCAAAATATTGACGATGCGCCCACCATTTTTTGCCTGACTTGCAAATGCTTTACTCAACAAAAAAGGCGCGGTTAGATTAATTGACATATGTTTTTGCCAATCGCCGAGAGATGTCTGGTTGAGCGACAATGGCTCAAAGATTGCGGCACTGTTGATGAGGCCATACAGTTCTGTGGAATCCTCAATTTGCGGGACCAAATTTTGGGCCTGGAGTGAATCGTTTAGATCCGCTTTGAAGATCCAGGCCTGCCGTCCCAATCCTTTTATGTCATCCCGAAGCACTTCTGCTTCTGTATCCGAATGCCCATGATGGATGACAACATCCGCGCCTGCGCGTGCACAAGCCAGTGCAAAAATACGACCGATACGCCGCGCGGACCCGGTAATCAGAATGCATTTGTTCAGCAGTGGTTCGTTCCTCATCCGGGAAAAATTGTATCATCGAAACAGGCTTGCAATTCCGTAAAAATTATTGACTCCGATTTTCG
>Ga0126306_10001346_pt1 | contig 13072 bp, 11 predicted proteins | sample Plot27_FD_92592 | JGI IMG/M metagenome (GOLD analysis project Ga0126306, IMG submission 92592) | Serpentine soil microbial communities from UC McLaughlin Reserve, CA, USA - Plot27 | ecosystem: Environmental > Terrestrial > Soil > Grasslands | place: USA: UC McLaughlin Reserve, Lake County...
AGCGCGGGGTCGAGGATGTCCGGCCGGTTGGTGGCGGCGATCAGGATGATGTTGTCCTTCATCTCGAAGCCGTCCATCTCGACGAGCAGCTGGTTGAGCGTCTGCTCGCGCTCGTCATGGCCGCCGCCCATCCCAGCGCCGCGGTGACGGCCGACGGCATCGATCTCGTCCATGAAGATGATGCAGGGGGAGTTCTGCTTGGCCTGCTCGAACAGGTCGCGCACGCGCGACGCGCCGACGCCGACGAACATCTCGACGAAGTCGGACCCGGAGATGGAGAAGAACGGGACGCCGGCCTCACCGGCGACGGCGCGGGCGAGCAGCGTCTTGCCCGTCCCGGGCGGACCGTAGAGCAGCACGCCCTTCGGGATGCGCGCGCCCAGCGACTGGAACTTCTTCGGGTTCTCTAGGAACTCCTTGATCTCGTGGAGCTCCTGCACTGCCTCGTCGGCCCCGGCAACGTCTCGGAACGTGATCTTCGGGGCGTCGACGGACATCCGCTTCGCCCGCGACTTGCCGAAGCTCATCACCCGCGAGCCCCCTCCCTGCATCTGGTTCATCAGGAAGATCCAGAAAGCGAAGAAGAGCAGGAACGGCAGGATGTAGGTCAGGAGCGAGAGGAGGCTGGAGCCGCCCTTGCCCTTGATCTCGGTCTTGACGTTGTGCTGCTGCAGGTTGTTGAGCAGCTCCGCCTGGGCGGAGTCGGAGTCCGGATAGGACTCGTCGTACTTGGTCCCGTCGGTCTGCGTGACGTTGAGGGTGTTGTCCTTGGTGTTCCAGGTGACGGACTCGATCTGCCCCTGGTCGACCCGCTGGATGAAGGTGTTGTAGTCGGGCGTCTCGGTGCCCGAGCCAGGGCTGATCAAGCGCTGCGCGAAGAACGCCAGCACGACGACAATCAGGATCGGAAAGGCAGCGCTGCGGAAGAAACGTCTCACGGTTGGTCCCTTTGCCCGGCAGTACGCGAAGTAGGCGTCCCCGGATCTAGGGCGAGGGTACCAGCGTTGATCTAGCTGCTTTGCGGGTTTTCCCGCAGCGCCGCGACGTAGGAGAGGTTGCGGTACCGCTCGGCGTGATCGAGGCCGTAGCCGATCGCAAAGCGGTTCGGGATCTCGAAACCGACGTAGCGAACGGGCAGGTCGACCCGCCGGCGTTCCGGCTTCGTGAGCAGCGCACACACCTCGACCGACTTCGGTCCGCGCGCCCTGAGGTTGCGCATCAGGTAGTGGAGTGTGAGTCCCGAGTCGATGATGTCCTCGACGATCAGGACGTCGCGGCCCGCGATCGGCGCGTCCAGGTCCTTGAGGATCCGGACGACGCCCGATGAGTCCGTGGAGGACCCGTAGCTCGACACGGCCATGAAGTCGAGCTCGCACTCGATCGTCAGCTGCCGCATCAGATCGGCAAGGAAGGGGACCGCGCCCTTCAGGATCGCGACCAACAGCGGAGAACGTCCCTCGTAATCCCGGTTCACCTCGGCCGCGAGCTCGGAGACCCGGCGCTGCAGGTCCTCCTCCGAGACGAGCACCTCCCCGATCGCGTCCTCGCTCACTGCCCGCCAGTCTACGTCGAGATCTGGGCGGCGCTCAGGACCGCGGATTCCCTGGCGCCGGCCTTCGCGGCGAACTCCTCCGAGACCGCGACGCCTGCGATCCAGACGATCCGCCCGTCCGAGGTGACGACCGGAAGCGCGTGCCTCAGAGACCTGGGGACCTTGCGGTCGGTGAACAGATCCTGCAGCGACTTGCTGCCGCCCAGACCGAGGGGGCGCATCCGGTCGCCCTTGCGCCAGGCGCGCACGACCAGAGACCCGCCCAGCGTCCCGGGATCCAGCACCGCGAGGTCGGGCCCCTCGGCCGCCGGCGCGCTCGAGGCGAGCTCGGCGCGCACCTCCCAGCTGCCGAAGCGGCAGACCCCCGGTACGGAGAGGGTGGCCGTCGCCGGCTCGGCCGCCGGGGCCGTCGTGAAGCGCACGTGGCCCGCCTCGATCTGGGCCTCGACCCCGCCGCCGAGCTCGACCACGCCGCCCTCGGGCTCGTTCACGAGCCTCCAGATCTGCTCGGCGCGGGCCCGGCCGAGTGCCACCCCGGTCCCCGCGGCCCGCTCGGCGAGACGGCGAAGCGCCAGGCGGCGGACGGCGGGATGAAGCGGGTCGAGGGCGTCGCGTCCGATCGCACCGGCGACGTCCGCCCCGGACTCGGCGAGTATCTCCTCAGCCATCCCCTCGAGCGCCTCCCCCTCCTCCGCGAGCTCCGCATGGGTCTCCGCGATCGTCGCCTCGGCCTCCGGCCCGATCTCCCGCAGCACGGGCAGGACCTCGTTCCGGATCCGGTTGCGCGCGTAGAGCGGCTCGGCGTTGGTCGGGTCGTCGCGGAACGGCAGCCCGGCCTCGGACGCCAGGCGCCGCACCTCCTCCCGCTCGAGCGAGAGCAGCGGCCGGACGACGGCGCCGTGCCGTGGAGGCAGCCCGAGCAACGCCCGGCGGCCCGGCGAGCTGGCGAGCCGGTAGAGCAGCGTCTCGGCGAGGTCGGTGCGGGTGTGGCCGGTGGCGATCCAGTCGGCACCGCGCGCCTGCCGCAGCCGCGCGGCGGCCCGGTAGCGGGCCTCCCGAGCCTCGGCCTGCACGTTGCCCTCGCCCAGCACTGGATGCTCGACCTCGAGGTCGACGCCCACGATCGCGCAGAGCTCGCGGACGGTCTCCTCGTCGCGGTCCGAGTCGGGCCGCAATCCGTAGTTGAGATGAAGGGCGCTCACGGCATCCGGGCCGAGCATGCCGACCAGCCCGGCAGCGGTCGCCGCGGAGTCGGCGCCGCCCGACACCAGGACGACGCCCCGGGACCCTGGAGCGAGCAGACCGCTCTCCCGGACCGTGCCGGCGAGCGCGGACAACGCCTGATCGGCCGCCATGCGAGCGATTCTAGGAGCCGCTCTACCTACTCTTCACAACGTCGAAAGGGCCAGGCACAGGCGGGGACCGGTAAAGGACGGGCGGCTGAATATGTAGGGGACTCGTTGAGCGCCGTGCCGGGCGCTCGATGCGGTGTATGTGCCGAGGTCAAGCAAGACCCTCACCGCGATCGCGATGGTCGCCGCATGGATGCTCATCAACGGCTCGCCCGCCTCGGCGTCGTCCTGCCCCGGCGCCAACCTCCAGGTGTCCGGGCTGAGCCAGAGCGCGATGGAGAGCTCGATCGCCTGCCTGATCAACGAGCAGCGCGCGGGCCACGGTGTCCGGCCCGTGCAGCCAAACGCCGCCCTGCGGCAGGCTGCGCTCGGCCACTCAACCGAGATGATCAGCCAGCGCTACTTCGAGCACACCTCGCCGGCGGGCGTCACCTTCGTCGACCGGATCGAGGCCGCCGGCTACACCCGCGGCGCGCGTTCCTGGGAGGTCGGCGAGAACCTCGCCTGGGGCAGCGGATCCCTGAGCACGCCCGGATCCCTGGTCACCTCATGGATGAACAGCCCGCCCCACCGGGAGAACCTGCTGCGCGCACGCTTCCGCGAGATCGGGATTGCGGCGGTGGTGGGCACGCCCGAGAGCAGCCGGGACGCCAGGGGGGTCACGGTCTCCAGCGAATACGGCTACCGCTCCTTCGCGAAGGCGAAGAAAAAGCGCTCCAAGGGCAAGGCCCGCAAGGCGCGGCGGCACCGGCGCTAAACGGCCGGCTTAGCGATGTAGAGCGAGATCGGGTCCGGAAAGCCCTTCAGCACGACCTCGCCGATTGCGTCGAAGTTGAGGAAATCCGACTCGTCGATCGCCTCGACCAGTGCCTCGGTCACCAGGACCTCGCCGCCGAGCGCCCGCGAGACGACCCGGTGCGCCAGGTTGACGTCGCCTCCGAAGTAGTCGCCGTCCCGGAACACGGCGGCGCCGTAGTGGATCCCGACCCGCGGCTGTGGCCGCTCCTGAAAGAGCGCGAGGAAGCCGACCGCCCACTCGGTCAGCGACGCCGGCTCCGGGGAGACGAGCATCACCTCGTCGCCGATCGTCTTCACGATCGTGGCCTCGGTGGGAAGGGTCGCCTCCACCGTGTCGATGAAGCGCTCGATCATGTCGAGCGCCTCCTCGTCGCCCTCCTCCTCCGTGTATCTGGTGAACCCCGTCAGGTCGACGAAGCAGAAGGTCATCGACACGCGGGCGAGCCCGCGGCCGGCCCCGCCGATGTCGGCCTCCATGTGCCCGACCACGTCCTGCTCGATGTAGAAGCGGAGGTAGCGGTTGTGCATGTACTCCATCAGCGGGCCCGTGACCGGAAGCAGATCCGCCGCGAGTCCTCCCATCTCCTCCGCGATCTCGAGGGGCGGAACGTCCTCCTGCATCAGCGGCTCGTGGACGTAGAGGTGAAAGAGGCGAACCTCGGCGTCGGCGACGCGGCGGATCGACTGGGCATAGACCCGAACCAGTTGGAGGAAGGCGACCAGCGGGAACCCCGAAGCGAGGACGTCGGCGCAGTGCCGCATCGCTCTCAGGTCCTCCTCGTTCAGGGTCCCGTCGGCGCTCATCGGGGTGCCCAGCAGCGTCATCACCCGCTCGACCAGCTCCGGCTCGAGCCCGGTCAGCTCGGCGGCCTGTTCACGGGTGTAGGTGCCCTCCGGGACCTCGAAGACGTCCTCGGCTCGGCCGAACGCGAGCCGACCTCCCTTCGCCGCCTCCCTGATCGCATCGACCGAGTAGCCGCGCTCGCGCATCCGCGCGATCACCCGGGCCTGCGCCGCCGAGGCCCTCGTCCACTTTCCGTCCGCGATCGGGACGAGACCCTCGTCCGCCCAGCGCTTCAGCGTCGAGGTCGAGACGCCGGCGAGTCGGCTCGCCTCCGCCAACGAGATGGCGGCGCCTTGGTCGTTGCGATCGTCTGGGCTCACCCGCACCCTCCGGCCAGCGGGGCCCCGCCTGTGCCCTGACGAAGCGACGGGGCCCCAGGACCCCGTCGCCTGCGGGCTATCGGCCCGCCTCGTCGGCCAGCGGCGCCTAGACGCCTTGCGGAGCCCTGTCGCCGATCCCAGTCGCCGGGGGACCTGCGGACCGCGGACCCGCTGCCGGCCCAAGAAGTTTTCGAGCGAAACGAGATTACGCCTCCGCCGGGCGCCAAGTCAATCCCGCCCTCAATCAATGGCGAGATGCGGATACTTCTCCGAGACGAGCTGGCGATAGCGGGAGAAGAGTGGCTTGGCGGCGGGAAAGAAGCGCAGCGCGGCGCCGGCGTCCTCGACCCTGGTCCGCAATCGGCCGCGGGCGATCGCGATCGCCGGGTTCTCGCGTCCCTGGAAGAGGCGGTTGGCGACGGAGGACTCCATGCTCAGGCGCAGCTTGGGCTTGCCGGCGGAGCGGCTCGAGAAGTTCCAGTGCAGGCAATGACGACCTCGGTCGGCCCGCGAGAGATTCAGCACCAGCTTCAGGTCCGGGAACTCGATCCGAAGCGGGGCGGCTGCCGCGCTCAGACGCGGGCCGTCGTCGGGGTCCACGTCGATCTCGCGCAACACCGAGTCGAGGATCTCCTTGAGCTCCTTCTTGGTCAGCGCATCTCGGGAGGCTGACCCTCGACCTGAGGTCAAGCGCTTCGCCGCAGCCTTTGCGTTCGATCCCATTCCGAGCACCAACCGGGCTAAGCCTACCCCGGGACCCCGGCTCATCACCTGGCTGTAGCGTGCCCGCTCCATGTCCCACCACCTCCGGCCGAGCACCGAGTACGCGGAGGACGCCCTGCTCCCGGGTGATCCGGGGCGGGCTCTATCGCTTGCCCAGCAGCTGCTCACCGAGCCGAGGATGAGCAACCACGCCCGCGGCCTCTGGGGATACACCGGGGTTACCCCAGCTGGGCGACCGCTCAGCGTGCAGTCCACCGGCATGGGAGGGCCAAGCGCCGCGATCGTCCTCCAGGAACTCGCCGAGCTGGGCGTGCGGCGCGCGATCCGGGTGGGCACCTGCGGCGCGCTCGACGTGGGGCTCGCGCACGGCGATCTGCTGGTCGCCGGAGATGCACTCGCGGAGGATGGCGCGAGCCGTGCGCTGGGCGCCGGCGAGATAGCCGAGCCCGATCCCGAGCTCACGGACCGTCTGGCCGGCGCGCTGCCGGGCGCGCCGGAGGCCGTCCGGATCGTGACCACCGACCTCTTCTACGACAGCAGCGAGGGGGATGCCGGCCCACCCCGGCGGCGTGCCGACGCCTGGCAGAGGAGCGGCGCGGCCGCGGTCGAGATGGAGGCGGCGACCCTGTTCACGCTCGGCAGCCGGCTGGGCGTCGCCACCGCCTGCCTGCTGGCGGTATCCGACACGTTCACGGACGGTCAACGCCGCCGGATCGGCGACGAGGATCTGGCCGAGGCAGCGAAGCGCATGGGGTCGGCCGCTGCCGCCGCCCTCGCGAGCTAGACGTCAACCTCGTCTCGAGGTTCGCGGCTGCGAGGGACCGCGCTCCCGGCGCAACTCGGCGACCTCCCTGCTGAGCCGATCGAGCGTGTCCTCGACCTCCTCGAGGCGCTCCGAGAGCGAGCGCAGCCTGCGGGCGATCCGGTCGAGATCGTTACCGGTCGGCAGGTTCAGGTTTCGGATCACGGCGGTTCCCGCCTCGGACGCTCGCTCACGCACGCCGAAGGCGACCTGTAGCGCCTGGTGCATCCAGGGGTTCTCGACCAGGATCTGGGCGAGATCACCGAGCGCGCTCTCCCCCCGCGCCGGGCTCGGATCGCGCCTCTCTTCGCCGCCGCCCTCGTCCATATCGTCTCGGCACGGTACCGCGCCGGGCGACTATCCCAGCGAACCGCTCAATGGCCGCACAACAATCACCCCGCACCCGTCAAATACGCTTGCCCACGCACGTGAGGAGGGTTCACAGCTGCAGGCGTCCCTGCGCGACGGTTCCCCGTTGCAAAGGGGGTAGCGAATCAGTAGCGTCCGGCTTGCCCGTGGCTGCAGGGAGGCTGCGTCTGGCTGACCCTGGAGGACCCAGCGCTACGCGGGCAAGATCGGCTTGCCAATGAGGAAAAAGCTTCTCGTCATCATCGCTCTCGGCGGAGCCCTGGCGATAGTTGCCGCGGGAAGCGCCAGCTCGCTGTCAGTCGGGGCGGGCGACCTGACGGTCACCGTGCCGGGAACGGGAACGGGAACGGCGACGGGGACGGGCGGCGGCAACGTGCTTCCCCAGTGTGCCGACCTCTCCGACAACGACGGTGACGGCCTGGTCGACCTCGCGGATCCCGGCTGCAGCGGGCCCGTCGACGGGGACGAGTACAACGCGCCGACCGGTGGCGGGACCACGACGGGTGGCGGCACGACCACCTCCGGCGGAGGGACCACGTCCAGCACCACGACGACGACCGGCACCGCCGGCGGCTCTGGCGGCGGCAAGTCCAAGGTCAAGGTCGGGGACGGGGCCGGCGCGAAGGGCCTGTTCGGAAAGCAGAACAAGAAGGGCAAGGGCGCCAAGCAGGTCGCCACGGGCGAGCGTCAGAAGATCCAAAAGCCCACGCTCCGCAACCCTGACGGCTCTCCCGCCCCGACCAACCCGAGCCTGACCGTCGCGCAGTTCGGCCCCGCCCCGATCGGCGTGCCCAACTTCCTCATCGACTCCTTCGAGATCCCCCCCTTCCTGCTGCCGATCTACCAGTCCTGCGGCACCGAGTACGGCGTCCCCTGGCAGGTGCTCGCCTCGATCAACAAGATCGAGACCGCCTTCGGCACCAACCTGAACGTCTCCTCTGCCGGCGCGATGGGCTGGATGCAGTTCATCCCCTCGAGCTGGGCCGCTTACGGGGTCGACGCCAACGAGGACGGACGAAAAGACCCTTACAACCCGGTTGATGCCATCTGCGCCGCGGCCCGCTATCTGCACGCCGCCGGTGCGGATAACGACCTGCGGACCGCGATCTTCGCCTACAACCACGCCGATTGGTACGTCGACGAGGTCCTGCTCTACGCGAACCAGTACGGCAAGCTGCCAGACGCCCTGGTCGGGTCCCTCACCGGCCTCACCGAGGGCGCGCACTTCCCGGTCGCGGCCGACGCCCGCTACGCCGACGACATCAACGACGCCGCGGCACTCGCCCGCTCCACCACCCAGCGCAAGGCCGCGGGGAACGCCGCCGACGTGATCGCCTCGAACGCCGAGCGGCGGAGCATCAACATCTACTCGAGCCTTAACGCTCCCGTCGTCGCGGCCAACGACGGCGTCATCAGGAAGCTGGGCAACTCCAAGGAGCTCGGCAAGTTCATCGTCCTCCAGGACGCCTACGGCAACCGCTACACCTACGCCCACCTCGGTGAGATCGAGAAGGTCCACCCCGTCCCGCGCGAGGACAGGCTCTCGGCGAAGGACTTCAAGCTGAGCACCCCGAAGGACGCGGCACCGGCCCAGCCCGCGTCGGCGGGCGACAACTCGGCCTCGCCCCCGAAGTCGAGCGCGGCCCCGCCGAAGCGGAGCAAGACGAGCGGCCCGCAGAACACCGAGGGGCTCCGCAGCCGCCTCTTCGCCCTGCCGCAGCGCTCGGGCAACAGCGGCAACCCCGGCGTCGCCGGTCAGCTCGACCAGCTCCTCGGCCGCGCCGTGCCCGGCTACGAGACCTTCAAGTCCGCCTTCGCCCCGAGCTTCTCCTTCGACCAGAAGACCATGGAGCTCCGGCCGCTCAAGATCGGCTCCAAGGTCACCGGCGGAACCGCGATCGGCCGCGTCGGCCAGCGCGACGCCCAGCCTCCGCACCTCAACTTCGCGATCCGGCCAGCCGGCCGCGGCGCTCCCACCATCGACCCCAAGCCGATCCTCGATGGCTGGAAGCTGCTCGAGACCACCGCGATCTACCGCGCCGCCGACAGGAACCCGTTCGCTGACAACCCGTCCGTCGGCCAGGTCCTGCTGATGTCTAAGGGCGCCCTGCAGCAGCGGGCGCTGAACGATCCGGCACTCTCGACCTACGCCTGCGGCCGCAACGACATCGCCACCGGCCAGATCGACCGCCGCATCCTCGGGGTGCTGGAGTACCTGGTCGCCAAGGGTTACCGCCTGACGATCACCTCGCTGAAGTGCGGGCACTCCTACCTGACCTCATCGGGGAACGTCTCTGCGCACTCCTATGGCGCCGCCGTCGACATCGCCGCGGTCAACGGGATCCCGATACTCGGCCACCAGGGCCCGGGCTCGATCACCGAGGCCGTGATCAAGGACCTGATGCTCCTCCAGGGGACGATGCGGCCGTCGCAGATCATCTCCCTGATGGAGCTCGGGCCGCCCACGTTCGCGATGGGGGACCACGCCGACCACATTCACGTCGGCTACCCCTTCACGACCTCGGGCAGCTCGATCAAGCAGCTCGGCCAGATCCTCGAGCCCGAGCAGTGGCAGCGCCTGATCGAGCGCCTCGGGCAGATCCAGAATCCGAAGGTTCCGGCGAAGCCGTCGGACGCCGCGCTGCCCGCCAAGGGCGGCACAAGCGGCGATTAGCGGCGTAGGCTCGATAACCAGAGCGAGCTTCGTCCAGCTCGAGCTGGCAGGCAAGATCGGACTGCCGGAGGGCCGCTACCTCGTCCGCGAAGGCGAGGTCGAGCGCGTGATGATCGTGCAGGAACTCGAGGTGCCCCGGCCGAAGCGGCGCAGCCGACGGCGCGCGCGCCCGGTCACGCCGGACGAGCCCGGGCAGGTGCCCGTCACCCGGGTGACCGTGACCGGCGTTCCCTTGGCTGACCCCTCATCGGGGTCAGACTGGCTCAAGGAGACTCTCCGAAGCCGCGAGCGTGGCGCGAGGGAGCTGCGGGACGCGACCCGGATCATCAACCGTGCCCTCAACGCCGTCCGGGCTGAGGCGCGCGACCCGCTGGTCCAGGAGATCGGCGCCACCAAGGCTCTTGCGATCCGCCTCGGGCATGGCACCGGCGACGAGCTCGCGGAGGGCCGCTGGAGCGAGGCCAGCCAATTGCCGCATCAGCCTCGGGGTCGCCTCGATGACGTCGACCCGCAGTCAAGGGTGGCGGCGGTGCTCGCCGGGAGGGACGACGTTCATCCCGCCGAGACGCTGATACAGAGGGCGCGCCTCGACGTCCAGCAGGGGAGGGACGCCGAGGCGCGCTACGGGCTCCAAGCCGCGCGTGCCGCGCTGCGGGAGGAGCCGGGTCCTCGCCCCGACCGGCTCCTCGAGGAGCTGGCCGCGATCGAGGAACGTCTGGGCTAGGCGGCCTCCCAGTAGGCGGGCTCGCCCTCCAGCTCGGGCTCGAGCTCCTCGAGGCGCTCCGCCTCTACCAGTCTGGGCTGCGAGCGAATGACCAGAGTCGTGATCGCGATCGCCGCGGTCACCAGCCCGGCGCCGACCCAGAAGGCCAGGTGGAAGCCGCTGGTCAGGGCCGCGTCGGGCGAGCTCCCGCTCGCCAGCAGACTGTCCGTCCTGGTTGCCGAGAGGGTCGCGAGCACGGCAAGCCCGAGCGCGCCGCCGACCTGCAGCGAGGTGTTCACCAGGCCCGAGGCGAGGCCTGAATCCTGCTCGGTCGCACTGGACATCGCGAGGCCCATCAGCGATGGGAACGAGAGACCCGCTCCCAGGCCGAGCAGAAGCATCGGGGCCAGCAGGTCGCCGACATAGCTCGACTGCACCGGCGAGAGGGCAAACAGCATCAGGCCTGCCACGATCAGCACCTGACCGACCAAGAGGACGGGCTTGGCGCCGAAACGCATCACCAGTCGCTCCGAGAACCCCACGGAGAGGATTCCGATCGCGAGTGCAACCGGGAGGAACGCGAGACCGATCTCGAGCGGGCCATAGCCGAGCACACGCTCGAGGTAGAGGCTGCCGAGGAAGAACATTCCGAACATCCCGGCGACGAACAGCGCCTGAACCGCGTTGGCGCCCGACACGTTCCGGTTCCGGAAGATGCGCAGCGGCACCAGCGGGGTGCGCGCGGTCGCCTCCCGGGCGATGAACCCTGCCAGCAGGGCGAGCGAGGCGGCACCGAGGCCGAGCGTCAGGGGCGCGCCCCAGCCGTCGTCGGCCGCCGGCTTGACGATTGTGTAGACCAGCAGCATGAGTGCGCCGGTGATCAGGACCGCGCCCAGGGCGTCGGCGCCCTTGCGCAGGCCGATTCCCTCATCGTTCTCGACCAGACGGCTGGCCGCGAACGCGGTGGCCACGCCGATCGGCAGGTTCACGAAGAAGATCCAGTGCCAGCTCAGGGCCTGGGTGAGCACGCCCCCGAGCAGCAGGCCGATCGAGGCGCCCGCGGCCGCGACGAAGCTGTAGACCCCGATCGCCTTCGCCTGGTCCCGGGGCTCCGGGAACATGGTCACGATCATGCCCAGGATCACGGCGGAGGTGACGGCACCGCCGACCCCCTGCAGGAAGCGCGCGCCGACCAGCATCTCCTGGCTCTGAGCGATGCCGCAAAGCGCGGAGGCGAACGTGAACAGCGCGAGGCCGCTCATGAAGACGGTCTTTCGCCCAATCAGGTCGCCCAGCCGACCGGCGAGGAGAAGCAGCCCCCCGAAGGTGATCAGATAGGCGTTCACGACCCAGGCAAGCGCCGACTGGGAGAAGCCGAGGTCATCCTGGATCGAGGGCAGGGCGACGTTCACGATCGTCTGGTCAAGGACGATCATCAGCATTCCGACGCAGAGCACCACCAGCGCGATCCATCGGGAGCGGTCACTCTGCGCCCCCGCGATGGTCTGCGTTCTGTCGGCCGCTGCGATCTCTGTCATCCCGGGTCCCCCTCGGGTCGGCTTGGAAAGTCTTCGATGCAGAAAACCGTAGCAAATAATCTCGTACAAGATCATCTAGTGATGATCTAATGTGCGTCTCGTCACACACCCGCGCGCGCGACAACTGGAAATCCTGCGCCGTCGGCGCCGGGTGGGCCCCGCCTTAGGGGCTCGCGGTCGTTAGGGGCGCGGCTCGCGGCGGCGCAGTGGCGGCGCGTCCGGCGCCGGCTGGGCAAGGCGGTCCTTGACCAGCGAGCCGAGAGACTCGAGGAAGACCTTTCGCTCCTTTGCGGGGAGGCTCTCGAGCACGTCGCTCTGAATCCGGTCGATGATCTTCTGGCCCTGTGCGACCGTGCGATCGCCGGCCTTGGTCACCGCGATGACGCGGGCCCTGCGATCGGTGCTCGACGGCTTGCGCTCCGCCAGCCCCTTCTCCTCGAGCTCGTCGACGGTGACCACCATCGTGGTCTTGTCGAGCCCGATGCGCTCGGCGAGCTCCTTCTGGGTGTATTCGCCCGTCCGTGCAGTCGCCAGGACGTGATAGCCACGGTTCGAGACCCCGAGCGGCTCAAGAGCGGCGCCGACCTCACTGACGAGGTTGAAGTGGGCCTGGGTGAGCAGCCAGCCGAGGTTGCCCGCCAGGCACTCGGGACACTTATCGACGGGCTTGACGGCCTCTGGTGCCTCTTCTTTGATCGCTACCGCCATCGAGATAACCGTAGCACCGTAGGTAACGGAGAAAACTATCTGCTACGGAACTACTTTCCCAAGGCGGCGAGTACCGTGTCCAGATCGGCGACCACGTCGCCGTCCATCCGGATCGCAGCGTCCTGGTCGAAAGGCGTCGGGCCCTGGGTGATCACTGCAATCTGACCGCCGCGCCCGAGAGTGATCGAGGGCAGGCCCGCGACCGGGTAGACCTCGAGCGAGGATCCGACACAGAGCATCAGGTCCGCGCCCGCGGCCAGCGACTCCGCCTCCGCCATCGCGTCGGCGGGAAGGAGCTCGCCGAAGAGCACCACGTCGGGCTTCACCGGCCCCGAGCACTCCGAGCAGCGCGCGGCGCCCTCCTCGTCGAACAGGCCCTCGACGTCCGCCAGCTTGAACTCCTCGCCGCACCACTGGCAGCTCGAGGTGCGAATCGAGCCGTGTACCTCGACGATCCGCTCGGAGCCGGCCTTGTGATGGAGCCGGTCGATGTTCTGGGTGATCACGGCGTCGAGCAGCTGTCGCCTCTCGAGCTCGGCGAGCGCCCCGTGCGCGTCGTTCGGCTGCTTGTCGCCGAGCACCTGGAACCTCGGCCGGTAGAAGCTCCAGAACTTGGCGGGATCGCGCCGGAAGGCGTCGATGTGCGCCACCTCCATCGGGTCGACCTTCTCCCAGAGCCCCTCCCCCGG
>Ga0126306_10001347_pt1 | contig 13072 bp, 13 predicted proteins | sample Plot27_FD_92592 | JGI IMG/M metagenome (GOLD analysis project Ga0126306, IMG submission 92592) | Serpentine soil microbial communities from UC McLaughlin Reserve, CA, USA - Plot27 | ecosystem: Environmental > Terrestrial > Soil > Grasslands | place: USA: UC McLaughlin Reserve, Lake County...
CGAAGTCCGTGCCGTCGCCGTGGAGATCGCCTCCGATACGGCCTACGGGCCGGACGAGCAACTCGGGCCCGACGAAGAGGCTCGGCGCCGCTTCCGCGAGTTCGCCAAGAGTCGGCTAGAGCCCTGATGTGAAATTCCGCCGGGCCGGATGACGCCCCAGACACGGCGCCGGATCAGCACGTTCGCCCGCGACACGTAGCGCTGCTACGCGCCGCGAACGACCGCACTGCCCGGCTTGCTCTGGAGCGCCCCCGACGCGGCGGAATTTCCCATCAACCCTCTAGCGAGCTTTCAGCGTCGAGACGCCGCTCGCGACGACGAAGGCTCCCGCAGCGAGGAGCACGATCGTGCCTCCGGGCGGCAGGTCCGCGTAGTACGAAACGCTTAGGCCGGAAGTCACGCAAACGAGTCCGATCGCCATGGCGAGGACGAGCGTCGAGCGCATGCTCCACGCGACCCGACTGGCAGCCGTCACTGGGAGCACCATCAGGGCAGCGATCAGGAGCACCCCGACGACACGCATCGAAACCGCGACGGTCATCGCCGCGAGGATCGTGATCACGAGATTGAGAAACGTGATCGGCACGCCTGCGACGCGCGCCCCTTCCTCGTCGATGACGAGTCCCGCGAGTGCCCGGTAGAGCAGGGCGATCGTCGCCAGGCCGACTGCGCCGAGCACGGCCACAACCAGGACGTCGGTACGGCTCACCGTCACGATCGAGCCGAACAGGAACGCGAAGAGATCGACGTCGAGCGCGCCGGCAGCCGACACGAGCACTACGCCGCCGGCGATCCCCGAGTAGAAGACGAGCGCCAGCGCCTGGTCGGCCGCCGCTTGGCGGCTCGATCGCAGCCACTCGATCCCGATCGCGCCCGCTACCGCAGTCAGAAGTGCCGTGAGCACCGGCGAGACGTCGAGCAGGTAGCCGAGGGCGACCCCGGCAAAAGCAACGTGCCCGATGCCATCCCCGATCAGGCTCAGGCGCCGCTGAACGAGGAAGAAGCCCACGGCTGGAGCGAGAAGGCTGACGACGGCGCCTGCGGCAAAGGCCAGCCGCATGAATTCCGACTCAAACATGGAGATGAGACGGGTCGTGCCAGACGGCGGGCAGCTCTGCGGGCGGACCGTCGAAGACAATCCCGCCGCGCACGAGGACGAGGCGCTCGACATAACGCTCGATCGCCCCGAACTCGTGCGAGACATAGAGCACGGTCACCGCCAGCTCCCTGTGCAGCCGGTCGAGGAGAGCGGCCAGGGCCTCCTGAGACTCGACGTCGACGCCCGTGGTCGGCTCGTCCAGGACGAGCAACGAAGGTTGGCCGGCCAGCGCCTTCGCGATGAACGCCCGCTGCTGCTGGCCGCCTGAGAGCTTGGCCAAAGGCCGGCCGCGCTCGGCTGTGAGACCGACGCGGTCGATCGACTCGTCGATGATCGCGCGTTCACGGCGCCGGAGTGGACCAAGCAACCCGCCGGCGGCGAGCCGCCCGGCAGCGACGACCTCCGCGACGGTTGCGGGCGCGTCCAGGTCGAGCTGGGCTCGCTGCGCGAGGTAGCCGAGAGCGGCGCGGCGCGAGAAACGGTGCGCCGGCTCTCCATAGAGCAGCGCCCGGCCGGTATCAGGCCGCTCGAGACCGAGCGCAAGTCGCACGAGCGTCGTCTTGCCGCCGCCGTTCGGGCCGGCGATCGCCACGAGCTCGCCGGGGTTCACGGTCAGATCGATGTCTCTGAGTACCGGCGGCCCGCCCCCGTAGCCGAACGAGACGTCCTTCAGCTCGACGACTACCGACATCCGAGCGCCTTGCGCAGTGCGGCGAGGTTGTCCCGCATCAGGGACAGGTAGTCCTCACCCCGCTCCGCCTGCTCCTCCGTCAGGCCTTCGAGCGGATTGAGCACCGCGGTGTCGGCGCCCGTCTCCCGAGCTACCGTCTTGGCGAGACGAGGCGAGACGAGAGTCTCGAAGAAGACGGTCGTCGCTCCCGTCTCGCGGACTCGGTCGATCACCTTCTCGAGCTGTCGCGGAGTCGGCTCCGCCTCTGGCGAGACGCCTGTGATCGCGATCTGCTTCAGCCGATAGCGACGTGCGAGGTATCCGAAAGCCTCGTGGGCAGTGACGATCTCCCGGCTTCGGCACCGCGCGAGGCCGCGCGCGAAGTCGCGGTCGAGCGCGCGAAGCTCGGCCGTGGGCTCGGCCGCGGCGTCCTCATGCTCGAGAGCGCCGGCGATCCGCTTCACCACGTCGGCGAGGCGGATCGGGTCGAGCCATATGTGCGGATCGTGCCCGGCCGGGTTGACGAGCAGGTCGATCGTCGTTCCACTGCCGCCCTCGACCGCATCCTCGACTGCGGGTTGAAATCCACCGCCCAGGTAGAGGACGAGATCGGCCGATCGGATTCGCTCGACGTCACGTGCGGTCAGCTCGACGTCATGCGGCTCGGTGCCCGGCGGGGTGAGGTTGCGGAGCCGGACCGAGCCGTCGGCGACGCGCTCTGTCGCCCAGGCGAGGGGGTAAAAGGCCGCCACGACATCGGTTTGTTCCGAGTCGCTGCTCGACCCCGAGTCGTCGCCGCACGCCGACAAGCCAACGGCGAGCACGAACAGAACGAGAACGTTTCTCGTCATTCGGGGCGAGCCTAGCAAGAATGAGAATCGCTATCATTTGCTCGATGAGCTGGAGCGAACACGCTCAGTCGGTCCTTCGCAGCTCGGGCTTCAAGCCTGGACGCGCGCGGGCCGCCGTCATCGAGACACTCGGTGACCAGACCTGCTGCCTGTCCGTTCAGGAGATTTACGATCTCATTCGACAACGCCGACCCCGCGTCGGGATTGCGAGCGTCTACCGCGCGCTCGAGACCCTGACGGAGCTCGGGCTCGTGCATCGCCTCGAGCTTGGCTCGGGCGGCGCTCACTACGAGCTCGCCCAGCCGACCGGCGACCACCACCACCACCTCGTCTGCGGCGACTGCGGCAAGGTCGAGGCGTTCAGCGACGATCGTCTCGAACACGCGATCGACTCGGTGTCCAAGAACGCCGCGTTCCGGATCGATGACCACGACATCGTGCTGCGCGGGCAGTGCGAATCGTGCGAACTTCCGCCTGATCGCCAATAATCTGACGATCTGTGGCCGGGCGGCAGTCAATCCTGATCGCATTCATCGCAGTCCTTGCGCTGACCGGTTCGACCGGTACGCCCTCCGCGGCGACCGCCGGCACGCCGAGCGCGCAGGCCGTGGGAGTTCAGGTCTCTGTGCCAGGCCAGGGCGGGGCGAGCGCCGGCACAGTCACCGGCCCGCCCGACGCTGTCGGGGTGGGCGGGAGCTTCGCCTACCCGGCTGACGGATCGATCGCCCAGGCGTCGTCCGTCTCGTCGTCCGTGTCCGGCTCGGCGGGTCCGACGACAAGCGCCAGCGCGTCAGTCGAGGTCTCGGGGCTCTCGCTCTTCGGCGGCGAGATCACCGCCGCGTCGATCACAGTTCGAGGCTCCGCAAGGGCGGGCAACGGCGTGACCGGCGAAGCCAAGGGGTCATCGGTCGACGGCGTTGTCGTACTCGGTCAGCCGGTTGGACCCGGCGCATCCGTCGCCTACGGCTCGTGGGGGACGGTGTCGGTGCTGCAGCAGGTGGGCGCGCCGTTCGCCGCCAGCGCCGGCAGAGGCTTCGAGACCCGGGTGACGGGTCTAGCCGTTCACCTCAGCGCGGAGCATCGCGGCGTTCCGGCAGGAACGGACATCATCGTCGGCTTGATCGACGTCTCCGCCGAGCCGGGCGCGGAGCCGAAGCCCAAGCCGAAGATCAGCCCTCGGACGGCTCCGAAGCAGAAGGCGAACGAGAAAGGGAAGGCCGACCGCCACTCGTCCCTGCCGCCGATACGCGAGATCCCGTTCAACGTTTTTCCGAGGCTGACGGCCGGCGGCTACGTGTTCCCGGTCTACGGCGCGGCGTCGTATTCGAACACCTTCGGTGCGCCGCGGGCGGACACCGGCTGGCATCACGGTGAGGACATCTTCGCCCCGTTGGGCGCGCCGATCCTCGCTGTGGCCAACGGCATTGTCTTCTCGGTCGGTTGGAACGACATCGGCGGCCTGCGCCTCTGGCTCCAGGATCTCGCCGGGAACGAGTTCTACTACGCCCACCTCTCCGCGTTCTCGCCGCTTGCGGTCAACGGCGCACAGGTCCGCGCCGGCGACGTGCTCGGGTTCATGGGCAATACCGGCGACGCGGAGGCGACCCCGTACCATCTCCACTTCGAGATCCATCCGGCATCCTTGATGTACCAGGGCTACGACGGGGCCGTCGCGCCCTACACGTACCTGAATGCCTGGAGGCGGCTGCAGGACCTTTCGCTCACCGGCGTCTCGGGGTGGGCGCCGCCGATCTCGGATTCGAGCAACGCGCCGAAGCCCGGCGCGATTCTGCTGCAGGCCCGGGACATCTCCAGCGCGAGTGGTCTGGAGCCGGGTTCGCTGCGCCGGGCGATGCGAGCAAGCAGGAGCCCAGCCTCAGCGGACGGGTCGTTTGCGGGCGTGGTCGCCCAGGGCGACGCGGGGCCGCGCGCCCTCGCGGATTCTGCCGGCCGGCCCTAGCTCCTAGCCGGCGTTTCGAATTGACTCAACCGTGTCGACCGGTCGTTTCAGACGGATGCCGGGCAAAGCCCGCCATCCTGACGGCGGCACCGCAAGCGGTGCCTTAGCCGGCGCCGCTATTCCCGGACCTACCCGACGAGGTGTCGTCTTCGCCTTCGCCGAGTACCTTCCCGGACAGCCAGTCGCGCGTCTGCGGCCCGGTTACCGGGTTGAAGAGGATCCCGAGGACAATCCCGGTCAAGAGGAGGGTGGCGTTTCTGCTCGAGTGCTCCTTTTTCCCCTGGACCTTATTCGCGGCCTTCTTCAAGTCGTCGATCGCGGATCGCAGGCTGTCTTGGATCTCCTTATCGGTGGCAACTCTTGCGGCCACCGCGCTCGGCCGGCGCCCACCCATCAGCTCGGCATAGATCTCCCGCGCTGCGGCAATCGCGCTCTTGACGTTCTCGCGGACTTCCTCGTCCTGGAGCGCCCTGGTTACATAGGGCTTCGCGTCGGAAATCCTGTCTTTCGCCTTGGCCATCTCGGCCGTCCTTTCGTATCGCTGTCGTCGAATGCCCGTGATACCCGAGCGTCGTAGCCCGCAAACGCCGCGCTAGGCGGGCGACGCGGCCTTCCGCTCGGGCGATCCTACGCGGCGGGGACGGTTCACGGGCGAGGCTCCGTCGAACGCGGCCGCGAGTACCTCGTCGACGTCGTCGGCGAGGACGAACTCGAGCTGCTTCCGAACCTCGCCCGGCAGCTCCTCGAGCTCGGGTTCATTCTCCCTGGGGAGGACGACGGTCTGCACGCCCGCGCGCTGGGCGGCGAGCACCTTGTCGCGGACGCCGCCGATACCGAGCACCTGGCCGGAGAGCGTGACCTCGCCGGTCATCGCGACCTGCTCGGAGACGGGACGGCCACTGACCAGCGAGACGATCGCGGTCACCATCGTGATCCCCGCCGAGGGCCCATCCTTGGGCACTGCTCCCGCAGGGACGTGCACGTGAATGTCGTGCTCGGCGAACCACTCGGGGTCGAGGGCGAGCAGCTCTGAGTGCGAGCGCACCCAGGAGAGCGCGGCCTGGGCCGATTCCTGCATCACCTCACCGAGCTGACCGGTCACGCGCAGCCGCCCACGGCCGGGGTACGCGGTCGCCTCGATGAAGAGCACATCGCCGCCGGTCGCCGTCACGGCCAGTCCGGTGGCGACGCCCGGATCCGCCGTGCGCCGCCGAACCTCGCCCACGAATCGCCGCGGCCCGAGCAAGCCGCGAACGCGTCGCTCGTCGACCCGGGTCGAGCCCCGCGCCTTGCCCTCGGCCACACGGCGGGCGGCTTTGCGCGCGAGCGCCGCGATCTGCCGCTCCAGGTTGCGGACGCCGGCCTCGCGCGTGTACTCGCGGATGACGGTGCGCAGCGCGCCCTCCGTGATCGTGACTCGTTCGGGCTCCAGGCCATGCGCCTCGAGCTGCTTCGGCACGAGGTACTTCCGGGCGATCCCCACCTTCTCGTCCTCGGTGTAGCCGGACAGCTGGATCACGTCCATCCGGTCGAGCAGCGGCGGCGGGATCGTCTCGAGCTGGTTGGCGGTCGCGATGAAGAGCACCTTCGAGAGGTCGAAGGGGAGGTCGAGGTAGTGGTCGCGGTACGTGGAGTGCTGCTCCGGGTCGAGGACCTCGAGCATCGCGCTGGCCGGGTCGCCCCTGAAGTCGGTACCCATCTTGTCGATCTCGTCGATCAGGAAGACCGGGTTTTTCGACTCCGCATCGCGCAGCGCGCGGATGATCGTCCCGGGCATCGCGCCGATGTACGTGCGGCGATGGCCGCGGATCTCCGACTCGTCGCGCACCCCGCCGACCGAGATCCGGACGAACTCACGTTCCAGCGTTCGCGCGATCGACTGCCCCAGCGAGGTCTTCCCGACGCCGGGCGGACCGACGAAGCAGAGGATCGAGCCCGAGACGTCGTTCTTCAGCTTCGCGACTGCGAGCGACTCGATGATGCGGTCCTTCACTTTCTCGAGGTCGTAGTGGTCCTCGTCGAGGATCTGTCGCGCACGCTCCAGGTCGAGGTTGTCGGCGGTCGTCTTCGACCACGGCAGCGACAGGATCCAATCGAGGTAGGTGCGGATGACGCCGTATTCGGCGGCTGCCGAGGGCAGGCGCTCCAGTCGTCCCAGCTCGCGATCGACCGCCTTCCGAGTATCTTCGGGAAGCTCGGCCTCCACGACGCGCTCCCGCAGCTCCTGCAGCTCGGCCTGTTCGGGATCGCCCTCGCCGAGCTCCTCCTGGATCGCCTTCAGCTGCTGACGTAGGAAGTACTCGCGCTGGCCCTTCTCGAGCTCCGACTGGACCTGCGACTGGATCTTGGTGCCGAGCTCGAAAACTTCGAGCTCGCGGCTGAGGATCGCGGAGAGCTCGCGCAACCGCTGCTCGACGTCAGGCTGCTCGAGCAGCTGCTGCTTCTCCTCGGTCTTGAGGCGCAGCGTCGACGCCACCAGGTGGGAGAGCGCGCTCGGATCCTCGACGTTGGCCGCTGCGAGCTCGAGCTCGGCGGGAAGGTACGGCACGAGGCTGACGATCCGGCCGAAGAGCATCTGGACGTTGCGGATCAGCGCCTCGGCCTCTTTTGTGTCGCTCTCGACGTCGGGCAGCTCGGAGAACGACCCGATCAGGTAGGGCTCGTCCTGAACCCGCGACTCGAGCTTGATTCGCTGGAGACCCTGGACGAGGATCCGCAGGGTCCCGTCGGGCACCTTGATCAGCTTGTGGACGATGGCGGCGGTGCCGATCTCGTGCAGGTCGTCCCAGCCAGGCTGCTCGACCTCGGCATCCTTGGCCGTGACCAGCGCGACCATCCCGTCCCGCTCGACGACGTCGTCGATCAGCGCGATCGAGCGCTCCTGGCCGATCGCCAGCGGCGCTGCGGAGTCCGGGAAGACGACAGTCTCCTTCAGGGGCAGGATCGGCAGCGCCGACGGGATCTCGACGTCGCCCTCGCGGACCGCTTCGGGGGCTTCGAACTCGAGCTCGGTCATCCCTCTCTCCGGATCTCGATCGGCACGGGCTCAGGCGCTTCGACCTTGGCCGCGATCGGGATCGCGATTGTCAGCAGTCCGCGGTCGTAGCGGGCCTCGGCCTGCGCGAGATTGACGTCCGCCGGCAGCTGTACGAGGCGCTCGAAGGCGCCGTACTCGATCTCGATCTGCTGGTAGACGCGACGGCCCTCACACGGCTGGCGGCGGCGCTCGCCGGAAATGACGAGCGCGCCCTCGGTGGCGGTGATGTTCACCAGATCGGGGTCGATGCCGGCGATCTCGACGACGACGGTGAACATCGGCGGCTCTTCGGTGACGAAGGAGTCCACCTGCGGCCGAAAACCGCGGCGCAGGCCACTCAAGCGCGAGATCTGCCAGAGGTCGCCGAAGAGCTCGTCGATCTCGTCTTTCAGGTCTCTGCGTCTGCCCATTCTGGTCGTGAATCGTAGCCTTGACATGGCTTTCAGCCGGGACTAACTTAGTGGCCGCTAGCTTAGCCAACACTAACTTTGCGGAGAGGGAGGATGCTACGCAGATGGCCCGTTGGTCTCGGACGATGATTCGCTTCCGCTGGGCGGTGCTCGGCGCCTGGATTGTGCTCTTCGTCGCCGCGGGCGCGGCAGCTTCGGGTCTCCCCGACCTGCTCACGAATCGCTTCGTCCTCCCCGGGGCGGAGAGCGAGAAGGCGGGCAAGATCCTCGAGGATCGCTTCGGGCAGAAGCCCGAGGGCTCGTTCTCCCTCGTCGTCCAAGGGACACCGGGACGTGCCCAGGAGTTGGTCGGACCGACCCGGGCCGCCGCTTCGCGCGCCGCGAAGCAGCTGCCGACCGGCAACCTCGTCGACGTCCGCCCGGTGTCCGCTGACGTCGTCACTGCGCGCATCGCCTCCGAGCTCCAGCCGGCCGACGCGAAGGGACACACTGACGCGATGCGCGAGGCTGCCGGCCAGATCTCAGGCGCGCAGGTGTACCTGACCGGACAGTCGGCGATCGAGAGCGACCTCGAGCCGGTGCAGAACCGCGACCTGCAGGTCGGTGAGCTCTACATCGCCATTCCGGTGGCCCTGGCAATCCTCGTCTTCGTCTTCGGGACGCTGGCGTTTCTCCTCCCCTTCATGCTGGCCGCGTTCGCGATCCCGGTGACGCTGGGCCTGATCTGGATCTTCGCGAACTTCATGACTCTCTCGACCTACCTGACCAACATGGTCGCGTTGATCGGCCTCGGCATCGCGATCGACTACTCGCTGCTGATGGTCTATCGCTACCGCGAGGAACGGAAGGCTGGGCGCGAGAAGGAGGACGCTGTTGGCCGGACGATGGACACCGCGGGACGCGCCGTCGTCTTCAGCGGGACAGCCGTGGCGATCGGCCTGGCGCTGATGCTCCTCATGCCGCTGCCCTTCATGCGCGGGTTCGGGCTCGCGGGCTTATTGATCCCGCTCGTCTCGGTGCTCGCGGCGGTCACGCTGCTGCCGGTGCTCCTGTACTGGCTCGAGGACCGGCTCGACCGCGTCCGCCTCGTGCCGCGCAAGATCGTGGAGCGACGTGAGGACCAGGAGCGGAACTTCTGGGCCAGGCTCGCCGAGACGATCATGCGGCGTCCGGTCGTGTTCGCGATCGGCACGACTGCCGTCCTGCTCGCCCTCGCGACGCCGTTGACGGCGCTGGAGCTCGGCCCTGGGTCGAACGAGGGCGTGCCGCAGACCCTCGAGTCGGTCAAGGGCCTCAACATCCTCAGCGGGGCCGTCGGGGAAGGTGCGATCTCGCCGACCGACATCGTCGTCGACACCGGCCGGGCGGGGGGCGCAGACGACCCCGCAGTCCAGGCTGGGAAGGAGCGGCTCGCGAGCCTGCTTCGGGGCGACTCCGAGGTCGCCGAAGTCGTCGCGGCCGGGCCGCAAACCGTCGATCCGTCCGGCCGGTATCTCCACATCCAGGCGATCGGCAAGCACGAGTACGGGCTCCCGCTTGCGCAGGAGTTCGTCGACCGTCTGCGCAACGTGATCGTCCCGGCGGCAGCCTTCCCGTCCGGGGTCGAGGTGCTCGCGGGCGGCGGGCCGCCGTTCGGCGTGGACTTCCTCGACATGACCTACGGCGCCTTTCCGTGGCTTGTTCTGGCGGTACTGCTGCTGACCTACGTCCTGCTCGTGCGGGCCTTCCGGTCGCTCCTCCTGCCGCTGAAGGCGATCGTCCTGAACCTGCTCTCGATCGGCGCCGCCTACGGGATCCTCGTGCTGGCGTTCAAGCTCGGGGCGGGCGAGCCGTTCGGGCTCACCCAGTTCGACCAGATCGAGGGCTGGATTCCCGTCTTTCTCTTCGCGATGCTCTTCGGGCTCTCGATGGACTACGAGGTCTTCCTCGTCAGCCGCATGCGCGAGGAGTGGGACGCGACGCACGACAACCGGGCCGCGGTCACGCAGGGCCTCGCCAAGACGGGACGGCTCGTGACCGCCGCGGGGCTGATCATGTTCGCCGCGTTCATGGGCTTCGTCGCCGGCTCGATCGTCGGGCTCCAGCAGTTCGGCCTCGGCCTCGCGGCAGCGATCCTGATCGACGTCACGCTCATCCGCGCCCTGCTCGTGCCGAGCGCGATGAAGATCTTCGGGCGCTGGAACTGGTGGCTGCCGGAGTCGGTTGCGAAGGTGTTCCGCGTCGAGCCGTCGCCGCTCGAGGGCTCCACGACGGCGCCGGCCCTTCGGCCCGCCGGGCGCTGAAACGCCTAGCGGACGAGCGCGATCAGGATCACGAAGGCTGCGACGAGCAGCGGCACCCACGCCCAGCGCAGGAGGCTGAAGGCCCGCTGCTCGCCCGGCCCGGGCCCAGGCTCGGGCGTGTAGGGATCGAGCGGCGGCGCGGGCTGGCGCGGTATGTCGTCTTCGCCTTCCAGCACCTCTCGATCGGTATCGACGAGATGCTCGCGTTCGTTCTCGCTCATCGCCGGGAGAGTAACCCGTAGCATCGGGCGCCGATGAAGGGCGTCATCCTCGCCGGCGGCAGCGGCACGCGGCTCCACCCGCTGACGCGGATCACGAACAAGCACCTGCTGCCGATCTACGACCGGCCGATGGTCACGTACGCGATCGAGGCGCTCGTGACCTGCGACGTGCGCGACCTGATGGTCGTCACCGGCGGGACGCACGCCGGTGAGTTCCTCCGCCTGCTGGGCAATGGGCACGAGTGGGGCATCGACCGGCTCTCGTACGCGTACCAGGAACGCGCAGGCGGCATCGCGGAGGCGCTCGGCTTGGCGGAACGCTTTGCGTCCGGCGATCCGATCATCGTGATGCTCGCCGACAACGTCCTCGAACGGTCGATCAGACACGCGGTCGAGAACTTCGAACGGCAGGTCGCCGGCGCGCGGATCCTGCTGGCGCGGGAGCAGGACCCCGAGCATCTGCGCCACCTCGGCGTCCCCGAGCTCGACAACGGCCGAGTCGTGAAGATCCACGAGAAGCCGGAGAAGCCGCCGAGCGAGTTCGCGGTGACGGGCATCTACTTCTACGACCCGACCGTGTTCGAGATCATCCCCGAGCTCGAGCCGTCCGAGCGCGGCGAGCTCGAGATCACGGACGTGAACAACTGGTTCATTGACCAGGGGACGATGGAGTACGACGTGCTCGAGGGCTTCTGGGGCGACGCGGGCGAGTCGATCGACGCGTACTACGCGGTAAACGACTACGTCCGAGCGAACGGCGCGAACAAGCCGTAATGGATGGGATCGAGGTGATTCCGCTGCGCCGCTTCGAGGACGAGCGGGGCTGGTTCCTCGAGATTCGCCGTGAGAGCAGACTGCCTGAGCCGACCGTCCAGACGAACGTCTCGTTCTCGCGGAGAGGTGTGATCAGGGGCCTCCACTACCACGAGCGGGGGCAAAGCGATCTCTTCGCGTGCCTGCAAGGGACGGCCCGAGTGGTCGTGCTCGACCGCGAGAGCGGCGAGACCTTCAGCGAGGACATCGGCGACGACAATCTCGTTGCGATCTACATCCCAGGGCACTACGCGCACGGCTTCGAGGCGCTTTCCGATCTCCTCTTCTGTTACCACGTCACCGAGGAGTACGACCCGGCAGACCCCGACGAGCACGAGGTGCCGTGGGACGACCCACGGGTGAAGCACCTCTGGAGCACGCCATCGCCGATCCTGTCGGAGCGGGACGCAGCGGCATCCTGATCACCGGCGCCGGCGGCCAGCTCGGTACGGCGCTGGCTGACGTGTTCCCGGAGGCGCGGGCGCTCACGCGGGCCGACTGGGACGTCGTGGAGCCCTATCCGTTCGAGGATCGGCCGGAGCTCGTGCTGCACGCGGCGGCCTGGACGAAGGTCGACGACGCCGAGGCGGATCCGGCCGCCGCTGAGGCCGTCAACGTCCGCGGCACCCGGAACGTGGTCGCCCTGGGCGCGCCGGTCGTCTACTACTCGACCGACTACGTCTTCGACGGAACGAAGGGCCAGCCCTACGTGGAGTCCGACCCGACGAATCCGCAGTCCGTGTACGGCCGGACGAAGCTGCAGGGGGAACAGGAGGTCGGCGATGGTTGGATCGTTCGTTCGTCGTGGCTCTTCGGCTGGACGGGGCACAACTTCGTCCGGACGATGCTCCGGCTTGGCGCCGAGCGAGACGAGGTCGCGGTCGTCGACGACCAGCGCGGCTCGCCGACCTACGTTGGCCATCTTGCGCAGGCGACGCGGGAGCTGATCGAGTTGCCGCACGGCATCTGGCACGTCGCGGCTGACGGCGACTGCACCTGGGCCGATTTCGCGGAGGCGATCTTCGCGGAGGCCGGGTTGAGCTGTTGCGTGCGCCGCATCACGACGGCAGAGTTCGGTGCGCCCGCGCTCAGGCCGGCCGACTCGGTACTTCGAAGCGAGCGACCCGAAGCCCCGCGCCTGCCGCATTGGCGTGAAGGCCTGCGCGCCTGTCTTACGCGCCTCTAGCAGCCGGCGGGAACAGGTTGCGGCTCAGCGAGACCATCGGCTTCGAGGCGGTTGCCTGGCGGTTGATCGGCCGTAGAGCTGCCCGCGCGCGCCGGGCACGTTCCGGGCTCGCGAAGAGGGCTACCCCGGTGCGGCCACTGGAGCAGCGGATGTTCTGGATCTGCAGCGGCGTGCCGCAGCCCGAGTCTGGCCCAGGGTCACAGGTCCCGTAGTCGAACACCGCGTGGTCGCCCGTCGAGCGCATGTCGGCCCGCGTTAGGGGCAGGCCGTCGAACTCATCGCCGACGTAGAAGATCGGCCCACCGCGCAGTGAGCGAAGGTCGTCGAGGTCGGCCAGGTCCTCGCGCCGCTGCTTCTAGTCGGCGATCACGCCGATCGTGAAGGCGACCGCCGCGGCGGCGAGGATCGCCGCCGCGAGGATGACGAAGCGGCGCCTCAGCGCCAGGCGGTCTCCTCGACCGGCGCCCGCTCCTTCAGCGGCTCCCACCAGTCGCGGTTCGAGGCATACCAATCGACCGTCTCGCGCAGGCCGTCCTCCCACCC
>Ga0126306_10001348_pt1 | contig 13071 bp, 14 predicted proteins | sample Plot27_FD_92592 | JGI IMG/M metagenome (GOLD analysis project Ga0126306, IMG submission 92592) | Serpentine soil microbial communities from UC McLaughlin Reserve, CA, USA - Plot27 | ecosystem: Environmental > Terrestrial > Soil > Grasslands | place: USA: UC McLaughlin Reserve, Lake County...
GTACCCAACCACCAGCACCGGCACCGCGATCGAGAGCCCGCCGATCGCCGGCCGAGCCAACAGGAACGCCAGCCCCCCGACCACCACTATCCCCCCAACCCCAGGGACCGCGGGGGCCGTGGGTAGCTGGGGGGCTGTGGACAGCCGGCGCCCCCGGTTCCGCGGCTGGGCTACGCTCCCCCACCGGGGGACCCGGCTCCGGGCCGGGTGGGTGAAGGCCGCCCCCGACCAGGGGACCCGGCTGGGGGCCGGGTCGGTGAGCCGCGGCTCCGGGCCCGATCCGGGAACCCGGCGGGCCCCATGGGTGGGGGCTGGGTCGGTCGTGGTCGGGGCCGGGAGAACGGGGGTCAAGAGGCGACCTCGAAGGCGGCTTGGGTGAGGATGCGGGGCTCGAAGGGGGCGTGGTCGGCGGCGACGAACTCGACCTGGACGACGTGCTGGCCTGGGGGGAGGGCGGGGAGGCGCTGGCGGAGGCCGTAGTTCATGGCGACCAGCTTGCCGTCGATGTGGAGGTGGATGTGGCCCTCGTCGCCCTGGACGCGGGTGGTGGTCTGGCTGACGATCTTGCCGCCGTCCAGCTCCAGGTGGAGCTCGGGGCGCTGCTGGCGGACAGTCTGGCCGTTCTTGGGCCTGGTGATGATGAGCTTGGCCGGGCTGCTGGGCCGGGCCGCGGCGACGGCGGTCGTGGTGGCCGGCGCATCCGACCCGCCGCTGTTCCCGCCCGAGCAGGCGGTCAGCGCGAGGCCGAGGCCGGCAACGGCGAGCAGGACGGCGGTCCTGGTTCGGAAGTGGTGGTGGGGCATGGTGGGTCCTCTATCGGATGACCTGCTGGAACCGGCCGGAGCGTTGGGCGCGGCCGGCGGTGGCGTCGATGGCGAAGGCGACGCGGCCCGGGCCGAGGTCGACGTTGGCGGCGAAATGGCCCTCGCCGAGGCGGATGAGGGCCAGCTCCTCGGGGGCGCCTGCGGCGCGGGTCATGGTGGCTCGCGCCTTCGAGGCGGGCTGCTCGTCTCCGCTGGAGTTGAAGAAGGTGAAGTGGACGGTGTTGGGGCCGGGGCGGCCCGGGTCGATGTAGCCCTGGAGGGTCTCGCCGGCGGGGAGGGTGATGGTGTAGAGGGTGGGCTGGCCGGGGACCTCGGACACCTTGACCTGCTGGGGGGTCTCGCGGGTGGCCAGCTCCATGGGCACGGTGACCGCCGGGCCCGAGCCCTCGACCAGCCCGACCACGGTCCAGCTGCCGGCGATCGACAGCTGGCTGCCCTGGCCCTTCCACAGCCCCTCGCCGTCCCTGGCCAGGTCGAGGGTGGTGGCGCCGATCTCCGGCTGGTCGTGGGGGGTGAGCCGCAGGGCGACCCGGGTCGCCGGCCAGTCCTCGCCCGAGTCGTAGTCGGTGACCTTGGCGGTGAAGGTGTTGGGACCGGGCGTGCCCGGGGTGACGGTGAGGGCGATCCGCACCGAGGTGGCGAAGTCGGCGCCCTCGACCTGGACGGTGGGTGGGGCCGGCGGTTTGGCCGACGCCTGCTCGACGACGAACTTGCCCGGCGGGAGCTGGCTGAAGACGGCAGTGACGGCCAGGATGCAGGCGGCCAGGACGACCTCGCCGCGCACGTTGCGCCGCAGGGCGCCGAGCCGCCGGACGCCGGCGGCCAGGGCGGGCACGACCCGGAAGCGGTTGAGCGCCCCGAGCGCGACCAGGCCAAGGAACAGCGCCACCTTCAGGTCGAGGAGGCGCCCGTAGCCGGAGTCGAGCAGGCCCTGCCAGCCGCCGGCGAGGTGGAGGGCGCGGGACAGCCCGGTGATCGCGACCAGCCCGAGCACCGGCGCGGCCAGCTTGGAGAAGCGCACCGCCGAGCCGACCTGCTCGGCCCGGTCGCGGCCGCGCAGCCCGGCCAGCAGCCAGACCAGCCCGCCGATCCAGGTGCCGACGGCCAGCAGGTGCAGCCACTGCACGGCCAGGTTGACCGTCCGCAGCGGCGACGGCCCGGCCGCGTGCCCCACGAGCACATGCAGCAGCATGGTGATCCCGGCCGCGACCCCGACCAGCACCAGCCGCCAGGGGTCGACCCGCGCCCCCGCCCCACCCTCGGCGGAGGTCGGGGCGGGCGCGGCCGGGGCGGCGACAGCTGCGGCCGGGTCGGGGGGCGCGGGTGCCGGTGCGGCTACGGATGTGAACAGGTCGGCGGGCTCGGGGGCCGGACCGGACGCGGATGGGCCGGTGGACGCGTGGGCCGGAGCGACGACGGAGGGGCGGATGGCGGTGGCCAGCAGCCAGGTCGCGGCGGCGGTGACCACGACCCCGACGGCCAGGCGGATCAGGCCCTGGCCGGTCGAGGAGCCGAGGAGGGTGCCGAGGGGGGCGTCGATCCTGGCCTGCTCGGCCAGGAACCTGATCACCCCGCCGGCCACGGTGAGCGCGGCGGCGACCGCCAGCAGCGGGCGGGCGCCGAGGGGAAGGATGCGGCCGAACACGGCCAGGCCGGTGACGGCCGCCCCGACGAGCAGGGCCAGCCCGGCGTAGAGGGCCAGGCGGCCGACCGTGGCCGCCACCGACGGCGACGGCGTCTCCCCTTGCGGGGCGGCCTGGGTGGCCGTGGTCGCCCCCGGCGCGGGGACGCCGATCCCGAAGGCGAACGACCCGGCGGTGACGTGGCCGTCGTCCTTGGAGACGACCCGCCAGCTGACCGTGTAGGTGTCGTCGGCCAGGTCGCCGAGGCCGACCGCCAGCTGCAGGGGCGCGTCGGAGACCGGGGCCGACTCGCCCCGCTGGACCGGCTTGCCGCCGGTGTCGAGCACCTGGATGCCGGAGAGGCCCTCCTCGGGCCGCTCGGTGAAGGTGAGCACGATCCGGTCCGGCGCCTTCTCCAGGGAGGCCCCGGCGGCCGGGTCGGACTCCCGCAGCAGCGCGTGCGCCCCCGCCGGCCCCCCGGCCGCGGCCAGCCACACCCCGGCCAGCACCCCGGCCAGCCCGGCCCGACCCAGCCACCGGCGCACCGGCGTCAGCTCCTCCGGCGCAGGGCCAGGACGCCGACCGCGACCGCGGCCAAGAGGCCCAGGGCCCCCACGACCAGGCCGATGGTGGCCAGCTGGCGGGCGTCGGCGACCTGGTCGTCGGCCGCCTGCTGCTCGGCGGCCAGGGCGGCGTTGAGGCGGGCCGTCTCCCGGTCGAGCTTGCCGGTGACCTGCGAGCCGGTCGGCTCCTGCACCGGGTACTGGACCTCGGCCGGATCGGTGATCTCGTCGAAGCCGTCCTTGCCCGAGGTGTAGCTCTGGTCGATCTTCTTGCCGCCGAGGGTGCCGGTGACCTTGAAGGTGTAGGCGCCGGGGGCGGTCGGGATGAAGAAGGCGCGGTAGTCGCCCTGCTCGCCCCAGCCCTCGCCGAAGTAGGGCTCCAGGGCCATCTCCTTGGGCTCGGCGTCGCCGGTGCTGACGGCCACCTTGAGGCCCTTGGCGTCGGTCACGGGCTTGCCGTTGTTGCTGATGATCAGCTGGACGCTGTTGGTGACGCCGGCGTAGCCGGGCTCGGTGCCGAAGCCGACCACGAAGGTGTACTTGTCGACCTTATGCTCACCGTGGGCCGATGCCGGCACCGCCAGCAGCGGCATCAGCAGCACCGCCAGAGCGGCCGCGAGAGCCGCGGTTCGCGTGCGCATGTAGTCCTCCCAAGCTATGGCATCGACAGCGCCATGGCACAGGCGCTCTTGGGGGGCCGTGGGGGGAGCGAGCTCCCCCCACATGGATCAGGGACTGCCGGTGTGCAGTCTCCTGCCAGACCCCTCAGCGAGCCCAGACCGGGGGCGGGGCCCGCTCGCCCAGCCCGGCGGCGAGGAGGATGGCCGGGCGGACCCAGCCGGTGGGGCGGAGGCGGGCCGGGCGGGGGTCGGGGCGGACGCGGCGACGGCGGCGCAGGGCGCGCCCGGCGACCTCGGCGACCCGGCCGGCCCAGGCCAGGCCGAGGGCGAGGGTGGTCGCGACCAGCAGCTGGACGGCGATGCCGGTGAGCAGCAGGCGGCCGTCCACCGGACCGCCAAGGGGCATCCCGGCGGCGGCCCGCTCGATCAGCTCCTGGACGAGGTAGATGGTGACCTGGAGCACGGCCAGGCGGGCGGCCAGGCGACCCGGCGGCTCGCCGGCCGCCCGGGACCCGGTGCGCAGCCCGGCCCGGAAGCTGCGGGCCAGGGTGGCGCCGAGCGACACCAGGCCGAGGACGATGGCGGCGGCGATGGCCGCCGACCAGTAGGCGTGGCCGCTGCCGGCCAGCAAGGCCAGGCGCCGGCCCGCCTCGGGAACGGCCAGGGCGTAGGCCAGCCCGTGCCCCACCACCGCTCCGGCGACCGCCGCCCCGGCCAGCGGGAGCCGGCGTGCCAATCCACGCAACTCCATCGGCCAAGCATACGCGGACGAGGCCCGAGTCCATATATCGGGGCACCCTTGACAAATTTTCTTTTCAATGGTGGCATGGACCCATGCTGGAGCTCGAGGTGATCGACGACCCGGCCGCCGCCGCGGTGGCGCTGGACCCGCTGCGGGCGCGGCTGCTGGCCGGGCTGGCCGAGCCGGCGTCGGCGTCGGCCCTGGCCGAGCGGGTCGGGCTGCCGCGGCAGAAGGTCAACTACCACCTGCGCATCCTGGAGGAGCACGGGCTGGTCACCGAGGTCGGGCAGCGGCGATGGGGCGGGCTGACCGAGCGGCTGCTGCACGCCACGGCCGCCGCCTACGTCGTCTCCCCCGGCGCCCTGGGCGAGGCCTCCGGCGACCCCGACCGGATCGCCGACCGGCTCTCCGCCCGCTACCTGATCGCCCTGGCCGCCCGGGTCGTGCGCGAGGTCGCCGGGCTGGCCCGCCGGGCCGACCGGGCCGGCAAGCGGCTGCCGACCCTGGCCCTCGACACCGAGATCCGCTTCCGCTCCGCGGCCGAGCGGGCCGCGTTCACCAGCGACCTGGCCGACGCCGTCACCACCCTGGTGTCCCGGTACCACGACGCCGGCGCCCCCGGCGGCCGCGCCCACCGCCTGGTGGTGGTGGCCCATCCCCTGCCGCACAGCTCTCATCCCGACGCCGAGGAGGCATCATGAGCACTGGACGCGACGACGCTCCCGCGACCCGGGCGATCGACCTCGAGGTCGAGGTCCCAGGCACTCCCGAGCAGGTCTGGGAGGCGGTGGCCAGCGGCCCCGGGATCACCGCCTGGTTCGTCCCGGCCACGGTCGACGGCCGCGTGGACGGCACGGTCGAGCTGGACTTCGGCCCCGGCTTCGGGACCGAGCGGGCCCGGATCACGGCCTGGGAGCCGCCCCGCCGGTTCGTGGCCGAGGTGGCGGCAGAGGGCCGCCCCCTGTTCGCCACCGAGTGGCTGGTCGAGGCCCGCGACGGCGGCACCTGTGTGGTCCGGCTGATCAACAGCGGCTTCGGCAGCGGCGCCGACTGGGACGCCGAGTACGACGCCACCCAGGCCGGCTGGCGGGTGTTCCTGCTCAACCTGCGCCTGTTCCTGACCCACTTCCCCGGCCAGCGCTGCGCCTCGGTGCTGGTCAACGGCCAGGCCGCCGGGCCGGTGGAGCGGGCCTTCGGCGAGCTGGCCGGCGCCCTCGGCCTGCCCACCGGGGCCAGAGAGGGGGAGCGGGTGGCCACCACCGCGCCCGGCGCCCCGGCGCTGGCCGGGGTGGTCGAGCGGGCCGAGCCCAACCTGCTCGCCCTCCAGCTGGAGAAGCCGGCCCCCGGCATCGGCTTCGTGATGGCCGAGCCCATGGGGGACGGGTCGGCCCACGCCAGCGTCTACGCCTACCTGTTCGGCGACGGCGCCGCCGAGGTGGCGGCCACGGAGGAGCCGGCCCTGCGGTCCTGGATGGGGCGGCACTTCCCGATGGGCCAGGCGCCCGCCGAGTGCTAGCGGCGCAGCGCCGCCGAGTCGAAGCCGAACGGGAGCTCGAGGCGGTTGGCGGCCAGCAGGTCGCCGTCGGCCAGCAGCTCGGCGGTGGGGCCGTCGGCGGCGATGGCCCCGCCGTTCATCACCAGGGCCCGCGGGCAGAGCTGGAGGGCATAGGGCAGGTCGTGGGTCACCATCAGGATGGTGATGTCCAGGCCGCCGAGGATCTCGGCCAGCTCGCGGCGGCTGGCCGGGTCCATGTTGGACGACGGCTCGTCCAGGACCAGGATCTCCGGCTCCATGGCGAGCACGGTGGCCACCGCCACCCGGCGCCGTTGCCCGAACGACAGGTGGTGCGGCGGCCGGTCGGCGTGGCCCTCCATGCCCACCGCGGCCAGGGCGCCCTTGACCCGGGTCTCCAGCTCGGGCCCGCGCAGGCCCAGGTTGGCCGGCCCGAAGGCCACGTCCTCGGCCACCGTGGGCATGAACAGCTGGTCGTCGGGGTCCTGGAAGACGATCCCGACCCGGCGCCGGATCTCCTTGAGGTGCTCGGCGGCCACCGGCAGGCCGGCCACCGCGACGCGGCCCGCGCCCGGCAGGAGCACGCCGTTGAGCTGCAGCACCAGGGATGTCTTGCCGGCCCCGTTGGGCCCCAGCAGCGCCACCCGCTCGCCGCGCTCGATCCGGAGGCTGACCCCGTACAGCGCCTGCTGCCCGTCCGGGTAGGCGAAGGCGACGCCCTCGACCTCCAGGGCTGGCGGCGGGCTCACGGGCGGACCACCCAGGCGGAGGCCGCCACCAGGGCGGCGGCGGCCGGCACGGCCAGGGCGGCCAGCCACTGGCCGCGGGTCGCGGCCAGGTCCTGGAGCACCGGCATGGCCCCGCTGTAGCCGCGCGACACCATCGCCAGGTACACCCGCTCGCCCCGCTCGTAGGAGCGGATGAACAGGGTCCCGGCCGACGCCGCCACCGCCCGGGCCTGCCAGATCCAGCGGGGGTCGTAGCCGCGGGAGATGCGGGCGATGCGCATGCGCCTGACCTCGTCCACGATCACGTCGGCGTAGCGCACCATGAACGCGGCCACGGTGGTGAACGCCGCCGGCAGGCGCAGCCGCTCCAGCCCGCGCAGCAGCTCGGGCACGGGCGTCGTGGCGGCCAGGATGACCGAGGTGGCCACGCCGAGGGTCCCCTTGGCGACGATGTTCCAGGCGGCCCAGAGGCCCTCGGTGGACAGGGCCACCCCGAGGACCTCGACCCGCTCCCCCTGCCCGACCAGCGGCAGGAACACGGCGAAGAGCAGGAACGGCAGCTCCAGGGCGAGGCGCCTGGCCAGGGTGGGCAGGGGCAGGCCGGCCACCCGGGCCAGGGCGGCCAGGCCCAGCGCGTACACCCCGAAGGCCCAGACCGCCTCGCGGGGGGTGGCCACCACGGCCAGGATGAACAGCAGGCTGGCCGCGACCTTGCACTGGGGCCGGGCCCGGTGCAGCGGGCTGGTCCCGGGTAGGTAGAGCCGGTGGGTGTGGCCGGTGCCCATCCGGGTCAGGGCGCCCGGCTGGGGTCCGAGTCCTGGCCGCGGGACCGCAGGGCCCGGACCAGCGCGAACAGGGCCCACCCGACCCCGAAGGTGACCAGCACCCCGATCAGCCCGGACAGGCCGGTGCTGAGCCGCTCGTTGTCGACGCCCTTGACCGCGTAGTCGGCCAGCGGGCCGTCGGCGAACAGGTGGTCCCTGGCCGTCTCCAGGAAGCCCTTGTCGGTGGCCACCTTCTCCAGCCCGTCGGGCGAGGGGGAGGCGAAGCCGCTGACGACCAGGGCCAGCCCGATGGCCACCAGCAGCCCGCCCAGCAGGAACCTGCGCAGGTTGGAGGAGCGCATGTCAGCTCACCTCCCCGGCGGCCCGCTCGGGCTCGGTCCCGAGGACCAGCGGGACCTGGAGGTCCTGGGCCCCGTAGACCAGGTCGGGCCGGACGCCCAGGACCACGCCGACGGTGAGGGCGGTGATGATGCCCTCGCCGATGCCGATCAGGGTGTGGACGCCGACCATGGCCGCGAACACCGTGCCTACCGGGGCGTTGCCGGCGCCGCCGATGGCGTACTCGACCACGAAGGAGCCGGCGGCCAGCACCACCGAGATGCCGGCGGCGATCCCGGCCGAGACCACCACCGAGGTCTTGGTGGCGGGCAGGGCCCGGCGCAGCAGCCAGAAGATCGCCCAGCCGCCGAAGACGCCGACCACGGCCATGTTGGTGATGTTGAGGCCCAGGGCGGTCAGCCCGCCGTCGGCGTACAGGCTCTGCACGACCAGGACCACGGCCACGCAGATGCAGCCGGCCCAGGGCCCGACCAGCACCGCGGCCAGGACGCCGCCGAGCAGGTGGCCGCTGGTCCCGGCGGCCACCGGGAAGTTGAGCATCTGCACGGCGAAGATGTAGGCGGCGACCAGCCCGGCCAGGGGCGCCTGCTTCTCCTGGAGCGTCTGGGCGGCCCGGCGCAGGCTCACCCCGACGCCGCCGGCGGCCACCGCCCCGGCGGCCAGCGAGGTCGGGGCGTTGATGAAGCCGTCGGGTATGTGCACGTGGCCTCCTCCCGGCCCGGCCTCAGTTGCGACCGGGTTGCATCTATAGCCAGCTTGCAACTGTAAGGCCCAGCCCCGACAACCGCAACGGCGATTCGGTCGGCTACGCTCGGTCCATGAACCGCCGTACCGCCCTGGCCGCGCTGCTGGGCCTCGCGCTGGTCGTCGCCGGGTGCTCGGGGGACCCGCCGCGGGGCGAAGGCGCAGGCACCGCGGCCACCGCGCCGGCGCCGACGACCACGGCCCCGACGGCCACGACCGCCGCCCCGACCACCCGGGCGGCCGCCCCGGTGCGGTACCGGTTCCCGGTGGCCGGCTGCCGGGCCCAGTACGGGAACAGCCACCACGACTACCCGGCCGCCGACATGTTCACCGGCCGGGGCTGCGCCTTCGTCGCCCCGGTGGCCGGGCGGGTCGACGAGGTCACCCGGGCCGACACCTGGAGCCAGGCCACCGACAAGGGCGCCGACCGGGGCGGCCGCTCGGTGTCGCTGGTCGGGGTGGACGGGGTCCGCTACTACGGCTCCCACCTGGGGACGATCGCCGCCGGGATCGCCCCCGGGACCAGCGTGCGGGCCGGCCAGGTGCTCGGCCGCATCGGCAACTCCGGCTCGGCCAGGGTCACCGCCGTCCACCTCCACTTCGGCATCTCCTGGCCGACCCGGCCGGGCATCTGGTGGGTCCGCCGGGGCATGGTCCCCCCGGCCCGCTACCTGGACGCCTGGCGGGCCGGCGAGAGCCTCTCCCCGGTCAGGGCGGTGCGGGCGGCCCGGGCCGAGGCCGGTCGCGAGGTCCCCGCCTGCCAGGCCCGCTGCTGAGGGCGCCCCCGGATCAGGGCGCCCGCTCGGCCGCCTGGTGGCAGGCGGCGCAGACCCCGGCGATGGCGTGGTGGGTGAGGTCCGGCCGGAACCCGTGGTCGCGCTCGATCAGCCGCTCCAGGCTGCGGAGAGAGGAGCGCGGCAATTCGAGATTTGCGCCGCAGCGCGAGCAGGTCAGGTGCGCGTGCTGGGCCTCCTCCAGGCGGTGGTAGCCGACCCCCGACTCCAGGTGGACGTGGGTGAGGACGCCGACCTGCTCCAGCCGCTCCAGGGTCCGGTACACGGTCGAGGGGCTGACCCCGGGGACCCGGGCCTGCACCCGCTCGATCACCGTGACCGGGATGATGTAGCCCGAGGTCGTCATGATCTCGTCGACGATGGCGAGGCGCTGCGGGGTCATGCGCATGCCCTGCCCGCGCAGCAGGGCCACCGCGTCCCCGGTGCTCTCACTCCTGCTCCCCATGCCTCCAGTCTAGCAATGCAGTTGCAAGGAGTTGCAACGAGGCTCAGAAGTGGGTGGTGCAGATCGGCGGCGGGGAGGCCGCGAACATGCGGTCGGCGCGGAGCAGCGCCCCCGGGGTGCGCTCGGCCACCCGCTCGGCCCGCGCCAGCGAGACCAGGCTGGCCCCGCCCAGGTAGGCGGCGCCGGCGTCGGCGACGTCGAGGGCCAGGTCGGGCTCGGCCGTGGTCGGCTCGCAGGTGGCGCCGTCGGGCCCGCCCTCCAGCCGGAAGCGGCCCTGGTTGCGCGGCCGCAGCGCGTCGCTGACCTCGAGCACGAGGGCGTCGTCGACCGCGTAGCGCCGGGCCGCCAGCGCCCCCGGCAGGTCGAGCAGCCGCACCCACAGCTGGTCGCCGACCTCGGTGACCCGCAGCCGCCTGGGATCGGCCAGCCGCCAGCGGATCGGGTCGTCGGCCGGCCGGTCGATCAGCTTGATGGTGCCGGCCAGGTCCAGGTCGAGCAGGTAGCGCCAGAGGGCGGCCTCGGCCTCCACGGTGAGCCCGACCAGCATCCGCACCTTGACGATGTTGGCGGCCAGGCCGTTGGGCCAGCGGCTCTCGATGCGGTAGCTGACCCAGCCGTCGACCCGGCCCGGGCCCGACTCGTAGACCACGTCGTAGTGGCGGCTGGCCCCCTGCCGGCTCCACTCGGGGTCGCGGGCGTACACGTCCCACCACATCTGGGGGCGGGACAGCTCGCCCGGCTGGCCGCGACGGTAGCGGTCGTACAGCGGGGGGACGATCTTGGCCGTCTCCTCCGGCTCCAGCAGCCGCAGCCGCCCGCGGCTGGCCACCGGGCGCAGGAACTGGCCGCGCCGGGGATCGATCTCGTAGTCGGCGAAGGTGGTGGCCATGCCGTAGCCGAAGCGGCCGTAGATGACCGACTCGGACGCGCCCAGGGCCGAGACGAGCTCGCCCCGCCGCTCCACCTCCTCGAAGTGGTAGGCGATCATCGACCGCAGGATGCCCCGCCGGCGGTGGGTCGGGAGCACCGAGATGGCGGTCAGGCCCCCGATCGGGATGGTGGTCAGGCCGGGCAGGGTCAGGTCCATGGAGTAGGCGCCGCCGGTGCCGACCATGCGGTCGCCGTCGAAGGCGGCGATGCTGCGGTCGTACTCGAACCAGCGGTCGTGGTCGGCCCGCTCCTCCTCGCTCAGGGTCTCGCCGAAGGCGGTGGCCAGGACGTCGCTGAACTGGTCGCCCTGCTCGGGCGTGATCGGCCGGATGTCGATGTCCATGGCTTCGTTGTACTGGAAACGCCGGCGGCGCACATCTGGTTTTCCCCGCCGACCCGGGCGTGCCGGCACGCCCAGCGAACAATGGGCCACGGAGCGTGATATCGTCCGCTGCTTGACCGTGATATCCCGCCCGCGGGCCACGGAATCCCCCGACCGTGCCGCGCCCGCGCCGGATGGGCCCGCATGCAAGGAGTACGAGCGATGACCGCCCGCCGCCCGCGGCTGTGGGCCTTCTTCGAGCTGTTCGCGCTGGTCGGGTTCGTGGTCGCCCAGCCGACGCTCGACGTGCTCGGCAAGGCGCCCGACTTCTTCCTGTTCCGGCAGGCCGGCCGGGCCGAGATCCTGGCCCTGGTCCTGGCCGTGACCGTCCTCCCGGCGCTGGCCCTGTGGCTGGCCGAGCTGGCCGCCGGCCTGGCCGGTGAGCGGGCCCGCCAGGTCACGCACGTGGGGATGGTCGGCGGCCTGCTGGCCGTGCTGGCCCTGGAGGTCGGCAAGAGCCTGACCCCGGTGCGCGGGCCCGGCTGGTCGCCCTCGGCGTGGCCGGGGGGCTGCTCGGCGGGCTGGCGTATGCCACCTGGCCGGGCCTGAAGCTGTGGCTGCGCTACCTGGCCCCGGCGCCACTGGTCTTCGCCCTGGTGTTCCTGCTCGTCTCGCCGGTGTCCAAGCTGGTCCTGCCCCAGCCGGGCGGGACGCCCGCCGTCTCGCCCAGCGGGCGCATCACCCCCGAGCACCCGGTGGTGCTGCTGCTGCTGGACGAGCTCCCGCTGACCTCGCTGCTGGACTCGAGCGGGCGGATCGACGCCCGCCTCTACCCCAACTTCGCCAAGCTGTCCGGCCAGTCCACCTGGTACCGCAACGCCACCGCGGTGTCGGGCCTGACCAACTGGGCGGTGCCGGCGATGCTGTCGGGCCGCTACCCCACCGCGGCCCAGGAGGAGACCTCGCCCACGGCCGCCCAGTACCCGGAGAACCTGTTCACGCTGCTGGGCGCCTCGTACCCGATCGAGCAGTTCCAGGTGGTCACCCGGCTCTGCCCGGCCCGGATCTGCAAGGCGACCAAGGACTCGGCCCCCTCCGGGGCCGGCCTGAGGACGACCCTTCGCGACTCGGCCCGGGTCTTCAAGCGGATCGTGACGCCGCGGGACGTCGACGAGAACCCGACCGGGGCCTGGCTGACCGCCGACCCCGAGGCCGGCCGCAAGCCCCGGGCGGCCTCGGGCGGCGGGCCGGTGTCGCCCATCCTGCGCGAGATCGAGCAGGGCAACGAGTCGCGCCAGTACTACAACTTCGTGAAGTCGATCGAGGGCTCCGACCCGCCCACCTTCTACTTCCTGCACCTGCTGCTGCCCCACCAGCCCTGGCGCTACCTGCCCGACGGGCGCGTCTACAGCGACCGCGGCGACGGCCGCAACGCCAACGGCTGGACCAGCGAGCCCTGGCCGCCGCGGCTGTCGCGCCAGCGCCACCTCATGCAGGTCGCCGAGACCGACCGGCTGCTCGGCCAGGTCATGCGCCGGCTCCAGGAGCAGGGGATGTACGACGACACCCTGTTCGTGGTCACCGCCGACCACGGCATGAGCTTCAAGCCGGCGGAGTACGGCCGCCGCGTGGCCACGGCCGGCAACGTCGACCAGGTCCTGTGGGTGCCGACCTTCATCAAGCAGCCCGGCCAGGCCGAGGGCCAGGTCAACGACCGCAACTGGGAGCACGTCGACCTGGTCCCGACGCTCGCCGAGCACCTCGGCATCAAGGTGCCCTGGGAGCTGGACGGGGTCTCCCAGGCGGGCGCCGAGGAGCCGCGGGCCCGCACCAGCAAGTGGTTCTTCTCCAAGCCCGGCCAGCGCCAGGAGTTCCCCGGCCCCGAGAACCAGGCCAAGGCCCTGGCCGGCGTCACCGACGAGATGGTCCGGGCCGGCGGCTACCCGGGCTGGTTCCAGTTCGGCCCCCACGGCGAGCTGGTCGGCCGGCGCCCCGGTGAGGTCGGGGTCGACCCGGCATCCGCCGGCAGCGCCCGGGTCGAGCAGCTGGCCGAGTACCGCCGGGTCGACCCGGGCAGCGGGCTGGTCCCGGCCCAGGTAA
>Ga0126306_10001349_pt1 | contig 13065 bp, 16 predicted proteins | sample Plot27_FD_92592 | JGI IMG/M metagenome (GOLD analysis project Ga0126306, IMG submission 92592) | Serpentine soil microbial communities from UC McLaughlin Reserve, CA, USA - Plot27 | ecosystem: Environmental > Terrestrial > Soil > Grasslands | place: USA: UC McLaughlin Reserve, Lake County...
AGACGACGGCGCCCGCGTCGAGACGTCCAAGCGATCCTGACCGCGGGGCGCCGGCAAGCCGGAGCGGCGCCGCCGACACGCCGCAGGGCCCAACCGTCCGCGCGAAGCGGCGCTGCGACGGTGGGCAGCGTGACTACGCGCACAGCTGGCATGTTATCCCGCACCCCTGTTTGTCCTAGGACAAAAGCTATGCTATGGCCGAGATGACTGGTACGGCCATCAGCGGGACGACGGCGGCAGGGATCGCGGCCAGCGTGCGAGACCTCGTGGGCTTGGGTCGGCTCGCGCCCGGCGATGTCCTGCCGCCTATTCGGATGCTGGCGTCCGATCTGGGCGTCAATCGCAATACGGTCGCGACCGCGTACCGGCAGTTGGTCGCCGCCGGCGTGGCCGAGACGCGCGGCCGTGGCGGGACCGCGATCGCAGTGGTCCCCCACGTCGAGCGCGATGGCGCGTCGGGGGGACGGCGCGAGTTGATCGATCTGGCCGGCGGGAATCCCGACCCGCGCCTGCTCCCGGAGCCCATGGAGTACCTCCGCGGGTACGAGCCCGCGCTCTACGGCGTTCCGGCGGAGGATGGTGACCTAGTTGCGTGGGCGCGGGAGCGCTTCGCGGAGGAGATCGGACGCGAATTTGGGATCGTGGTGACACACGGCGCGGTGGATGCGATCGAGCGACTGCTCGCCGTGCATCTCACGCATGGCGATGCGGTCTCCGTCGAGGATCCGTGCTTTCTGGCGCACATCAGCACGCTGCGTCTGAATGGCTTCACCGCAGTTCCGGTGGCCGTGGATGAGGCGGGGATGTCCGCGCTTGGGCTCGAGCAGGCGCTCGCGGGCGGGGCGCGAGCCGTGATCTGCACCCCTCGGGCGCAGAATCCGACGGGCGCGAGCGTGACCGCGGAACGCGCCGCGCAACTCCGTGCCGTGCTGAGGCGCTACCCGCACGTGCTGGTCATCGAGGACGATCACTTCTGGGCGCTCTCGACCGCCGCGTACCACCGCACCACGCCGGCCGAGAGCGCGCGGTGGGCCCTCGTTCGCTCGGTGGCCAAGTTTCTCGGCCCGGATCTGCGCGTGGCGCTCGTGGCGACCGACGCGCTGACCGGGGAACGCCTGCACGCGCGGCTCGGACCGGCGACGACCTGGGTCAGCCACCTCCTCCAGCACGCGGTCGCGAGCATGCTCGCGGACCCGCGAATAGAGGCGTTGCGGCAGACCGCGCGCACCGCCTACGCCGAGCGCAGCGCGTTGCTCCTCGACGCGCTGCGCGAGCGCGGCATCGAGCCCGGGATCGCCCCGGACGGGTTGAATATGTGGATCGAGACCGGCGCACAGGCGGACGCGCTGGCGGCCCGTGGCTGGCGCGTCCGGCCGGCAGGCGCGTTCGCCGTCGGCGACGCGGCCGGGGCCGTGCGCGTCACGACCTCGGCAATCACCCTCGAGCAGGCCGCGGCGTTCGCGGCCGACTTGGCGGAGGCACGATGAACCGGCATCCAGACACGCTCGCGATTAGCACGGGCCGGCCGCCGGCCGTTCCCGACGGTCCATTGAACATCCCGATCGCGCCGGCCGCGGCGCTGCACCCGGGCGGCGCGTCCGGCTATGCGCGCGACGGCCATCGACCGTGGACCGCCCTCGAGGAGGCGATCGGCACGCTCGAAGGCGGGCACGCCGTGATCTTCTCCTCCGGCATGGCAGCAGCCACCGCCGTCATGGGGCTCTTCCCGCCCGAGCCGATCGTCGTTGCGCCAACGGTCGCCTACATGAGCGTCCGTCAAGGACTCGGACAACTGCGAGGCGAGGCCCGCTGGGTTGACGTCACCGACACGGACGCCGTGCTCGCCGCGTGCGAGAACGCCGACGTCCTGTGGCTCGAGTCGCCCACGAACCCCCTACTGGGGATAGCCGACCTCCCCCGTCTGGGCGCCTTCGCCCGCGAGCGCGGCATCCTCTGCGTGGTCGACAACACGTTCTGCACCCCGCTCCTCCAGCGCCCGCTCGCGTTGGGTGCGGACGTCGTCATCCACAGCGCCACAAAGGCCATCGGCGGCCACTCGGACCTGCTTCTCGGCGCGGCCGTCGCCGCCGACCACGGCCGGCTGGCGCGGCTGCACGAGATCCGCAAGGTGACGGGAGCCACACCCGGCGCGCTGGAGGTCTTCCTGTGCCTTCGCGGGCTGCGCACCCTGCCGCTGCGCCTCGAACGCGCCCAGCACAACGCGACGCTCCTGGCCCAGCGCCTGAGCGAGCACCCCGCGGTATACGACGTCCGCTACCCGAATCTCGACTCGCACCCCCAGCACGAGCGTGCAAGCGCGATGGCCGGCCCGGGCTTCATGCTCACGTTCCGCGTACGCGGTGGCGTCGAGCGCGCTGACGCAGTTGTGAATTCCGTCGGGCTCCTGGTCCACGCCACAAGCCTGGGCGGCGTTGAGACCACGATCGAGCGACGCGCGAAGTACCCGGCCGAGCGCCACATCCCCGCAGACCTCCTCCGCGTCAGCGTCGGTTGCGAACACGTCGAAGACCTGTGGAACGACCTCCAGCAGGCACTTGACCGCAGTCAGCCGCTCCGTTCGGCTAGTGACGGGCCAGATAACGGTGTCATCGCCGACCCTGGTGACACCTGCCGATGACGTACACGACATCCCGGCAGGATGCGACGCCCGCTTGCCGCATCTCAAGCTCAACGTCCGCACTCACGAGACTGACCGATGGCGCTGGAAGCAAGCGCGCGCTGCCGGCCGGGACGGGGCGCGAGTATGCACGGCGTGCCCACGATCAGCCGCTTCTTCGGCATCGTGATCGCGATGTACTTCGACGATCACGGTCCGCCCCACTTCCACGCCCGCCACGCCGAGGGCAGCGCAAAGGTCCGTATCGACACGCTGGAGGTGATCGAGAGCAGCCTCGGCCGCCGACAGCTTCGCTTCGTGCTCGCCTGGGCTGAACTGCACCAGGACGAGCTCTTCGAGAACTGGCGCCGCGCCCGCGTCGGTGAGACACTTCAGGCGATCGCGCCACTGCGATGATCGGTCTGACACCCGACATAACCGAAGCCCGCGTCGTCCGCCACGGCGTTCTTGCTCTGACGTTCGCCGACGGGCTGCAGGGCGACGTCGACGTCCTCGACAGGATGCGTGGCCCGGTGTTCGAACAGGCCCGCACGCCCGCGGGGTTCGCGAACGTAGAGGTCGACGGTGAAACCGGCACGGTGACGTGGCCAGGCGGCGCAGACCTTGCTCCGGACACCCTCTACATGCGCGTCCGCACGGGCGCCTGGCCCGATCAGGACGTCGCCGCCTGAACGACCCCCGCGGCCGCGGGAGACCTGCCGCGCAACCGCGTCGCGCGAAGCGCACCACGTCGGCGCCGAGCCCGCCGCCGGCCGACCTTGACCAAGCGACCGCGATGGCATGACCTGTGCTCGCTCCCCGTTCGGACGCGAACATCCGCGCGGGTTCGAGAGTGCTGCCGTGACCGACGGGAGCGGTCGGTGGCGCGACGCTCGGCTGTCGTGAGGGATCCCGCGATCATGCGCAGGGAGCAAGCGGGCAACGATGCGCCGAGCTCACGCGACAACGCGCCGCCAGTCGCGGCCGCCGCACCCGTCGCCTCTCGACGATTCGGCGAGCCGCCGCTCCGATGTGGGCGGCTGCGGTGGCGATCGTCGTGCGTGCCGCGTGCAGCTTTAAGTCTCGCGCACTAGTCTCGCCCTTGGGCCATTCGTTGGGTCGAACGCGGCCGTATTGGGCCATATCGGGCCCATTTCTATGCGCCCGGCACGCTACCGGATGCTCGTGGATTTGCAGGCATTTTCAGGCTCCATTTCGTCACGAACGCGATGCTTCTCACGCGAGAGGCCGTTGGTTCGAACCCAACCGCGCCCATCATAGAAACCAGCGATTAGCAGGCATTTCGCTGCGACGTACGCGGCGAAACTGGTCCTCGAGAGCGTTGGGTCGTCCGGCGCCTCGTGCACGGAGCTCGCGTGGGGGCAGATGATCGGAGCCTGCGAGCGCCACGTTGTCTGACACGCGAGAGGTCGCCGGTCTGAACCCAGCCGGGCGCATTGACGCCTGACAACGTGCCGTTGGGTGCGGCACCGCGGCGCCGGATCAAGCCGCTCGTCAAGCGCCGCAGCAAGGAACACGTCGCCCGCGACCTCCCGGCCAGGCAGGAGCAGACCCTCGAGGTCGAGCTGCACCCGCGCCACCGCAAGCTCTACGACACCTACCTCCAGCGCGAGCGCCAGAAGATCCTCGGACTGCTCGGCGACTTCGATCACAACCGCTTCACGATCCTGCGCTCGATCACGCTCCTGCGCCAGCTCAGCCTGCACGCCGGGCTGGTCGATGAGCGTGACGATGCCATCCCGTGCGCCAAGCTCAGCACGCTCGCCGAGCAGCTCGGCGAGGTCGCCGGAAGCGGCCACCGCGCGCTTGTGTTCAGCCAGTTCACGGCCTTCCTCGCCAAGTGCCCCGATCGCCTCGACCAAGAGGGCGTCGGTTACTGCTACCTCGACGGCGCCACGCGTCGACGCGATCACGAGCTCGAGCGCTTCAAGACCGGCGACGATCCGGTGTTCCTGATCAGCCTCAAGGCCGGCGGCGTCGGCCTCAACCTCACCGAGGCCGACTACTGCTTCCTGCTCGACCCGTGGTGGAACCCCGCCACCGAGAACCAGGCGATCGACCGGACGCACCGCATTGGTCAGACCCGCCCGGTGATGATCTACCGGCTCATCGCCCGAGACACGATCGAGGAGAAGGTCGTCGCGCTCGCACGCCGCAAGGCCGCATTGTTCAGCGGCGTCATGGACGACGGCGAGCTGTTCGCTACCAGCCTTACCGCGGAGGACATCCGAGGGCTGGTCGAGTAGGCGGGCTTGTCCGCGAACGTGCCGTTGTCGCCTGTGCCGACGTGGAGCGCGACGACGACGGCGTCGCTGTCGCTGTCGCCCGGATACAGGAGCGACGCTGGGCTCGCTTGCACGCCGGCGGACGCCTGGATCTCGTCCCGAGCGCAACTGAGGGATTGCACTTCCGCTCTACCAGACTGATCCAGTGGTTGCTCACCGGGTATCCTCCCCGGAGGTCAAGCTGGGACTCGTTCTGCGCACTGAGGTGCTTCGCAATGGCTGAAAGGAAAGCCGCAAAGAAGGGCACGCAGCAGTCCGCTAAGAGCACCACCGGCAAGGCGTCCAAGGGATTCACGGACGAGGAACGAGCCGCGATGAGGGAGCGCGGCCAAGAGCTGAAGGCGGCCGCGCGGCGCGGCCCGCGCGCGGGCAAGGCGGACGGGGAAAGCGACGTGCTCGCGAAGATCGCCGAGATGCCGAAACCGGATCGCGCCATGGCCGAGCGGCTCCACGCCATCATCAAAGCCAGCGCGCCAGCCCTCTCGCCGAGAACCTGGTACGGGATGCCCGCGTATGCCAAGGACGGCAATGTCGTCTGCTTCTTCCAAAGCGCGCAGAAGTTCAAAGCGAGGTACGCGACGTTCGGTTTCAGCGACAAGGCGAACCTCGACAAAGGCGCCATGTGGCCGACCTCCTTCGCCCTGAAGGAGTTGACCGCCGCCGAAGAGAAAAAGATCGGCGCGCTCGTGAAGAAAGCGGTGAGCTGAGGACTGAGCTCGCGACTGGACTCTGTGCCCGCCCCGCTGGCGGGCTGATCTCGCCCACCCGCGGGTCCAGCTCGCCGCCGCGCTCGTGCAAGGTCCGGCCTTGCTGGTCCTCCGGTGCGCAGCAGCGCACCGGAGTAGACCGCGCCGCCCAGTCGGACGAGTCCGTAGGTGGCGGCGAGGATGATCGCCGCGGGCGAGCATGATCTCCATGCTGCGACGTCGCCGACGGCGAGTCGGACCGGCATCGCGAACGGGCCGTGATCGGGAGCAGCGAGGCGACGAGGCTGCACCACGCGTCTGGGGATTCGGCGGCGACCGGCGCCGACATGGCGCACAGGGTCATGGTCCATGTCAGTGGCGCCACGGCGGCCACGCCTCCGCGACGTCTGGAGCGCCACGCGCGCCCGGTGAACCACGCTCCGCTCGACGTCTGGTGGTGCCGCCGAGACGAGTCGGCGCGGATTTCCTCGCCTGACACGCGAGCGGTCACCGGTTCGAGTCCAGCCGCGCCCATCGTCGTCCGACAGAGAAGGTGCCGTCAAGTGCGGGCACCGAAACGGAACGCGGCAGCGGTCGAGTGGCTGCCTCGCTCCACGAACGCGGGAGCGACGCAGGGCTGATCGCGCGTTGGCGGGCGCCTGTTCATCGTCCCGGGCGCGGTGTGTCGCGTTTGCCGGCGTCGGGCGGGATCAGGCCTCTGGTGCCGTTGCTGACGACGTGATCGATCTGGTCTTCGTGCCAGTAGCCGGTGTCAGCGACCGCCACCGCGGGTGTGTCGGTGACGCCGATCGCCTCCAGTTCCCTGTTGGTGGCCTCGATCATCGGCTGCAGCTGCCCGAAGTCCGGTGAGCTGACGGTCACCTCGGCGGCGTGCACGATCTGGTGCTCGTTCACGACCGCCTGCGCGTTGTAATCCTGCGTGTAACTGCGCGGCGTCTTGACGTTACGCGAGTCGGGATCGGTCGTGTTGATCTTGCCCCGAGGCTGCTCGGGCAGCGGCTCGAGCTTCGGCTCACGGCCTCCGAACCGGCGCCCGTCGGCGCTGATCCCTGCGCTCGCCACGCCCGATAGTCAGCCCTCACACGGCGCTCGAGCTCGAGCTCTTGCTCAAGACGCTTCTTGGCTTCCCGCAGGCGTTCCGGGCGTGAGCGCGGGCCCGGCTTCTGCTCGGCCGCGCGCTTGGCGTCCAGGCGCTGCTGGCTTCGCGCAAGCGCTTGCGCAGCTCGCCCGTTGACCGAAACTCGGGCGGCAGCTCATCGCCGCGCGCGTCGCCGAACAGCTCGTCCTCGGCCGCGTCGACCTCGGCGGCCTCCTTGAGGATCTCGCGCACGATCTGCTCGTAGTCGAGGTTGCAGTGATGCGAGGCGTTCGGGTGCACCTTCGTGCCGTCGATCGCGATCAACCCGACCTTCACGAGCCCTGCCTCCTTGCACAACGACAGCACCGCGGTGAACAAGTCGGCCAGCGACTGCTCGTGGCGAATCCCGAAAGCGCGCGATCGTCGCATGATCGGGCGTCTGATGAGCCGCGATCACCCGGTAGGCGACATCCTCCACGCACCTGCGCTCGATGCCCGCGAGGACCGCTCCCCGCGCGCGTACGCGTACAAAAGCAGCGACACCATCATCTGCGGCTCAAACGCCGCCCGACCCCACCCATCCAGCCGATACGAGGCATAAAACGCCGCCAGATCCAGCTGCTCGACCGACTCCTGGCCGGCGCGCGCCGCGGGCTCGTGGCCACGACGCATCTCACGAAGGCCGGCGAGCCGAAGATCGTCGCGACGTGCACGCTGCCGCTGACGGGCGATCGGGCGGTCGACGTCGTCGTCACCGAGCACGCCACGTTCGAGGTCGACGAGCACGGCCTGACCCTCGTCGAGGTCGCGGCGGAAACCGGCGTCGACTGGGTCCGCCGCCACACGGGTGCCGCGTTCCGACTGGCGGACGGGCTGTGTGCGCGGGCGGGAGTCGCCGCCGCGTGAGCGCAGCGAACGAGGCGTGCATCGTCGCGGGCGTCCGCACGCCGATCGGCAGGTTCGGCGGCGCGCTCAGCGCCCTGCAACCGGACGACCTCGCCGCGCACGTGCTGCGCGCGGTCGTCGAGCGCGCCGGCGTGCCGCCCTCCGACGTCGAGGATGTGGTGCTGGGCTGCGCCAACCAGGCCGGCGAGGACAATCGCGACGTCGCCCGGATGGCCGCGCTGCTCGCCGACTTCCCGGAGACCGTCGCGGGAGTCACCGTCAACCGGCTATGCGGCTCGGGCATGGAGGCGGTCGCGACGGCCGCCCGTGCGATCGCCCTCGGCGAGGCGGACGTCCACGTCGCCGGGCGTGGAATCCATGAGCCGCGCGCCATGGGTGGTGCGAAAGCCGGTCTGCGGGTTCCCGACCGGCCCCTCCACGATGCACGACACGAGCTTGGGCTGGCGGCTGGTCAACCCGCAGCTGGAATGGCGGGGGCACACCGATCCGCTCGGGCAGACGGCCGAGGACCTGACGGTGGAGCGCTGGCGCGCACAGGGGAAGGAGGCTGAAGCGCTGTCCAGGCCCTACGACGTCAGCCGGGAGGCGCAGGACCGATTTGCGCTCGCCAGCCATCGCAAGTCTTTGGCCGCCGCGACGGCCGGCCGCTTCGGCGACGAGCTGGTACCAGTGGACTTGCCTTCGCGGGGTCGCGCGATCACGGTGGATCGCGACGAGGGCCCGCGGGCCGACACTTCGATGAGGCGCTGGCGCGGCTGCGAGCCGCTTCGTGGAGGGCGGAAGCGTCACGGCAGGGAACTCGAGCTCGCTCAACGACGGTGCCGCGGCGTTGGTCCTCACGTCGGCCGGCTACGCGTCGGCGCACGGCCTCGAGCCGCTGGCGCGAATCCGGGCCATGGCGGTGGCCGGCGTGCCGCCCCGCGTCATGGGCATCGGGCCGGTGCCCGCCACGCGCAAGGCGCTCGACCGCGCCGGGCTGACGATGGAAGACGTCGACGTCATCGAGCTCAACGAGGCGTTCGCGGCGCAGGCGCTGGCGACTCTGGACGGTTGGGGCGTCGATCCCAAAGATGAGCGCCTCAACCCCAACGGTGGCGCGATCGCGCTCGGCCATCCGCTGGGATGCTCGGGCGCTCGCCTCGTTCTCACGCTCGCGCACGAGCTGCGCCGCCGCGACGTCCGCATCGGCTTGCCGACCATGTGCATCGGCGTCGGGCAGGGCATCGCGATGGTGGTTGAGCGCCCCGTATAGGTCGCGCTCGATGCGTGGGCGGCTCAGGCCGGAGCGACCACCTGCAGGCCCAGCTGCCGCGCGGCCTCAGCCATCCGGTGATCGTAGGTGACGACCTCCGCGAGCCCGTCGCCGAGCGCCCGAGCGGCGGCCAAGTGGATGGCATCCAGGCTTCGCAGAGTCGCCCCGCGGTCAAGCGTTGCGGCCTCATCGAGCAGCGCATCGTCGAGCCGCAGGAGCGAGATCCGGGCGAGCAGCGCCTGCGCTCTGTTGATCGCGGGCCGGCCGTGGGCACGAACCGCGCGGACCACCTCCACGCGGGCGAGCGCGCATGACATACGGCTGCGGCGCTGGCGCAGGTGGGCGGCAAGGGAGTTCGACTCCGGCTCGAGCACCACGAGCTTCACGAGGGCGGACGAGTCGAGGTAGACGGCGGCCTCAGCGTTCACCAGCGCGGGCCTCCCTCAGCGCCTCGCTGGGGAGCGGCTCACCCTCGGCCGGCTTCAGCGGAGGGCCGAGATCGAGCGCGTCGCCGGCAGCGAGGACGAGCCGGCCGCTCGCCGCGAGGCCGTTGACGCCATCGGCAGGCGGCACCGGCACGATCCGGGCGACCGGATGACCTCTGTCCGTCACTTCGATGGTCTCTCCGCGTTGTACCTGCCTCAGGTAGCGGCTGGCGTGCTGGCGCAGTTCCCTTATCCCTATCACGTCCATGTGCTACTTATAGCACATGTGTTCAAGAGCGCGTAGCCCCGGGTGTCGGAGTCGAGTTCGGTTTGGATGCCCGTGCGGTCTTGGCTCCACTTCGGAGTACGTGTTGGCGGGAACCGACCGCTATTACAGCTCTGTCGCGTTCTCACTCGCGACGGAACGCTGGTCGGCGTCGGCGACGAAGGCGGCGGTCGATGCGCGGGGGGTCTCGACCGCCAACTCCGTGCCATGGTGTTGTCGCCCTTCGTGCGTCAGCGCCTCGGGACGTTCATCGCGAACGAGAACAGCCCAGACCTCGACGCGCTCCGAGCACTGATCGCGACGGGCGCGGGCACGCCCGTCATTCACAGGGTCGTCGCGCTGCACCAGGTCCCGGATGCGATCCGTGACCTCGCCGCCGGACACGTACGCAATGTGACTCCAATCCGCCTGCGAGGTCGCGCTCCGATCAGCCGGCATCAACGCGCCGTGCCGAACGGCGCCGCCGACGAACAGTCCCAGATCACTGAAACCCGAGCCGATTGGGTTTAGGCTCGCCGCAGGGTGAGCAGCGACGCCCTTGCCGGGCCGATCGTCGGACGCGACGCCGAGCTTGCGGAGCTCGATGCGATGTTGGGCGTGCTCATGGGCGGGGGGTCGGCATGTGTGGCGGTCGAGGGTGAGCCGGGCATCGGCAAGACCAGCCTGCTCTCCGAGCTCGGCCGCCGCGCGGAGGAACATGGGTGCTTGGTGCTCAATGGCGTGGCGGCGGAGTTCGAGCGCGATCTCCCGTTCAGCGTCTGGACGGACGCACTCGATGCGTACGTCGCGTCGCAGGCGCTCGATCTGGAGGCCCTGGGGCCACTGGACGTCGTCCTCGAGCTCGGCGAGATCGTTCCCTCGCTGCGTCCTTCCGGCGGCGGGCGCGGGGAGTCGGTGGCGGATGAGCGCTACCGCAGCCATCGGGCGATCCGCACGCTGCTTGCGCTGCTGGCCGGCGACCGTCCGCTCGTGCTCGTGCTGGACGACCTGCACTGGAGCGACGCCGCATCGATCGAGCTGATCGGGGCGCTGCTGCGGCGCGGTCTCCGCGCGCCGGTCCTCTTCGCGCTCGCCTTCCGGCCGAGCCAGGCGCCCGGCCGGCTGTCGGCCGCGCTCGCGGTGCCCTCGGTTCGCCGCATCGCGCTCGGCGAGCTCAGCGAGGCTCAGGCGGGGGAGATGCTGGGCGATCTCCAACCGGGAGCGGTCGCGGCCATTTACCGCCACGGTGGCGGCAACCCGTTCTACCTCGAGCAGCTCGCGCGCGCCGGCGGGGAAGCGTGGCGTCACAGGGCGCCGGACGGCGACGGAGCGGGAAACGGGGTTCCTGCCGCCGTCGCAGCGTCGCTCGCCGAGGAGCTCGCGTCCTTGTCGGGGAAGCAGCGCGCGCTGCTGGATGCCGCCGCCGTCGCCGGCGAGCCGTTCGAAGCCGGCCTCGCAGCCGCGATTGCGGAGCTGTCCTCGCCCGAGGGGCTCGCGGCGCTCGACGCGCTCCTGGCGCTCGATCTCGTGCGTCCGACCCCGGTGCCGCGGCGCTTCATCTTCCGCCACCCGCTCGTGCGCCGCGCGGTCCTCGAGTCGGCGCCGGGTGGCTGGAAGCTCGCGGCTCACGCCCGGGCCGCGGCCGCGCTGGTTGCGCGGGGCGCCGCAGCGGCCGAGTGCGCGCACCACGTCGAGCACTCCGCGAGCCCGGGCGACGAGAACGCCATCGCGCTGCTCCTGGAGGCAGGCGTGGCGACGGCGCCGCGTGCTCCGGCCGTCGCTGCTCACTGGTTCGAAGCGGCGCTGCGGTTGCTGCCGGCTGAGGACCGCGAGCGGCAGGTGGATGTTCGGGTCGACCTCTCCCGGACGCTGCGCTCGCTCGGTGAGCTCGAGCGCTGCCGGGAGACGCTCCTGGATGCGCTGGCACTGCTTCCCGCCGACGCGCTGGCGCGCCGGGTTGACCTGACCGCGCGCTGCGCGGCGATCGAGCACTGGCTCGGTCGACACGAGGAAGCCCATGGCCGTCTGTCGCGCGCCTGGGACGAGCTGCCCGACCGCTCGACGCCGGCGGCGGCGGCGCTGCAGATCGAGCTGACGGTGGACGGCCTCTACGAGCTCGACTTCGAGCAGACGGTATCGATGGGCCTCGGGGCGCTCGTGGCGTCGCGTGCGACAGGCGACCGCGTCCTCATCGCCGCAGCCGCGTCGGCGCTGGCTCTCGGCGAGGCGGCCGCAGGACGGATCGGCGCGGCGCGCGAGCACCGCGAGGAGGCGATCGTCCTCGTCGACCGACTGTCGGACGCCGAGCTGGCGCCCCGGCTGGAGACGCTGTACTACCTCGGCTGGGCGGAGAACTACCTCGAGCACTACGACGACGCCGCCGCCCACGCGGACCGCGGCATCGCGATCGCCCGGTCCACGGGCGAGGGACGGCTGCTGGTCCCAATCGGGCTCATCAAGGGCTACACCTTCGAGATGCAGGGCCGCGTGGCCGAGGCGATCGAGCTGTGCGAGACGGCCGTCGAGGCGACCCGGCTCTCGGCCAGCACGCACGAGCTCTCGTGGGCGCTGTGCGAGCTCGCGTATGCGAGGTACCACGCCGGTCACCTCGAATCCGCCATCGCGGCCGCCGAGGAAAGCGCGCGGGTCGGCGGGCGACTGGCCGGCGACACGATGCCCGCCGGGGGCGGCGGGCCCGGCTGGGTCCTCGGCATGTCGCTGTTCGAGGCGGGTGAGATCGAGCGCGGCCGGGAGATCATGCACTCGCTCGGCAGCGACGACCTGCCGCACAAGATCCCGGTGGAGAAGTCCTTCGACTGGGAGATCCTCGCCCTCGTAGAGCTTGCACGGGGACGCAAGGAGGCCGCCGAGGGCTACGTACGTCGCACCGAGGAGCACGCCGCGCAGCTCGGCCTGCGCCTGCCGACGGCCCTCGCCCTCCGGGCGCGGGCGGCCGTCCTGCTCGCCGACGACGAGCCGCTGGCTGCGGCCCAGCTCGCGAAGCGATCGGCGGAGGTCGCCGCCGCCGGGGGCGCGCGGCTGCCGGCCGCCTTCTCGCTCGCGCTCGCCGGCCGCGCGCTCGACGCTGGCGGCGAGCGCGAGGAGGCGATCGCGGTCCTACGGCAGGCCGAGAGCGAGCTCGACGCGTGCGGCGCGGTCCGCGTACGCGACGAGATGCGCCGCGAGCTGCTCCGATTGGGTGTGCCGACTGAGCCTCCACGGCCTTCGCGGCCGCCACGCAGGGGTCTCGCCGAGCTGCTCCGCGAGCTGCGCGGCATGCGGGGCGAAGCGCTGCAGGCGGCGCTGGGCAGGGCACTCGGCGACCCTGACCTGGTCGTGGCGCACGCGGCCCCCGACGGGACGCTGCCGGCATCCGACGACCGGCGGTCCGTCGCGCCCGTCGAGCGGGATGGCCGCCAGTTCGCGGCACTCGTCTACGACGCCTCGCTGGACGATGATCCCGAGCTCGTCGAGGCGGTCGCCGCCGCGGCCGCTATCGCCCTCGAGAA